>ENA-OPSF01000124-OPSF01000124.1-human-gut-metagenome-genome-assembly--contig:-NODE-124-length-64447-cov-56.192928_pt1 | contig 64447 bp, 60 predicted proteins | sample MGYA00241452_ERZ501896 | MGnify/ENA primary metagenome ERZ501896 (study PRJEB25962, sample SAMEA2042111) | human gut metagenome | biome: human gut; feature: human-associated habitat; material: faeces... | reverse complement strand
GGATAAAAGTTTTCCTGCCGGGTTTCAGCCGGATCAAAAGGGAAAATCCATCCACTTTTGAAGAACAACGTATTGATGAGAATACAATTACCCATAGTTTGATCCAAGATTTTAGAGATACGTCCTTGAGTTTGTTCTTTTGTCCATTGGTTTATAATATCGGTTGATTTAGGATCTGAAAAGTCTAGATTCTGTGTTTCTGCAAGAAAATACTTCTGATTAATTTGTTGAAAGGTAGCCTTTATAGGTGACTCGTCATGAATCCAAATGGAATTGGCTGATTGGAAGATAGTCATAGAATCTAATTGAGGTAGATTGTTCATCAGTTTTAAAAAGTAGCTATTGATAGATTGAAGCTTGCTTCCAGATGCAGAAAGTACAGATTCTATTTCTTGTAAAGTTTCTCCTGAGGCTCCGTTGGCAACCATCCCTAAATTGAATTGGGCACTCAGAGGAGAAATGAAAAAACTTTGTCCTTTCTCCTGTTCATTCATCTTTTGAAAAAAACTGCAAGCAAAGTCATTACTGATGGATACCATAGGCATCTCTTCTTCCGAAAGTTCCAATGAAGATAATTCTACAAAAGGTTTGTGGAATGAAGTCTGTTGGCAACTGATAAAGATACAGAAACTTATTCCGGTAGCAAATAGTAAAAAGTTTTTCATGGTGACAGTTTTTTTAAATTCAATATCAGAATTCTTTATATTTTTGTTTATATTTAAATCTGTTTACAATTACCTTCTTCAGACAGTTAATTAACCGGTATTTCAAATTTGATAGGGAATGTATACTTCACTTTGAGGTTCACTCCATGTTGATGACCCGGTTTCCACTTGGGCATAATCGAAACAATGCGAAGTGCCTCTTCACATAATGCAGCATCCGCACTTAAAACGGGGTTGACACTGCGAAGAATTCGAGGCTGGGTCACCGTTCCATCTTTGTCGATAAACACCTGCATGATAACTGTGCCTTCCAGTTTGTTTTGCTTGGCAGCCTGAGGGTATTGTATGTTTTGTCTGATAAATTCCATCAATTTGAGCATACCACCCGGAAACTCGGGCATATGCTGCACGACATCAAACACATCTTCTTCGTCAGGGAAAACCTTCTTGCAATTGGCAGGTCCTACAGGAATAGGTCTTTCTCTGGTTGAAACCTGCTGTGAAGTGTAGGCTTCAAACCATTGATATATGTTGTAAAAGCAAGTTTCGTTTTCATCATAAACTCTAATTTTCAAGAGGTAATCACCCGGCTGAGCATTCTTTGGTAAATCAATCCCGATTTCGGCTTCCTTCCCTCTTTCCACCTGAAGGGCCACAGACTCTTTGTCTATGTTTTTACAGTATATTTCATGTAATCTTTTTTGCTTATCCTCCCGATAAAAAATGTATTCACCTTTATACGTAAGATAATGGCTTGTACTGAAAATGGATACATAGACCTTATCGTTTGACAAGGAGCTTGAAATGATTCTAACGTCTTTACTTTTGCTCTTGATTTCTTTATGCGTCCAATCGTCCAAATGAATCTTGACCACTCCTTCTGTATCATCCACTAATAATCCCCATTTCACTGAGGGTGATTTCTTGATAACTGAATCGAAATTTACGGGAGGAATATACTCAATTTCTACAGCTCCCGTATCATTCGGATTACGCTTGGGACCATCATCAACAAGCACAATGAGATCCTCAATACGGAAGGTTACAGGAAAAACGTATTTTACTTTCACGGTCTCTCCGTTCAGTTTCCCCGGCCTCCAGTCTGGCATCATTTTTATAATGCGGAGGGCTTCCTGGTCTAACAGGGGATGGACGCTGTATGCTACTTTAGGCTGTACAACTTTTCCGTTGCGGTCAATGACACTCTCTATCCAAACTCTCCCTTGTATTTTCTTGTATATGGCAGCAGGAGGATACTGAATGTGGGTCTGTATATATTTTATAGCTTCCTTCATGCCACCCGGATATTCAGGTCGTTCTTCCAATACGGCATAAATTTCTTTATCGGAAGTATTCTTTTTTAAATATAGTAATAAGGTGGAGTCCACCACAATAAACGAGGTGTCGGCTTGGGTGGTAGAACATTCTTTCGTTTCCAACTTCTGTCGTTGCTGAATGCAAATGGTTGAAAGAAGGCAAAAGGATATCAAAAATACAATACCGCTTCTCATAGGCAAAAACAATTTGTGAAAACAAAGGTATTTCGAAAACATACAATATTCGTAAGATGCTTGGCATCTGCTGTTATTATTATAGTCATCTATATTTCACGCTGATTACATCGGAAGAATCGCGAACAGCTTCTTTGATGTCTGCCAGCCGGAATTCGGTCATGAGCATAATTTTCTGTTTTTTATCGGTTAATTCCACCTCATAGAAGAACCTGTATCTGCCCGGTCGGTTGGGCAGGACATTCGGGTTTAAGTGAGTTTTAAACAGAAATTGTTTTCCAGGTTTGATGATATAGCCAACGCAGTGGAAGTTTGTATTTATGGGAAGAGTTCGCCAGACTCCATGCTGGTTTTCATAAGTAATCCGGTATGGGTCTCCACACCCTATCTCGTGCTCGCTCTGGTTGAATAAAACAAAAGTGGCGGTATGAGCCGTGTATGGGTATGCAGAGAATTCAGGATATAAATGGATGCCCAAAGTGTCGGAAGTGTATCGTTGATTGTTGGGTGTTGGTTCTATGGGTCCTTCAAAACGGATAGCGGGTGAGTCCATGACCTTCTTACGGAAAACGGCTCTGGCTTCCGGAGAGTTTAGACATAAATTTACAACAAGATGATTACCTTTTATGCCCGATTCAGATATATTGCCGTCTAATCGAGTGCCCTCTATTTCTGAACGCGCATATCGTTTTCGCAGTTCATTCTGTATCTTTTGCAGTTCTTGCTCTGTAAACACAGAATCCTTTACACTCTGAGTAGCTACAGGAAGATGGCAGATCGTGTCTTGGGTATGAACGGAGATTGTTTGAGCGCCTTGTGTAATCGAAGCTGAATCACTCTTTATCGCAGGCTGATTGTTGCTGGACGGTTTACCGCTACACCCCACAAGCAACCATACCAAGAGAAGAATCAATACCATTCCTAAAGCTAAATAAAGCATTGTCTTAAAATAGGCAACCTTATCCAGCTCTTCTTTTTCCAAAGTTTTCTGGCGGATATCTTCTATTTTTTCCACCGTCATCTGAGAGAGGTCAGTCTCTTTTCCTGTATCCAATAACCGGTGGTAGGTGTCTGTTAGCCTCTCCCGATTCCGTTTGCGCAACTCTCGATTTTCTTTATCGCGTTGCAGCATGTCGTTGATACATCCTAATGTTCCCATGAGTTCTTAATTAGATTATCTGCCTTAAAAATAACAATAAAAAATGAAATGTTAAAGAATCAATTAGTTAAATGCTTCCTTTTTTTGTTTTTTATAAGGGGTTAGTAAAATTAAGAACGAAAGGTGAGGACGTTGATTTAATTACATCACAGATTTGTAATCTAATAATGCCCCAATTACGAGATCTGTTTTAATATACGTATTATGGAATAATATCCTTGATCTTCGTTCATGTAGAATCCATATTACACAGCCAGTCAGACATCTTGGTATGCTTCGTAATACAGTAGACATTTTAATCCCTAAACCTAAACTCCGAGGATGTATATCAGTAAAAAGAACGGCATTACAAGCTCCTCTATACAATTACTATCAAATATAACCATGGTTATACTACCAGATAAATTTTATTTTGAAGTTACAGATATCGGAACTTCTTTCACCGTTTACGTAAACGGTATTTTTTCATCAAAAAAATTATGAATATTGGATTGTATTTTAATTTGTATTTATATATTTGCGTTGAAAAATAAAATAACCTTTAAAAAAGAGCGAATTTATTAACTTGTTAATTGAAAAAATCATAATTAGAAAAACTGCTTAAAACCGAAATAGAAATCACAGATAAATTTTCATAAAACACATCTTCAAATATTAAAGCTATGAAAAAAGAGCGACTAAAGTTAGTAAGCGCTATGTTACTTTTATCCGGCTTTTCTACCGGATATGTTCAGGCCGCCCCTCATGCAGCGGCTGTAGAAATGCATTCTGTACAACAGGACAATGCTTGTACGGGAGTGGTTGTGGATCAGAACGGTGAAACCGTCATCGGTGCGTCTGTTGTTGTCAAAGGGACAACGAACGGAACAATAACGGGACTGGACGGAGATTTCAGTATTCCAAACGTAAAGAAGGGTGATGTCATTGTCGTTTCATATGTGGGTTATATGAACTCTGAAATCATATGGGAGGGCAAGCCCTTGAAAATAGCACTGAAAGAAGACAGCAAGACCTTGGACGAGGTTGTTGTTGTAGGTTATGCGACTGTCAAGAAAGCCAATCTGACCGGTGCGGTTTCTGCCGTCGATGACAAAGTGCTGGCAGACCGTCCCATCGTCAATCTGGGACAAGGTTTGCAAGGAACAATCCCTAACTTGAACATCACCACCAGCGGACAGCCGGGAAAAGGCTCAAGCTTCAATGTCCGCGGTGAAACGTCCATCAACGGTGGTAGCCCGCTGGTTTTGGTTGACGGAGTACAGATGGACCCGAACCTGATCAATCCGCAAGATGTGGCAAGCGTATCTGTATTGAAGGATGCAGCTTCTGCCTCTATCTATGGAGCCCGTGCCGCTTATGGTGTTATCCTTATCACAACCAAGAGCGGCCGCAAGAATATGCCTACACAAGTGTCATTCGATGCATCTGTCTCATTCAACAGTCCGACAACCCGTCCGGAATATATGAATTCCATGGAATATGCGCACTGGATGAACGCCGCAAACAATACGACCAGCGGCCGTGACCTGCTCAGTCAGGAGGAAATGGAGCATATAGAGGCTTATTTCTATGATCCGGTCAACAACCTTCCGGTCTTTGTGGCAAAGGACCCCAGCAGCTGGCAGTACGGAAACTGTCAGGCCGGCAAATATGCCTATTGCGGAAATACGGATTGGATGAAAGAGATGTATAAGAAAACTTACCCTGTCCAAAAATATAATGTAAATATTAACGGTGGTAGCGACAAGGCCACTTATTATACCTCGGTGGGTTATATGGACCAGGGATCACTGATGCGTTACGGGGATGAGGGCTTCCGTAAGTTCAATATGGTGAACAATATCAATTATGACATCAACAACTGGATGCACGTATCCATGAAGACAAGCTATATCCGTACCGAACTGGACGGACTTGCCCAGGATGCCGTGCACGGAGAGTCATGGATCGGTAACGACACACAACCTCTCATGCCTGTAAAACATCCTGATGGTAACTGGTCAGGTCAAGGTAATTACACCAACTTTGCCGCAGTTTTGGATGAGATGGGTTCACGTAAGACCACGAAGAATGACTTCTGGAACACCCTTGCCTTGAAACTTACCCCATTGAAAGGACTGACAATCAACATGGACTATACATTCAACTATTATGCGGAACATGGCAAGGTACACAGAAAAACATTCAACGAATACGGTATAGATGGCAAATTCTTACAGGTTTTCCAACACTCCAGGCCAAGCGGCGTGTCAGAAAGCCAGGCCAATGACACATACAACGCTTTCAACCTGTTCGGTGACTATGAACTAACTTTGGGCAAACATTATTTTAAAGTAATGGCCGGTTACAATCAGGAAACCAAGCATACCCGTGGCTTCTCGGCAAGCCGGGATGAGCTTATCTCCAATGACCTTCCCTCAATGGACGCCGCTACCGGAGAGAAATATGTGGGCAACTCGGATGACAGCTGGGCCACAAGAAGCGGTTTCTTCCGTGTAAACTACAGTTTTGCGGACCGTTATCTGTTGGAGGTGAACGGCCGTTATGACTTGTCGTCCAAATTCCCGAAAGATGACCGTTCCGTATTTAGTCCTTCCTTCTCTTTGGGCTGGAAATTATCGGAAGAAAGCTGGTTCAAACAAGCCACTAACGGATTTTTTGATGAATTGAAGATAAGAGCCTCTTACGGTAGTCTGGCAAACCAGGCTTTGGATAATGGGTGGTACGCTTATCTGTCCAATTATGGAACAGGTACCTTGGGATATATCATGGGGGGAAAACAGCCCCAATATGTATTGCCCGGTGGTCTTGTAAGCAATACCGTTACCTGGGAAAAGGTTACCCAGTGGGACTTGGGACTTGACTTTGTCATCCTGCAGAACCGTTTGAAGGGTACATTCGACTATTACCAGCGTAAAACGACCGATATGTTGGGACCGGGTAGAATATTGCCTAATATCCTAGGTATGAGTGAGCCCTTGGAGAATGCCGCCGATATGGTAACACGCGGTTGGGAACTGGCATTAACCTGGAATGACCAGCTGGACAACGGATTGCATTACAGTGTGGGATTCAATCTTTCTGACACCCGGGCGGAAATCACCAAATATGACAATCCGACCAAGTCATTGTCTTCTCCATATTATGAAGGACAGATAGTCGGTGACATCTGGGGATATGAATCCAGCCTGTTCCAGTCTGCCGATGAGATAGCTTCGGCTCCTGACCAGTCCAAACTGGACGGCGGAATCAGCAAAGTGCCCGGTGATATCAGATTTATGGATATTGACGGCAACGGTGTCGTGGATTATGGAGAGAATACGGTTGACAAGCCGGGTGACATGAAGATTATCGGTAACAACAAGGCGCGTTACCGTTACGGATTCAATATCTCGGCGGACTGGAAGGGCTTTGATTTAGGAATATTCTTCCAGGGTGTCGGAAAACGTGACCTGATGCTCCCCTATACATTTAAATGGCAATACGGAAGCATGTGGCAGGTTCCTACAGCTGTAGGTAACGATTACTGGCGTGAAGACAATGCAGGGGGCTGGCTTCCGGTGGCACGTTTCAATGGCAGCCAGGCTTTAGGTCAAAACCAGACACGCTATCTGCTTGACGCATCCTACCTGCGTCTCAAATCATTGTCTTTCGGATATACCCTGCCTGTTTCCCTGACGAAACAATGGGGAATACAGAAATGCCGCGTATATTTCACCGGAGAGAACCTGCTGACTTTCAAGCATACTCCGGAAGGATTTGACCCAGAACTGGACGATCCATACAAGTATCCGCAGCAGAAATCGCTGGCTTTGGGACTTAATGTTGTATTCTAATCTTAACACAAAACTTTTATGAAACTGAAATATGTACTTTATATGGCGGCTGCCCTGTTTCTGACAGGCTGTAATGACTCTTTTCTGGAAAGAGGCCCGCAAAATTTGAATGACCAGAGTTTTTGGATATCTGTCAATGACCTGAAAGCCTATGCCAATGCCTTTTATGGTCTGATACCGGGAGGAGTCAGTGTTCTGGATGACACGGACAGTGACATCCAGGTCCCCAACGATATCAATTCTTTCCTATGGGGACAATATGTCGTGCCTACAGAAGGTGGCGTATGGCAAAAATCAAACTGGCAGAATATTCGTAACATCAATTATTTCATGACACATTATCAGAGTGTGCAGGCTGCCGAAGCGGATGTCAACATTTATGTAGCTGAAATGCGTTTCTTCCGTGCACTGGAATATTTCAACAAGATTCAGCTTTTGGGAGATGTGCCTTGGCTGGAAGTTGACCTGAATGTGGACAGCGAGGAACTGTACGGTCCGAAAATGAAGAGAAACCAAGTGTTCCAAAAAATCATCGAAGACCTGGATTTCGCCATCCAATGGCTGCCGGAAGCAGGCAGTGAAGAAGCCAACCGCCTGAATAAGGACATAGCCAGACACGTAAAGGCACGTTTCTGCCTGAATGAAGGTACCCATTATAAATACCATGATGAATTGGAATATGCCTCAGAAGCAGAAAAGTGGTTGCAAATGGCTGCAACTGAAAGTGACAAGCTTATCACATCAGGAAGATATGAAATCTATAATACGGGCCATCCACAAGAAGACTATTTCAATATGTACCGCATAGACGACAAGAGTGACCTGAAAGAGGCCGTCCTCTACGTGGATTATAAGACGAACATACGTGAACACAACATGGCAGCTGCAGGACGTGAGGCCGGATGCGGTTTCTCCAAAAGTTTTGTAGAAAGTTTCCTTTGTTCGGACGGGCTTCCCATTTCACTAAGTAATAAATATTTAGGCGATGAAACAATGAGAAAGGAAACGGCCAACCGTGACCCCCGTCTGAAACAGCTGATCCTCACCAACGATTTTCCGACAAACGTGACAGATGACCTGAAGGACTCTACTTTTGTGGTGAATGAGGATGAGTTTATCACCCAGCACTGTTTCACAGGATACAGACCTATCAAAGGATTCAATCCCATATACTCACAGGCGTTGTATATGAAAAGCTCCTTCGATGGCATCGCTTACCGTTATGCAGAAACCCTGCTGATCAATGCGGAAGCAAAAGCGGAATTGAATACCATCACCAATGCGGATTTGGATAGAACTGTCAACCAATTAAGAGACCGTGTTGGAATGCCTCACCTGACAGTAAATGTAGGTTTTACCGATCCCAAATGGCCGGACTGGGGATACAGCCTGAGCCCTGTTTTACAAGAGATCCGTCGTGAACGCTGCATTGAGTTGGCAGGAGAAGGTTTCAGATTTAATGACCTGAAACGTTGGAAAGCCGGTAAACTGCTCAATAATGTACTGACTTATGTGGGAAAAAGAAAACCTGACGGTAATCTGGCCATTGTATATCCCAACTACACGAATCCCGACCTTTCATATCAGGCAGGAAAAAGCCGTACTTGGGAGGACAAGATGTACCTTTATCCGATTCCGACAGGAGAACTTCAGAGAAATCCGCAATTGTTACCACAGAATCCGGGATGGTAGATGTAGTAACAATAGATTTCCCAGCTGTGATTTAGATTGACAAGGAAACCACCATGGGCAGATATGTACTGGTGGTTTCCTTTTATTTTATCAGGTCGATTTCTATGGAATAACCTTGGTTTTTCTTTATTGTATGTACAACGTAGAGTGAAATTGACAAATATCTCCAATGATGCTAGTACTGATATCAAGGCACAAAGTATCGACATATCCATAGAATAGAAGTGGAAGATGGGGCTGTCTGACAATTTTGATTTGTTTTTGGATATAGAGCCTTCTTTTCTCTTTTGGGTAAATGAGGATAATTGAGGACGCAAACTTACCCATATAGCTGTGGATGTTATAGATAAAGATCTTCTATCTGTGGGATGGCGTTCGACTGAAGTCGGATTGAACTTCCGAATTATCGGTATGGCTCTTGCTTCTGCCAGAGAAGAACTTGAAACAGTCTACACAGCTAGTTTTATTACAATTTGCTTTTCCGCCATTTTGATGTACTATATTGAAAGGAATGCACAACCTGAAGTCTTTAAAAATATCGGTGACGGAATCTGGTGGACCATTATTACATTTGCTACAGTCGGATATGGTGACATTTATCCCATTACCTTTTTGGGGGAATTATTGGGTTGTATTATTTGTCTGGTAGGTGTGACAATGGTAGCTATTCCGATCGGTATCATTAGTTCTTCTTTTATCAATATCGTACAAAAGAAGAAACAAAACCTAGAAAAAGAAAATGATAGTCAATAAGAAGGTTGATATAATTAACTTTTGCTAATAGATAGGTTGTAAAAGAGATTTTGTAGCGTTTATTTGCGATTTTTTCTGCAAATAGTAGACATATAGATAATTATTGTTATTTCTCAACTACTTAATAGAGAATGGGAAACTTTAGTTATATGTAGATAAAATAGTACGAGCAATATTGTTTAGGTTAAGCAGAATGGTATGAAGGATTGTTTTAAAGTGAGGATGTAAATAAAACTGTGTCAGCAAAGAGTAAAATATTAACTTTGCTAACACGTTTTTTTTGTATGAAAGAAGAATTTGATTTTGAGAGTATCAAGAACAAGGCAATTGAGCAGCTAAAGCAGGTAAGCCCTTGTTAGGTAAAGACGGTGCTTTTGCCCCTTTATTGGAAAGTATCCTGAATGCAGCTCTAGAGGGTGAGATGGATGCACATCTTACAGAAGAAGAACGTCAAATGGGTAACCGCCGTAACGGGAAAATGCAAAAGCAGGTCCAGACACCATTAGGTGAGGTAACCGTATCCACTCCTCGTGACCGTAATTCAAGTTTTGATCCACAATTTATTAAGAAGCGTGAGACCATTCCCCTATTACAGGAAAAGAAATATACTATACAGGCAACCTATACGACAGGGATAAAAGAAAATCATACCGGTCAAAAATGTAAAAATAGATATCGCCAAAAGCCGAAATGATACTACTACCATTTGGCTGGATAATATACATTTTACAAACTTCTTCAAAAAACTATGGGCTAAATTACAACAATCACTAAACCTCAATATCTAGATTTTATCTATAAATCACCTATAACTTACCTCAAAATAAGTACTTACATCATAATGCTCATTCTTCCAGGGGGGCGGAATGAGCATTATGATGATTTCGTTACGAAATCAAACAGACTGTTGCTAAGGAGATTCTAGGTAAACTATGCTGTGCCGTGTTGTACAACATAGTTGTAAACAGCAAAGACATTGAAATTTAGGTTAACTTTACACAATTAAAGAAGCTAAATATGAAAAGCACAATCTTTATCTTTCTTTTGCTCGTAACAATGTCCTGCCAGAACAGTGAAAGGAAACAAATCGAGCAACTGGTAAAAGAATGGACCGACAGGGAAATCCTTCTGCCCGAAGGACCTGTCTTCACCCGCTTCGCCACTGATACTGTCTCTTATACAATCCAACCTGCCAGATACAAGGTAATCGTATTTGTGGATTCGGTGGGCTGCATCAGTTGCAAGCTCCAGTTACCCAAATGGAAGGACCTGATCAACGAGGTGGATTCATTGAGTGAAACAGACATTCCGTTTCTGTTCTTCTTCCAGACAAAGAATGTAAGTGAAATTAGACATATCCTTAGATGCGACAACTTTGCAAATCCAGTATGCATCGATACAGCAGACGATCTTTACAAACTGAACCGATTTCCCAGCAATATGATGTTCCAGACTTTTCTAGTGGATGCCGGTAACCGGGTGAAAGTCATTGGGAATCCAATCCACAACCTATCTGTCAAAGAACTCTATCTAAAGGAGATAGCAGGCATCAAGTCTACTGCATGGTCCGTTACGGTCATCCAACTAGATTCCACAGAATACCATTACGATACAGTAGGTGAAAATGAAACTGTTGATAAAAAGATTACACTCTACAATGCAGGAAAGGAAGTGTTCCGCATAAAGGGTGTCACCACTTCCTGCGACTGCATGATGGTGAACTACGGATGGGATGAGATACAGCCTGGTGAGAGCGCTGTCATGACAGTGAGCTATAAAGCGGAAGAACCGGGTGATTTCTGGCGGACCATAACCGTATACGGAAATGTTGCAGAAAAATCCTTTACGCTGGATTTCTACGGATCAGTCAGAACGGGTTATGGATAAGTGACGGTTCTTTAACTCCTGATACCTGTATTCAATTTATGTCGAATCCAACAAGTTTAAAAGAGAAGAGTTGCTTCCAATGCAAGGTAATTCAATGTTTTGAAGTACTACAAATCGATGATTTGTATCTTCATAAAGAGTTTATGGAAACAATAATAACACATAAATGAATAATGTCATGAAGAAAATTTTCGGTAAAATTTACCCGAAGTATTGTTTTTTAGAATAGCATTATTATATTTGTAAATATTTAAATTCTAAATACTTGAAAGATGAAACAAACATTAAAAACATCTATAGCCTTAGCTATAGTTTTAATCGCAGGATATAATGTGTATACATCACAACAAGATGTAAAGATGTTTAGTTTAACTTTAGCTAATATAGAAGCTTTAGCTATGGATGAAACAAGCCAATGTGATAATGCCAACGGATATCGTAGGATCCTTGAGGGAGATGAACGAATATATGATTGCTGCTATCTGGAAAAAGTAGGAAAAGGAAAAGAGGATTGCAAAAGATGGTGAATAAATCTATACTTTTAAAATCATTGCATATATATTTTTTTATATATGCAATGATTTTTTGTGGTTGTCAGCATACCATAAAAGTTCAAAACGAAGTAAAAGAATGCACAAAGGGCGATTTAAAGAATGAAACTATCCATTCTGTTGCTATCAAACTTCCTTTTTTATTTTATCCTGAAAGATGGTGTCTAAATGATAGTAAATTATATGTGTTAAATAGTCGGATTAATCCGTTTTTAACTATCTACAATCTGCAAGAAAATTCATATATACAATATGGAAATATAGGTCAAGGTCCTAAAGAATTCATTGTTCCATCATTATGTGAAATGAAAGAGCCAGAGAAGATTGGAATTTACTCAAACAGCATGAATAAACTAGATGTCCTTCATTTCAACTCTGATTCATTATTGTATGTTAAGACCTTGCATTTTCCTTTATGGAATAAACAAAGAGGAATACCTAAAGCATATACTCGTTTGATTCAATATAATGATAGTTTATTCATTGGTACAAGTTTTATGTCCAAAGAAATTTCGGTGGAACTTATGAATCTAAAAACAGAAAAAGTAGTGAATAGTGTAAACTTTCCTTTAAAGCCTAAGGAAGGAGAATATTCAAGACCTTACGAGTGTAAAATTGCAACTGAAATGAATTTTATTGTTGCAGCTTACCGTTATATCAATCGTTTGGAGATTTACAAACTCTCTGATCAGAAATTTCAACTTAATACTATTATAGGAGATGCAAATAATCAATATGATTTATATCGCTTAAACAAAGATAATGAAATGATTCTTCATTATTCTGACATAGTTTGTGGAAAAAATCAAATTTATGCTCTTTATCGAGGTGTAAAAGAAAAAGAACTATCTTCCGCAAATAGCAAGATAGAAGTGTATTCCTATGATGGAACACATTTACGAACTTTTGATTTAGGAAGAAGCATTGAGAAAATATTAGTAGATGAATCTTCTATGCGCATTTATGCTTTCGATAGAAATGAAGAAAAAGACATTGTGTTTTGCTATGCAATAGAATCAAATACATGATACCATAGTGTAAATTATTACATTAATGATATAATAAAGATTCTAATCTCTACTTTTTTCTTTGTTTACATCTTGACAATACTCATAATCTCAGGTTTTCAAACTACAAGATAAGCATAATACTTCTAAAAAATCTAATATGTCTTGGAACGGGATGAACTCAATCCGGGTGCAAAACTAATATATTTCAATGATATATGTTGCTTTTATCGCCTATAATTCAGTGTTTACGTGTATTTTTCCGAAAGTACGAACTATCGGCGGCAATTTTATAAAATCGGCTGGCAAAAAGAAAATCATTCATCCCATTCACGGGTTGTAATGTGTTAGGGGTATCTGCTTTGTCATTTTTATAATATTTGAGAACTTTTTTTAATTCATTACGATTTTCTTTTGCATAGATAAGGGCTTTATCTAACATTTTATCCTCATGTTCATAGTAATATCTGAATGTAAGGATTAATATTAAAGAAAGAACAATATATATTTTTTTCATATAATAGCATATTATTAAAGTCGTTCTTTCAATTTAGTAGCTTGCGGTCGTTGTTATCACCCTCTAACACTTTCATCTGTTGAATTGCAATCTGATTAAGTTTTATCAACCGTTCACCCTGCGGAATGCCTTGGTCTATGAATACCGCATTGAGGTTCTCCATATTTGAAAGGCAGATCAATTCGTTTATAGAGGCATACTCCCGGATATTCCCCTTCAGTTCTGGGTGCTGTTCACGCCACATCTTGGCGGTCATGCCGAACATCGCCACATTCAGCATATCGGCTTCGTCAGCATAGATAATACTGGCTTGTTTGGCGGTTACCTCTGTCGGGATAAGGTTCTGTTTGATTGCATCGGTATGTATGCGGTAATTTATCTTGGATAGCTCACGTTTGGCAGACCAGCCTAATTGGGTTTGTTCCTGTTCTTTCAGACGTTGGAACTCTTTCAACAGATAGAGTTTGAATTGGGGAGAATCCCAAGAGGCAAATTCAAACGCAATGTCCTTATGGGCATAAGTGCCGCCATAGCGTCCGGCTTTTGCAATAAGTCCTCTCGAATTTGTCTTTTCAGTCCATTGCTTCACTGACAGAATAAACCGGTTCAGTCCGGCTTCATTTTTAATTCCCTCGAATTCGGGGAAATTAAAATCCGGATTGTACATTTCTTCCCATATTCCAAGGAACTCTATCGTATTTTTGTTGCGTAACCATTTTTCGATAAGAGCCAGTCCGTTCTCTATGTTACGCACCATATCCGTTAATGATATATAATCCTTGTCATCGTGGTTGATATTACTTTAATAACGGCACAACGCTTCCCCAGTTTCTATATTATACCAATTTTTACAGACATATACCAAGTATAACAACCATCATCCACATTCAAGCCTTCCACATCAAGAACCAAATCCTCATCCCGAAAATCATTCAACACTTCATCCTCTATCATAGTGCAGAACTGACCGATCAAAGCATGCAAAACACCATTAAATTAAAAATCCAGAGTAAAAATAGATTTTTTTTCTATATGATAATATTATTTGAATTACAAATAATATTATTTATCCATTGTTTTATTTATTATTTTATCTATCTTTGTATATTGTCAAAATAATCAGTTATGAATATATCAAAAGAAGGAATAGCGATAACAAAACGTTTCTTTGAAGCGATAGATATGCTGAAAGCACAGAAACGTATGCGTGGGCTTCTTACATACACCAAGGCCCATGATATAAATTATTGGAACATAAATACAGTCAGAAACCAGCCGGAAGTAAGTGTCCTAAAACCTGAATGGATAGCGTACTTGGTCCTTGACTATGGGATTTCGGCTGATTGGATTTTGACGGGTAGGGGAGGGATGTTTAAACAATAAATGTTCAAAAACTTATCCTTATAATCAAATCTGTTGTTTGTAACTTATTTATTTTCAGATTATTGATTAATAAAATGGAGTCTGCTTTGGGAGCAGGGGGTCGTGGGTTCGAATCCCGCTACCCCAACGGATGAGAATCAAGGAGTTACGGTAAAATGTAGCTCCTTTTTTTATTCTCCGAATGGGGCGGTTTACCTTTGGTTTAACCAAGTGAGTTAGGGTCAGCGGATTTTCCCGGTTGGCAAGCTTTCTTTTAAGCGTATAGCCTAGCCAGTCTGAACATGAAGAATTTCCATCAGCCACCCCTCTTAACTGGCTTCGAAAAGCTTTGATTTTAGCATTGAACGACTCCGCTGAAGCATTTGTCAATCGTTCTTCAAAATAATTTATGATGGTCGTACTATGGTTTGAAAAGGTGTGTTAAACCAAAAATGAACATGGATGCTACAATTTCCGCTGAGCCGAAATTTCGGCTCAGCGGTTTCCGAAAATGCCAATTATTTTTTAGCTTTCCAGACATGCGTATTCATGTGTATTATGGTTAACTCACTGGTACTTTTATCCACCCCGTAGGATAGATATCCGGAGCTTCGGAATGCTGGAACCAACGACTAGGCACAATTACCGTTTTGTCCATATTGGGATTTAACCATGCTCCCCACCAGCTGAATGTACTGTTGCAGATGATGTGATGTTTGCAATGACTCATAAGCATCATATCTTGCCAACTGTCTTCATCCGTATTCCAATCAATATATACTGCATTCTGCAATGGAAGATTTTCCTTTACCCAAGCAATGTCATCTGAAAAAATATAGTAAGATGGAGAGGCAACTCTTCTGCTCATTTCCGCTATTGCGTTTTGATAGTAAGGTAACTGGCATACACTCCCGGTAGTAGCCCAATGCTTGGGTTGCAAATAATCTCCACGACGAATATGTAGAGATACTGCGTTTTCATCCTTGTCCAAAATTTCAAGCATATTAAGACTTCTACTGTTGGCTTTATTCTTGTCAAAAGTGAAAGACTCCCTAACTTCATCCTTAATATCTGCAAAGAAACGTTCCGACTGATAAAATCCTTTAAAATAAAGTAAAGGCCAAAAGTATTTCTTTTCAAAAGCTCGTAAACTATTGGGAGCTTGTTTCCGTTCATATATTTTTTTGAAGAAAAGGAATTCGATAACTTTTTTCAGAGGTTGGTTTATACAAAATTCTGTATGGGGCAGATTAAACACACGATGCATTTCATATCCGTAGTGCACTTTATAATGCATCATGTCCGAAAGGTCTATACGCACTTTGGGATAGTACTTTTTCATTCGCAAATAAAAAGCGTAAATAAACATTTGATTTCCCAAACCACCTGTTACTTTTATAAGTCTCATATTTCTTTGTCCTTTTTTTGTTATCTGCAATATTTCAATTTACATTTCGACATTGTTTATATATAAATTGACTTCGCAAAGGTATTAATTTTATCAGAGTGTACAAACATCTTAAAAAAATATTGTTTTCTCTAATAGCAGCTTATTATCTTGTTATGATATAGTGAACTAACCGTATGAAAGAGTACAGGGTAAAGTTTAGAAGAAAGATCAGAAGATAGTATGATATATTGATTGCCTTTCTGTGGTACAGCATGTAAGTAATGGTTCTTTTGATGGAAGTGGGTTGCTTTGTCAACGGAATGAATTTCCGAGTTTACTCTCATTAAAACTCTTACGATATTTTTTCTAAATGTCGAATGCTGTAAAGTTTAAGGTAGAGTGAATCTCTGAAATATTTTGTATTTTAGTTATGTTTTGTTAGAATATTTTTCTTGTTTTCATTATTGAGTATTATTTACAGAGAAGTACCTAAAAATACAGAAAATGATTGGTTTGATACTCTTTAAGTATGAATTAACTAGTTGGTTTTATGTTTTTTTTACTGGATCTTTTTGATTAGTTATGCAGCATGGAGTGCTAGATTGTTCTTGTGCCGTGCATTTTTCACCTAGTATAATAGTGCTTCACCGATGTTTCAGCAAATATTACCGAAAAAAATTAAATATATTATCTTAGAGTTGTATGCTTGATACAGAATACGGTGCTTAGGTTCTCTCTTTTAAGTGATAAGTTTGGTTTTTATCAATTATATATGATATCTTTGCGGCTTTAAATATCCGACTATTTAGGAATGTAAAAATATATTGGATGATTTATTGAAACATTGCGAAACTATACTGTCAGGATGTGCTGGCATATTTGCAATATGATCGTGACAAGCTGATTAATTTTTATTTGTTAAACGAAAAAAATGAATTTATTATTATTGAATGCAGCCTCAGGCAGTAAACTTGAGCAAGCACTAGAGAAACTGGTAGATTTTGGAATGGACGCTGGTAAGGATATATTTGTCGCCATTCTGATATATTCAGTCGGTCGTTTTATCATTAAGCAGATTAGTGTATTAATAGCCAAAGTTCTTGAAAAACGGAAGATAGAAACCAGTGTACAGACTTTCTTGAAAAGTTTAGTGAAAATTTTATTGAACATGGTACTTGCTTTTGCCATAATCAGCAAGTTGGGAGTGGAAACGACCAGTTTTGCTGCACTTTTGGCGTCAGCCGGTGTGGCTGTAGGTATGGCACTTTCCGGCAATCTTTCCAATTTCGCAGGTGGTTTGATTATACTTGTTTTTAAACCGTTTAAAGTAGGCGATTATATAGATGGACCTGGAGTAAGTGGTACAATAAAAGAGATACAGATTTTCCATACCATACTTTCCACTCTTGATAATCGGATGATATACGTTCCCAACGGGATGCTCAGTGGAAATGCTGTGATTAATTACAGCAAACAGGAAATGCGCCGTGTTGAATGGGTATTCGGAGTAGAATATGGAGAGGATGTACAAAGGGTCAGAACCGTATTGCAACGTATTATTTATGCGGACAAACGTGTTTTGGATACTCCTGCCCCTATCATTGTTTTAGGCTCATTAAGTGCGAGTAGCGTTGACATTACTGTCCGTGTTTGGGTAAAAACAGCTGATTACTGGAATGTTTTATATGATATTAATGAGATTGTTTATACGACATTTAATAAAGAAGGAATCGGATTCCCTTTCCCACAACTTACTGTGCATCAATCTTCAAAATAATAGAAACATATTCAACTTCTTAAATAAATGATCATGAAAAAATTAATTTGTTTTTTTACGATTTTCGTATTTTGGGGAATCACTGATAGTATGGCTCAGGGATTACATTTTGGGGTAAAAGCCGGTGTGCTTGGCAACAAAGCAAATATTAGTGGCATGCGTGACCAGTTTAAGGAAGAGAGTTTGACAGGATTTCAAGTAGGGCCTATGTTGCAATATCAAACAGGATTTCATGGTATCGCTTTGGACTTTTCTCTGCTGTATGTAGAGCGTGGAATCAAACTGACAAATACCTCTAACAGACGTAGCGCTGACATTAAAACACAAAGTATTGATATTCCTATAGAACTGAAATGGGAAATGGGAATATCAGATAATTTTGATTTGTTTTTGGGAGTCGGTCCTTCCTTTTCTTTTTTGGTAGACAAGGACAACTGGGGACGCAAACTTGCTCATATAGCTGTGGATGTTATAGATAAGGATCTTCCATCTATGGGATGGCGTTCGACTGAAGTCGGATTGAACTTGGGAGGTGGAGTGAAAATTGTAAATCATTTAATGGTAAGTTGCTATTATAATATAGGATTAACCCAGTCTGCCAAGCATAATATAGGAGGCAATAAGCATGATGCCATAGATCAAATTTTTGATGGTGATGTATTCGAAAGCAAAAATAGATATTGGCAGTTATCACTTGCTTATGTGTTTTAGTCAGATAATTGCGGATCGTTTTTAGCAATACAAAACTAAAAAGCGGCTTTTATTATTGAGAAGGTTTGTAGTAAAACATCCAATAAAAGAGTCTGAATAACAAAGTGATTGCATCCGTGTGTGGAAAACACACGGATAGCATGAATAAATAATTTTTTTGCAAAAATGAAATTATATATTTTGATTCAACAGTTATTGAGAAGAAAATTTGTTCAATATTTTGTTCTTTTCTTCATTCTGATTTCAATTATAGCCGTCATTGCAAGTTCATTTGAAGAAATGGCCACATACAAAGTACTGTTATTCGGCATTACTTATGTATCTTCTTTTATTTTTCTTATTGAATACACAGCCCGTATCGTATCTGCACCGGCACTCTATCCCGGTATGAAACAGCAAAGGCACGTCTGAAATATACATTCTCTTTTTATGGTTTTGTTGACTTCGTGGCAGTACTGCCTTGTGTTCTTACCTATGCATACTGGGATACGGAAGTCGTTCATGTCATTATTTTACCCTATATCTTCATTATTTTTAAGTTAATACGGCACTCGCGATCTTTCCGAATTATCGGTATGGCTCTTGCTTCTGTCAGAGAAGAACTTGAAACAGCCTACACAGCTAGTTTCATTACAATTTGCTTTTCCGCCATTTTGATGTATTATATTGAAAGGAATGCACAACCTGAAGTCTTTAAAAATATCGGTGACGGAATCTGGTGGACCATTATTACATTTGCTACAGTCGGATATGGTGACATTTATCCCATTACCTTTTTGGGGAAATTATTGGGTTGTATTATTTGTCTGGTAGGTGTGGCAATGGTAGCCATTCCGACCGGTATCATTAGTTCTTCTTTTATCAATATCGTACAAAAGAAGGAACAAAGAGAGAAATTCAATAAGGAAGAGGAGAATAAATGATAATAAAGTTCCCCAAAAACAACTGTTGGGGAGTATATTCTTTTCTTATAGATAATTTCTATAGTTATATGAAAAACTTTGGATTCTTAAAAATAAACCATATAGTCTTTAGAATGTGCATAACAAAAGTCTGCTTGAGGTGACAACGAACTTATAATTGTTATATCTTTGCATTGTCATTGTTGAAGCAATGATAAAATAAATAATCTTTAATCAAAACTTATGATTATGAAAAAAAGTATTTTAACCGTATTGTTTGCGTTAATCTGTACTATGGGATTTTCGCAGGTGTCTTTTAATGTAAAGGCTGGTCTTAACCTTAGTAGTTATATTGGTGAGAATTCAGATCACTCCGAATTTAAACCCGGAGCACGTATCGGAGTGGGGATGGAGTATCAGTTTAATGATATGATATCTTTACAGCCTTCATTGTTTTTTTCGCAAAAGGGGGCAAAATATTCAAGTGGATTTGACGGAAATATAATAGATGCTGATGCTGATGTGAAAATTAACCAGCTCTATCTTGAATTGCCTGTTAACGTACAGTTTCGTTTTAATATTGCAGATAACACCAACCTTGTCATCGCTACAGGCCCTTATTTGGCTTGCGGAGTAGGTGGTAAGGCTAAATTCGATGGTGACGCATCCGTTGGAGGCATCCATATTAATGGTGATGACAAAATAGACACATTCGGTGATGACGGACTGGATTACAACAGATTTGATGCAGGATGGAACATCGGTCTGGGTGTGGAGTTCGGAAAGATTCTCGTAGGTCTTGATACCCAACTTGGTTTTTGCAAGGTAATGGATGGCGATGCCCCCCATAATGCAAATATAGGCATTACTTTAGGATATAAATTCTAAGCAAACTCTTTCATACCCCCCTCTCTAGTCTGTGCTGGTTTGCACGGTTTTGAGAGGGGTTTTATTATAATTTTCACAACCGATGTCAGTTCTTGGCGAAAGTAAGAAAATAGCAGTAAGGTAGTTGAAAAAGTTAGAGACATTCAGAAAATAGTATAAAGGCCGCTTTACCATCATGTATGCAGGTTATTTTATCATTATTGCCAGCAAGAAACCATTTAAAACAATCATTGGGAAGGAAAAAAGAAGTAGTTTTTTTATCAAAATGTAAAATTAGACAGTATCTAAATTCTCCATAAAAAATTGTGTATTGCTTTTTTATATCTATATTTGCAATTTCAATAGTTTTATTGCCAGATTTTAATATGAAACGAATTCAAGTACTGTTATTATTTATAGTCATTTCTTGTTCCATGTTTGCACAAGACAGGCTTTCTCTGTTCATAGGCAGGGCGAACAAGTATGCAGCTGTGGAGTTATCCGACTATCGGAAACGTTTATGCGTAGAATATAATATATCTAATCAATTATTGGATGATTATTACAGAAGATGTGGTAGTAATTGGGGGAATGTCGGTTTGGCTCTTGAAATAGCAAAGACTTCCGGCAGGCATATGCGGGAGGTGTGTGACTATTACAAGCGTTACCACCGGAATGGATGGAATCGTATATTGGTAGAGATAGGCATAAAACCAGGGTCGATGTACTATGATCCATTTTATGACAGGATTCGTTATCATAGCGAATGCTGGCGTGAACATTATTGCTCTTATTGTGACCATCATGATAAGCATCATCGCAAGCATTATAAAAAACACAAGCGTCATAAACATCATAAATGGCACGATGATGATGATGATTGGGATGACGATGAAGACGATTAACACACTTATATATTTTTAAAAATGAAAAAGATCTTTATTTTTTTAGGACTGATGTTTGTCATGTTGAGCAGTACCTACGCTCAAAAAGGCAGACAGGCAATTGGATTTGGATTAAGTTACGGAACAGAAATTGAAAGTGCTGGATTGGGAATTAAATACCAGTACAATATCACTAATCCTCTCCGTATTGAACCTTCATTCAATTATTTTTTTGAGAATGACAATGTAAGTATGTTGGATTTAAATGTGAACTTCCACTATCTTTGTCCGGTAGCTCAAAGTGTCAAACTTTATCCGCTGTTTGGTCTGACCATGTCCAACTGGATGTTTGACATGCATGATTTGGATGTTGACTGGGATGGAGACCACGTCCATGTTGATGATGGGGGTAACCATAATGAATTCCGTATCGGGGTTAATCTCGGAGCTGGGGCGGAATTCGCTTTGGGACGTAACTGGGCTATGAATGTTGAATTCAGATACCAATTGGTTGATGATTTTGACCAAGGGGTTATTAATTTCGGAGCTGCTTATCGGTTCTAAAAACATATTAATGTGTCAAAACGAAAATGACTGCTCCTAAAAGTTACAGATAGTAATTATAACACTTAAAAGGGTCGTATCAAACTCTGTCTTGAGTAATGATACGACCCTTTCTTTAGTCTTTTAGGATGCTTAAATTTCAGATTATAAGTTTATGTTTTCAAAAACTGAGTTTTGTCTCTTGAACTTTATTAAAATCACTATTTCTAGGTATTTCAGAATCTCTTTCAAACCTTTTACTTTGCAGCAAACAAATTAAATGATTTGCTGTATGAAAAAAATGGGTATAATTTATGGTTCCTCTACTGGAACTTGTGAGAGCATCGCACAGACAATAGCTGAAAAATTAGGTGTGGCATCAGTTGATGTAATTGATGCAAGTAAAATTACCACAGAAAAAGTGGAAAGTTATGATATTTTATTGTTAGGGACTTCTACTTGGGGAGACGGTGAATTGCAAGATGATTGGTATGACGCCATTAAAATGATAAGGACTGCAGATTTGAATGGTAAAATAGTTGCTCTCTTTGGCTGTGGAGATTCAGAATCCTATTGTGATACATTTTGTGACGGTATGGGAGTTATATATGACCAGTTAAAGAATTCAGGTTGCACTTTTGTGGGGGCAGTTTCTGCCGATGGGTATTCGTATTCATCTTCTATAGCGATAATCGATGGGAAATTTGTAGGTTTGGCTCTTGATGACGTGAACGAAAGTGGCAAGACTGAAGAACGTATTAACAGTTGGGTTGAAGAAATAAAGAAGAACCTGTAATTTTGACAATTGCCTTATGATAGCTTCAGACATAAACCCGGTAGAATTGAAAGTATTTCTGAATCATATTTATGAATTAAAAAAAGGAGTACGTCAGATGGTACTCTATACTACCAAGAGGAAGTATGAAGATTTTGCTGTAAAACGGCTGATCAATCAAAAGATTAATTATATAATCCAGCCCGTGGGAAATGATAAAATAAACCTGTTTTTCGGTAGAAAAGAATGCATTAATGCCATTCGTTTCCTAGTGAATCAGCCACTGAACAAATTGTCACCCGAGCAGGATTTTATTCTTGGAGCTATGCTGGGGTATGATATTTGTGTACAATGCAAACGTTATTGCGACCGTAAAGTATAATAATCTCAATTTCACGTAGTTTTAAATGTAGTAGTAAAGGGGTGTCTGAATAATTTTCAGGCATCCTTTTTCACTTTTTATGTGAACCATCTTTTTATCTATTTTGTTGCATTATTAGCATAAACCTTAAAAATGAGAAGATATGGGTAAAGAAGAAAAGAAAAAGATGGAACAAAAGGATGAGCTGACGAATAGTGGTCAGCGGTTTCCTGTTGAACAAGTGTCCAATACTGGTAAGCCTACCAAGAAGCAGGTGAAAGCAGCGGTAAAAGAGTTAAATCCTGACGTGAACAGTTTAGGAAGTAGAGGATAATTTAAAATTGAAAACAGTAATGGATATAACTGGAAAAATAGAAGAGGTAAACCAGTCGGACTCATTATTGCTGGTTGTGTTTTATGCGGATTGGTCTCCCCATTGTGAATGGATTGAACCGCTGTTACATGAATTTGAAAAACCGGTCAATATTGTAAGAGTCAATATAGAAAGTAATCGGAAAGTAGCCGATGCCTATGAAATAGAAATAGCTCCCAGCTTTGTCCTCCAACGTAAAGGCAAGATGTTGTGGGAGAAAACTGGTGAAGTATTTCCAGGAGAATTAAGGGATGTCATTGAAATGTTCAAGAATTGAGATCTGTACATCCAGATTAAAAAAGTTCCGTTGGTATACAGCTACGGGACTTTTTTTCTTGTAGGCGGTTTTGTACAATGGAAAACATATCGTACCTTTGCCAAACAATTGATTAAATTTAAGAATATATGTTCAGAAGTCATACTTGCGGAGAGCTCAGACTTTCCGATGCAGGCAAAAGTGTAACGTTGGCAGGTTGGGTACAGCGTGCACGTAAAATGGGAGGGATGACGTTTGTCGATCTTCGTGACCGTTACGGTATTACCCAATTGGTATTCAACGAAGCGGTGAATGCCGAACTTTGTGAACGTGCCAATCACTTGGGGCGTGAATTTGTTATTCAAATAACCGGTGAAGTGAACGAACGTTCAAATAAGAATATGAATATTCCCACCGGTGAAATTGAAATTATCGTATCGGTATTGAATGTACTTAATTCAGCGGTAACTCCTCCTTTTACGATAGAAGATAATAGTGACGGAGGTGATGATATCCGTATGAAATTCCGCTATTTGGATTTACGCCGTAATTGTGTGCGTAAAAATTTGGAACTTCGTCATAAAATGACAATGGAAGTGCGCCGATATTTGGACAGCAAAGGGTTTCTGGAAGTGGAAACTCCTATGTTGGTAGGTTCTACTCCTGAAGGAGCCCGTGATTTTGTTGTTCCTTCACGTATGAACCCGGGACAGTTTTATGCACTGCCACAGTCTCCGCAAACACTGAAGCAATTGCTGATGGTTTCCGGCTTTGATCGTTACTTCCAGATTGTAAAGTGTTTCCGTGATGAAGATCTTCGTGCAGACCGTCAGCCTGAGTTTACTCAGATAGACTGTGAGATGAGTTTTGTTGAACAAGAAGATATCATTTCCACTTTCGAAGGAATGGCAAAACATTTGTTCAAGGAGTTACGTGGAGTCGAGTTGAGCGAACCGTTTCTGCGTATGACATGGGCCGATGCCATGAAATATTACGGTAGTGACAAACCGGATTTGCGTTTCGGCATGAAGTTTGTAGAATTGATGGATATCATGAAAGGTCATGGCTTCTCTGTTTTTGATGATGCGGCATATATTGGTGGTATCTGTGCGGAAGGCGCTGCAAGTTATACCCGTAAACAGTTAGACCAATTAACAGAATTTGTCAAGAAACCTCAGATCGGTGCGAAAGGTATGGTTTACGCCCGTGTGGAAGCTGATGGCAATGTAAAATCCAGTGTAGACAAATTCTATTCACAGGAAGTACTTCAGCAGATGAAGGAAGCTTTCAGTGCCAAGCCGGGTGACTTGATCCTGATTCTGAGTGGTCCTGATGCTATGAAGACCCGCAAGCAGTTATGCGAACTTCGTCTGGAAGTGGGACGTCAGCTGGGACTGCGTGATAAGAATAAATTTGCTTGTCTGTGGGTTGTTGATTTTCCGATGTTTGAGTGGAGTGAAGAAGAAGGCCGTCTGATGGCCATGCACCATCCGTTCACTCATCCGAAAGAAGAAGATATTCCTTTGTTGGATACAGATCCGGCTGCTGTTCGTGCCGATGCTTACGATATGGTAGTAAACGGTGTAGAAGTAGGAGGTGGTTCAATTCGTATCCATGATTCACAATTACAAGCCAAGATGTTTGAAATTTTGGGCTTTACTCCGGAAAGAGCACAAGAACAATTCGGCTTCCTGATGAATGCATTCAAATACGGAGCACCTCCTCATGGTGGTTTGGCATACGGTCTTGATCGCTGGGTTTCTTTGTTTGCAGGACTTGATAGTATCCGTGACTGTATAGCATTCCCTAAAAATAATAGTGGACGTGATGTGATGTTGGATGCTCCCGCTGCTTTGGATCAATCACAATTGGATGAGTTGAATCTGGTCGTTGATATAAAAGAGGATAAGTAAGTTTTTTCCGCTTTTTATATAGGGTATTGTATAAAAGGCCGATAACGGGACGATCCGAACAAAGCGTAGTGAATGCTGTTTCAGCTAATTCGCTACGCTTTGTCTTTTTGGTTTAAAGTAGTCCGATAAGCTGAAACAGCTTATAAACATATGAAGGAAGCATATAAAAAGTGTATGAAAGAGAAAAATACGATCAAGATAAAGAGTTATGAATCACCCTGCGGAGTGTTGCTGCTCGGTTCATTTGGCGGAAAACTCTGCCTGTGTGACTGGCAGGTGGAAAAACACTGCGATCGTGTGAATCAACGGTTGAAGCGGATATTGTGTGCCGAATTTGAAATAAGTACGTCAGAAATAATCGAAGAATCAATAGAGCAACTCAACGAGTATTTTGCAGGACAACGCAAAGAATTTAGTGTGCCGCTTCTTTTTGTGGGCACGGATTTTCAGAAAACAGTATGGAATGAACTGTTAAAGATACCGTTTGGCAGGACAATGTCTTATGGTGAAATGGCCAGGCATATCGGGATGCCCCAAGCAGTTCGTGCGGTAGCCAATGCTAATGGTGCAAATTCCATATCAATCTTTGCACCTTGCCATCGTGTGATCGGTAGTGACCACTCGCTGACAGGATATGGAGGTGGACTGTCCGCTAAAAGGTTTTTATTGGAATTGGAATCACAACCTCGGTTAATGTTATGAGCAGACAAGAAACATTTCCAATGCTATATAATAAATAAAAAGGAATGGGTAGTGAAAATGCCCATTCCTTTTTCTCATATCTTCTTAATGAATTACCATGTTGTTCCTTGGAATACACTACTTTCGTTATAGGGAACCAGATATCCGTTCATTGTCAGCGTATTGCCTGAGAAATTTGGATTTATAGTAACACTGGCCTGATTGGTTCCGCCAGTCAGTACAATGGAAACGGTGGCCGAAACGGCAATCCCATTAATTCCATAATTATAGTACACATTACCGTCTTTATCCTGGCGCATACTTATTCCGTTCACATTTCCCTGAACCGTGACACCTCCCAAGCCGTTCGGGCTCCAGTTATACACAAAATTAGTAAAGGCGGTCTGAATAATACCTTGCTCATCGTTTACTTCCACATAATTCGTGTTAGAGGAAACAAAACGCATTATTCCATTACGGAATACAACGTTATCAGCTTCTAATACAAAAGAACCGTTTTTTAAAGCATTAATTGCTTGGACGTAGGATACAGAGTCCTGCTGAGCTTCCAAGGCTTTCTTTTCCTGACGTTCTTTCTTCCATGCTTCGCGTTTAGCGTCTTCTCTTTGTTTTCTGGTTTGTGCATTTGTCACTCCGCTGAAGCAAACAAGTAACAATGCGGCTAAAAATAATACTTTTTTCATAATTAAGCTGTTTAGTAAATCAATAATATCTTTTGAATATTCTGATAACTAAAACAGCCTTAACCATGAATTGTTTAACGAATATGTGAATTTATATAACGATAACGTTTGTATTTAATCTATAAAGCGTCGGGTTAGATTTTCAAACTCATCAATACGCCGGTCACGGAGGAAAGGCCACCAGCGACGAACATTCTCACTACGGGTCATATCCAGTTCCACTACCATATTTTCTTCATCCATATTGCTGGCTTGTGCCAGTATTTCTCCTTGAGGACCTGCCACGAAGCTATTACCCCAAAATTGGATACCATTAGTCTGACCGGAAGGATCGGGCTCATGTCCTACACGGTTCACGGCGATAACCGGCAGACCGTTTGCCACGGCATGTCCACGCTGCACGGTTACCCATGCACCTAGTTGACGGATTTTCTCTTCTTGAGTGTCTGTGCTTTCCCAACCTATAGCTGTAGGGTATATAAGAATTTCAGCACCTTTCAGTGCCATCAGCCGTGCACCTTCGGGATACCATTGGTCCCAGCAGACTTGTACACCTAGTTTTCCCAGTGATGTCTGAATAGGTTCAAATCCCAGGTCACCGGGAGTAAAATAAAATTTCTCATAATAGGCGGGATCATCGGGAATATGCATTTTGCGGTATTTCCCTGCTATACTGCCATCTTTGTCAAAAACGACGGCTGTATTGTGATATAGCCCCGGAGCACGCTTCTCGAATAACGAAGTAACCAGTACAATACCGTATCCGGCAGCCAACTCACTGTAGAAGCCGGTAGAAGGACCGGGAACCGGTTCTGCCAAATCAAACATATCCGTATCTTCTGTCTGACAGAAGTAAGGGGTGTTGTGCAACTCCTGCAATACAACCAGCTGTGCACCTGCTGCCGCCACCTGTTCTATATTGTGGTGCAGTTTGCTCAAATTGTGACGGATATCATTAGTGCATGTCTGTTGGATAATTCCTACTTTAATCGTTCTTTTCATACATATATTTATTAATATACACCTTCGGGATATTGCATGGTGACGCAATGCAGCGAGCCATGTTGCTTTATTAAAGCAGTGCAGTCAATACCTACTATCTCTCTTCCGGGAAATGCTTCAGCCAATACTTCTTTGGCGCGCATATCATTCACAGAATCAGCATAAGTAGGATAAAGCACAGCTTCATTCATTATCAGGAAATTGGCATAAGTTGCCGGCAAGCGATGATGTTCCTCATCATAAACAGCACTTGCCATAGGTAGCGGAAGCAGACGGTATGGCCTGCCGTCCAAAGTACGGAACGCTTTTAGTTCCTCTTCCATCATTGCCAGTTCCTTATAGTGTTCATCTTTTTCATTGGTGCACTTTACATACACAATGGTATCATCCGGACAGAAACGTGCCAATGTGTCCACATGGCTGTCTGTATCATCACCTGCCAGATAACCGTGTTTCAACCATAGAACCTGTTTTAAGTTAAATGTTTCTTTTAGAAAATCCTCCACTTCCTGTCGGTTCATTTCATTTCTGTTTTTAGCCAGCAAACATTGCTCTGTAGTCAGCAGGCTTCCTTTCCCATCACTTTCTATGGAACCTCCTTCTAAAATAAAATTCCGGCAGAAAACATATTCACCTTTCAGAACAGGATGGTGAAAATACAGTTCGTTATTAATCTGGTTATCATAATTTGCGGCAAACTTCATTCCCCAGCCATTAAAACAGAAATCCAGCAGCAGGGGAGTAGCGTCTTCTTTCAACAGGGTGATAAAAGCATGATCGCGTGCCCAAGTATCATTTGTGTTGATTTTTGATGTGACTAGTTTTTGGATATCAGCTCCATAATTATCTATACTATCTCTTATGGAATCGGGGTCTGGAGCCACAATCAACAAACTCTGACGTTTCAAAACCTCATAAGCTATCTTAAGAAAACAGTCATTCACTTCGTCCAACATATATGCCCAGTCTGTGTCTTTATGGGGCCACGTTAGTTGAATCAAACTTTGTTTATGCCATTCGGCGGGTAAATAGGACATATTCATATTTTTAAATTTGTCTTGCAAAGATATGAAATAAACTTTATAGGTTAATTAGTCATCGCTTCGTTTTTGTAACGAGCTTTTCCGTCTTTTCCATAAGAACCAGCGGAACAGTTCATCCCAAGTATTGAAATCTTTTTTATACATGAGACCTACTCCTTGAGTGGTCAGGGTAGATTTAGTAAAATAGCGGTCATTGGTCTGATTATACCCTCTCAAACGGAAATCTCCGTTTTTTGTCAATAACCATATCGCTTCAAAGTCTCCTACGAAGTTGCTATTTGCCATCACATTCTCCTTATAGCCGAAGTTTCCATTTATCATCAGCCTGTTATTCAATAACCTGCCGGACAACATAGCTTCTGCTTCCACATCTGTCCAACCTTTTTCACCGGTACTCAGGTTGGCGCCTATGTTCCAGTTTTTATTGCCCATCCATTGGGACAACATATTGTTCAGCTGACCGGAAAGTGTACTGAAGGCTAAAGAACTGGTTGCATTAGAGGATTGGTCATTATTGGCATAATCATAGGTGTAGAACTTACCAATTCCCAGCAAATAAATAATCTGTGTATTCATTTGTTCTTCCGTACTGGTAGCACTACGTACCAATTCCCGGTCTTCCTCGCTTACAGTGGGCAGTTCCAAATCGAATTTAATATCCGGATTGGATAAATTTCCAGTCAGATTCATCAGACAGTTTACCTTCACCGTACCTTGGTTGCGCGAGGGATCTACTACCAAATCACTTAAAGAAGCAGAATTAACCGTGTATACCGCCTGTAAATCAAGATTCGCCTGATAAGGGTCACCTGAGAAAGTCACCGTGCCACCTGATTTCAAGGTAAAGTCCTTGCGTATTACTTCCTGCATGCTTAGTTTATACATACCTTGATCTATGACATAGCTACCGAACATACGGAAATCACCTTTATTGAAAAAATTCACTTGCAGGTTTCCATTTCCGGTTGCTGTAATATTATCTCCCGCTACAGGATCCATGATAATTTTCATGGTAGCGCTGGGAGTTGCTTCTATCAACATGTTGATGCGGAGATCCATAGGAGGTCCGTCGTCCTCTTTAGTCTTACGCACATTAGAGTGGTGGTAAAGATTGGTTTCCACATTATCGTGAATGCGCTTGGGGGTTTTGTCTACAAAAGTGATAAACTGATTGCTCGCTGCTTCCGTGGTTACTCCGGTTATATAAGTGAAGCTGGTATTGTTGCCTGTGGTCAGTGAAGCGTCCACTGTCATCGCATTATTTCCACCATCCAGTACCACATTTCCTGTACCATATACTTTTCCGTAAAAAGGCATATTCCCGGCTTCGTAGGTATTGTACATCAACAGGTTGTTGCCTCGTATATTGAAATGGTACATCAGATTTTTCAGCTTTGTGTGATGCAGATAACCATTTACCAGTCCGTCATGTCCCTCACGGTCATAGACTTTTACATTCCTGAAATCCAGACTGCCCGAAGATATATGTATGGAGTCATCCCGGATTTGGAAATAGGTGTTCAACACATCAATTTTAGCATCCATTTTGGCCCTCACTTCACCTTCCAGATCCAAATGCTTGAAATCGCCATATAAACGGACATTTCCGTTGACACGGCCATTTATTTCACTGAAAATTCCTTCTATAAAAGGTTGTAAGAATCCCAGATTGGTACTATCTGCCCGAATCGACAGATCAAGACCTTTTAACTTGGGAGAGACATACCCTGTCACATGAGTGGAGGAAATTCCTTTTTCCGCTATTTGGGCATCCAGTCGTACTCCGCCCAATTCCTTATCCCATACACCTGCAATGTCGGCTTCTCCTAATAAAGAACGGTTCAGACAGAATTTGTGCACATTCAGACGGGTCCGCATCACCGGGTTCTTCATGACACTTTTCAGATGAACCTTTCCGGTTACAAGTCCGCCGAACTCTACATCGTCAAACTGCACAATATCCAGTACATAGTCCAGCTTGATATTTCTCAAATCCACCCGGCAGGAATCACTTTCCTTCTTGGTCAGTTTACCATCTATCCTTAAATACTGGTCCTCATGTTCAAACAGGAAATTATCAATGAATACGCGTCCCGAATCTATGGCGATATGCGAGGGATGAATGTTCCATACCGTATCATTCAGCACTACTTTTGTGGGCTGTATGTTTATATCTGCCTGAAGAATAGGGTGGGGACCTTCCGTTTTGAAGAAACGGGTATCGGCGGCAAATTTACCACCGTAAGTCACATCAGTATTGTTCCCCCAGTTAATTGTTGTTTCCAAATGATCGTTTTTGGCATTGGCTTCCACCGAGAAGTTAAGCATTGCACCACTTTTCATCAGCATACCGCCTCGCAGTGAACATTTGAACCGGTCGGAAGGATTCTCACAAAATAAAACGCCCGAATCATAACGTGTTCCATTGTATCTGAATTCCGGAAAATGTCCTTCTACGTGCAACTTTTCCTCGCCGTCGTTAAAATATCCTTTTAAAGATGCCGGCAGGTATAATTCCAATGGAATCTGAAATAATTTGGATAGCACTTCGGTATTTTCCAGGCAGATATCAAACTGGAAGTTATTGTGAGGCTCAGGCATATTATCCTTTATAGTCAGTAAGGACGGAATATAGCGTTGTACCGTCTTTACCACGCTGGCCGGAATGGTGTGGTAGGAATAGTCACCTCGTATCACCGCTGTCATGAAGGATGAATTTATGCGCAACTCTTTTTCACCGCTTACCTGTCCGGCTGTAATAGTCAGATTGTCAAGAAAACACCCTCCTTCATCGGGAGCGTTTAATTGCAGGCTGTCCAATGAAATGCGCCCGTTCATGTCGTCAATGGATTTGCCGGTGAAATCAGCAGTGAGGCCCAGTGAAATACTGGCATTCTCATATTTGTCCGACAGATGGAGGTCGTGAGGGCGCAGGTTCTTTACGGATGCCTTCAGGTTAAAGTCAGGGATTGTTTTGGCAACATTGAAATTACCGTCTATCTGGACAGAACCGTTTGCGTCGTCCATGGATAAGCGCCCGTTAAAGCCTCCGTCCTTATATACGCCATCCAACATGATATTTTCATATTGATATTGACTATATTCAAAGGAAGATATGATTCCTTTGATGTATGATTCCGGATATCGGTTCTTATAGTTGAAACCTTTCAGTTCCACATTGAAATCCACCTTGCCGAATTTCTTTTCCTGATTAAGTAATTTTCCCAAATCCAGGTCTGCACTCGCCACACTACCCGAATAGGTTCTGCTCATACTTTGTTCATCAATGCTCATCATCACGTCCGTTTTCACCATGCCTGCCCCTGTATGGAACAAGCCTGTCAGTGTGAGATCATGCAGATAGCCCGCCGCTTCCCCGTTAAAACGAATATAGTCCAAACGTTGCAAAATGGGAGGAACCTTTCCCGTCAGGTTCGTCATCAGAACGTTTATGCCCTCTTTTGTCATGGTCAAGTTACCCAGTTTGCCGTAAATGTACATATCCATGCCTGCATCCCAGTTACTTAAGGCAGCTTCCCCTGCAATCATCAATCCGTGGTGGTTAGTCAGCCGCAGGGTGGGGCAGTCCAAATGTTTGCCGTGACCGGAGAAAACCAGATTTAGATCCAACGGTTCTTCAAAGCGTGACAAGGCAGGCACAAAAGGAGCTAAATCTTTCAGTATAACGGAAGCCTTCAAAGAGCCGTCATATCTTACATTTTCTGTCATTGGGGGCAATTCGGGCAGGCTGTCATACTTCAAGGTCAGACTGTCTATCTTTAAAGCAGTATTTGAAAGCTCCACACCAAAATCCTTAATATCCAAACGTTTATTGTTGGCTGTAACTTTCATGGCGAACTTCTGCAATGAAAAACCACATTGTTCGTCAAAGCTGACCCGCCGGATGGCGGCATTCAACGAGTCGCTGCGCAATGCCTTCAGTGAAAGCGTTGCAGCGAGATTCTTCACCGATAGATGATGGGCATTGAACTTTCCGGGAGTTTCCGGTTCCGATAATATATCGTATGTCACTCTGCCACGCCTTATCAGCACGGAATTAATTCGTAAATCCAAATTAGATTTTGTTTTAACCGTATCTTTGGACGCGAAAGCGTCTAACACAAACTGGAAATTAGGGGCAGATTCCGGAGTTTCCCGGTTCAAATTGACCGTAAATCCAAAAAGCTGGACACTGCTGATGGTGACTTTACCGTTCAATAAAGGCAGAAGGTCGAATTTTGCCGATAAGCGGGCTACTTTCAGCATCTCCTGGTTCTTCCGGTCATGCAAAAGGACATCTTCCACAATGATACGGTTCAGCAAACCCATATCAATCCGTCCTACAGAAACCTCCGTATTCAGTATGTTTTTTAATTCCTTAGTTACAAAAACAGATAATTTGCCCTGAACATACGGTATGTTCAGCAGCACAATTATTCCCAGGTAGACACCAATCAGTGTACCTAGCAGAATACGCACAGTGTATTTAAGACTCTTACTAGAAATCATTGTTTATTTTGGGCTAACAAAAATACGAATAACGTATGACGTAGCCCAAAATAAACGATTTTTTTTACTTGTTTTTATGCAATCTTTTCAACTCGAAGGAGAAAATGACACGGAAACATCCGATAATAAGAAAAGTGATGGATAGCATATAGAGCACGGTAACAGCACCAAGTCCAGGTTGCCAGATGATAGCCATAGAGCAAAGAATAGCCAGAATGCCAAACACCAGATACCACCCCCAGTCCTTTGTGCCATAGCGTTTCAAATCTGTGGAATAGCCACACAATGTAAACCCTCTGAACATCAGCCAGAAAGCAACAATAAACGGAATCAGTTCCATGCTGACCAACGGATAGAATACCAGATAAATACCTATCAGCAAATCAATAATACCTCCGGCAAGATACCATCCCCAACTACTGATTGTTTTTTTGTTTCCGGCAGCAAAAAAAACTTCCAGAATGCCACTGACCAGAATCGAGATACTGAAGATGACACTCAGTGCCACATAACTGCTCACAGGAGCGAACAATAAGCATAGTGCTACCGCAATGTAGAGCAAGCCCAGCAACAGGGACATCCACCAATTTTTTACAGCGTAGCCTAAGCCACCAACTAATTCATTCATATTTGTTAAGTTTTAGGTTATAATTTGAACTAATAACGCCCCCCCTTGCAAAAAGGTTTACCTGCAAATACAAAAAAAGTCTTTAAATACCGCCGATTGACTTTTAGAACTCAAAAAATATTCCGAACTTTGCACGCTGAAAACCAAATTGATAGTTCTATTTACATTTTGAATAAAAATTGAATAAAAAAAGAATGAAAGATAACAAAATCCCTTCACCGTTAGTATCCCTTTTACCCGTATTCGTACTTATTTTATTATTGTTTGTCACTATCCGTACATTTGGAAGTGATGCCTTGTCCGGTGGCAGCCAAGTCTGTCTGCTAGTGGCTACAGCAGTTTGTGTGCTGATAGGTATGGCGGGATTCCGTCGTCCGTGGAAGGACTTCGAACTGGCTGTCACCAATAATATAGCCGGGGTAAGTACCGCACTTATTATCTTGCTGATCATCGGAGCTTTGTCCGGAGCATGGATGGTCAGCGGTGTAGTCCCTACATTAATATATTATGGCATACAGGTTATTCATCCTCATTTTTTCCTGGTATCCACTTGCATTATTTGTGCGGTAGTATCTGTCATGACAGGCAGCTCATGGACTACCATCGCCACTATCGGCATTGCACTGATGGGAATAGGGAAGGCGCAAGGTTTCAGTGAAGGTTGGATTGCAGGTGCGATTATCTCCGGAGCCTATTTCGGTGATAAAGTTTCTCCGCTTTCGGATACCACCATTCTGGCATCGTCCGTAACGGATACACCGCTGTTCACTCACATCCGTTACTTGATGATTACCACCGTTCCATCACTTGTCATCACTTTGATAATCTTTACCATAGCCGGATTGTCACATGAAGCCACTGATACCGGTCATATCGCCGAATACACCCGTATATTGAGTGATAAGTTCCATATTTCATGGTGGTTGATGATTGTCCCCGTTGTCACAGCGATACTGATTGCACGTAAAGTGCCTTCCATCATCACTCTATTTGTTTCTACGGCTCTGGCTACCGTCTTTGCCTTGATTTTCCAACCCGGACTATTATGCGAAATCGCCGGACAAGGAGTCGAAGGGATTGCCGCCTTGTTCAAAGGAGGAATGGGAATGCTTTATGGTGGAACCCAATTGGAAACCGGTAATGCGGAAATAAACGAACTGATATCCACTCGCGGAATGGCGGGTATGATGAATACCATCTGGCTGATTATCTGCGCCATGTGTTTCGGAGGGGCGATGACAGCCGGAGGAATGCTCGGCAGTATCACTTCTGTATTTGTACGTTTTACGAAAAAGCGGGTAGGAATGGTGTCATCCACAGTTGCATCGGGCTTGTTCCTGAATCTTGCTACAGCAGATCAATATATATCCATTATCCTGACGGGTAATATGTTTAAAGACATCTATAGTGCAAACGGTTATGAAAGCAAACTGCTGAGCCGCACGACGGAAGATTCTGTTACAGTCACTTCGCCATTGATACCCTGGAATACATGCGGTATGACACAGGCCACTATCCTTAGTGTTCCCACCATTGTGTATCTGCCTTACGCATTCTTTAACATTATCAGTCCCTTGATGAGTATCACAATTGCTATACTGGGATATAAGATAAAGAAAAAAGCAGAACAGCCGGGCCTGTCATAATAATGATAGGATCTGATGATTATATATCTTTCACGTGAAAGATTAGCAGGGTTCAAAAATAACTTGTACATTTACCCACCCTAATAAATCATTTTATATTTTTACAATAATATGAAGAAACACATCACATTCGCCCTTCTGTTTGCGGCTGCATTGACAGCCCAGGCACAACAGGGAGGCATTTCAGGTGAAATGCTGAATCAAATCAAACAAAGTTATAAGGCAACCCCTGCCGACAAAGCCATCCGTAACGCCTTAGGCGGAACAAGTATCAACACGTTGGCATTGAACCAGGAGAACCGTGCCGATTTTGATACGGAGTTTTCACACAAGGTGCTATCCAAGGGAATAACCGACCAACAATCTTCCGGTCGTTGCTGGCTTTTTACCGGACTGAACGTACTCCGCAGCCAGATGATTGCCAAATACGGACTGGATGAGATGGAGTTCTCACAGAACTACTGCTTTTTCTACGACCAATTAGAAAAAGCAAACTTATTCTTACAGGGAATCATTGATACCAGTGGAAAGCCCATGGACGATAAAATGGTGGAATGGCTGTTCAAGCATCCCTTAAGCGATGGGGGACAATTCACAGGAGTCTCGGATATTATAGAGAAATACGGACTGGTCCCCAAGAGTGCAATGGTGGAAACTTTCAGCAGTGAGAATACCGGAAAGATGAGTAGTCTGATAGGACTGAAACTGAAGGAATTTGGTTTACAACTACGCGAAGCCGCCGCTACCGGAGCGAAGCCGGCCGAACTGGAAAAGAAAAAGACAGAAATGCTGGGAACGGTTTATCGTATGTTGGTGCTGACCCTTGGCGAACCTGTTTCCACCTTTACATGGAGTCTGAAGGGTGGGGAAGCGAAAGAATATACTCCGGTGTCTTTCTATAAAGAGTTTTTGGGAAATGATTTGACCAATAACTATGTAATGCTGATGAATGATCCCAGCCGCGAGTTTTATAAATGTTATGAAATAGATTTTGACCGTCACCGTTATGATGGCAAGAATTGGACTTATGTAAACTTGCCGATAGAGGATATTAAAGAAATAGCCATAGCTTCCATCAAGGACAGTACCATGATGTATTTTTCTTGTGATGTAGGCAAGTTCCTTGATAGTAAACGTGGCTTGCTGGACCCTGATAATTATGATTACGAATCATTGATGGGAACTACTTTCGGCATGGACAAGAAACAACGTATCCAAACTTTCTCCAGTGGCAGCAGCCATGCCATGACCTTGATGGCGGTGGACTTGGATAAAGCGGGAAAGCCGAAAAAATGGATGGTGGAAAATAGTTGGGGCAGTGCCAGTGGATACAGAGGACACCTTATCATGACAGATAAATGGTTTGATGAATATATGTTCCGTGTGGTGGCAGAAAAGAAATATGTTCCTGCCAAGGTGCTGGATATTTTAAAACAGAAACCAATCCGTCTTCCGGCATGGGACCCGATGTTTGCTGACGAAGAATAAGCGTTATCTCTCTACATTGTGTATAATTTAAGCGGACTGTACAGAAAAGAAAGACTGTACAGTCCGTTTTTTTATTCTAAGGCATTGTGTATGTCTGTCATTTTTACTTCTCTCTTGCAAAAAGAAACATAATAGGGAAAATAGGTTTGTTGCAGTGATGAGTTATTGTATAATAGGCTTGCAGAAAGGTGTTTCTTGCATATTTAGGTATAATAAAAAATGGGAATCTCTTCGTAAGAGAACCCCATTTCTGTGCAAATATAGCCCATATTTGCTTTAAACGCAATTTTTTGTTCCAGAAAAATAAGAAAAAGTTGCAAACAGGCGCATCTCGTTTATAAAAACAGCATACGACAAAACCAGTAAATATTCAATTATCAGAGATCTAACTTGACTTTGGGGTTCTCTTACGAAGAGAACCCCAAAATATAGAGGATATCTGATAGCAAATCTGTTCCTCTTTTTCAAATAAAGGTATGATAAAATGTAATGTTTTGATGGGAACAACGAATGACAATCAAGACATAACGAGCGAAGCGCCTAAGTTACTGCTCTGCAGTTCAATCGCTTCTGCTTCAGACCCGGGGTCAAATGCAGTAACCAAGCCACAGGCTGGAATAAGGAAAGAACACCCTGAACTCTCGTGGTACTATATGTATCTTCCCTATAAGGAACTGAAGCGTTATATTGCAGTCTTCAGTGGCAGAAAAGCAGTAAAGCTCCGTACTTCGGAAGGGATAACCGAGGAATGTTACTTCTGTTTCAAAGTATTTTCTTATACCGAGGCAGGTCATCGGAAACGTTTCGAACAGTGTGGTTATACCAAACAAGAGTATGCTGCTCGCCGTGAATCCGCCAGAATCGTGAAGGAAGCCTTTTCCATCGATTCTGCCTCACAACTCAATGCCCTGACAGATGAAAAGGAAGTACAAGGTAGCGGTTGGTTATTTGTGTGCGCTCCTTTGGAGCAACTTCAGCGCATCTTGTCTGCCATGCTCCCCCGCCAATATCTGGTAACGGACTACGTAACCCATCGTGCTGCGGTTATTCCCCAGTGTCAGATGGAGGAATTCATCTATCTATATGAATCCATGCCCTACAACATTGAACTGTTGAACCGTCCTTTGGAGGCTTATCTTCAGAAGAAGCAACGTATTCGCATTACCGGTGGCATTTTTCATGGTAAGGAGGGGTGCATTATGCGGCTGCATCGAAATACAAGGTTAGTGTTCGCTTTTGGAAATATGACGGTGGCTATCAGCTATCTTCATGCTTTTCCGTTCGAGAAAGTGGACTAGGATACATATTATATTCCCTATTTAACTGAATGACAATAATATGTCCAATTCCTTAAAACAAGTAGCGACCAAGGGGATTCTCTGGAGTTCGATAGAACGCTTTTCTGTGCAAGGTATTCAGTTTGTGATCATGATTATCATGGCCAGACTGCTAACTCCGGAGGATTACGGCCTTGTCGGAATGCTGACCATATTTTTGGCTGTTTCCCAATCATTGATAGACAGTGGATTTTCCCAGGCCTTGATACGTAAACAAAACCGGACAGAAGTAGATAATTCTACTGCGTTTTATTTCAATATAGCTGTCGGTCTTGCGCTTTATCTGTTATTCTATATTTCCGCGCCTTGGGTGGCGGATTTTTATGGACTTCCCGAACTTTCTTTAGTGATGAGAGTGGTATGCCTGGGTATAATCTTTAACTCACTGGCTGTAGTCCAGCGTGCACTACTGACAGTCAGGATAGATTTCAAGACCCAGGCAAAGGCATCATTGATTGCTGCTGTTATCTCCGGTATGGCAGGTATCATATTGGCTTATACAGGATTTGGCGTATGGGCATTGGTATGCCAGCAACTGGTCAATCTGGGGATAAACACCTTGTTATTATGGATCTTTTCAAAATGGAAGCCCATGAGAACCTATTCCTGGAAATCTTTCAGGGAATTGTTCTCCTTTGGTTCCAAACTGTTGGCGTCCGGTCTGCTGGATACCACTTACAACAATATTTATCCCATTGTCATAGGCAAGGTCTTTTCCGCCGGTGATTTGGGACATTATACACGGGCCCAACAATTCTCTGTTTTCCCCTCTTCCAATATTACAGGGATACTGCAACGTGTGACTTATCCCGTGCTTTGCAGCATACAAAATGATATTGACAGATTACGGGGAGTGTATCGTAAATTTCTCAAATTGTCCGCTTATGTGGTCTTTCCTCTTATGACAGGACTTGCAGCGGTTTCCTTTCCGTTTATCCGGATTGTGTTGGGTGAGAAATGGATATTCTGTGCGGCTCTGCTTCAAATCATCTGTTTCTCGATGATGTGGTATCCCATTCATGCCATCAATCTGAACCTGTTACAGGTACAGGGACGTTCCGATCTTTTCCTCCGGTTGGAAATTATCAAGAAGGCGATAGGAGTCAGCATCCTTTTCCTGACCATTCCTCTAGGTCTGAAAACCATGTGCTTTGGGGGAGTGGTAAGCTCCCTTCTTTGCCTGGTAATCAATACCTTTTATACAGGAAAGCTGATACAAGTTGGTTTTATTATGCAGATGCGCGATTTGTTTCCCACTCTGGTGGTTTCCTTGCTGATGTTTGTCCTTGTGCTTTCCCTTCAGTGGATGACTGAGAATCTGTATGCCCAGTTGCTGGGCGGTATCATTTTGGGCAGTGGGTTTTATCTGGCTGTAACAAGGATTCTCCGCTTTCAGGAACTACAGGAACTGTTCTCATTGTTCTCAAAAAGATAAATTTTAAAAAAATGATATGGATAAAAGTTTGATAACAGTAACGTCTCCGTTACTGCCGGACCTTGACGATTTTCACGCAATGCTCAAGGAAATTTGGGCGAGCAAGTGGATAACAAACAACGGTTCTTTTCATAAGCAACTGGAAAAGGAACTGGCTGCTTATCTGAAAGTACCTTTTATCAGTCTTTTCACCAATGGGACACTGCCATTGATAACAGCTTTGCAGGCTTTGAGAATAACGGGAGAGGTGATAACCACCCCTTATAGTTTTGTGGCTACCACCCATGCCCTTTGGTGGAATGGTATTACTCCGGTCTTCGTGGATATCGACCCGTCTACAGGTAATATGGATCCGGATAAGATAGAGGCTGCCATTACACCCAGAACGACGGCCATTATGCCGGTTCATGTATATGGAAAGCCCTGTGATACCGTGCGTATTCAGGAGATAGCCGATAAGTATGGCTTGAAAGTCATTTATGACGCGGCCCATGCGTTTGGTGTGGAAGTAAACGGTGAAAGCATTCTGAATGCGGGGGATATGTCCACACTCAGTTTCCATGCCACCAAGGTTTATAATACGATAGAGGGTGGTGCTTTGGTCATGCACGATGAACAGACCAAGAAACGTATAGACTATCTGAAGAATTTTGGCTTTGCTGATGAGGTGACCGTGGTGGCTCCGGGTATAAACAGTAAAATGGATGAAGTACGTGCTGCATACGGACTGCTGAATCTGAGGCAGGTGGATTCCGCCATTGCTGCACGTCGTCAGGTTGCCATAAAGTACCGTGAAGCGTTGAGTGGGGTGAATGGTATCACATTCTTTGATGATATGCCGGGCGTGAAGCACAACTATTCATACTTCCCCATTTTTATAGATGCAGAGAAATATGGTATGACTCGTGATGAACTTTATTGCAGGATGAAAGAGCATAATGTGTTAGGACGCAGGTATTTTTATCCGTTGATAAGTACGTTCGGTAGTTATCGGGGGTTGCAAAGTGCTATACCTGAAAATTTGATTAATGCGCATCGAATGGCAGATAGTGTTATCTGTCTGCCGATGCATCATGCGTTGATTGAAGAAAATATGGAACAGATCATAAATGTGATAAAGGTATGAGTAAAAAGAAATTGATGTTATTAGGAGGGCTTAGTTATCTTATTCCAGTGATAGAAACAGCCCATAAACTTGGTATTCATGTTATAACTGTTGATTATTTACCAGACAATACAGCTCATAAATATTCAGATGAATATCATAATGTAAATATTGTAGACATAGATGCTGTGCTCCAATTGGCAAGAGAATTGCAAATAGACGGCATAATGTCTTTTGCTGTTGATCCGGGGGTTATTACAGCGGCTTATGTGGCCGAAAAAATGAATCTTCCTTTTCAGTGTTCATTTGAGAATGCTTGCATATTGCAGGATAAGTCGTTATTTAGGAAGTTCTTGAAAGATAATAAGTTCAATACACCTAAAGCTTTAAGTTTTTCTAAAGAGGAGGATGCGTTAAACAATGTGGATGATTTCTCTTGGCCGATTATTGTAAAGCCTGTGGACTCAGCAGGAAGTAAGGGGGTCACTAAGGTTGAAGAAAAGTCAATGTTGCCTGAGGCAATCAAGAGAGCTTTGGACAAATCATTTAGTGGAAAGTTTATCGTAGAAGAGTTTTTGGATATAGTAGGATTTCAATCTTCTGCTGATTGTTTTACTATAAACGGGCATTTAGACTATTGTACTTTTTCAGACCAAATATTTGATAGGAACATAGCTAATCCTTTTGTTCCAATAGCTGAAATATATCCATCTACCATGGATATGCACTATCAAAATGCTCTGAAAGGGGATTTACAAAGACTTTTTGATTTATTGAAAGTGAAAGATGGAATATATAATATTGAGAGTCGTGTATGCTCTAATGGAAAAGTATACATAATGGAAGTTTCCCCTAGAGGAGGAGGTAATATGTTGGCGAAACTGCAAGATATGGCAGCAAACCAAAATCTTATTGAAAATGAAGTACGTAAAGCGGTTGGGTTGGAATTAAAGCCAATGTGTAACCCTTTATATGATGGTGTTTGGGCTTCTTTTGCGCTGTATACTTCTAATACAGGTTACTATGATTCTATTAGAATGAATTCCGTAATTAAGGAACTCAATGTGAAAGCAACCTTTATCAATGTTCAAAAAGAAGATGCAGTACATACATTTACAGGAGCTAATAGTTGCCTTGGTGATGTATTGTTGCGGTGCAATGATAGAGAGGAGATGGATGAACTAGTTTATGGTTCAAGTAATTGGCTCAATATTATTGTTAAATCTAATACTCGAGATTGAATGAAAGCAATAGGTGGATATTTTTCTTGGGAATTTCCTATAAATAAGGTGCCATTTCCTCATGAACAAGGAGCTTTGGTTAATAGTGGACATGGGGCACTTCAGTTAATTCTTCAAAGTATTGGAAAAATTTCAAGATTATGGATACCGTATTTTACATGTGACATTGTGCCTGATACATTAAAAGCAATAGGTGTTCCATATGCGTTCTATCATATCAATTTTGATTTGGAGATAGAAAAACTTCCGGAACTGGTAACAGGTGAATATTTATTGTATACCAACTATTTCGGTATAATGGACAGCTATGTATCTTTTTTGGCAAAAATGTATGGTAATAACTTGATTATAGACAATGCACAGGCTTTTTTTGCTCCGGAGATAAAAGAAAGCCATCAGATTTACAGTCCTAGAAAATTTGTAGGGGTTCCGGATGGCGGCATTGCTATATCACCTTTAGAATTAAATATGAATGAGATGCTTTCTAAAGACGCAAGTAGTTTTTGTATGCATTTGTTGTTACGTGCGGAAGGAAATGTGACAGAAGGATATTCAGTATTCCAAAATAATGATAATATTCTTCGCAATTTGCCCCTTTCTGGAATGAGTTGCTTAACGATTGATATTCTTCATTCACTGGATTATTCTAAAATAGTAAAAATTCGAAGAAATAATTATAACTATCTGCATTCGGCTCTTGCAAGTCAGAATGAATTTATTCGGTTGCTACAAGTTCGTGGGGTGGAGTCTTTCACTTGTCCAATGGTTTATCCGTTTTATACAAATGATATAACTTTACGGGAAAAACTTATAAGGAATCATGTCTTTGTAGCCCAATATTGGCCGAATGTACCACGATGGTGTACTTCTCAAGATTGTGAATATGCTTTATGTTATCACATTCTTCCGTTACCAATAGACCAACGGTATGGAAAAGAGAGTATGGATAAAATAATAGAATTGATAGATGGAGGAAAGTACTCATAAGAAAGTTATCTTGATAGGTGGCAAAGGTTCCTGTGTAGATATAGCAGAAGAAATAGAGGATGCTCGTGTAAGATATGGCATGAATATTGAAGTGTTGGGATTTGCTTTTGATGATCCTTCATATGCCAAAGGTATTAATGGATGGCCGGTGCTATGTGGAACAAAAGAGGCATGGGATAAATACAAACAATGTAAGGATGTTTATTTCATTTTTGGTATGTTCCGCTATGATATAGCGCGTGAACGTTTTGCTTTGCGTGACAGTTATGGAATTTCTGTGCATCGTTATCTTACGTTTGTTCATCCAACTGCTTATATTAGTCGTACTGCACAAATCGGTCATGGTACTATTGTTTTGGCCAATGCTACTATAAAAAATAATGTGGTGATAGGTACATGTAATTTCATTAACTCAAATGTAAACATTGACCATGATTGTGTGATAGGTAATGATAATTTTTTTGCGGCACATACTTGTCTAGGATCTGCTATAACAGTAGGTAACCGTAATTTTTTCGGGTTAAATAGCAGTGTTCGTACTCCTTCTGTTATAGGTGATTACAATCGTATTGGTATGTGTTCTAATGTATTGAATAGCATTGATGATAATCTTGTGATGATAGGCAATCCTGCTAAGCCATTAATAAAACATTAACAGATATTAGTAGGGATGGGATAGATATTCTTCTCATACAATAATGTGTTGTTTTCAGAACTAAATATTTTTTTAGAATTAACAAAAAGAAATTTTATGACTTTTGAGAATAAGAATTTCCGAAAGAAAATAAATTGTCGAAAATGCCAAATGTATTGTTTGCAAAATGATTGGGGAGATCTGGTAGGAATGATAGCCGCTTATATGAATCGTGTTCCTCTATGTTATGTCAATCATGTCATCGTTCGGCCTAATTATCGGTGGTACGGTCTTTTTAATGTTACGTATATGGTTCTTGAACAGAAAGCTTGGCTAAGTGGATTTAGAGAAATAAAGCTTGAGGTTTGAAATTATAATATTAGCAGCTGTTAAAGCATATGAAAAAGTAGGTTTTCATATGTCGGAAATTATAATGGAAAATACGTCTTATATGGTAAAACAATTGATTTGGATAGATTTAGACCAGATACATAAAAATAAATTAGTAAATAATATGATACTGTATGGGAAAAAATATAATAGTAGATAATTTCGCTCCTGTTATTATACCTACTTTATGCCGATATGAACATTTTAAAGAGTGTTTGGAGTCTTTGTCAAGATGTACATGGGCAGAAAAGACAGAAGTTTATATAGGTTTAGATTACCCTTTGAATGAATCTCATAGAGAAGGGTATGAAAAAATAAAGTGTTTTCTTTATAATACTAATATTAAAAATAGATTTAAAGAATTACATATTATATGCCGAGATGTAAATTGGGGAGCGAGTAAAAATTTGATAGGCTTGTTAAATTTGATAAGTTGTAAATACGATCAATGGATTATTAGCGAGGATGATAATATTTTTAGCCCTAATTTTTTGGAATATATAAATAAAGGGTTGGAAATCTATAAAAATGACAAATCAATATTAGCCATTTGTGGTTGGCGTCCTTTTTATTCGATAAAATTTTCTAATAATAATCATTTTAGACAAAATGTTGATTTCTCAGCTTGGGGATATGGTATCTGGAAAGATCGCTATTTGCGATATTCATCTTTTTGTAAAAAGGCTGAATTCCATCATTGCATTTATAATTTAAAGTTTGTAAAAAAAATCATTCAAAATGGTGGCTTTCGCTTAATGCATTTTGTGCAAATATCTTTAAAAAAATGGAATAAGGAAGCGACAGATAATGTATTGTCAGTATATATGGCATTGCATGATATGGATGTTGTTATGCCTGTTGTATCTAAAGTAAGAAATATGGGATGGGATAATAGCGGATTACACTGTAAGATGATAAATAAAGAATTAGCTAACAGTCATACTCATCAAGACATTGATTCAGAAAAAAGATTTGAATATGATGGTGATTCTCGAAATTATTATGATTATAATCATAGTGTGATTATTCGAGAAAATTATAATAAAATATCTTTATGTAAAGCCTTATTTTATTTGATAGGGAGGTATTTTTTATTTTATAAATAAAAAAGTTGTATAATATGAAAATAGTAGCAATTGTTGTAACATATAATCGGTGTGCATTATTAAAAGTTTGTATAGCTGCATTAAAAAATCAGAGCCATAAGCTAGATTGTATAATGGTTATAAATAACTCAAGTACAGATGAAACAGAGGAATGGCTAAAGACTCAAACTGATTTGTTGACTATAAAACAAATAAATAGTGGAGGTTCAGGAGGCTTTTATAGGGGATTAAAAAAAGCTTATGAGCTTGGCTTTAATTGGATGTGGTGTATGGATGATGACGTTTATCCTGAGCCTGACTGTTTGGAAAATTTACTAGAATATAAAGTGGATAATATTGGTATAATGTGTCCTAAGCGTGTTCAAAATGGAAAACCTTTCCTTACAGAAAGTAAATTTTTGCATTTATCTAATCCATTTAAACCTTTGCATGAAAGACTTGAGATAGAAGATTTATGTTGTGAGTCACTTGATATTGTTGGGATGGCTTTTGAAGGACCATTAATAAATAGAGAGTGTGTTTCACGGATCGGGTTACCAAATAAGGAACTATTTATTCTATTTGATGATACTGATTATTCATTTAGATGTGTGTTGGCTGGAATGAAGGTTATGTATGTTACAAAAGCAATATTAAATAAACATCTTTTAATGAATAGTTTGTCTCCAATAGAAAGAGTGAAGAATAGTAAATGGAAATATTGTTATCAAATCCGTAATGAAACATATTTTTCGCATAAATATGGAACGAACTTTACTGTAAAATATGTTCGGCCATTTCTATTACTATTGAAGAGTTATTTTTATATATTGAAAAATGTTCCCTTTAATGATAAATATCTTTTTTCTGATTTTATATTGTTCGCGAAAATGTATATTCGGGGAGTCAAGCATCAATTAGGAAAGATGTAATGATAAATAACGATTGTGTAATGTCCCAAATAAAAGGAGAAACTTTGTTTTTATTTACTTTCTCTATTTATTTATTTTATGTTGTAATGAATACAACGATATGGGAGATGCCTCCACTATTTGCTTATTTTTTACGTGTGCTGACGGTAATTCTTATTGTTATTAGACTATTTTGGGTTATCAATACTTATACATTAAAAGAGCTACTTTTGTTTTGTACTTGTTTATTGATTTTATTTATAACTGCTTACAGCTGTGGATATTCTACTTTTATTATTCCGTTTGTATTTATTGTTACCGCTAAAAACATAAAATTTAAGAAAATTGTCAGAATATATTTTTTAATAGAATTAACGATTCTCTTAATTACAGTATTTGCAAGTTCTGTTGGAATATTAGAAAATGTAGCCCATTATCGTGGTTTGGATGATATTCCACGGTATTCTTTTGGATATGTTTATCCTACGGATTTTGCATCACATATTTTTTATCTATTACTTGCATGGTATTATTTAAGAGAAGGAAAACTTGCATTGAAAGATTATATTTTATATTTAGGAATGTCTTATTTTATATTTCATAATTGTCATGCAAGACTAGACAGTATTTGTGTTCTATTGATAATTTTCACATCATTTTTTTATTGGAAAATTAAGAAACGGACTACATTGAATAAATTGACTTCTTTTGTGTTGACTTATTCGGTGTCTTTTGCTGCTTTAATAATGTTAGGGGTGACATATGCTTATTCCAATCCGACTCTATTTTTAGTGGCTTTAGATTATATTTTGACAGGGCGTATTTCTTTAGGGTATCGTGCGTTATCAGAAGATGGTATGAAAATATTTGGCCAACATTATGTTCAGAAAGGATCTGGAACAGGTGATGAATATAATTTTATAGATAGTTCTTTCTTATTAATTCCAATAATATATGGAATTTCTTTTTTTGTTATAATGTTATTCGTACTTATCCATATATGCAAGAAGAGCTTAGATAAGAAAAATTATTTTTTTCCATTGATTATAATTTTAGTTGCTATACATAGTATGGTCAGTCACCATCTAATTGAATTTGCATATAATCCTTTCTTTTTAGGAGCTTTTTCATGCGTTAAACATAATAAATAAAAATATGATACCTAAAATAATCCATTATTGTTGGTTAAGTAATGATCCTATTCCAAATGAGATGCAAAAATATGTATCTGGTTGGAAGGAAAAACTTCCAGATTATGAGTTTTGTTTATGGAATTTTGATCGTTTTGATATAAATGAAAGTATATGGGTGCAAGAGGCTTTTAAAGCCAAGAAGTATGCATTTGCAGCAGATTATATTCGACTTTATGCCATATACAATTATGGCGGAATTTATATGGATATGGATGTTGAAGTTATTAAATCTTTTGATGATCTTTTAATGTCAGATTATATTTTAGGATATGAAGAGCCAGATGGTATTGAGGGAGGTATAATGGGAGCTATTAAAGGAGCTGAAAAAATCAAAGAATGTTTGGACTATTATGTTGATAGGCATTTCATAAAATCAGATGGTACTTATGAAATGAAACCATTACCTGTTATTATGTATACTATTTTAAGCAAATATATAAATAATGCAGAACTTACTTTACTTTCTTCGGAATATTTAACAGCGAAGTCCCATATAACAGGTAAAATTCATAAGACTTCTAATACCTATACTATTCATCATTTTGCTGGTTCTTGGATTGAAAAAACAATAAAACTAAAAATAAAAAGGAAAATACGAAATTTTCTTCCTGATTCTTGGTTGATGTGTTATAATAAATGGAAAAGATCTATATGTAAATAGAGTACAGAGTGGATTGTTCAAATTAGAGCAGTATTGTAAAACTTAAAAGCACTAAAAATCTTGAAAAGAGACTTTCTATATATGATACGTCAAAATTAAATACTCATAAGATAAAGGAAAAATGATATATAAGTATAATAAAAGAGATAATTTCTTAGCTCCTAAAATTTTATTTCTTGGAATAGATTGGAAGTATCCAAGAGGAGGAGTAGCTTCAGTAGAAAAAGTATATTCTACTATTTTTTCTCCTTTTCATTTTGTACGAACTGTAGTTGATGGAAATAATATTCAAAAAATAGAAATATTTATAGAAGCATTCATTCATTTCATGTTTGTAATGATATGCTGTCCGGAAATTAAAATAGTTCATATCCATGGTGCTTCTTATGCTAGTTTCTGGCGAAAACGAATCTTTATTTATTTATCAAAGTTATTTAGAAAGAAAGTTGTTTATCATGTTCATGGAGCCGAATTCCAAAACTTTGCAGCAAAACATCAAAAAGTGGTGCGTTTGACTCTTAAAAAATGTGATTGTGTTATAGCATTATCAGAAAGTTGGAAAAATTACTTTGAATCAGAGTTCTTTCATCCATGTGTTGAGGTTGTTAAGAATGTGATCGATAGTCCTCAGATTAATAAAATCAAATCGTCCCAGTTCATACTTCTATTTTTAGGACGGATAGGAAATAGAAAAGGAATATTTGATTTGTTGGAAGTCCTTGCAAAAAATCGTTTGTTTTATGAAGGAAAATTACAATTGTTTTTTGGAGGAGATGGTGAAGTGGAAAAAGCCAAAGAGTATATTAAACAAAATAAATTAGAGAATATAGCTTTTTATCAAGGATGGATTTCTGGTAAAAATAAGATAGAATTATTGAATAGGGCAGACGCTTATGTGCTTCCTTCTTATAATGAAGGATTACCTGTTTCTATTTTAGAATCAATGTCTTATCATTTGCCAATTATTTCTACAAATGTAGGTGGAATACCAGAAATAGTAAAGGATGGAGTAAATGGTTTTATCATAGAACCTGGTAATAAAAAAAAAATGAAGAAAGCTATAGACAATTTGTTGTTTAATAGAGAGTTAAGGGAGAAAATGGGAGCTGCATCAGCGGATATGGTAAAAGACCATCTTCCTGACTCAGTGAAAAAGCAATTGGAAAATCTGTATCTTAAATTATTAAATGATAAATGAATAAATATTTAAAGGAGTCAGTAAAATATTTGCTAAGATCTTATCCTGTTATTTACCCTTATATAAAAGAGATTGAGCGGATGTATAATATGTCACATGATGAACTACAGGAAAGAAATGAAAGGGTATTTTTAAATATTTTCCGCAAAGCATATACAAAGTCTTCTTTTTATCATAAACTTTATACTGAAGCAGGTATAAAATTAGAAGATATAAAATGTTTAGATGATATAAGCAAGTTGCCGATTGTTACTAAAGATATGATTCTTCATCAGTCTGATGCTCTGCTTACCACATCTAAGTGGAAATTATTAAAAAATAGGACAAGTGGGACTACTGGAACCCCTTTGACCGTGTTTGAGGACTGGAAGTCAATTTGGAGAGAGCAAGCTTATTTCTATTGCTATAGGAAACGTTGTGGATATATCTATGGGCAGCCATTAGCTTCACTGCGTGGAAATCTGGGAAAGAATGAAACTACATTATTTATTCATGTGTCAAATACATTATTTCTTTCCAGCTATAATATAAACGCTTTAACTGCAACTATATATTATAATGCTTTACAGAAAAGAAGACCTGTGGCAATAGAGGGCTATCCTAGTTCCTTATTTTGTTTAGCTATGGCTTTTAAAGAAATGGGGTTGCAATGTAACATCCCTGTCTGCTTTACTTCTTCTGAGTGCTTGATGGATTATCAAAAGAAACTAATCGAAGAACAATTTTCGACTCAAATATTCGATCATTATGGAACGACAGAAAGAACTGTTAGATTAAGTGAAAACATCAATCATAATGGATACTTTGAAGATCCAGGCTATTCGATAAATGAGTATTTAAAAGATTTTATAATAACCACTTCCCTAATAAATTCGGCTTTTCCTCTAATCCGATATAAAGTAAATGATGTTATTGAACTCGATAAATCGAAAAATAATGAGAATTATTACATTAAGCGTATTATAGGGCGTGATGAGGATTTTATTATATGTAAAGACGGTTCAAAGGTTATGAGATTGGATCATATATTTAAAAATGCTTCTCATGTAAATATGGCTCAACTGATTCAATATAAAAAGGGAGAATTGGTTATTAGAATTGTTCCTTCTGTTGATTTTATACAGAAAGATTGTGATGTTCTTGTTGCTAATCTTAATGAGCGTGTAGGAAAGAATAATTTAGATGTTTCTGTTCAACTAATAAAAAAAGAACAAATCACTTATTCATCTCGGAATAAATTTAAGTATATTATATCATATCTAAAATAATTCATTCTATGAATATTAGTATTTTCGGTCTCGGCTACGTAGGATGCGTAGGCGCAGCTTGTTGTGCAAAATTGGGTCACCATGTAATAGGAGTGGATGTGTCAGAAAACAAAGTGAACCTGATAAAATCCGGTCATCCTACCATCATAGAGAAGGACATTGAAGAACTGTGTGCGGAAGGGCATAAAAACGGGCGTTTGACAGCCACTTTAGATGTTCATGAAGCAGTCCATCATTCGGAAATCTCTTTTATAGCGGTGGGAACTCCCAGTTCCAAGGAAGGGCATCTGAACCTTAGCTATATTTACGGAGTAGCAAGACAAATAGGAGAAGCTATAAAAACGAAGGAAACCTATCATATCATTGCCATTCGTAGTACGGTACTGCCCGGAACCAATAAAAAAGTAGGTGAGATCATAGAAGAGGCATCCGGCAAGCAGCGTGGCAAGGCATTTACAGTGGTATCCAATCCGGAATTCCTTCGTGAAGGAACTTCTGTACATGATTATTTGAACCCTCCTTTGACTTTGATTGGTACAGATTGCGAGTATGCCGAGCAAAAATTCCGTGAACTGTATAAAGATATAAATGCGGAATTCGTATGTACTGATATCAAAGTCGCGGAAATGATGAAATATGTCAATAATACATATCATGCCTTGAAGATTGTTTTTGGTAATGAAGTGGGCAATATCTGCAAGGGACTGGATATTGATAGCCATAAGGTGATGGAAATCTTTTGTAAGGATCGTGAACTGAACATATCACCCTATTATTTTAAACCCGGGTTTGCATACGGCGGCTCTTGTCTGCCCAAGGATTCCAAGGCTCTCCGCACCTTGGCACGTGATTTATATATTGATGTTCCAGTCATTAACAGCATAGAGAATTCCAATGAGATTCAAAAAAAGAATGCTGTTTCTGTCATAATGGGGAAAGGAAAGCGGAATGTGGGTGTTTTAGGCTTGAGCTTTAAAGCTGGAACGGATGATTTACGTTGCAGCCCGATAGTGGATGTCGTGGAAACTCTGCTGGGCAAAGGATTCAATATCCGTATTTATGACAAAAATGTAAAGATCTCGGAACTGACAGGAACGAATAAGGATTTCATAATGGCGAAGATACCTCATTTGCAACATTTTGTTACAGATAACCTCCAATCCGTAATTGAGGGGAGTGATGTGCTGGTGGTTACCAATAAAGAACAAGAGTTTGCAGATATTTTGCAAAACTATCCGGGCAAAATCATCATTGATTTAGTGCGGGCTTGGAAAGACGTGGATTATGCCGGTGTTTATGAAGGATTGTCTTGGGGAAATATTAATGCGAATACCGCAGCGCAATATCAGAAAATAGAGAAAGACATCAAAGGAACGGAATTTTAAAAACTCATGGAACAGAGGAAAGTACTGATTATAGTGGAGAATCTGCCTGTGCCGTTTGACACACGGGTATGGCAGGAAGCTACCACATTGGCGGAGAACGGATACGGTGTGAGTGTCATTTGTCCTAAAGGCAAAGGCTATGACAAGGATTATGAATATCTGCAAGGCGTGCATATCTATCGCCATCAATTGCCACGGGAAGGAAATGGCGCATGGGGATATGCCCGTGAGTATTATTGTGCCTTGCGCGATGAATATCGCCTGGCCAAGAAAATATTTAAGGAACGGGGCTTCCATGTGATTCACGGATGCAATCCGCCAGATGATATTTATTTGGTGGCCAAGCCTTTTAAAAAGCATGGAGTGGATTATGTTTTTGACCATCATGATATTTGTCCGGAGTTGTATGAGGCTAAGTTTGGTAAGAAAAGCGGTCTGCTTTATAAGAGCCAGTTGTGGTTGGAACGTAATACCTATAAACACTGTACTTTTGCTTTTGTCACCAATGAGAGTTATAAGAGGATAGCCATAGAACGTGGAGGGATGAAAGCGGAAGACGTATATGTCTTACGCAGTGGTCCCAAACTGGAGCGCTTGAAGATAACTCCGGTAAAACCGGAAATCAAGCGTGGCCGTAAATATATGGTAGGCTATTTGGGAGTTATCGGCCAGCAGGAAGGAATTGAATATTTACTGAAAGCGGCTTCCCATATAAAGAATGATTGGGGGCGTGATGATGTATTTTGGGGCATTGTGGGCGGCGGTCCGCATCTGGAGCAGCTGAAACAGCTTTGTCATGATATGGCTTTGGATGATATTGTAGAATTTACAGGCCGAGTGAGCGATGAAAAGCTGCTTGATTATCTGAATACGGCGGATGTCTGTGTCAATTCGGATGAATACAATAAAATGAACGATAAGAGTACCATGAATAAGATATTGGAATATATGGCACTCGGGAAGCCCATTGTCCAGTTCGATCTTACCGAAGGACGTTACTCCGCCCAGGCGGCTTCACTGTATGCAGAACCTAACAATGCGGTGGATATGGCAAAGAAGATTATAGAGTTACTGGAAGACCCCGACAAACGTAAACGGATGTCTGAGTATGGTCGTAGCCGCATAATCGATGAACTGAGTTGGGAACATACTTCAAAAACTTTGTTGGAGGGGTATGATAAATATTTTAAGAAAAGAGGTTTATAACTGATATTGAAAATGGTAAATTTAGCAACAGTTCATCGGATAGGACATCGATTATCGGAGTTGAACATTCCATTACTTCCTAAATTATTTCAATTATTTATCTTCCTATGTTATTCCAGTGCAATTAGTTACAAAGTAAAAATCGGGAAAGGTACTTTCTTCAATCATTCGGGATTTGGTATTTTACTTAATGCAAAAGTGGTGATAGGGGATAATTGTAAAATAGGTAACAATGTTTCAATAGTTGGCCAAGGACCATACAGTCATGCTCCAGTATTGAAAAATCGTATTTATGTCGGTCCAGGAGCTGTTATACAGGGACCGGTGATTATAGAAGACAACGTGATTATTGCACCTAATGCGGTCGTAAATAAAAGTATTCCTAAAAATGCAATTGTAGCTGGAGTACCTGCGAGGATTATAGGCTGGTCTGACAAACTGGATTATGATATATTCAAGAATGAATCATGGAATAATACTATTCAACCTTATTTGGAGGATAAAAGAGAAAACAAATGAATAAGACTGTTCACAAAAATATTAGTATTGATATATTGAAATGCTGGGCGGCATTGCTTATAACTAATTCTCATATGGATATGCTATATGCCTATTTTGCAGGGTTGGCGAGGTGCATTAGGAGACGCCTTGTTCTTTTTCTGTTCGGGCTTTACACTTTTTCTTGGCAGGTTAGGAAGCTTTGACAATTGGTACAAGCGCAGAATAAACAGGATTTATCCATCTGTTATAGGATGGGCTGTTATTTCCACTTTCTTTTTTGGATATCAAAGTGATGTGAAATCTATGATCCTAACAGGAGGGGGATGGTTCGTTAGTAGCATAATGGTATATTATGTATTGTTTTATTTTATCCGAAAATATTTTTCGGATAAAATAATTTGGATGTTTTTTACAGCAGGTCTCTTTATTTTGATATGGTATATTATTTGTTTTGAAAATAAAGAAATAAATCATTTATATAAAGGTGATTGGAAAATGGTATTTTCTTTTATCTTTATGTTGGAGGGAGCTGTGATAGGTATGAAAAGAGTGAAACCTCAATGTAATCTTTTTCGTGATGCGATGGCATTCTTTTTATGTATCATTTTGTTTTATGGAATACAATATGCAGGAATGAAAAATCCGGCAATATCATATGCCCAGATTATAACGCTTATTCCTTTGATGGGGGCTGTTTACTACCTTTATAAATTGGCCAATACAGATAAATGGGAGAAAATATATAATAATAAATGGGGCAAAAGCATAATAACAATTATATCAGGTTTATGTCTGGAAATTTATTTATGCCAGTTTTCTCTTTTTACGGATTGTATGAATTTTCTTTTTCCTTTTAATTTGCTGTTAATATTTCTTCTTATCGTTATGGTTGCATACTGTGTGCGATGTGTTGGACGGTGGGTTGTGCAGACCTTTCGGGAAGAGGATTATGATTGGCATTCCATAGTAAAATTATGAGAGGGAATATGTTCAAGGGGCTTTTATGCCTTGTCTTGTTAATGTGCTCGTGTGTTAATGATGATAAGTTTTCTACTTTTTATTTTTTAGGTGATTCAATAATAGGAAAATGGGATATACAAGTATATTTCCCTGTTTACACCGTTTATAATGATGGTTTACCTGGTGCCGGAATCGATTACATAGAGCGTTGTAAAGGAATGTATACTGACAAGAATGTGGTCATAATGATAGGGACAAATGATATGCGTATGGACTTGGATGAGAAAACTTATGCCAAGAGGTATGTAAAGGCAGTGAATAATCTTCATGCCCGGCAGATTTATGTATATGCAATAATGCCCCGTAATTATGAAACAGACAGCCCTAATATAAACAATAAGATAGAAAAAGTGAATCAGGCCATTCAGGAACAATTCAAGATAGAAAAGCAAGAAGTGCATTATTTGGATATTTATAATATAATGTTGAAAGATGGGAGAATGAATATGCAGTATTGTTATGATGGTATCCATCTTAATGATTATGGATATGAGATTTTGAGGAATAAATTACAGCAGTCTTTAAAATGAAATTGATTTTTACTTTTGTGTTGTTGTATATTTTAATACCAGCTCAGGCTCAAATCTCAGTCGGAGTACGTGATAATAAATATGCTCACATTACTTATTGTTTGCATGATGCCTGGTCTTTCAAAACAGAGCATAGTGCATTTTCAGAAAAGATGGGCTATCAATACTTGCGTGCTACCATTGGATATGGAAAAACATTGGAAAAGATCAGAATGGATATATCTCCTTATTTGGGAACCACATGGAATGGCAGTTTTTATAATTGCGGTGCTGAAATAAAAGTCGCTTATACACCATTTCCTTTTTTAAAATTGTATTTGAATATTAATCCTCATAAAGATTCGGATTACGGCTATAAGACATGTTGGGCTGCTGGAGGAAGTTGGCAGGTGAGTGGGGGGATTGCCGTAGTAGCTGAATGGAGGACTATACCAGAATACCGAATGAAAGAAAATAGAATAAGAGGGGGATTTCGCTTTACTTGTGGAACACTTGAGGTAACTCCTGAGATATCCATGCCGACAGATGCTCCTGCGCATACGTTGCGCATGTTAGTTTCTTTTAATTATACATTTGAAAAACGATGAAAAAAATCTCCTGGTATTATAATCGCCTGCGGGCGATGAATGCCAAAGAAATACTTTGGCGGTTGGAACAAAAGAAAAGCCAGCATCGGGAAAAGGTACGTTTCGCCGATAGCGATATGGATATAACCTCAAGTTTATTCTATGAAGAAACATCGCATCTGTCATTTAACGCCGGTCGTCTGGGGCTGAATTTTAAGAATAAGAAGTTTAGTGTACGGACGGATATTCACCTGTTGGGGGGATATGATTATGGAATTTATAAACAGGACTGGCATGCTGGATTCCAGACAGGCAATAAATGGTCAAGGAAATTCAGCTATAATTTGCCTTATAAACAATGTGATCATATCGGGGACGCGCGTACTAATTGGGAGTTGAACCGTCACTTTCAGTTTGCCTTATTGGCAAAGAATTTTTATGCTACAGGCGATTTGAAGCATTATAGGGAATTGCAAGCCCTTTTTGACAGTTGGAGAAGGGAGAATCCTTTTTTAAAAGGTATATCTTGGACCAGTGTGATGGAAGTGGCCATACGGGCGATAAACTGGATGTACACGCTCGCTTTTCTTTCCCAAAGTAAGAATGTGAATGAGGACTTTAAAATCAGACTTTCCGTTGGAATCCGTAATATGATAGGCTATGTTTCACGACATTACTCCCGTTTTTCATCGGCCAACAACCATTTGTTGGTGGAAGCGACAGCTATCGGGCTTGCAGGACTGGCTTTCCATTGTGAAAAATGGAAGACATTGGGGATTTCCATCCTTACGGAAGAATTATTGAAACAGAATTATACGGATGGAGTGAATAAAGAGTTATCATTACATTACCAGATGTTCGGTATGGAAGCTTATGCACTGATGATACACTCCATGCAGACCTGTAACTGCAATGTACCGGAAATTTGGCTTCAGATGCTTGAGAAAATGACAGGATATGTAGGGTGTTCATCATGGAGAGGGGATGTTGCAATGGAATTTGGTGATGATGATGAAGGCAAAATTCTGGATTTGCAGGGAGGAGAAATCAATCACTTGCAATATATAATGCAATTATGTTCTTTGGTATTGAAAATTCCTTATCAATATATTTTCCAACATCCGGTTAATGAAACGGTCTGCTGGCTGTTTACCGATGAAGAGATAGGTGACATGAGGAGAATGGAACCTTTGCCGGTATCAGATGCTTGCTGTTTTAAAGAAGGTGGAAATACATTCCTTCGTGACGGACAGGATCGTGTATTAATCGGTATTGATCATGCTGCTTTGGGTTTTGGAAGTATAGCGGCCCATGGACATGCGGATGCCTTAAGTTTTCAGATGATGGTAGATGGAAAGATGTTGTTTGCTGATCCCGGGACGTATATTTATCATTGTGATTTACCTTCCCGGAATTTGTTTCGTGAAACAGGGATGCATAATACATTATGTGTAGATGGCAGAAACCAGAGTGAGATGCTAGGTGCTTTCCTTTGGGGAAGAAAGGCAAAGTGTACATTGGAAAACTATTCTATTGATAATAATATTGTAAGACTTGAAGCGTCCCATGATGGATATGCACCTGTCCGGCATCAACGTGTATTGGAATGGGAACATTCCAATTTAAAATTGCGGATAAAGGATGGGATAACTGAAGCGGTACCTTGGTGTGCTACTTTGCTGTTGGGACCGGACTGTGAGGCATATATAGATAGGAACACGATACAAATACGTATGGGAGAAAACAGTTGTCGTGTAGATATAAACACATCGGTTGATTTAGTCGGGATAGAAGATGTCTGGTTTTCGCCTTGTTATGGAAAAAAGATGAGAACAAAAGCTATAAAAATAAAGGGGAATTCAAAAATGTTAGAAGTGGAACTGCATTTATTCCTGAAGGATTTGTAATGATGTTTATTCTTGAATTTGAAAAAGTGGTAGTTACAATGAAAAGTTGTAATAGTACTAAGAAAGGACGATGGAAATGTAATGCACTCCTGATTCTATTTCTATTGTGCGGATGTTTACATATACATGCACAGGCTTTAAGGGGAACCACAGGATTATTGCATGCACCGACAGCTGATATGGAGAAGGATAAAACATTCAAATTTGGAGGTAATGTACTTGATATAACTCCACTTCGGTATGAGGATTTTGATGTGAGATATACATTTAATTATTATCTGAATATCACAATCTTCCCATGGCTGGAGGTGGGATATACCTGTACATTGAATTATGCCAATGAAGGGTCTGCTTATTTCCCGGAAAAAGTTTGGGGGAAATATTCAAATCAAGACCGTTCCTTTTATGGACGGTTACGTGTATGGAAAGAAGGGTGGTGGAAAGGCTGGACACCGCAGATCGTTGTAGGGTTGGATGATCCTGGAACACATGAAGCATCGGGAGGGGGAGAGATAGCCTCACGGAATGAATCAGGCGGTAATGCTTTTTTTATGCGTTATTATATAGCGATGACAAAACATATTGATTTTGCTGGTATTGGAAATTTGGGGACTCATGTATCTTATGTTATTGACCGGCCGGCTAATTATCCTCAGGCAAAGGGTATAGCCATAGGTGCAAATTTTAAGATACATACATTAGGAGAATCTTGGGGAAACAAATTGTTGAACGGTTTTAATCTGATGGCCGAATATGACGCCCGCACAGTGAATATCGGGGCACATTACCAGCTTTGGAAAGACCACATCAACCTGATTGCCGAATTGAACAATGGGAAATACTTCTCCGGAGGCATTTATTTCAAGATTCATCTGAAATGATAAAAAAGAGGCTCCTATTAGAAATTTCCGGTTAGATTTTGTTCCTTTGTAGTACAATCAAAAAAACGATGAATCATGGAACAGCAGCAGTTGAAGAGATGCCCGATAGGGGTACAGACTTTTGAGAAAGTCATAGAGGGGAACTACCTTTATATAGATAAGACGGAATACATTTACCGTATGGCACACAGTGCTTCCAATTATTATTTCCTGAGCCGTCCCCGCCGGTTCGGTAAGTCGTTGCTGGTTTCCACGCTGCATAGTTATTTTGTCGGGAAGAAGGAACTCTTCAAAGGGTTTGCCATCGAAAAGCTGGAAACCGAATGGACGGAATATCCGGTGCTGTACTTTGACATGAGTCTGGCCAAGCATGTGGACAAGGAAACATTGGAAAGGCATGTACCGTTTAGGTTTTCCGAACCGGGAAGTGGAAGAGGGGTTTGTACGTTTCCTGTTCCCTTTTTACGCGAACGTAAATAAGGTGGAATCTCCCTTTGAGATTCAGAAATTTGTCCGTGAGGTGCGTTTCGGTGATTATGACTCCTTCTTCCGCCGTCTGCAAAGTTTCTTTGCGAATACTACCTACGAAGTGATCCGCGAACAGGAACTGCATTATGAGAATGTGTTTTTCATCGTATTCAAGCTTGTCGGCTTCTATACCCAAGTGGAATATCATACGAGTAAAGGACGCATTGACCTTGTCCTGCAGACTGACAAGCTTATCTATGTGATGGAATTCAAGCTGGACGGCACGGCCGAGGAGGCTTTGCAACAGATTCATGACAAGCATTACGCGCTTCCCTTTGCTTCGGACGGAAGCTCTTTTAAATAGGGGTGAACTTCAGTGCTGAAACCCGCAATATCGAAAGTGGATAGTAGAAGAATGAAATGTAGAAAGGAAACAGAGTCCGAAGAAAAGAGGTGCACACTGCTGCAATATCCGGTGAAACTTGGTACAAGATCCGCGGAATCTTGTACCAAAGTTTTTGTAATCTTGTGGCGGGTGACGGCTAGTTCCTTTGAACATTGCAAAGATAACTTCACGTCCGTGCGGTGTGATCTCTTCTGACCCCTTGGCGGATTGCAGGGAGTTTACGGGGACACGGGGACAGTGGGGACACCCCCTTTTTTCCTCACACACGCATGCGTGTACCTAATAAAGGGAGGATAAGTGGGGTGATATATTCCCTTGCCGTCCACACTTACCGATACTTCTTATTTGGTGAAACGTTTGAGTCTGATGAGGACGGTGCTTTCGGTTATTCTCCCTGTCGTGCGTTTTTTTTCAGAAGTTCCGGCCGGACATAATCCTGTGGGAAGGCAGGGGAAAGATGATTTTCCCACCTAATTATATCGCGCGTGCGTGTGTGAGAAATTGGGGTCTGTCCCTGCTGTCCCCACTGTCCCTGCTTGGGAGAGCCGGTATGAACTGCCATCTTTAAATTCTCAATTTTTAATCTCCCTCCGTATCAACGTTTCCTCGTCCTACGAGAGGAAACAAGCTCGTACCGGCTCCTTGCCGGAACGTTCCACGCCTTTGCCGGGATGTTTTTTCTTATTATCCGCACTGTTGCTGTGGAAATCATAGACCGCTTGTACGTAGTTCATCGCCCCATGGGGATTTTATTGCCGGTGGTGACTGGTATCTGCTTATGTATTACCCAAACGACACTCTTCGTGATTACCAGCAGGAGATGAAGCTCCGGCTTTTTGAGGAGTGGGAGTTTCATCGGAATGTGATGGTACAGATGCCTACCGGTACGGGCAAGACGCATCTGCTGGCCGCCATAGTAAGGGAATTCCTGCGTGGTTCCGGCAGCCGGGTATGGATCGTGGCGCACCGCCGGGAGCTGGTGGATCAGATAGAGGAAACCGTGTCCCGGCACGGGATGAGCAAAGAGGACGGAAGGGTGAGGGTGATGTCCATCCAGTGGCTGTCACGAAACCGGAAGCACATGGATGAAGAGCCGGATCTGATCGTTGTCGACGAGGCGCATCACGCCCTGGCGGAAACCTACCGGATACTTTGGGAGAAATATCCGGAGGCAAGGAAACTGGGCATGACTGCCACTCCCTGCCGGCTGAACGGCAAGGGATTCATGGACTTGTTCGACAGCCTGATCACCTCGTGGACTGTCGCGGAATTCATCGGACAAGGGTGGTTATCATCCTTTGACTATGTGTCCATCCGTGCGAACAGCAAAGAACAGCGGTTGATAGACTCGTTGAAGAAACGGGGTGCGGACGGGGACTACCAGGTAAAGGAGATGAACGAGGTACTGAACCGGGAGACAAGTATCGGCCGGCTGTATGAGAGCGTGGAACGATATGCCCACGGAAAGAAAGGAATCGTATATGCTGTCAGCATCGCCCATGCCCGCCGGATAGCGGCTTGTTATAGCGCACACGGACTGGAGGCTGTGGCTATCGACAGCAGGACTCCGGCTTCGGAACGCCGGGAACTGGTGGAGGATTTCAGACGGGGGAAGGTGAAAGTGCTGGTCAATGTGGATATCTTTTCCGAAGGCTTCGACTGTCCCGATGTGGAGTTCGTGCAGCTGGCACGTCCCACGCTTTCCCTGGCGAAATACCTGCAACAGGTAGGACGTGGGTTGAGGAGATCGGCAAACAAGGAGTCCTGTATGCTGATAGACAATGTGGGTCTGTACCGCATCTTCGGTTTGCCTGCCCGGAACCATGACTGGGCGGCGATGTTCGAGGGGCGGATGATTGGCAACGCGCTGTCCCGGGCACGGACGGAAGGCGGATTGTACCTGCCTGCTTTGTCATTGACGGACAGTGGCGGGCAGCAGGAGGAGGTATGGGAGATTGTTATGACTCACGACCGGTTGCTGGAAGCCATCCGGAACCGGGAGGAAGCAGAAGAGGGAAAGGAATCACAAGCCGCCTTGAAATCTTATCCCGACCGGCGGAGTAGCTTGTGGGGGCTGAAGCGTGGAAACAAGATAACAGTATCCCCCTGTTATCTGCAAGTCTTTGACATTCAGGGAAACCGTGCGGCAGTCCGTTTGAAAGATGGACAGGCCGGAGTGGTGAGTGCCTCTGGGGAGCCGGAAGTGATACTTGGGTATTGCCGGAGATTGAAGTTCCTGAAAGAGGAACTGCTGGCTGTTACGGATACTGCCGGCACGGTTTCCTACATGGACATGAAAACAGGCCGCACTTACCGGGAGAAGCCGGTGGTGTTTTCCTATGGCGGTGTGGAATTGCTGAGGGTAGGGGAGACTTTCCATAGCCGTACAAAAAAAGCATACGCTTCCATGAACGGGCTGCATAAAGACAGCATCTGCTTTTATGAATATTACTTGAAGATACCGGATTATCGCGTACCGAAGTCCTGCAAGCTGGTGGATTCCGTATGGTCCACGGTGTTTGATGTGTTCGCCTGCTTGTTGGCAGGGGATGACGAGGAAGTTTATTGGTGCTGCGGCCGTCTGGCCGACCGGAGCATCGTGGTGATGGACGGGGCAGGAAGGTATTACCATGTGGTAAAAGGAAAGAGGAAGCGGTACATTGCCGCTAACCTTCCCGAACCCGGTGAGCAGGACTTCGACACGGCTGTAAAGAAGCTGAAAGAGGAAGCCGGACAGCGGGCGGAGGAAACGGACCGGCAGAAGAGAAGGAACGAGGAAGCGAAAAGGCGGAAGAGGCTGGAGGAGATAAGAGATGCCCTTCCGTACCGTATGGGCATGAAATGGGGCTTGAAACTGGGGGAACGTATCATCGTTCCTCCCAAATACAGAAAGATTCTTCCTCCTGTGGGCGTTTATTGTGCTTTTGAAGAGAGCGCCTGCCGGTGGGGGGTGATGGCACTGGACGGGAAAGTGATGGTGGAAGCCCGCTACCAAGAGGTGGATATAGAAAACAACGGCACGGTACACCTGACCGTCATTCCCGGCAAAGTGAAGACCGTCAAACTGTAAGTGTTTCCGGAATGAAACACAAATGACGCGAATGACATAAATTAAAAATCAAGATAAATTTATGCCATTCGCGTCATTTGTGTTCTAAAAAAAAAGTGAGCATCTGCCTGAGTTTGCACATACATTCAGAAAGGTTTCTATTATTACAGAATTTTTTCCATAATAAGCACCATTTCTTTCTTTTTTCACATTTTTTTTCTGTACTTTTGCGCTCAAATTTAAAAACCATTTTTTATAACCCAATATGGCAAATGTGATTAAATTACACAAAGGCTTGAACATCAACCTGAAAGGGAAACCTGCTCAGGAGTTCTTTGACGTGAAGCAGCCGGACATCTATGCGATAGTGCCCGATGATTTTCATGGCGTGACTCCTAAAGTCGTGGTCAAGGAACAGGAATATGTGACGGCCGGGGGAACATTGTTTGTTGACAAGAACCACCCCGAAGTGAAGTTCGTATCTCCGGTAAGCGGTGTCGTTACCAGCGTGGAGAGAGGCGAACGTCGTAAAGTCTTAAGCATCTCCATTGCAGCTGCAAAGGAGCAAGACTACGAAGAGTTTGGAAAGAAGGATGTTTCGACTCTGACAGGCGAGCAGGTAAAAGCCGCCCTGCTGGAAGCCGGACTTTTTTCATTCATTATCCAGCGCCCCTACATCGTGGTGGCTGATCCGAATGCCAAGCCGAAAGGCATCTTCGTTTCTGCATTTGACACTAACCCATTGGCTGCTGATTTCGAATTTGTTCTGAAAGGCCAGGAAAAAGATTTCCAGACTGGTCTGGACGCACTGGCAAAGATGGCAAAGACGTATCTGAATATCAGCGTAGAGCAGAAGAGCCCTGCACTGACCAACGCCAAAAATGTAACTGTAACTGCCTTCGACGGTCCTAACCCCGCCGGAAACGTAGGCGTTCAGATTAACCACATCAGTCCTATCAACAAAGGCGAAACTGTTTGGACGCTCCGTGCGGAAGAAGTGATCTTCATCGGACGCCTGTTCAACACAGGTCGCGTAGACCTTACCCGTACTATCGCCCTGACCGGTTCAGAAGTGAAGAAACCGGCTTATTGCAAGCTGAAAGTAGGAGCCTTGCTGACAGATATTTTTGCAGGACGTGTGAACGGAGGTAAAAACTTACGCTACATTAACGGTAACGTGCTGACCGGAACTTTGGTGAAGCCAAACGGATTTTTGGGTGCGCACGCTACAAGTCTTACTGTGATCCCCGAAGGGGATGACCGGCACGAATTCCTGGGCTTTATCATGCCGCGTACCGATCAGTACAGTGCCAACCGCAGTTATTTCAGTTGGTTGTGCGGTAACAAGGAATACACACTGGATGCCCGTATCAAAGGTGGCGAACGCCACATGATCATGTCCGGCGAGTATGACAAAGTATTCCCGATGAGCATTTTCCCCGAATATTTAATTAAAGCTATCATTGCCGGCGATATTGACCGCATGGAAGCACTTGGTATTTACGAAGTGGCTCCCGAAGACTTCGCTGTATGTGAATTCGTTGACTCTTCCAAATTGGAATTGCAACGCATCGTACGTCAGGGCTTGGACATGCTTCGCAAGGAAATGTGCTAAATAATTAAAAACTAAGAATTAAAAGTTAATGAAAGCGTTAAGAAATTATCTCGACAAGATAAAGCCAAACTTTGA
>ENA-OPSF01000073-OPSF01000073.1-human-gut-metagenome-genome-assembly--contig:-NODE-73-length-80497-cov-6.291825_pt1 | contig 80497 bp, 104 predicted proteins | sample MGYA00241452_ERZ501896 | MGnify/ENA primary metagenome ERZ501896 (study PRJEB25962, sample SAMEA2042111) | human gut metagenome | biome: human gut; feature: human-associated habitat; material: faeces... | reverse complement strand
GCTCTTCCGATCGGTGTAGTTGTGTCGATATTTTCCTTGATAGAAATAAACATCACATGATATTCTTCCAACAGAGCATAGATGTTAGAAAAATCACGTACATCCCTGGATATTCTATCAAGCTGATAAACTACCAGAACATTGATTGCGCCGGATTTTACATCCTCAAGTAGCCTCTGTAAATCTGGGCGCTTTGTGTTGGCCCCTGTGTAATCCTCGTCCGAATATGATGTTATAAGCGTAATATCATCGGATTTAAAATGCGTTTTGATATAATCATTACACATCCGATGCTGATTATCTACGGAATCAGACTTATCAGAATAGACAGATTTTCTTCCATAAATTCCAAAAAACATTCAATCATCCTCCTTTTTGAGTACAAAAATAACAGCCAGCAGGAACGAATGTTCCGCTTGCATGGCTGCCCCGGAGATGATACAATGAATTATGAATGTTGATGTAACTCTTCGGGGTTATAGAAAGCCGTTCCTGTTGGCGCAGGGGCGGTTTTTGTAATTTGACAAATAAACGTATTTGACATATAATATACTTAACAAGGAACCGGTACGATAGAACACACCTATCCGTTTCCGGTGTTATAAGAACTTAGAAAATAGCGCCTTACTTTACCAGAGCAGGGGCGCTATTTTCTGTGTGTCAGATTCAGAATTGCTACAATCAACATGGCAACGCCTAAAATGATTTGAAATTCCTCATATGTACTCATAGAAAACCACCTCCTCCCACAACAAGGATGGAAACAGATGGCATGGACGCCCTACCGGCTCCCGGGTAAGTATATTATATTGTCAAGGTGGTGGCCCTGCGGTGGCGCAGGGGAGGCTTTTTATTTAAACTTAGTGTTTTTTGATAAGCTTTCTTTGGGATAACAAGATAGTTGGATATCGCATATTGTATAAAAATCTTTTCTGTATTCAATTCTGCTCAATGAAATGATTTTTCCAACAACAGTATACTCCTCGCAGAGCATAGACACGGTTTTTATGTGTTCAGCTGGAACAACTCCAACATCAGCCCTCCATCGATCACTGATTAAGGCAAACGCTGGTTTTCCTTCCCATTCGTACTGACGAAGATTAATGGCATCACCTACTTTACTGCGAATTAAGATATCCTGTCGTGTTTGCTGCCACCCTTTGGAAGGGAACTTACATTCAAAACGGAATCCAGCTGCTTTGAATGAAAAAGTTTTTACGGGTTTCTCTTGTATTTGCTCAGAAACACTAGGAATGTCTTGTTGCTTTTTTTCATTTTTACGGGATGAGTATAATAAATACGCTCCAAGGGCAAGACCTACAATTCCTGATGCAATATTTGGGTGTTGTTGACCGCTAGGGAAAAATGAATTTATTCCAATTATAATAAAAATTATTCCAAATATTTTCTTAGTCATATTATTTATCCTTCATTAAATCTTAGTTCAATCAATTCTTTAGGATATCCAGTACACAAGGACATTTGTTCTACTGTGTATCCTTCAAATTCTTCTATCATATCATCCGGAATCAGAAGATAAGCTGCGAATAGATTTGCACGTCTTTCTAATTTAGAATTGAGAAGTAGTGTTTTGTTTCTGATGAAATAGCAGTTTGATTTTCGATCCAGTAAAGCGTGTCCAAGTTCGTGGGCCATAACCAATATCAGTTCCTCATGGGGCAGCTGATTGCTCAAAAATATGTATCTGTGATTTTTGAGAAATATATAGCAGCCTTCCTGCTTCAGGTTCCCGATCTGGTAGAGCACGTCCAACCGATCTGCAATCTCAAATGGATTTGATGTTCCGAAAATTCTAATGTAGTAGGCCACAACACGCCTGATCCGTTCTCTTTCCCCCATTGGCATCACCTACTTTTTATACTTTTTTGGAGTGTATTTCTCCTTGTTAATCATTTTTAGACGACGCAGAGCAATCTCCAGTTCGTCCCTAAACAGCTCTGCTGCTTCTGGATCCAGTTCCTGACCATCATATGATGCAGGGCCATCTTCACCGGCAGACAACTTATTCATAATTCTGTCTAAATCTTTTGCAATGTCTCTTTTATCTCTGGCATTCAGTTCAGATGACTTTTCATTTTTTTGCACAGTTTCATTTCCTGTTAATAAATAGGTAAGAGAAACACCAAAATAATCAGCAATTTTTTGAAGTTTATCTTGCTTGGGAGTGCTGATACCGCGTTTCCAATCACTTAAGGTTGACTGTGACACACCGGTTTCTTTACTTACTTTATACGCAGTTACGCCGTATTTCTGTAGTAAATTACTAAAAATCTCATACATAATCTGTTCACCTTTCACAAAGATAAGCAATACTAAAGAAAACCGGTAAAAATATGTTGACCAAGACGGTTAACCGTAGTATAGTATGAGCATACACAAGAAAACCGTTGCATCGGTTTCTGGTATATGCTACGGAAATATGATTGCTTTTGCTTACAACCGAAGTATATCACATTTCCGTAGTAGTTGCAATAGTATTGGATCAATAAGGAGGTGTGAATTTTGTACGAAAAATTTGCTGAGTTATTAGATAAAAATAACAAAACAGCGTATGCAGTTTCAAAGGAAACAGGTATTGCTCAATCTGTATTGTCAGATTGGAAAAACGGAAGAAGCAATCCAAAGTTCGACAAGCTGTTAATCCTCGCTAAATATTTTGATGTTCCGGTGGAGTATTTCGCAGAGACTAAGGACGGGAGGTGAGAGCGGTGGCCGAAGTAGTTGTAGTGCTTGCAGTATGGGCGTTTGCGGTAGCCGCGATTGCAATTATGAAAAAGATTGATCCAGAAAACATGGTGTATCCGATTTGGACTATATTGGTCTGTATTCTGCTCACTTTGTTTGTAGGATGGTATGAATCTTGGTGGATAATTTTTCGATGATAACAGAAGCATCATTCCATTGGTCATTGAGCATTAGTCTATTGGCTTCTATCATATCGCTTTTTAAATCTTCTGGAGCATACATGAGCGCAGAGTAATAGTGTTCACCATAATCTTTCAGCGCATCAGCATCTGCGTAATAGATACAGCGACCAGCATGTTTTAAATAATTTTCAAAAAATTCGCGTTGATGGATTATGGTTTCGACATACTCCTGTCGCTTCAACTCCAGTTTCCTGATTTTTGTTTGATGGATATTGTTAATGATACAAGTGATAATGGGAGAAATAATGGCGCATAGGGCAAGAATGACAGAGATGGAAATCGTTAAATCAATTTCAGGCATAACATATTCCTCACTAAGTTTATTTCAGCATGGCAGTGCTGATATAGAGAGTATAGCATAGCAACAGAGTATTTTCCAGAAATAAGGTAAGGGAATAACATGAAAGAGAGGCGAAAAAGTGAAAAATAAGCAGGTGCAAGTGCGTAGAAGAAAAATCAAAAAGATAATGATGTGGATAGCGTATATTATCTGGCTGATTTTTATAAGTTCTGCAACTTCAGCTATAACAATCCTTGTATGTACAGGACGATAAGGGAAGTCGCCAATGATACTGCCATAGGAAACGCCAGTATAGGGCAGAGGAAAAGAAAAGGCAAGATAAAACAGAAGAAGGTGAGAGAAACGAAAGCAGAGGATATTAAGGTAAAGATAACGTTTACACCAGGTTATCAGCAGAGATTCACAGAAGCGTGTCTTCGGCAGTTAGAACGTCGCCAAAAACATCAGGAATTACAAAATACAGCTCCGTGGAAGATGGATAAAGATTCTATGCCGAAAGTGTCGGCATAGAGAAAAAGAGAGTATAGGAGGCAATTATGCAGGCAGAAGTAATTAAATATGAGGCCCCAGTGGAGGGCGTTGTAATCACTCAGGAGGAAGAGAAGCAGATACTCAAGCTGGGCCGGATCATGAGGGAACAGCTGGATCAGAGCCATAAGGATGTGCGGCTGTTTGGCAGACTGTCTACGGTGATGGCGTTCATGTTGGGCGTGGAAACGGTGCTGCTGTTGGTAGCCTGCGGGATTGTGACACTGTGAGAGGAGGTGAGGAAGGATGGTTAGAGGAGCAAAGACAATAGCGGAATTTAAGATCCGTAAACATCTGGAAAAACTGGAAGAGAGAGGCCTTGTGATGGACAATATATCATTTGAGATGAAGAGCCAGAATGAAGCAGAGCTGACAGATGTGAATGGAGACAAACTGAGATTGATCTACGATCAGGAAACACGGACGGTTATAGAAATATGAGGGAGAGGAAAAGAAAATAAAAAAGGATCTGCACAGCAGCAACTATGACAGATCCAGACATATTGAGCGTAGACCCTGACCGGTTTACGCTCAGACCTTATGGCCGACAAAAATAACCATACATAAAGTATACGGCGGCCATAAGGGAAAGTCAAGGAAAACAGCGGTGAAAACCGCTTATATCACTTGTTAAGGTTATTATCTTATCGACAGGAGAGGAACGGAATGCCGTATTATACATGGGAGGCACGGGCAGGGATTACAAAGAGTATCTGTAATTATCATGATAGATCCAGACCGGAGCCGGGAATGGAGAGGCGCAAGAAGACGAAGCCCACACCGGAATCCCAGAGAAGGAACAATATGCGCAGGGCAGCCCAGAAACTGACGCTGGACCTGAATGAGAACTTCGGCCCAGACTGTTGGTACCTGACATGGAACTACAGCCCGGATAAGCGTCCAAAGGATAGAAAGGAGCTGCTGCAGCAGGTAAGCAAAACCCTGAGGAAGCTCCGGAATATATATAAAAGATCAGGAAAGCCCCTGAAATATGTCTGGGTTCCGGAAGTGGGGCCAAGAGGAGCCTGCCATATCCATATCGTGGTATCTGGGATTACCCTGAACCTGATCCGGGATGCATGGATTTATGGAGGGATGTATATAGAGCCTCTGAGAAAAGACAGGAATTACCGCCAGCTGGCAGAATATTTCGTGAAATACTCGGAGAAGACAAGGCAGACCTATGGGGGGAAGCAGGCAGGGCGTTATAACCCCAGCAGGAACCTGACCCATGTGAAGATAGAGCGACGCCGGAGAAGGAAGAAAACCTTCGCTGCAGATGAGATCAAAGTCCCGGAAGGCTGGTATCTGGACAAGGGCAGCGTACAAGAGTGGATCAATGACCAGGGATATAAATACCTGTACTACATTTTAGTGCAGATAGAAAGGGGGCCGGAAAGATGCAGGACGTGAATATCTACATAGCAGGTACGATCCATGGTCCTGCTAAAAAGGCAGGAGGATATCTCTATATCTTGGAATGCTTCCGAGGTGGCCAGGCAGTCACGTTGGAAAAATCAGCATGGATGGAGAAAGCCACAGAGAACCAGCTAGCGCTTACTGCTCTTGGGGAGGCCCTTGGAAGGCTTAACTGTCCCTGCAGCCTCAGGATCTACACAGACTGCCATCATATCATCCACGCCATGAGAGACAGCTGGGCCAGACAGTGGCAGAAAAACGGGTGGAGGAATGCTAAAGGAAAAGCGGTTAAAAACGCAGACCTGTGGCAGAAGGTTTTAGAGCAGCTGGATACCCATCTTTATACCTTTACAGACGAGCCCCATACCTACAGCCGGTGGATGAAAGACGAACTTGAACGGGAGGGGGAGAATCATGGATAAAAGCCTGCCGTACCGGGTAAATACTCGGACGGGACTGAATTTATATGCCTGCTATCTGGATTATATTGCGGGGCGTATGGGAGAGGATGATTGCCTAATTATTCTGCCACATCCACAGGGCTGGCAGATCGAATATTACATTGGGCAAAGAAAAATCATAAAAAAGGCCGGCTGCCTGGAGGAAACCCTGAGACATCTGGGGTGCCTTCTTCAGGTGCTGAGAAAACTGGAAGGGAAGGAAAATTATGTTTGATAAATTTGGAGAATTTGATTCATCGGATGAGATAAACCGGGCCGCAGCAGCCCAGAGAAGGGAAGGGGATTATGAAGCAATCCTCGCTATTGCCGAGGAAAACGGCATTGATCCGGAGGACGCTCAGGATTTTATAGACGGTAATGTGACAGCCCTTGTTACACCCCTGACGGCCGCATTCGGGAAACTGGATATAGAGGCCGCAGAGCTGGAGCCCTATGAGATCATGGAGGACTGGCTGGGATATATCCGATTGCGCTGTACGGAATCGCCGGAAATGGCAGAGGCAGTCCGCCGCCGGGGAAAGAGCCTGAAAGGGTGCATTGCGGCCCTTTTGACATGGAGCTTTAAGAATCAGCGTCCAGTGCCGAAAGAGATTGCAAAAGCGGCCGGAATCAGCTTTCGGGTCACTCTTGGAATCCCAGGGATGGGAAAGGCAAAACAGATCATCACGGATTACTACATGGGGGGACAGTGAGATGCTTGCATACAAAGGGTTTAAAGAGGACTTGACCTGTACATTTGGACGGGGAACCTTCCAGTATGAGGCGGGACAGACCATAAAAGAGGAATCGTCCAGATGTCAGAACCGGGGGCTGCACTGCGCAGAGAACCCTCTGGAGTGCCTAAGGTGGTATCCATTGGGATACGGGAACCGGTATTTTCTCGTGGAAGCTTCCGGGAGCCTGGACGAACTGGGCGGAGACGATACACAGCTCGCCTGTACGGAAATGACACTGGTAAGGGAATTAAGCGTTAAGGAGATGGCAGGTCACGCCATGATGTACATGGTCAGACATCCGCTCCGGCCATGGAAAAGGACAGGGAATATGCTGCAGGTGGCACAGAACTGGGCAGAGGCAAAGACTTCAGGAGCCGTGGCAATCGCCAGAGGGCCGCATCCGAAGGTCAGGGGAGCCGCAGGGGCAATCCTGGGGCTGATCCGGGAAGATGGGGGACTGATCGAGGATGCCAAGCTGTTTGTTGTGCAAGGCAATATCAAGCCGGATACATGGTACACCCTGAAAGAACGGGAGCCTCAGGAGGTGAAATCATGAAACGGAAGACTATACTGGCTCATCCGGCCTCTGAAACCAGAAAAAAAGGGGAGATCCTTACAACGCAGCTCATAGGGAATATTTTGGTCCTGAACTATTGGAATGACCGGGTTCTGCGGGGGCGCTACTGTATGAATACAGCTACGGGAGAGTATGAATACTGGGATGCAGCAAGAAATGTGTGGAGACAGGCCAGACTTAATACAATGGTAGAACATGATCCGTGGTGCTACCGGTCGATCAATCTGAAAAAACGTCTCGAATTTGACTGCCCAGAAGATGAACAGAGAGCGGAGAATGCGATTGCACCTAAGACAAAATGGCAGGAATCCGATATATTTTCCCGAATCTATGACTGGGAATCAGATTACAGCGGACAGGTCAGGGATAACCGCCGGATGAGCCACAGGAACCGGATAGAACGCTTAATGGCACAGATTCCACCGATACCGGATGATTTTACCGAATGGCTCTTCCGAGTGGCCGCTCATGGACAGGAATATGCTTTCTACGATAAGACAGGAGCTTCTTATAGCTGTACTGCCTGCGGGAACACTTCTCCGGAGCAAAAGTGGGAACGGGCAGAGGGAGGAAAAGCAAGACATAATGACCGAGCCATATGTCCCATCTGCGGAGAGGCTGTGACGGTTAAAAGGCGGACGGATCACATGACGTATGAGACGCAGGCGATGCTCATCCAGAACATGACACTGGACACCAGCGTATCCAGGCATATTGATGTAAAACTCCAATGGAGCGCCGGGGGAAAGAAAACAGTCTGCTCAGAGGGAATACGGCTTATATTCCAGAGAAATTATAAGGTTCGTCCCACCAAGATTTACTATGCCTATATCAACAAAAGTTGTTGGGATCCTGACCCTGCATGTTTTGACGAGCATAACCCCTGCAACCGTCGGATCCGGGAGACCTATCTGTATCCGGAAGGGGTCAGGGAAGCTCTGAAGGGAACAGCCTACGGCGTATGGATGGATCTGTTTCCCCAGTTGGCTGAGGCAGGAAAGAAGCTGGACTATAACAAGCTGCTGATTGCAGGTCTGCGGGAGCCGGATATGCCCAGAGTCATAGAATATCTGTTTAAAGGACGCTTCTCTCGGATGCTCCGGGAAACGGCCGCAGCTGTAAGCACCTGGTCGGGACGGTACAGTGGTTCTCTGGCCCTGGACGGGGAATGCATCGAAGATGTTTTTGCGTTGGAGGATCGTCAGGAGATCAACCGCTTCCGCCAGATAGACGGAGGGGAACAGATCCTGGAATGGCTGCGTTGGTGCGATCATACGGGAAAGAGAATAGATGATGTTACCCTGCAATGGCTGGACAGACAGAAAATGAGCGAAGAACAGATGTCATTCATTCTGGACCGAATGAATCCCTGCCAGATCATGCATTACATACAGAGACAGCAGAAAGAGTCCTATAAGGGAAAAAGCTGCTATGTTGTCCTGACTGCCTGGAAGGATTACCTGAGCATGTGTGGAAGGCTGAGGAAACATACAGAGGATGAGATGATATTCCGTCCCAGGGAGCTGAAACGCCGCCATGATGAGGCGGTAGAGGAGTGCAGGATTCGCCAGGAGGAACTTAAGGAGATTGAGAGGGAACAGGCAGCAGATCGCATGAGGGATAAGTATCCGGGGGCAGAGGAACACCTTGCAGAGATCAGGGAACGGTACGAATACAGAGATGATCAGTACATCATTAGAGTGCCTGCAAGGCTTATGGAAATCATGCAGGAGGGAGCAGCCCTCCATCACTGTGTAGGATCCAGTGAGCGGTATTTTGAGCGGATTATGCAGAAAGAGACCTATATCTGCTTCCTGCGCCGGGCAGAGGCTCCGGACAAGCCTTACTATACCATCGAGGTAGAACCGGGAGGCACCATCCGCCAGCACCGGTCGGAATATGACGAGGAGCCGGATATTGAGAAGATCCGGGGATTCCTAAGACAGTGGCAGAAAGAGATCAAGAAGCGGCTCAATGAGGAAGACCGCCGTCTGGCTCATATCAGCGCACAAAAACGGCAGCAGAACATAAACGAACTGAGAGAAAAGAACAATATCCGGGTCCTGAAAGGCCTGGAAGAAGATTTTATGGAGGCAATCTAATGGACGAGATGATACAGGGAAGGCCCCAGGGGGCCAGCTTTACGGATTTTGCAGAATACGAAAAGGCGTTCGACCAGGAGGTAGACCGGGTAGAACTGGGGTTTGTACGGATCGGATATATGCTCCGATATGCCCTTGATACGGATATCCTGGAAGGCTCCGGATACACCAGCATGGAAGAATTTGCCTATGCCAAGTATAAGATTGACAAGTCACAGGCTTCCCGTTTTATCGGGATCAACCGCAGGTTCTCCGAAAACGGGTATTCGGATCGCCTGAAAGAGCAGTTCCAGGGGTACGGTGTAGCCAAGCTGGGAGAACTGCTCACCCTTCCGGATGAGATCATTGAGGTGCTGCCGGAGGAACTTTCCCGATCCGCTATCCAGACGGTAAAAAAGGAGATCCGCGAGGAGGAGAAGATATCCGACCTTGAGGTTATGATGGAAGAACCGGAGGGGAGCGGCGGTCCCCTTCTGGATCAGTGGATGGAAGTGCATTTTAGAGAGCATCCGGATAAGTACCTGCAGATCCGCAATCTGTATCTGAGTACGGACAGAGAGCGTATGACAGCGGATATCCTGGCCCCCAGCGGCACGGCGGCTGAGACTGCCAGGATCCCCGGCACCGGAAAAATAATCCTGGCCATTAAGGGAAGTGATCAGAACCCGATCCTTATGAATGTCAGAACCATGGAAAAGGAATCATACAGCTGGTCGGACTGCGTGGAAGCCCTGCGGAGGCTGTGCCCTTATACGGTGGAACCCAAACAGGCCTATGAACAGCACTACGGGATCCCGTTTCCGGAAGAAACACCGGATCAGAAACCTGAAAAGAAACCGGAGCTTCCCAGAGAGAAGGAGACTCCGCCCAAACCACAGAAACTTGAAAAACCGCCAGTTGCACCGGTACAACAGAAGAAAGAACCGGAAGCGCCTCCCACAGAACCAGCTCCGCTAGAAATCCCCCAAGAGCGTCAGATGGAACTGGAGGAATACCGGGGAGTTGTCCCGGAAAGCTGTATTGTATGCCATGACGGGACGGAAGTGGTGCAGCCTAAGGAAACACTCCGGGCAGAGGGAATCCGGCTGGCGGATGAGCTGGCCCAGTGGATGCGTACGGGAACTGTTTCTTATGCAGGGCAGGCAGAGGGGATTGCGCTGCGTCTGGTAGAGATTATAAGGCAGATTGCCAATGAAGAGCATAGTTGAGCGGGATCCGGCTGAGAGATGCTTCCTCTGCGGAACCTGGGGACAATTAGAAAAGCATCATATCTTTGGAGGCCCTAACAGGAAATGGTCTGAAAAATACGGCATGACCGTCCATCTCTGTCCGGTATGCCACCGGGACAACCGCAGGGGAGTGCACGGGGATGCTGAGAAGATGCTGGCTCTTCATCAGACCGGGCAGAGGGAGTTTGAGCAGAAATACAGCCACAAGAAGTTTATGCAGGTGTTTGGGAAAAACTACCTGGATACAGAGGAAACCTAATGGATCTTATGACAGAAGCCAGGAGCATAGAAAGCAAGCCGGACGGCGAACCGGTGGAGCGGATTGGACGCTATCAGAATGGGAACCGGATCTATATATTCTATCGGGGAAATACAGGAAATATCTGGTACGAGACCCGGTTCCTGATGGGCGAAAAGGAAGTTTCGGAATATGAATCCATTTTTGGAGAAAGGAAAAGAAAAAGACGATGAACCGAGTAATACTGATGGGACGCCTTACACGGGATCCGGAAGTGAGATGGTCGAGAGGAGAAAGGGCGATAGCAATCGCAAGGTACACTCTGGCGGTAGACCGAAGAGGCCGCAGGAATCAGGAGGGAAATTTTAAACAGACTGCTGATTTTATCAACTGCGTGGCATTTGACCGTGCTGGGGAATTTGCAGAGAAGCATTTCAGTCAGGGGCAGAGGATACTGATATCTGGACGGATCCAAACCGGAAGCTATGTCAACAAGGATGGACAGAAGGTATATACAACAGAGGTCATAGTAGATGAGCAGGAGTTTGCGGACAGCAGAGGCCATTCCGCACCGACGGAAAGACCAGCACAGGGAACCGATATCGGGGATGGTTTTATGAGCATCCCTGAGGGGATAGAGGATGAGGGGCTGCCATTTACTTAAAGGAGAAGGAATGAAAAATGGAGATGCAATAAACGTCAATAAACGATACAGGATAACCTGCCCGTATTGCGGAAAGACTCAGTATGCGTGTTTATCAATTGCTCACACATGGGGGATTGCTGATGGAGGCAGAGGGATATGTTTAGAATGTAAAAAGGTTATGACATTGGTGTTTGACTATGAAGCTGAGGCAATGACGGCTAAAGCGAAGGAGACTTAAGGACTTTTGGAGGCGTGAAATGGTAACAGATCTAAGCAGATTTAAAGTGATACATGGGGAAAAGGTACTGAATGCTGGAGACTTCCGCAAGCAGATCTGGCAGAGGCACAGGGAGTGGTAGGGCTGTGCACTATGTGTGCATTTAGAAAAGGAATGGAAAATTAAGATTTGACGGAGGTGTGCAATGAGAAAATTACGCTTGGTTAAAGTGGTTGTGCCAGAGATCGTGGCCTATTTTGGGGCCACTTCGGAAACCATGAGTCCAGACTACCAATGTGCAGAATGCGGATGCGGAGTTGATGAGGCATATGTCTGTTGTCCATATTGCGGATCAGAGCTTGATTGGGACAAGGTAAGGAAACCATCTCAGCGATTCTTGAGAATGTTGGAAAAGTTGTAAAATTTGAGGTTTTGGAGATAGAAGTATGAAGCCAGAAGATTTAGAACTTTTTTTGATTATGTTGGGAATGCTCTTTTTGGCAATTATGATTATGCCTATGTAAAATTAAGGATTTGGAGAATAAAATGTTGACACATTTAAGTTTGTTCTCCGGCATTGGGGGTCTGGATCTGGCGGCAGAATGGGCCGGAATACAGACGGTGGGCCAGTGTGAATGGGCGAACTACCCTACAAAGGTGCTTGAAAAGCACTGGCCCGATATCCCACGCTGGAGAGATATAAGGACATTAACGGGAGAAAGTTTCTATGAACGAACAGGATTACATACAGTTGACATTATTTCAGGAGGATTCCCCTGCCAGCCATTCTCTGTTGCCGGGAAGCGGCAGGGCAAGGAGGATGACCGCTATCTCTGGCCGGAAATGCTTAGAGTTATCGAAGAACTCAGGCCCTCTTGGGTTATTGGAGAAAATGTTGCTGGAATCATTAGAATGGCACTCGACGATGTGCTTTCTGACTTGGAAAACCAAGGTTACGCCACAAGGACGTTTGTATTACCAGCTGCAGGTGTTGGAGCCATGCACAGGCGATATCGGACAGCGATTGTTGCCCACACTGACTGCATCGGAGTGGAAAGGAACGGCAAAAAACAGATATTGGGGGAGTCACACATATCGGTCAGACAAATTAGCGAGCCGTTTCAGGACGCAGAGCGAAGATATGACACATATCAATCCAGATTATGCCGAAGTTTATATGGGATTCCCAATGGGGTGGACCGTGTTAGATCATTGGGAAATGCAGTAGTACCACAGCAGTTCTATCCAATATTTCAGGCAATAGCAAACATAGGACGATATTAAGGTTTAGGAGGTTGTGATGAAGCAAATAGATGGTCAAATGAGCCTGTTTAACATAAAGCAAAAAAATGATAAAAACGTTGGCTTAGGAGAACCATGTGAATCATGTGATGTCGAATGGTGTTCTGCGACCTGCTTTTGTCGCAGAGGGTATATGTGGAGCATGTGGAGACGGTTTGAGAGGCGACCAGACGGAACGCTGATGCGAAAATCACTTGAAAACAGAGTATGCAAGGAGACTAAATTTGATTCACAAAACTGACATTTAACACAGGAGGGGATTACCATAAGACGTTGTTATATGGATAATGGCAGAGGATTCTGTGACGGTCAAAGAACCCGGAAAGGGAATATATTCAGAAAGTGTTGGGGATGTCCATATTTGCAAGGAGGCGGTACCATTGGACAAGATAAAAAAGAGGGACATGAAATTAAGCGACTATAATATATCCCGCGCCAAATACAATGAATTAAAGTATTTCTGTATGCAGTACGCTGAAAAAAAGAGAGAACTTGAAAAAGGGTATGGCCTGAATGCGATTGTTAATGATGGAATGCCAAAAGGGAATATGTCAGGAAATCCCGTGGAAAGAGCAGCTATACATAATACTATGCTGCGGGCGGACATTGAACTGATAGAGCAGACGGCTATAGAAGCAGATTCAGAAATTTACCCATGGATACTTAAGAATGTAACAGATGGTTTGCCATATGAATACATGGATGTTCCTATAAACAGAACAGACTTTTATTGTATCAGAAAATACTTTTTTTATTTGCTTTCCCTAAAAAGATAAAAAAATGTGCACTAGAAGGGGGTACATCCGTGATATTATGATAGCATGGAAATGGGTAAAAGAACTGCCATACTCTCCTTTGCTGGAAGCCTCCGCACAATTGCGAAGGCTTCTAGTTTATCAACATATTGTGCATAAAAAGTGGATAAATACAAAATGTGGAGTGATTTTGTGAAAATCATAAGTGCTCATCTCGACACAGCTCATCAAGCGTGACGCCGAGAGCATCAGCTAATTTGATTGCCGTTGATATCCGGCCGTCGCCACGGGATTCCAAGTCCTGGATTGTTCGGCGGGGCACTCCGGAAAGCTCTACAAGCTGAGGAACCGACAGCCCTTTTCCGGTACGTATTTCTTTTAATCGCATTTCCGTGCCCTCCTTGAACAGATAAAGTAGATGACTGTACAGATGAGTAGGGAAAGCCATTTAAAGCAATCGAAAACAGTAGGGGCATAGAATTCGCCATTGAAGCCCTCATAAAGAAAAAGGATGGCAAGGGCGATTAAAATGTTACGGTAAATTTTCATAGTTTATTTTAGCAAATGATTGTGCTATATTATAAGTGAGGAAGAAAGGGGCCGAAGCCCCAGTTCTTACTTCTTTTTTCTTTTAGACCTTTTGGATTTGCTTTCCTGCTTCGTCTTAACTATCAGGCAGATGGCGGTGACGAGCGCAAGAAACGCTTCCGAAAGGTCTTTGATGATCTCACTTATGGATTCATTCATTTGCTTTTCCCTCCTTTCTATGGTTTAATTATAGCACGTATTTACGTGCTTGTCAAGGGCAAGAATGATAAAATCAAAAAGTAATAATCAGGGCGTCCGCTAGGGCGCTTTTTATTATACAAAAAAAGGGAGAAGTTATGTTAAAGTCATGCAAATACTGCGGAAAAATCCATGACAGTAAAATTAATTGTGGGAAGAAACCTGTGTATAAAAAACACGGAAGCAAGACAGACAAGTTTCATAGTTCGAATAAATGGACAGAGACGGCAAAGGCGGTTAAGAAACGAGATCACTATCTATGCCAAGCCTGTCTGCATAATCTGGATGGGGAGGGAATCAGATATACCACAGACACATTAGAAGTACATCATATAGTGCCTGTATCTGAGGCGTGGGACGAGCGGTTGCACTGGTGCAATCTCATCACACTATGCAGACATCACCATGAACTTGCAGAGCGGGGTGCACTTGACAGAGAAAAACTTCGGAGGGTGGTGGATCCATAGGTATCCCCCCCGGGTGAAAGTGGAATTTTCAGAAAATTTTGCAAGACCGACCGCCCTCCTTTTTACACAATTTTTTCCCAGATCAACTTTTGAAAGGAGGTGGGAGCAATGCCAACGCCGCCAAAACCGGTAAATGTGATCAAGTTGGAAGGAAAATCTCATCGAACCAAAAGAGAAATGGCTGAACGGGCCAAGGCAGAGGAGAAGCTGCTTACAGGCAAGGTGCTAAAAGAGCGAAAAGAAGTAAAGGAAAATGAAGCTGCTCATAAAGAATTTGTCCGACTTCAGAAACTCTTAAAAAATATCGAAAAAAATGATGATCTATACAGTGCGACAATTAACAGATACTGCTTGATGCAGGCAGAATGCTTGGAATTTGTTGAAAAAAGAGAGTTGATGTATCAGCAGATGATTGATCTGGAAGAAGATAAGGGAAATTTCAGAAAAAATGATGATCTTACAACTTATTACAAGCTGCAGGCACAGATGCAGAAAAATCTTCTGGCTTTGGACCGACAGGTACAGGCTAAACGAAAGATGCTGCTTGACATAGAAAAAGAGAACATCATGACCATTGCTTCCTCTCTCCGATCTGTTCCGAAAAAGGCAGAAAAGAAACAGAGCGCTCTCATGGAGGCGTTAAATGGCAGTTAAAGAAGGTAAAGCATATCAGTATGCCGCGTGGTGCGTACTGGAAAATGAAGGGAAGGTCCCCAGATATGTCAAAAAGCAGGCAGAAAGCTGGATGAAAATAGTGAACGGACAGGATCCTGATGCAGTGATTGACGAAGAAGCGAATAATAAGATATGCCGATTGCTAAAAATTATCAATCATCCGGATCTTCAATGCCCGATTTATGACGGGCTGGAAGACTATGCCTGGCTTCTGATCATTGCAGTCATGTGTACGAAATGCAGAAATACAGTACAGAATGTTCGTTTTTACACAACGGCAGTATTAGAAATTGCAAGAAAGAATTTTAAAACATTTAACAGTGCAGTCATTTTCATTCTGCTTATGCTTACAGAACCGAATTTCTCCAGATTCTTTTCCGTAGCTCCAGATTTGGCGCTTTCGTCGGAACTAAAGGGAGCCATCAGAAAAATAATCAAAGTAAGTCCGGCTTTGTATGATGAGATCGATCCTGCTTTTAAGATACTGCGAAGCCAGATCATATGCATTCTGAATGACAATGAGTATACGCCGCTGGCATACAGCCAGGACGGAATGGATGGAAAGTTGGCCAACGCTTTTTTAGCCGATGAAGCCGGCGCATTGGACGATTATCCAGTCGAGGCGATGCGATCGTCTCAGATTACGTTATTCAATAAACTGGGCATCATCATCAGCACTCAGTACCCGAATGACAACAATGTCATGATTGATGAAATTGACATAGCAAAGAAGATACTGGACGGACTACTGGAAGACCGAAGAACATTTTCGTTGTTGTATGAGCCGGACACGGAGCTGCAGCAGGGCGATAATTGGATGACGGATGACAGGGCCATATACCAAAGCAATCCGGTTGCGGTTGCGCATAAATATATATTTGATGAGATAAAAAAGAAAAGGGCAATTGCAGTCCTGTATGAAAATAAGCGGGAAAATTATCTCTGCAAGCACAATAATATTCTCTACAAAGGACTTGGGGTAGAAGGATTTATTGATATTCAAAAAGTAAAGCTGTGCCGGCGCGAGCCTGATATGGAATGGTGGAACGGGCGCCGGGTTTGGGTGGGGCTGGATCTGTCTCAAACGGACGATAACACGGCTGTCGCCATGGTGACAGAAGAGGATGATATCATATATGCCCGTGTCATGGGATTTCTGCCAAGCGATAAAGCAGAAATTAAGTCCATGAAAGAAAAAGTGGATTATAAGCGGGCAGAGGCAGCAGGGGAGTGTACTGCCTGTGGCGATGAGGTGATAGACTACTCAGTCGTAGAAAGATATATTTTGAACCTGGAAGAAAATTACGGCGTGGAAGTCCAGCAGGTTGGATATGACCGGTGGAACGCAATAAGCACAGTACAGAAGCTGGAAGCAGCGGGAATGACTTGCGTTGAAATCAAACAGCACAGCTCTGTGCTGCATATGCCGACAAAACTTCTGAAAGAGGCAATTTTGGGCCAAATGTTTAGGTATGATTCGAACCGATTGCTGGAGATTAATTTCCAGAATGCGCGATGTACAGAAGATACCAATCTTAATAAATACGTCAACAAGAAAAAATCAACTGGAAAAGTGGACATGGTAGTAGCACTGATCAATGCGATTTATCTCTTGCAGCAGGATATGCTGTATGGGGATAATGGCCTTGTGGTACAGATCTGCTGACCGGATAGGAGAAAAAATGCGATTTTTTAAAATGAGAGCCGAGCCAGAGCTGGCACAGGAAAAACAGAGTCAGTCTTCGGAGGATGCGCTTCTGGTGGCCAGTCTTGCAGATGATATTATGACACGTGAACAGGCAATGAATGTGCCGGCATTTGCAGCCTGCGTTAATAAAATTACAGAAGCTATATCAACGATCCCATTTAAACTATACAGGACAGATGCTGATGGACGCCTTGAGGAAATTAAGGATGACAGAAGAGTACAGCTTCTGAATGAGGACACAGGAGACACGTTGGATGGCGTACAGTTCAAGCGGGCCATAGCAAGAGACTATCTTCTTGGAAAAGGTGGATATGCTTACGTCAATCGTTACGGATCAGAGATTAAGTCAATTCATTATGTACAGGAAAGCGAAATTTCGTTTGTATATGATGTGGATCCGATATTTAAGGACTATGATATTTTGGTCAGAGGAAGCTCATATAAACCATTCGAATTTTTAAAAATTCTCAGAAATACTCAAGATGGAATGTGTGGAAGAAGTATTATCAGCGAAAACAGCGAGGTAATCAGTGTAACGTACAATTCGTTGAAATATGAGAAAAATCTGGTCAAAACTGGCGGAAATAAAAAAGGATTCATCAAGGCTGCAAACAAACTGAGACAGGAAGCTATCGATGCTTTAAAAGAGGCATGGAGGAGACTGTATCGGAATAATACGGAAAATGTGGTTGTACTGAATAACGGTCTAGAATTTCAGGAGGCAAGCAACACTTCTGTTGAAATGCAGTTAAACGAAAATAAGAGAACCAATGCTGAAGAAATCTGCAAGCTGTTTGGGATGCCGACAGCAATGGTCAATGGAAGTGCTACAGAACAGGATCGAGCTGATTTTGTACAGTTTGCTCTTAATCCGATCCTGAAAGAATTTGAATGCGCTCTTAATAGGGACCTTCTTCTTGAAAAAGAAAAAGGGACCTATTTTTTTGCAGCAGATACTTCGGAATTGACAAAAGGAGACATCGAAAAACGGTATAAGGCCTATGAAACAGCCAGCCGGAACGGGTTCCTGCAGATTGATGAGATTCGAAGAAAAGAAAATTATCCTCCGCTGGGGCTGGATTTTGTCCGCCTGGGACTGCAGGATGTACTTTTTGATCCGGAAACCCGTCAATTCTATACGCCAAACACGAATGAAACGGGTGGAATTGGAAAGATGAATCTGAAAGGAGGTGAAGAGAGTGAGGATTGAACTGAGAGCAGACAGCGTACTGATTGAGGGATACGTCAATGCAGTCGCAAGAGATTCTAGACCCATGCGGGACAGGGATACAGGGCAGAGATTTGTGGAACAGATTGTTCCCGGAGCCTTTAGGCGTGCACTGGAGCAGAATGAAGTTGACCTGCTGCTGGATCATGACAATAATCGTAAGCTTGGATCGACACAGACGAATTTGAGCCTTACAGAAGATGCGATTGGGCTGAAAGCACGAGCTGAAATCACGGATCCGGAAGTAATTCAGAAGGCCAGAGAAAAGAAACTCAGAGGCTGGTCTTTCGGTTTCCATGAGTTAGATGCCAGTGAAGAAGACATGCCGAATGGAATGAAGCGCAGATTTGTTGAGGACATGAAGCTTGTCGAGGTTTCTCTGATCGACGAAAAGAAAGTGCCCTGCTATACAGGCACAAGCATTGAGACACGTGCGAGTGGAGAGGCCGTTGTAACAACAGACCTGTTAGAAACACGCGCAGAGTATGTCGAGATGGAGGGACATAAAGAAAAAGTGGACTATGAAGCATATCGAAACAGAATCAGAAATTTAGAAAAGGAGATGTAACGTATGAGAAAAAAAGTATTGATCAGGAAAACGATTCAGAAGCGTGCCGAGGACCTTAAGTCCTTGCAAGAGCAGAGAGCAGATAAGATCCAGCAGATGAAAGACCTGAGTGATACAGCAGAAACAGAAAAAAGAGCTTTTTCTGAAGAGGAAGAAGCACAGTTTGATGTTCTGGAAAAGGAAGTGCAGGCAATTGATAAGACCATTGAGAGAATTGAGAGAGCCAGAGCTATCAAACTGAAAGTAACTACTAATGAGGAGCGTGAGAAACTTGAGAATAAGGAACTGGAAGAAAGAGAAGAAAGGGCATTTGAGTACTACATTCGGAAAGCCTGTGGTGCTGAGGATATCCAGTTAAGAGCAGGAGAACAGAACCTTACGATGGGGAATAATGGCGCTGTTATTCCGACTACCATTGCAAATCGGATCATTACTGCCGTTAAAGATATTTGTCCAATCTATGCCAGAGCAACCATGTATCATGTGAATGGAACTCTAAAAGTGCCTGTATGGGGTAAGGCAAACACCTCTCACGATATCACGGTAGGATATCAGGAAGAGTTCACGGAGCTTACTGCTGATTCTGGGAAATTCACAAGTATTGATCTGACTGGATATCTGGCCGGAGCGCTGACTCTGATTGGAAGAACAGTGGCAAATAATGCTCAGATCAATGTAGTAAGCTTCATTATCGGAGAGATGGCAAAGGCAATTGCAGAGTTCTTGGAAAAAGAGTTACTGACTGGAACTACAAAGGCACAGGGCGCTCTGAATACCACAAACATTGTAACTGCTGCATCTGCTACTGCTATTACAGCTGATGAGCTTATTGGTCTGCAGGCATCCGTAAAACAGGCATATCAGAAAGATGCTTGCTGGATCGTGCATCCGAACACATTTACTGCACTCCGCAAACTCAAAGATGGAAACGGCAGATATCTGCTGCAGGATGACATTACTGGCGAGTTCCCGTACCGTTTGCTTGGCAAGCCGGTCTTTGTTTCTGACAATATGCCGACTATTAAGGCAGATGCGAAGGCAGTGCTTTACGGAGACTTAAGCGGACTGTCTGTAAACATGAGAGAAAATGTGCAGATTCAGGTTCTTCAGGAGAAATATGCGACCCAGCATGCAGTCGGTATCGTTGCTTGGTTTGAGTTCGACTCCAAGATCACTGACGCGCAGAAACTGGCAGTTCTTGCCATGAAAAACGGCTAAGGAGGCAATGAATGAAAGTTAGCGCACTGACCGTGGACGATATAGCAGATTACTTGCGAATTATTCCGAATGATCTTGATGAGATTGAAAGAAAAATGATGGAAAGCTTTTTGGAGGCCGCAAAACGATATGCAGAAAGCTATACTGGACTGACTGCAGAGGAGATTGATACTCATCCAGATATCGTTCCGGCCGTGTGCTGCCTGGCCGGGGATCTCTATACAAATAGGGATATGAATCTTACGGGTGGAAAGATCACGCCGAACAGGACCGTTGAGAGCATTCTGAATATGTACAGTATCAATCTTTTATAGGAGGTGAGCCATGTATTCTTTAAATGCAGGCCGCCTCCGTAAAAAGGTGGATATATACGGCTACCAGGAGATGGATTCTGAACTGGGTGGTAAAAAGGTCATTCTTGCTAAAAGAGCAACTGTATGGGCCGAACTGAGGCCGGTTCGAGGCACCGAGTTTTTAGAATATTATCGGGAAGCCAATGCTTTGCAGTATAAGATTACGATTCGGTACCGCCCGGATTTAACCGAAAAGGATGTGCTGTTATATGGCAGCAGGCAGTTTGAAATCAATTCAATTATCAATATCAATGAGGATAATGTAGCACTGGAAATCTACTGCACAGAATCGAAAGATAAGGTGATAGGGTGAGCGATTTTGAATTTGAATTGAAAGGACTTGACGATTTTACAGCAGATATTGAACGATGTCTGAAAGAGTATCCGGAAGAAACATCAAAAAAGATTTATAACCTGGCCGGAAAGTTTACGAAGGATGTAAATGCCAAATTCCCGTCTGATTACGAAACAGGGAAAAGGTCGCTGCCTAAAAGCTGGAAACGAGAGCGGGAAAAGACGATGTTTACAGGATATACAGTCCGCGTGAACATTTCCAACAAAGCGCCGCATTTCCATTTGATTGAGAATGGACATGAAAAAGTGATAACGCCGATGGTGTATGCTATTCATGTGCATCGAAAATCAAATTCTGGGGCAAATCGAAAACAGAAACGATTGAAAAGCGCAAAGTTTAAGCATGAACATCGTGGTTTTGTCCCAGGAAAACACTATTGTGAAAAAACAAGAAACGAATGGCAGGAGACATATCCTGAAGAGATCAGCAAATTCCTGAATAAAATGCTAAAGGACAGAAAATTATGATTAAGCTTGCAGAGTTAAAGCGGGCCTGCAATGAGGTCATATCAAAAACATATCCTGATATAAAAATTTACGGGAACGATACAACAGATGGATATAAAAGGCCTGCGTTTTTTACAGAGATCGTTCCACACGTTTTTGCACACGAATCAAAAAATTATGCTTCCGGAGGGGCAACGTTTAAGGCCACGCTTCTGGAAAAAAAACATGATGAGGCCTTTTGTCTGTCTGTTTACGACAGTATCAAAGAAGCGTTTGGCATGATGCTTCCTGTCGGAAATAGAAAACTTTTGGTTGGAGATATATCGTTTGAATTCATCGGAGAACAGCTGAATATCCTTCAGGTATCTATAGAATTTGACTGGTATGAGAAAAAAGAACGTGTTGAAACAGAGCCGGAAGCAAAAGAACTGGTAGTTTTGATAGAAAAGAAAGGAGACTAAGTAAATGGGAGCACCAAGTGTTAATATCGCATTTATCGAAAAGTCTGCGACTGCGATTCAGAGAGGCGAACGTGGGACAATCGCCATGCTTTTGAAAGAAAGTGCAGTAACAACGGCAGACTATGTAGTGTACTCAGTAACAGATATCCCAAGCAACCTATCAGAAGCAAATAAAACAGCAGTAAAACAGGCACTGACCGGATATCAGACAGCGCCTAAAAAGATCTTACTGCATCTGATCAAAAGCGATTCTGTTGAGTCAAATGGATATACAGATGCACTTGCTTATTTTGCAACGCAGAAGTGGGATTATCTGGTAGTACCGACTGCGGAAACAGATACGAAGGCAACTGAAGTAGCAAACTGGATCAAAGAGCAGAGGACAGCAGGAATGACCTATAAGACAGTTCTTCCCAATGTCACTGCTGATAATGAAGGAATCGTCAATGTTACGACTGGATGCAAAAAAGGAGAAGTAGAATATAGCGCAGAAGCAATGTGCGCCAGAGTTGCAGGAATTATCTGCGGAACCCCGCTCACCATGTCCTGTACATACGCGCCACTCTCCGAGATGACAGATTGTGACAGACTTAGTGCGTCAGATCTTGATGCAGCAGTGGATGCGGGAAAGTTTGTTTTTATGTGGGACGGAGAAAAGGTCAAGGTTTGCCGCGCAGTAAATTCATTTACGAGCACAACAGACACAAAAGGAGACAGTTTTAAGAAAATAAAAGTCGTCGATACGATGGATATCATCAAAGACGATATTCGTATGACTGCTCAGGATTCCTACATCGGAAAATACGCAAACAGCTATGATAATAAGTGCTTGTTGGTAACTGCAATCAACAGCTACTTTGCAGGCCTTGTGCGTGATGGTGTTCTTGCATCCGGATCCTGCCAGATTGATTTGGATGCACAGCGTAGTTATTTCGCTGAAAAAGGTGGAAAGGTTGTTGTAAACGGCGAGGAGAAAGCGCTGGAAGATTGTTCCGATGATGAGATTAAGCAGGGAAACACTGGAAGCAAAGTATTTTTGAAGGCAGTTATCAGCATTCTCGATGCAATTGAAGATATCAGCCTGGAGATCTACATTGGATAAGGAGGATGCAATATGAACGGTTATGTTCCGGATAATGTTTTTAATGGTACATATGGAGAACTTTGGTTTGATGGAGACTATATGGCCGAAACTATTTCTTGCAAAGCTGAAGTGGAAATCAGTTATGAACCAATTACCAGAACTCGCAAACTGATTGACGGAAAGAAAATGACTGGCATGGAAGGCAAGGGAGAGGTCAAACTTCATAAGGTCAGCTCATATGTCACTAAAAAAATGTCTGAGAAGCTTAAGTCTGGTAAGGCTCCGAGCTTTACGATTATTACGAAGATTGATGATCCTGACGCGATTGGAGTTGAGCGCATTGCACTGTATGGCTGTAAGTTTGACAAAATGACTTTGGCAGACTGGGAGCGTAAAAAGAACGCAGAAGAGTCCTACAACTTTACGTTTGAGGACTGGGAACTGCTTGATGTAACAAAATAAGGAGGCAGATATGGGAAACAAACTGATTGATATTCTTATGGAAACGGATCCTGAGAAGCTTGCGAGAAAAACAACAGAAGATATCGAGATTAAACGCCTGAGCAAACTGTTTGGCAGCCCGTTTGCGGTTACGGTAAAAGCCGTACCAGGTGAACGATACACGGAACTTGCGAGCGATATGATAGATGATGATGGAAAGGCAGATTTTACCAAAAGCCACAATGTTAATCTGATGATTGCAATAGAAGGAATCGTTTCACCAGATGTTAAAAACGAGGATCTTCAGAAACACTTTGGATGCGCAAGCCCGAAAGATTTGATGGATAAGCTTTTCAACGGCGGAGAGATCTCCAAAATTGCAGATGCTGTTACCGAATTGAGCGGTTACGGCAAGGATACTGAGAAAAAAGTAAAAAACTGATTTACGCGGATCAAGATGCAAATATGATGTACATCTTGTTTCGCGATAAAAACTGGAAGCCTTCCGATTATTTTTCGCTGCCATATGGCGAGAAAATAGTTGTGAGGGCTTTTTTGCGCCAGGAAATGGAGGAAAGGGCAGAGAGACAAAGACTGATGAAAGGAGACGGTAGCCTATGAGCAGAGTGATTGATGCTGTAATGCAGCTTACAGACAAGTTTACGTCACCGATGAATCACACAATAAAGGCAATGGCGTCAGCAAGTTCAGAAGGCAAGCGGATGCGGAAAAGCATTGAGAGCGCAGGAAAGTCGATTAATGCCGTAGGAACTAAAATTACAGCATCAGTGACGGTTCCGATCCTTGGCCTTGGAGTTGCATGCGGGAAAATGGCATCAGACTTTGAGGATGGTATAGCAAAGGTATCAACGATTGCTGACTTGTCTGTAATGAGCCTGGATGCAATCCGGTCAAGTACGATTGACTTATCAAATCAGCTGGGAGTTTCTGTTTCTGAAATTTCGGAAGCGCAGTACAATGCCATTTCTGCAGGAGCTGCTACAGAGAAATCGCTGGATTTGGTAAGCACGGCAATTAAAGCGGCAAAGGCTGGATTTACAGATACAGCAACGGCTGTGGATGGACTGACAACCGTATACAACTCCTTCCAGGGGGCTGTGGATTACAGCACATTATCAGATCAGATGCTGCAGACACAAAATTATGGCAAAACCACATTCGGAGAGCTGGCATCATCAATCGGACAGGTTACGCCGGTAGCAAATTCGTTAAACGTGTCCACAGACGAATTGTTCTCCAGTATTGCCATTCTCACCAAAAACGGTATCAATACCAGCTCAGCTATCACAGGACTTAAAGCAGCCTATTCCAATATCCTTAAACCTACAGCAGATGCTTCCAAGACGGCAAAACAGTTAGGAATAGACTTTAGCGCAACGCATCTAAAAGCAGTGGGTTGGGCGAAGTTCATGGAAGAAATCAAGACAAAAGTGAATGGCGACGCCGATGCTATGGCGAAGCTGTTCGGATCAGTCGAGGCATTAAACAGCATGACTGTCCTTGCAGGAGCAGGACTTGATGATTTCAACGTCTGTCTGGATCAGATGAATACAGCTGCCGGACTGACTCAGAAATCCTATGAAAAAATGCTGACGCCTTCTGAACGTTGGAGGATGTCACTGAACAAACTCAAAAATATCGGTATTCAGGTAGGGGAGAAACTGCTTCCTGTCTTTGAAAAAATCACAAACGTGATAGGGACATATGCAGACAAGTTTAGCAGCATGTCGGATGAGCAGGTAAATAGCATCATAAAAATTGCACTTGCCGCTGCATCCATTGGCCCGGCCATAATGATATTTGGTAAAATGGTGATTGGCGTTTCGAAGCTGTCTGGAGCATTTGCTGCGGTTAAAAAAGCCGGTGGAGCTGCGAAACTTGCAATTGCTGCTCTTACCAGTCCAGTCGGAATTGTAATAGGTACAATCATGGGGCTCATTGCTGTGGTATTGATTGTAAGGCGCCATATAGATGTATTTAAGAAATCGCTTAGCACTCTGTCTCCTGTTTTTTCACAGATTAATGGAAAAGTACAGGGACTTATGGAAAAATTTCAAAGCTTCTGGGCGGTGGTATCGCCTATTGTTTTGGATATAGGTAATATGTTTGGGAGTGTTTTGACAGCAGCAATCGGCGGAATGGTAAATTTTGCAGTAAGCGGAATTGATGTGATTCTGGGAGCAGTAGACAGCCTGACTGTTGTGCTTGGCGGTCTAATTGATTTCATAACAGGCATATTCACAGGAAACTGGGAGAAGGCATGGAATGGAGTGTCCACTATATTCACAGGAATTACAGATGGAATTAAGGGCGTTTTCAAGGGTACAATCAACGGCGTTATTAATGCAGTTAATGGATTCCTGACAGGACTTAACGGGATTAAGATACCAGACTGGGTACCTAAGGTTGGCGGAAAATCGTTCAGCATTCCATTGATTCCGGCACTGGCAAGAGGTACAGATTCCTGGGGTGGAGGTATTGCACAGGTACATGAGCGCGGTGGAGAAATCATTGATCTGCCGAGAGGCAGCCGTGTGTATCCGCATGACGAATCGATCAGGAAGGCAAGAAACGAAGGAAAGAGAGTATCTTTTTCAATTGATAAACTGGCAGATACAATTATTGTCAGGGAAGAAGAGGACATTGATAAGATTGCCGACAGACTGTACAGAAAACTGGTGCAGGCAGAGGCAAACATGGGAGGTGTGACGTTCGATGGAAATATGGCTTAAACAGAATCAATCCAAACTGAGACTCCCTGTGCTGCCATCAGGATATAGCGTTACCAGCGCGCAGAATAACACAATATTAAATGTGAACAGTCTGGGAGAAATACTACTGCTTGGAAAGAGGGGCCTACAGAGCGTGAGCCTCTCTTCCTTTTTCCCAAACAGATATGACAGCAGCTATTGTGAATATAGAAATATTGATTCGCCCAAAGAGTATGTAGAGCAGATTGAAAAAATGAAGCGAAATGGCGTGATCAATTTTACGATTACGGGAGCTCCTGTCCCCAGGAAAATGGTAATAGAGAGTTTTGAGTGGGAAGAAAAGGACGGAACTGGTGACATAAGCTATACCCTGAGCCTGAAAGAATACAGAAAACCAAATATTCCGGTGTCTGTGATGCAGACAGAAGCAGCTCCGCAGCCGGCAGAGGAAACAAGGACGCAGCCGGAGCAGAAACAGACTGTAACCTATACTGTGAAAAGCGGAGATTGTCTGAGTACGATTGCGAGAAAAACCACAGGTTCGGCAAACTGGCAGCCTATCTATCAGCAAAATAAAGATATCATCGGAAGTAATCCCAACCGGATAAAGCCAGGGCAGGTATTAACAATTCCGGAGGCGAAAGTATGAAAGTGAATCTGATAAAACCTTCTGAAAATAAAATATATGATATTTCCGATGCCTATGAATCAGTGAGTTGGAGCGGATCTGCACTTTCAGCAGGGAGAAATGTAGAAATAGCATATATCAATGCCCCTACTGATACTAACATTGTGATCCCGCAGATTTCGACAGGAGACTTCCTGGCATTAGAAGAAAACGGGAAAGAGTTTTTTTATGGTCAGTTTATGGGAGCAGAGCGGTCAAGCGAACTGGGAACGATCACGCATACAGCTACGGATTTCATGAAAAATCTTCTGGAGTCAGAAGGAATGTATAATTTCAAAAACAGAACCCCGGAGGACATTGCTGTGCAGGTTTTGACGGATCTGCAGATTCCAATAGGAGAAATTGCAAAAACAGGGATCAACATCAAATCTATGATTTGTGATGGGACAGCTCCATACGACATTGTAATGTCGGCGTATACGCAGGCTTACCGAATCGGTGGGAAAAAATATTTTCCAATGATCTGGAATAGAGCATTTAATGTTTACGAAGCAAACTGGATCGTCACTAATTTTGAGCTGTCAGACGATAGCAACATTACAAAAGCGTCTATTTCAGAGTCTATGGATTCGGTTAAAAACAGGATTTCAATCTATGACGAGAATGGAAAACAGATTGGAGAAATCAAAGACGATGCGAGTATACAGACGTACGGAGTGTATGCTGCTGTGTATAAACGCGAAGAGGGAGTTGATCCAAATGCGGCAGCGAAAACTATTTTAAAAGTGCTGCCATCCCAGACGATCAAACTGGAGGCAGTTGGAGATATCAATTGTCTGAGCTGCTATGGGGTTAATGTCAGAGATACATCCACAGGGCTTTTAGGGCGGTATTGGATCAGGTCGGATAAGCATACATGGAGCGCAGGAACCCACACAATGGAACTGGAACTTGCATTCGAAAAAATTATGGATGAGAAGGAAATAACGGCAGAGGAGGGATAATGATGTCAAGCTATGAGGATATAGTCGTTTTGATGAGAAAACAAGGAAATGTCGGTGCATCAAAAGGAATTAGAATTGCTGTAATGACGGGCCCAAAATCTTGCGAAATTGAAGGTCTTAGGCTGGATGGGCCAGATCTGTATATTCCCGATCGCCTTTTGGCAAAAGTGTGCACAGGCGTTGGTATATCGTCTGATCACGAAGATAAAAGCACATATAGCCCAGCTCTCAAGGCAGGGGATCTGGTAGCTCTCTATAAATTGGATGGCGCCAAATACATAATTTTAGATAGGGTGGTGAGCGGTTCGTGAGTATTCTTCCGTCTTTTATATCAAATGATATTGTAAAAAAATCAAAAGATGAGGCTACGATCATAGAGATGCCGAAAGAGTATGGCATTGACTATGCGACAGGCCAGCTCACAGGCGAAATCGTGGAAGGAATAGAGGCTATTAAAGCGTGGGTGTGGCTGTGCTTACACATTGAGAGATATCGCTATCCTATCTATCCTTGGAGCTATGGCTGTGAGCTGGAGCAGTATATAGGACAGGTTGTCACAGATGAGTATTTACAGACGGACTGCAGGGCAGAAATCGAGGAAGCGCTGACAGTTAATCCTTGGATTACTGGAATTAGTGATTTTTCGGCATCAATCCAGACCGGAAAACTCAGGGTAAAATTTACGGTTTTGACAAAAATAGGTGAGGTAGATATCAATGTATGAAAATATGACATATGATTTTTTGCTACAGACTATGCTGCAGGAAACAGCGAATGATGTGCAGAAGATTCCCGGAACTCTGGTATACAATGCACTGTCCGCCCTGGCATTTGAATTGGAAAAATTATATATTCAGGCGGACTATATCATAGGACAGGGATATGCGGACACTGCAGACTACGAAAATTTGGTAAGGATTGCGGGAAACCGAGGCATTTACCCCAAAGAAGCAACGCACAGTATCTTTAAAGCAGAGTTTAACGTTGCTGCACCGATCGGATCACGCTTTAATCTAAAGCAATACAATTATATTGTTAGTGATGTGATCGAAGCAGAAAAAAATACCTATAAAATGACCTGCGAATATGCAGGAAGCGAGCCAAACGAACTCTTGGGGGAGCTTACACCCATTACATATATTGATGGACTGGAAAGTGCAAAACTGACCGAATGTTTGGTCGCTGGAGAGGATGCCGATTCAAGGGAAACACTGTATAAAAGATATATAGAGAGTTTCACATCGGATTCGTTTGGCGGGAATGTAGCGTCATACAAGCAGTATTTCCGCGAACAGGATGGAATTGTCGATTGCAAAATATATCCTGTCTGGAACGGCCCTTTGACCGTCAAGGCAGTGCTTCTTGGGGCTGGGTACACGGCACCTACAGAATACCTTATCAAACAGATTCAGGAAGCCTGCGATCCGGAACCGGGAGAAGGGTATGGATTTGCTCCAATTGGACATAAGGTGACGGTAGAGGCGGTCACAGAATTGAAGATCTCGGTTGAAACACATATCACTTTTGCTGGTGGATATAATTTTGAAACATCAAAAGAAGAGATTAAAAAGGCAGTAGAAAGTTACTTCCTAGAAACCAGAAAAACGTGGGCCAGCAACGAAACACTGACTATGTATATATCCAGGTTGGAAAGTGCGATTTTAAACGTTCAGGGAGTGATCGACGTGTCGGGAACTACATTGAACGGAAATGATCACAATCTGACATTAACAGCAGATCAGATCCCGGTGTTAAGTGAGGTGACAAATACATGAGTGATATTTCTACATCCATAAAATATTATCTTCCTGATATCATCCATCAAATCAGGGAATATCAGGAGATAGAAAAGAAATACGATCATAATATTGTCACTGCCATTTCACAGCTGAACCGAATAGAACAGAACCGATTTCTCGACGGCCTGGACGAATATGGATGTGAAAGAAATGAGCAGATTCTAGGAATCATCCCAGATCCATCAGATACCCTGGAAGACCGCAGGCGCAGAATCAGAGGATATTACACTTCCAACAAACCGTATACGGTCAAAAAATTAAGGGAAGTACTAGGGGCCATGTGTGGAGAGAATGGATATATTCTGACAGTAGATACAGAAAATTACATCGTGAAGGTCGCAATAAAACTGGAATCAAGAAGACTGGTCGATAATGCAGATGAGTTAGTCAGAAGAATGATTCCTGCGAATTTGATAGTAGATGTATATCTGCTATACAATCAGAATATTTCGTTTAAAAAATATACACATGGAGAACTGAAAAAATATACACATTATCAGTTGAGAAATAATCTTGAATTTCAGGAGGGAATGAGAAATGAATCAAAGTACAAATTATAAATTTAATCTGCCATCAGACGAAGATTTCTACGATATTAATCAACAGAATGAAAACTGGAATAAGGCCGATGAAAATTTAAAAAATCTGGAAGATAAAAAAGTAGATGCTGCCGGCGGCGACACAGCAGAAACAATAGTTTCTGATTTTGAAACATCAGCAGAGAGTTTTCCAGTACCCGCGGCCAAAGAAAAAGCAAAAACCGGCTGGGGCAAAGTAAAAAAATTCGGAGAGGATTTCAAGGCATGGATGACCGGCGTATGCCTCTTAGGGCATATTGTAAACAACTGCGTCACCAATAATCCTAACCTGCCGCTTTCGGCGGCTCAGGGCAAGGTACTGATGGACCTTTATACTGTGCTCAATACCAACACGTCAAAAGTCGGACATATTCATGACGAGCGATATTACACAGAAACTGAAGTAAATAATAGGTTGAATGAATATCTACTTTTTAAAACATATAAATTGAATGTCAATATCAATGGCGTTGTAGCTATCGGATCTATGGATATAAATATATCCGGATATACCCCAATTGGGGTTACTGGCTGGGAAAATGGCAGTAATACTGCTACTTTTTTACAGCGTTGTGAAATTGAAGGAAATACATTATGGTATACTGTTCGTTCTCTTTTAAACACGCATCTATCGGCTAACGTATATATAGATGCAACGGTACTCTATCGGCGATTATAAGCGGCCCCAAGGAGTCCACCCAGACTGATATGTAAAGGATCTCTGATATGTAGCACCTGTGGTAATTGCCACCTGAGCTCCCTTAAGATTTCCATTGTTATTATCGTGGACCCCTAATACACAAGCCCAGTAACCTATCTCCGAAATTGTAACCTGCGATCTCGAAACATATATTTCTATATCATATCCTGATAAATTGAGGTATTTAGGCGGATCATCGAGATATTTACTGGGTAGATATTTTAATATACTTAGTAAAGTTTCACCGGTTGTCAGAGCAGTAAAGCGCCTGTCAATTTCGGATTCTGTGTAATACCGTTCATCGTGAGTGTGTCCGATTTTCGATGAGTTGGTATTGAACACAGTGGAGAAAATGCATAAATGGAAATTGCGTGTGAATTTTTATACTGATGTGCGCAATACCAACCTTTCTGGAAAGGCCGCTATTTCCCATGCTAGTACTGATGGTAGTAACGGAATGGGGAATAACGTATACTATGGACATGTAAAATTGTCAAATGAATATGCCATTCCAGTAGGTGGAGCTTTGGAAGGTACAGCTGCATCTCAACATGCTCTATATAATGCATATAGTGGAATTAACAATGCGGTAATTGCTATAAATGACCATATAAAAAATCATTTTTATGGAACGGCAATAATAGATGCTTCTGTTGACAAAAAAGGCTTTAATTATACTCTTGGACTGGATAATACCTACATTGTAACATGTACCAAGGGCACAAATGAAAATGAAACGGCGGTATGGATACTGAACACTAGAAATAATACCATTGTTGTTACAACATTGAAATCCGTCAGCGGAATATCCTATATGCGGGGCAATATGGTTTTTGGTGTCTACTGCGACAAGGGGATTATTGGAGAATCTTGTTGCTTCAAAATGTCATAAAAGTATGATTTAGTCAGTTGATTGCTTTCCAGTCTGTAACTATCCCGTTACTCCTACTGTATAGATATAATGTTGTACCTCCTTTTGGAATGGCTAATGACGTTATAAAATTAGACCAATCTCCTACAGTAATAGCGACACCTTCTGATGCTTGCGTGATGCCAGCTTTATATGGTGTGTTGGCACTGTTAGCATCATAATACAACAGCCGCCCTCCTCCCTGAGCTTCCAAGATATCAGAACTGTATGGTGGGATTCCTTGCTGCTTTGCCGTTTCTGAGAGCTTGGTATTACACCCATTAACACTGAAAATTCTAGGCCATTATGGGCCTTTTATAATACATAAAAATACAGAATGAAAGGAAGATGCTAAATGGAAAAAATCAAAATCCATGAAACTGAATATGAAATTATCAGTATCATGCCGGTGGCTACGAACGTGCTGCAAATTGAATTTGTAGGCATGGTTCCGGAAAAATGGGGGGATATCACCACGTATACAGTTGGTGGGATGGAAGCAGGCTGCATCAGCGGATATAACACACTGTACCGTGTAGATGGTCATATAATCTGCCTGAGTAATGATGGCAGTGTGTATGAGCCGCAAGAAGAGCAGGGGCTGATCGATAGGCCGATGCTGATTGAGGAGGCAGAAAGATAATGGAATATATACAGACAATCCTCTCCATTTGCGGAGGAATAAGTATCATAGGTGGAGCCGGTGCGGTTATCGTTAAGGTAATCAAGCCGGCTTTTCACTTGACTGCCAGGGTGCAGAAACTGGAGGAGCATTCGGACAAGGACTACAAGCGTCTGGTTGCTCTGGAAAATATGCAGAAACAGCAGTCTAAGAGTCTTGCGGCGTTGCTCAACCATCAGATCACCGGTAATGGGATAGACACGATGAAGCAGATTCGGGACGAGCTGTTGGAATCCATTATAGACCAATAGAAGGGAGGTGAGGAGTTATGCTTAAGAACTGTGTATTTAGGGCTGATGTGGATACCCGCCAGTGGATCCACGCAGCAGGCAGGAGAGCCATCAAGACCATGGCGCAGACATTTGTCGCAACTATCGGATCGGCAGCAGTCATGGGAGAGGTCAACTGGCCTATGGTAGCCAGCGCATCCGTGTTGTCTGGCATCCTGTCGGTGGCAACGTCCATCGCAGGACTTCCGGAGTTGCCGGCCAAGGTCTGAGAGGAGGTGATCCATCTATCTCCCGGTCCGGTAGGGTTAGAGCCGGAGTAACTACTATACAGCATTTAGAAGAAAGAGAGGATAAAAAACTATGGCAAATTTAACAGGAAAACATCAGGACAAGATCCCCGGAATGGGCGGATATGTAAACGCAGGACCAGATCTGCAGCCCAAGCAGCCGACACCGTATTTATACGATGCCCCGTGTGATGTGCCGCATCCGGACAAACACCAGAGCGGTGTGGGAGGTCCATCTGATCGCAATAACAATGGTGTAGACGATAGCGAGGAGTAGCTGTGCGACGTCGCAACGCAGACAGGCCCCGGGGGAAAACTCTGGGGCCCTTTTTAGTTGGAGGTGACTGATGGTTACAGCAGTATTTACAGACAACGATGATTACGCCCGTGCTTATGGCCTGTGGCAGTGGGATTACGGGCAGCAGCTCAGGATAGAGGGACTGCATCTTCCGACGGCGGTCGAGATCCACTTTGCGCTACAGGAGACCGGTGGTGAGGCCATAACCCGTGTGGGTACCACTAAGGACGGCGTAACAACCGTTACGATCCCGGACAGCATGCTGGAGGGAAATCGTGCAGCATGGACGGCAGAAAAGACATATAACATCTATGCATGGGTGTACCTGTCGGATAAGTTATCCGGTGAGACAATCAAGCGGATTACGATGCAGGTCAAATCACGCCCCAAGCCGGAAGCCTTTGAGGCACCCGGAGATGGTGAGATTTTTCATGAGGCGATTGAGGCCGTCAATGACGCTGCCAAACGCGCAGAAGATGCCGGAGATAAGGCTATCGCTGCTGCGGATGAGGCCAAGGCAGCAGCCGCCCAGACAGCGAAGCATCTGGAAGCCGTACAGGGTCTTGCAGAGCAGGTAGAGACCAATGCCGACACTGTGGCACAGGATAAGCAGACTGTAACAGGGATGCTCTCTCAGGCACAGCAGGCAGCCTCAGATGCGGCGTTATCAGCACAGGCAGCCAAGTTATCAGAGACAGCCGCAGTACAGGCACAGACGGGCGCTGAGGCGGCTGAGGATGGGGCAAGACAGTACGCTGAGGATACAGGGGCAGACCGTCAGGCAGTTGCCAATGATAAGCAGGCAGTCAGCCAGATGAGGGAAGACGTGGCGGCAGACCGTCAGGCGGTGGAGCAGACAGCTGCGCAGTTTGGACAGACCTCCCAAGACGCGCTTACAGCCATAGGGCAGGCTCAGAGCACAGCTGTGGGAGCTGTTAAGGCCGAGGGCAATAAACAGACCACAGCGGTACAGGAGGCAGGTACACAGGCGGTCAAGGAGGTTGCCGAGGCTAAGACTACAGCGGTTCAGGCAGTCACCACGGAGGGCGATAAGCAGACCAAAAGGGTTGAGGATGCGGCTGCCGGGATTGTGGCGGATAGGGAGCAGATCAGCCAGAATAAAGCGGATATAGCTACTTTGGCAGAAGAAATGACAGATCTGGCACCGGCAATCCATAGCACGGTTTCGGACTCTACTATTATTGCCGATGATGCCACCGAGGACAGACCATTCCGGGGGTTGAGAGTGTTCGGTAAGAGTACGCAGGACGGGACACCGACACCAGAGGCACCAGTGCCGATAGCGAGTGCTGGTGAGAGTGGGAACATTACGGTGGAGGTGAGAGGGAAGAACCTGCTACAATTACAAGATGGCCGTGGCGGAAACAGAGGGGTGGAAGTTACTTGCAGAAATGGAGAAATATCGCTGGTTGGGACAGCAACAGAAACGGGTTGGGCCATTTTGAAAGTAAATCCGCCGGTTGTTTTGAATGGTGACTATGCCTTATCAACAAGCAACGATGTAGAATGTTACTTAATTAATAATGATTATAAAATAGTTATTGCTACACCAAAACCACAAAATATAGTTAATGGTGAGGTTGTAAAAATTGCTTTTGGTGTAACAGAGGGAAAAATATATAATATGAATGGCATTAAGGTTATGTTAAATAGAGGTTTAACAGCATCACCCTACGAGCCACCACGCATTCCTCAATCCCTCACCCTTCAAACTCCTAACGGTCTCCCTGGAATCCCAGTATCTAAGGACGGCAACTACACCGACGCGGATGGTCAGCAATACATTTGTGATGAGATTAACTTGGCGAGAGGGAAATATGTGCAGAGGGTAAAGAAAATTAACGTAAAATCTGTAAACGGTTATAATCTATCCGAAAATTTCGGGTCTATTAAAGTGGAAGGTATATTGTCCACTCAATCACGAGTGCCAGTTATGTCTAATCGTTTTGCTTTTGGAACAAGCATAAAAGACGATGGAACATGTTTCGCCTACGGAGATGTTATCCGGTTATATTATAATTTGGGTAGCCTTGAAAATTTTAACAAATGGCTTACGGACAATGATGTGGTTGTCTGGTATCCTTTAGATACCTTCATCGAGCGCGACCTCACACCAGAAGAGATTGCCGCCTACAAGGCCCTGCGGACATATGGCCCGACTACCGTAATCTCCAACGATGCAGGGGCAGAGATGGAAGCGACCTATGTGGCAGACACCAAAACCTATATTGACAACAAGTTTGCGGCCCTTAATAAGGCTGTCTTAGACGCAGTAGGAGGTACATAATGTACGATATCATTAAAAATGTAATCACGTCCGGCCAGTATGAACTGACGGACATCCTCAAAAAGATTGACACTATCTGGCTCCAAGGCACCCTCACTGAGGAGCAGCGCACGGAGCTCATTGATCTGGCCCGCACCAGTGCAGACCCAGAAAACAGTTATGCGCCACTCCAGAAGCAGATTGACACTCTGTATGCCAATATGACCGAAATGGGTAAGACGATCCTCAATCTGACAGACAAGGTCAGTAAACTGGATGGTGGAAGCGTCACCCTGCCGGAGGCAGACGAGTATCCTGCATGGGTACAGCCCACAGGGGCACATGATGCCTATAACACAGGCGATAAGATGACATACACAGACGGCAAGCGGTATATCTGCCAGATGGATAACTGCGTATGGGGGCCGGACGTGTATCCGGCAGGCTGGAAACTGGCAGAATAACGGAGGATTACCATGGAAATACGAAAAGAGATTAAGCAGATAAATTGCTACGCAGGTCAAAACCGCCCTAAGTGGATTGTAATCCATGAGACGGATAATTACAGTAAGGGTGCAGGCGCGCTCAAACACGCTCAGGCCCATAAAAACGGCAACCTGTCCACCTCTGTGCATTGGTATGTAGACGATACGGTGGCAGTGCAGACCTTAGATTACAGAGACGGGGCCTATGCAGTAGGTAGGCAGTACGGTACGCCTCTGGTGCCGGGAGTAACCAACACCAACAGCATTAACATCGAGATCTGCGTCAACCCAGACTCTGATTACAATCAGGCCTGGGCAAACTGCATTGAGCTGGTAAGGCAGATTATGGCAGAGCTGGAGATACCTGCCGATCATGTAATCCGGCACTATGATGCAAAGCGCAAGCACTGTCCCCGTAAGATGCTGGATCAGCCGCAGTTATGGACAGGCTTCAAAGCAGCGTTGGCAGAACCAGATAAAAAAGCCGGCTGGCAGCAGGAAGATGGCGGCTGGCGGTATTACCTTGGCAATGGTCAGCCGGTTCGAAATGACTGGTACTGGCATGAGGGCAAGTGGTACTGGTTCGACGGCTCTGGCCTCATGGTACATGACACATGGTACAAGTATAAAGACCACTGGTACTATCTGGGTGCAGACGGGGCTATGGTAACGGGCCAGCAGACCATAGACGGTAAGTGGTACATCATGGATGATGAGGGCCGCATGATTGTGGAGCCGGTGACGCTTACTCCGGATCAGGATGGGGCGCTGCGGTGGCCAGGACTGGCGGAATAGGGGCGAAAGCGGCAGTCTTTGGAAGGCTGCCGCTCATATTTTTATTATGCGTCCAGACCGGATCATCGTGGGAGAGGTAAGAGGCGCCGAGGCTCTGGATATGTTGCAGGCTATGAACACAGGCCATCCGGGTTCTCTCTCAACGGGCCACAGCAATTCAGCCAGAGATATGCTGAACCGTCTGGAAACTATGGTTTTAATGGGAGCCAGACTGCCGCTGGAGGCGGTCCGAAGCCAGATCGCTTCGGCTTTGGATATTCTGGTTCATCTGGGACGGCTGGGAGACGGAAGCAGAAAGGTACTTTCCATTGTGGAGGTAAGAGGTATATCTATGGGAGAAATAGAAACAGAGGAGCTGTACAGATATGACAGAGAAACAGGGCGGCTTGAAAAGACGGGTGAACTTAAAAATAGGGAAAAGCTTGGAGATACAGGAAATTGTTAGGACAAAAGGGAAAAAATGGGAGAAAACAGCCGTGAAAACCGGGAGAAAAGGGCGGCCAGGCAGGAGGATTTCCCTGCGGGGCAGCCCGAAGCCCCGGGCTCCGGATGGAGAGGATTACCGGGTTTACCGTTTGTCTGCTAAAGAATATATGGGGCTTTCGGCAATCGGACTGGGGCTTTGCGGTCTTACTGCCTATGTGTTTTACCGGAGTTTTTTTGCCTTTATTCTCCTTATGCCTCTTGGTTTTTTGTATCCTATTTATAAAAAGAAGGATCTGAAAAAGAAAAGGCTGCGGCAGCTGACGCTGCAGTTTAAAGAGGCGATCCAGGTTTTATCTTCTTTTTTAAGTGCAGGATATTCGCTGGAAAATGGTCTTTTTATGAGCGTGCGGGAATTGGAAGCGCTGTACGGAAAAGACGCTATGATCACAGAAGAATTTGAACGTCTGGCAGCAGGGGTTCGGATGAACCGGCCGGTGGAGCAGCTTCTTGCCGAATTTGGAGAACGGAGCGGGATTCAGGATGTGGATCACTTTGCTCAGGTATTTGGAATGGCCCGCAGAAGCGGTGGGGAGCTGGTAGAGATCATCCGGCAGAGCGCAGGGGTAATCCGGGATAAGATCCAGGTTCAGGAAGAAATACAGACCATGACAGCGGCACGGATCTTTGAACAGAAGATCATGAATGGCATTCCTTTTGGAATGATTCTCTATATTGATTTCACCTCTCCGGGATTTTTTGACATTATGTATGGAACCTGGATGGGAAGACTGATTATGACCTTATGTCTGGCTTTTTATATGGGAGCAGTCATGCTGTCTGGAAAGATTCTGGATATTGAGATATAAGGGGGCAAAGAATTGAAGAAATGGAGTGGGAGAAGGGAAGGCTTCTGGAAAAGGGAAACAATGTCACGCTGGAAAAAGCAGCTGGCATGTGCGGCCGCAGGACTGTTTTTAGGTATTTTAACCCAGTATTCAGGGGGATTTGATCCGGTTTTAAAGGACGGATACATTTTAAACAGAAATCCTTTGGGACAGGAAGAAGAGACATATCTGCTGGAAGTAAGGGGGCTGGCAGACAGCAGGGAGCCGGAGCGTCTGGAACTGATCCTTGAGGCAGAGCAATATACAGAGAAGGAGGCTGAGGCAGTTTATGAGCAGGTTATAGGGGAACTTCCGGGGTATATTTTAGGGGATAATCCTTCACTGGAAGAGGTGCGGCTGCCTTTAAAGCTTATTTCAGAGCTCCCGGAATATGGGGTAGATTTAAGCTGGCGGTCCGGCTCTCCTGATCTTTTAGGATCAGACGGACAGATACATGGGGAGGGAGTGCCGGAGCAAGGGGAGCGAGCAGTGCTTTTTGTGCGGCTCACAGACGGGAATTGGCCCAGAGAATATGAAATTCCTGTAAGGATAAAACCGCCTCTTATGACGCCGGTTCAGAGGGCTGCAAAAGATCTGGAAGAGCAGATAAAAGAGATGGAGCAGGACAGTCGGTATGAAAGTGCATTTTCCCTGCCTCAGTTTCAGGAGGGGAATCGGCTGAGCTATGATATTCCGGGAGGGCTTCCGCCCATCCTTTCTCTTACGGCACTTGGTCTGGCGGGAGCGTTTTTGATAACGCTTAAGGAAACGGTGGATCTGAAAAAACAGGAGGAACGCCGCAGACAGCAGATGCTCCTTGACTATTCAGAGGTTTTATCGCGTCTTATCATTTTTCTGGGGGCAGGAATGAGTATCCGAAGTGCCTGGGAACGGATTGCTGTTGATTACCGCCGGTCGGTGGAACATGGGGTGCACCAGAAGCGGTATATATATGAAGAAATGGTTCTGACGGAGAGCCAGTTAAAAAGCGGTGTTTCTGAAAGTCAGGCATTTTATGAATTTGGAAGCCGCTGTGGCCTGCAGCCGTATATGAAGCTGGCTGCCCTTTTGGAGCAGAGCCGGAAAAACGGGGCCAGAAGCTTAAGGGAACGGCTGCGCCTGGAAATGGCAGATGCCTTTGAACAGCGCAAACATCAGGCCAGACGGCTGGGGGAGGAAGCCGGAACGAGACTTTTAATTCCCCTGTTTCTTTTGCTGGCAGTAGTAATGGTAATGATTGCCGTTCCTGCCTGGCTGGCCTTTGGATAAAGAACAGATTGATCAAATAAACGAGAAGGAGGAAAGAGCGTATGGAATTACAGAAGGACAGAGAAAATTTAAAGGACATTAGGGCGTTTGCGGCAGATGAATCCGGCGTGGGGGTGATTGAGCTGGTGCTGATACTGGTAGGAATATTTACCCCCTAATTCACGCTATATATTATGTAGATACAGTGGAAATAGTGGAAATAGAGAAACAGTATAAACAGGAGTGTGTATGAAGTACAGTGATGATTGCAAGGTGTATAGAATCAGATATTATAATGTATGGTTCTATTTATTTGCGAAAACAGAGATGGATGAGTATAAGATTAATATATTAGGCGAGCGTATAGGTATGGGAGATTCGATGATGATGAAGGATATTCATTGCTGGTGCACCAGACAAAATATAAGGTATAGAACAAAGTTCAAGTATCGAAAAGAATATCCAATATTAGCCAACATCTGGAATCTGTACTCGTATTGTCGCTTTAGGTGTGATCTTAAAAGGTAAGTCTGGACAACCTTGTGGATAAATCATAAGGAGAAAAAGATTTAAGGGGATAACTGGTATTTATATATTTAGAAGCAGGTGAGCCAATCATGTTTTATTTACTAGAACATGGTTGGCTTTTTGGCGTTAAAAAGTTCAAAGAAAAGGGGAGTGTGGTAATTGAAGAAAATGGATGAAAAAAAGCTAAAAGAAGATTCAGGCTTTCCTTATGGATGGAATAAGGGAGATACCTGTGTGATGATCACAAACAAAACAAAAAAAAGTACCTGCGAATATACGGTAGAGAGTTATGACGGGAGGTATTTTGGAGTACGAAGTCATACTGGACTTTATCATCGAGTTTCACCGTGGAGAATGTTTCGTACAAGGGAGGAGGCGGTTGAAACATTATCAGAATCAAAAGAACAAGGATATGGAGGAATGACATTAGGGTAGAAGAAATTGAGATATTGAGGAGGTAGGAGACAATGATTCGATTTATGAGTGATACACGTTATGCTGGACTGGAAAAGGAAATGCAGCATATACCAGGATTTCGTCCAAGAAGGAGCGGAATGGTTATCAGTCACCTTTCTGGTTGTCTGGAAAATCAGAGAAGCCCGTGTGAACGCCGTGTTACCGATTGTGTCCCGTTTTATGAGCTTCTGGAGGTGTTGGCAGAGGAAGTGGCTGTCAGCACCTTTGTAAGCCGCGTGTGCCGTCTGACAGGGAGAAGAAATCCGTGCTTTTTTCAAAATGGTCATAGGGAACGGTTTTTGGCTATGGGAGAGAAGTGTAACAGAGCCATTGAAGAAGCAGCGACCTGTTCTGCGGTCTATCTTCTTTCCGCAGATCGATTTTTGTGTAGCAGAGCTTTAGCGGCAATTGACCAGGAGGGGATTCATTTTTCCAAAATCCATATCCATGGTGTTGATTTGGATGGCTACGTTTTGTTTCATATGGCAAGGGATCTGTATCAGGGAAGCAGTCATATTCGTTTATCAGAACTTACAGATCCAGAGCTGGTGAGCGACCGGGCATTTGAATGGATTATGACGGCCTGTGTGATTCGCAGGCATGGAAGCAGAGTTTTACGAGAGGAGGAAAGAAGTATTGACAGGAGTAAAATCGGACAGCATCAGTGAAAAAACAACGGAGCGTTCTGTACTTCGGTTTTTCAGTCCTCTGATAGCTACCATGTATGCAAAAGATGACTGGGGAAACTTGGAGGAATACGGCGAGGAGGTATTTCCAGCTGAGTTGTGCAGCTATGAGACGGAGATCCTGAAACGGATTGCAGAGGAAAATCTTGAGGAAGAAGGAGATAGGGGGCTGGCGGTCTATCTGGATGATCCAAAGTTAGAAGAGAAAATTTACAGTATGAAGCCTACCGTGGAAGTCTGGCGGGGGGAACTATGGGGAGTTCTGGAAGTAGAAAGTCTTAACCAGCTTTCTGAAAGGGAGATTGAAGCAGTAAAGGAGTACTGGGAAGGTCAGGAAAGTGATGGGTGGGGAGAAGGCTTTGAACAGCGGGGAATCAAAATTCCAGAGGGAGAACTGTATGTCAGCTTTTGGAACAGTGGAGATGAATTCTTTCTGACCACAGAAGAAGGTTTGAAAGGAGAAGAGCAGGAACCAGTCGTTCAGAAAGGAGGGATTGTTTTTGGAGCATTATGATGGAGAATTTTATACCCTTCGATTGTTCAGTCCCATAGAAGGAGAGATATATTCTCTGAATAGTACAGAGGAAGGTACTCATCTGACCGCTTATGAGATGGAAAACTATTCGTCTTTTATACGCGACCATATGGAAGATGTAGGATTGTTGGGAAAAAGAAATCAGAAATTGATGACATACTTTAATAATGAAATAAGGCTGCATAAGCCGGTTAGCCTGTCACTGGATCTGGAAGCTTATGGGGGAAGATTATGGAGTGTACTGCAGGCAGACTCACAGGATAAACTGACACATGAGGAGGTTCAGAGTTTAGCAGAAACATGGGAGATGATTGCTGCTGGAGGCTTTATCAGAGAAATGCAAGAGACAAGGATCCTGGTACCAGATGGAGAACTTACGGTTTTTCTTGGAAATGAGGGACTGGACTACTTTGTATGTCCGGAAGAGGTTTTGAAAGGGACGGCGCATACATTAAAACCGGCCCTGGATGTTGCCATTTATTCAGAAGCATATTTCCTAGAGCGGAGTTATCAAGGGGCGAAGGTGAGGCTTCCAGCAGAACCCGCTTTTTTGAAGGATGCAAAGATGAGAGCCTTTATTCATGAAAATGAGCCTTACCAGATTGAACTTCTGGGGGAATGGCCATCTTTTCTTACAAGTGTATTGGAAAAGGCAAAAGCTGTTACTTTGGAAGAAGTCAATGTATTAGCCTGTCTGGTTGCCCATATGGATTCCATTCAGCTGGAAACTTATGAAGCAGCCATTCAGATGCGTCAGGAAAAAAATACGGATGCTCCAGTTGGGATAAAAGATTTACTCAATCTTTGTTATAACCTGAAGTGCTTTGAATTCCGCCCTGGTATTATAAATGACAGGATGTTGGGAGAATTCTGCTTAGAAGAAGATAGATTGGACTGGATCCATATTTTTGAAGTGGATGTAAGAAAATTACTGGATCCGCAAAGAGTGGGGATGGATCAGCGTAAGGAGGAAATGGGCATATTTACCTCAAAAGGTTATGTATTTGAGAATGCTCTTTCCTATCAAGATATTTATGATGGAATTCACCTTCCCGATATTGACGGAGTGGCTGGAGGGATTTTTTCTCTTCGTCTGGTCGGATCTCAATATCCGGAAGAACAGGGAACCTGGCTGGAGCTTCCAACTACAGATTTGGGATTTCAGTGGGTGCTGAACAGATTAAATGAGAGAACTTTTGATGACTGTATCATTGCGGAGAGCATCAGCACAGTGCAAGGATTATCCGTTAAGCAGACAGATGACATTGAGACGCTGAATGAACTGGCAAGACGGATTCAGGAATTTACTGATGATAGAACGCTTTGCAAATTCGAGGCAGCTTTGGAGCTAGAGCAATGCGATAGCCTAGAACAGGCTCTTCACATTGCGGAAAATCTGGATTGTTATTCCTATGATCCACAGATGTATTCCATGACTGCGTATACAAGGTATCTGTTTCGTGAATTGGAGATTAATATTGATGATCCAGCATTTGCTACATTTGATTTTCAGGGATATGGGGAACGTCAGCTTGGGCTGTTGGAAAGTGTGCAGACAGCCTATGGAATGATTACCCGCAATGAAGATTTTCTAATACAGGCACAGCAGAACACAGAGCAGGGAATGAAAATGCAGTAAGGAAAGAGCTGGAATTGTGTTGTAATCGAGTGGTGGAAATTAATAAGAATGAGTGCGAAGGAGAGTAGAAAATGACCTATGAGGAGTTTTTACAGTTAACAGAAAAGAATTTAAAACGATTTTTTCCGGAATCTTTTCAGGAGAGAAAAGTGGAAATCAGAGAGGTTTTAAAAAATAACAACATCAAATTACAGGGAGTGTATCTGTCAGGTAGCCCAAGCTACACCTCCGTCCCGCTTTTATATCTGGAATCCTATTATCAGGAGCTTGAGAACGGAAAGAAGCTTGAAGATGTGTGGCAGAACATCGCTCGGGATTATCAGAAGTGTCAGGAAACGGCAATAACCATAGATGGCATTTCCAGTAAAGAATGGGATTATGAAACCATAAAGAAGGGGCTGACCGTCTATGTCCGAAATGCACAGGAAAATGTTGATTTTCTTGCAGATTGTCCTCATGAAATACGTGAGGATCTGGCACTGGTTTATGGATTTCATGTGTTGGTGGACGGAGAAAAGGACGGAAGTGCCATTATCAATTATGACAGGCTGAAGTGGCTGGGAGTCAGCGAGGAGCAATTAAAGCAGGATGCCTGGGAAAACATGAAGCAGAGCAATCCTCCTTGTTTTTTGGATTTACAGGATATGCTGGCAAAAATGTATTTTGACGAACCGGGAGATGTCAAGGCCGGTAGTTTGGAACATTTAGAGGATGTGGATCCCAATGCAATGATGTATGTTCTGACGAATTCAAATCAGGTCAATGGGGCGGTTTATATGTGTGATGAAGAAGTAATGTCTCTTATTGCAGAAAAGCTGGGATCAGATTTAATCGTGATTCCGTCATCGATTCATGAAACGATTATTCTAAAAGAAACAGAGAATATGAGCGTAAGAGAATTGAATGCGATGGTAGAGGCAGTAAATGCGGAAGCCGTGAATCCACAGGAAAGGCTGGGGAATTTTGTTTACCGATTTGATAGGGAGGCCCAAAGACTGGAAAAAGCAGTAGAACAGGCAGAGGAGCTGGATTTTGAACCTGGGATGTCACCGGTATTTGCGTAGGACTCAGTTATATGTTTCACGAGTATTGCGGATGTTAGGAGGGATGCAGAATCAACAGTTTTATTTCATGGGTTGGCGGAAAGAAAGCACTCCGCAGCCTGATTTACACGATGTTTCCTGCAAGTTATGACCGGTACATTGAGGTGTTCGGCGGAGGTGGTTGGGTACTGTTTGGAAAACCACCAGATGACCGGTGTATGGAGATTTATAATGATTATAACTCTAACTTGGCAAACCTGTTTTATTGCGTCAAGAACCGCACGGGGGCATTCCTTAAGGAACTCGGATTTCTTCCGTTAAACAGCAGGGATGAATTTGCAGTAATCCGTAATTTTATTGAAAAGCAGGAACCGGATACCCGATTTTTAATTGAGGAGCTGGAGCTGGCAGAGAAGCATCTGATGCCGCCGGATTATGAGGAAGTGAAAAAAATCCTGCTGGAAAATGCAGAGGTAACCGATGTAAAACGGGCGGCTGCATTTTTTAAACTGATCCGGTACAGCTATGGAAGTGGCTGCACGTCCTTTGGCTGCCGTCCGTTTGATGTGAGGAACTGCTTTGACACCATTTGGCAGGCATCCCGCAGGCTGGCAGATACCGTAATAGAAAATAAAGACTTTGAGGCACTGATTCGGCAGTATGACCGGGATAGTGCCTTTTTTTATTGCGATCCGCCCTATTATGAGACGGAAGGTCATTATGCAGTGGTATTCCGAAAAGAGGATCACAAACGGCTCCGAGACACTCTGACAGGGAGCAGGGGGAAGTGGATGGTCAGCTACAATGACTGCGATTTCATCCGGGAACTGTATGCAGGATATTTTATTACAGCCGTTACCCGCATCAATAACCTGGCCCAGAGGTATGAGGGCGGTTGTGAGTTTCCAGAGGTCATTATTACCAATTATGATCCTGGTGAGAGGGAGCGGTCAAAACCAAGACAGTTGGATTTATTTGGAATGTGGGGAGATGGAGAAACGGATCATTATGAGATCCGGGAAGAAATCTGTCCGGAAAGAGAGGTGCTATGAGAACAGAAAACAAGAGAAAAACAATGGTGCAAAAAAAGGAAAACGGTGTCCTTTCTGTGCCTAGTGAACTGTTATTGACGGCTGGGATTCCGCTTGATTGTGATTTGATGATAGAAACAGTCCCCGGAGTGATTCTGATTGGTATTGAGGCTCCGGTACAGACGGTTTGCAAACCCTATCTGAAGGTGTTCGATGAGCTGGGGATTGAACCCAATGAAGTGGAGGTATTGATGGGAAAGGAGAAAAGGACCAGATGAGTAAACCGATGTATCGTTTAGTGGATGGAAAGGGACGTGTCCTGATTCCAAAATCTATGAGGGAAGCGGCAAAGCTGGAGTATGGGGATATTGTTTGTCTGGGAATGGCGGGTGGAAAAATTACAGTCCGGAAGGTAGAGATTATCGAGGTGGGAGATCAGTCTCCGGAGGCAGTGGAGGCATATGTCCGTACTGCATTTCAGTTTATGCCGGACAGCCTCCGACTGGATCTGATCGGAGAACTGAGCAGACTGCTGCAGAAAAAGGAGGGGTAAGATTATGCAGGAATTCACAGAAAAGGATTGTATGCAGACAGAAAAGGAGGCATCTATCCAGAACCGGGTGGTGGTTCTTCCCTCAAAGGTATTACCAGAGCATTACACGGGGCAGCTTTTTTTCTGTACGAATATCCAGAAAACAGAAAATCCCAGACATTCCATTGCCCATCTGGTTTCCTTATCTACTGGGGAGGCATGGCACTGCTGGAACAGGGATGTGGTTGGTGTGCTGCGGCCAGAACTGTTGGGGGAAAAGGAACGGCTCCAGCTCTCCCAGATCCGTCCATTTGGGGCGCTGGATTTACATGGACATTCCCCAGAATATTCTGGATACAGTTTTCTGCCGGATGGACGCTATGCGTCAGGGGTATGGCTGGCAAATCCAGAGGAAGTATGGAGCTATGTAATGATGCAGAAGGACTACCAGTATCAGATTTTGATCTGCGACAGGGATGATTTTGCCGTACTGGAAATGTTAGAGGGAAGGATGATCTTTCCCGATGTGCAGAGTCTGGAACAGTTTCAACAGGCACAGAAGGACGGGGGGATGGAGATGATTTAGAAATGAGGGAAGGGAAATGAAGCAGATTCAGATTGAAAATGGAGTGATCCGGTATTATGGGAACCGGGTAGGTCGTGTGACGGAAGGATGTGCAGTAGTGGATCCCATGTTTCAGAATGAAGCATTAGAAAGCTTCCTGCGTAAGCAGAGGAATATCCAAAAAATTCAGTGGCAGGACGGGATCTACGACCGGTTGGCAAATAGCCAGGAAGATATGGAATCGGCAAAGGGGTTAAAAGATGTACGCATCTGGCAACTGAGAGGAGATGTGGATGTGCATATGAAGTTCCTTGCACTTTCCCAGATGGAGCAGCAATATGGCTCCCCCAAGCCGGATTTTTATATCAAAGTCTATGAAGGGGCATCTGACACCAATGACCTGGAAGAACTCTATGATAAATTCCGGTATCATCCGCCGTCCGGTTATACAGGTCATGGGCTATCCATTAGTGATGTGCTGGAACTCTATGATGAAACAGGGAGTTCCTTTTTTTATGTGGATCGCTATGACTTTAAGAGAATTGATTTTACAGAGTCGCAACCGGCGGAGGAATTCATACACACCATGCAGTTTTAGCAGGCAGTTTTGTCTGTCTGCTTGACTGAAATAGATCCAGAAAGGAACGGTTTATGAGCAGAAAAAAACAAAGGAGGAAGAATCAGTATGCCAGATTTAGACGTTCGGATTACATCTATGTATCCACCAGGAGTACAGGGCGGGATCAGAGCCTATGCATCCGCCACAATCGCCGGATGTTTTGCCGTCCGGGGAATCAAAATCGTCGAGGGAGGTAAGGATGGGCTTTTTATGTCTATGCCCAGCCGGAAAACACAGGATGGATACAAGGATATCTGTTTTCCTGTGACGGAGGAATTCCGCAACGAGCTGAAACAAGCGGTATTGGGAGCGTATGGAGAGGCACTGTCCATGGCACAGGCATCTACCTTACAGACAGCACCCCTCAAAATCCAGGGCAGAACATGGTCTGATTTAAGGGGTACAGAGAACAAAAACAGAAAATCAATGGAGGAGATCAAATGAAGAATATTAAAAGACAGCTGGTAAATTATCGAAATGCAATGGTTATGCATATGTGGAACGTAAAAAACAAGCTTCAGGATACATCTGGTGAGGGATATGTGGACACAGCCATTAAGATCCTGATCGCAGTTGTGCTGGGAGCACTGCTTCTGGCAGGTCTTTATGCACTGTTTAATGATACCGTACTTCCTACACTGGTACGCAGGGTGCAGGAAATGTTTGACTATAGCGGTTGATATGGAGATCAGGATATCGCTGCTTCAGGCAGTACAGGCAGTGCTTTTTTTCTCGCTGCTTATTGCGGTTTCTGCCTGGGATCTTCGGTACCGGATTATTCCGGACCGATTCCAGGCAGGGATTGCCCTGCTTTCCTTTCTGAACTTTGCACCCAGACAGCTGTTTGGAGCTTTAGGGGCAGTGCCATACCTCATAGTTGCATTATTTTGCAAGAGGGAAGGTGGAATTGGCGGCGGTGATATCAAGCTGGCAGGAGCAACCGGCTTGGTACTGGGACTTCCTGCAAGCCTGACTGCTTCCTGTTTAGGACTGACAGGATTTGTGATGTATGGTTGTATGGTCTGCCTGTGGAATCGGTTCAAGGGAAAACGAGATAAAGAAGCATTTCCTGTGGGACCGTTTCTGGCAGGAGGAGCGGCAGCCGTTTATTGTATGAGATTAGGAGGATGGATGATATGAAGAAGAAATTATGGATCATGGTTTGTGTTGCAGTGCCGCTTACAATGATTGCGGCCATCATATACCACAACAGAAAATAGGTAGACAGCAGTCAGTGGAACACTGGTTAAAAAGGAACCAAAATAAGGAAAAGAGTTGGAGGAGATGAAATGCGATTTTTGAAAAACAGGACTGTACTTGGTGTGCTTTGCATCGTGCTGTCTTTGATCATCTGCTTTGCAGTTACACCATTGTTTAATAAGGCTATGAGTGAAAAGACGGAAATTGTCCGTGTAGTAAAACCAATTTCAGTGGGAGAAGAAATTATTTCTGACATGGTAAAGACCATAGAGGTTGGCAGTTATAACCTGCCAGATGATGTAGTAAAACATTCGGATACTGTGGTTGGGGCATTTGCATCTGCAGATTTGGCGCCAGGAGATTACATCCTGACATCCAAGATTGCAGAAGAGCCGGCGGCAGAAAATGCCTATCTCTATCATCTGACAGGAGAAAAGCAGGCAATCTCTGTTACGGTTAAGGCATTTGCCAATGGATTGTCTGGAAAGCTAAAGAGCGGCGATATTGTGTCAGTTATAGCTCCAGATTATAGAAAGCAGGGAAAAACGGTAATTCCTGCGGAGCTTCAGTATGTGGAGGTCATTGCTGTGACTGCAAACAGCGGATATGACGCAAATACGGGAGAAGAACTGGAAGATGGAGCGGATCGTGAGCTGCCTGGAACCGTTACCTTGCTGGTAACGCCAGAGCAGTCAATGGTTCTGGCAGAGCTGGAGGCAGATGGAAAACTGCATTTGTCTCTGGTGTATCGTGGGGATGAAAAGAGTGCAGGGCAGTTTTTGGAAGCGCAAAACCAGATATTAACGGAACTGTATCCTCCAGAAGATATGGAAGGAGAAGCGGAAGAAAACGAGGCGCCGGATCATTCTGATAAGGAGCCAGAGGAAACCAAAGCAGAGGAGCAGGAAGAGTCCGAACAGGGTGAAACAGAGGAAAGCGAGGTGGAGTAAGCCTTGAATTTTCTGAAAAACAGTATTTTCAGCAGGGGAGCCGGGGACAGCTCTCCTGACTGGGAACCGGAAAATGAGAATCAAATGCTGGCAGTCTGGGGAAGTCCTGGATCTGGTAAAACCACGACAGCAGTGAAGCTGGCGGCGCGTCTTGCCATGCAGAAGAAGGATGTGGCTCTCCTTCTGTGTGATATGAATACACCGATGCTTCCCTGTATCTGTCCTCCGGGAGACCTGGACGAGGAGCATTCTCTGGGGAGTGTTCTGGCAGCAACCCATGTGTCGGAATCGTTGGTACGCCATAACTGTATTACTCATAAAAAAATACGCCATCTAACGATCCTTGGAATGAGGAAGGGGGAAAATGAATACACATATCCACCTTACGAGCGGACACAGGCAGAGGAATTACTGCAGTGTTTGAGAAAGATCGCTCCCTATATCATCGTTGATTGTGGAAGCTGTATTGCCAATGACATTCTTTCGGCCATTGCCTTGATGGAGGCGGATGCAGTGCTGCGGCTGGTAAACTGTGATCTGAAATCCATCAGTTATCTTTCCAGTCAGCTTCCGCTTCTTAAGGACAGTCAGTGGGATGCAGAAAAGCAGTATAAAGTGGCCAGCAATGTATATCCCAATGAGGCCAGCGAACACATTGAACGGGTGCTCGGCAATGTGGCATTCCAGATCCCTCATTCCGAGGAAGTAAAGGCACAGGTTCTGGAAGGGAACCTTCTGAAAGAACTGGTGCTAAAGGACAGTAAGGGGTTTAGAAAAACCATGGAAGCAATCACAAAGGAGGTGTTCGGATGTTAGGGGAAAGACGCAGCAAAGCCGCGTTTTCTGCGGGTTTTCCCGAAGCTGTTCGGGAAGAAACACGACAGGATTCTGGACATCTTCCGGAGGAGATCATGGAAACGGAGGCTTCTTTGGATGGCTTGGATGGAGGGGAGGGGACAGAAGAAAACTTCCAAAATGATAGCCTGTCGGAACAGGCTTGTGAAGGACAGATGCATGGAAAGGAGGATATCTGGTCAGAAGAGGAGGACATAGAGGCTCCTTTGTGTACTCAAAAAACGGGAGGTCGTTCTCTCCGTACCCATGACCTGTTTTTTGCATCAGAGGATGAAGGGCGTGACTTTCAGTCCGTGCTGCAGGAGATACAGGCGTATCTTTCCAAAGAATACAGTAATCTGGTAACCGGAGATGGAAACGAAGAAATAAAAGCACAGATCCGCCGATTTGCCGGGAAGTATATTCAGGATAACCGTATACAAGTACCGGGAAAAACCACGGATGAGCTGATTGATGCGATTTATTCAGAAATGGCAGAGTTCGGTTTTCTCACAAAGTACATCTACGGGGAAGGAATCGAGGAGATCGATGTAAATGCCTGGGATGATGTGGAGGTCCAGTATTCTGGTGGAGTGACAGAAAAATTGAAAGAGCATTTTGAAAGCCCCGAACATGCCATCAATGTCATTCGGCGTATGTTGCATGTGTCTGGAATGGTGCTGGATGATGCGAGTCCAAGCGTTCTGGGACATTTAAGTAAAAATATCCGTATTGCTGTACTGAAGACACCTCTTGTTGATGAGGATGTCGGGGTGGCAGCCTCGATCCGAATTGTGAATCCCCAGAGCATGAAGAAACAGGACTTTATAAAGGGAGGAACGGCAACTAGTCAGATGCTGGATTTTTTATCGGAGTGCATCCGGTATGGAATCTCTGTGTGTGTGGCGGGAGCCACAAGCTCCGGAAAAACCACACTTTTAGGCTGGCTTTTGACCACAATTCCGGACGGTAAGCGTATTTACAGTATTGAGAATGGTTCAAGGGAGCTGGCGCTGGTACGCAGAAAGGATGGGAGGGTAGTCAATTCCGTGATTCATACCTTGACCCGTGACAGCGAGAATGAGAGGCAGAGAGTAGATCAGATTGCGCTTCTTGATATGGCGCTACGCTTTAATCCGGACATTATTGTGGTAGGAGAAATGCGTGGACCAGAAGCGAATGCGGCACAGGAGGCTGCCAGAACCGGTGTTGCGGTTGTGACAACCATCCATTCCATGAGTTGTGAGGCAACTTACCGCCGCATGGTTTCCCTGTGTAAACGTGCTGTGGATATGAGTGATGAGACTTTGATGGGATTTGTAACGGAAGCCTATCCGATCATCGCTTTCTGCAAACAGCTGGAAAACAAGGAACGCCGTTTAATGGAAATCATGGAGTGTGAGATTCTGGCAGATGGAACCAGACGATACCGTCCACTGTTTCAATATCAGATTACGGAAAACAGGGTGGAGGATGGAAAGTTTGTAATTGTGGGGCACCATAGACAAATCAACCCAATCTCGGACAGTCTGGCAAGACGGCTGATGGAGAATGGAATGCCGCAGGAAACGCTGGCAGGACTTTTGAATGTAAAAAAGGATAGAGAGGAGGAGAATGAATGACGGCGATTCAGCTATTGGCGTGTGCGGGAATGATAGTGGGTGTATTTTTACTGCTGGGAATGAAGCCAGTGGAGTTTACGGACAGCCTGTTTGGATTTCTGTTGAATCCAAAACGAAGTCTGCGGGAAGACATCAGGGAATCATCAGGAAGAAAAAAATCAGGGATTTTGCGCAGGGAACTGGAGGAAGCACAGAATATCCTTCAAATGACGGGCAGGGGGAACCGGTTTTCCATCATCTGTGCAGTTGCTCTGGCACTGTTTTGCGCTGGGGGATCCATTGCTATTTTGTTGGGGAATTTTTTCCTGGCTCCGGTGATGGCAGTGGGTTTTTTATTTCTACCATTTTGGTATGTGAAACTGACTGCCAATCATTATAAAAGGGATGTGTCTGCAGAACTGGAAACGGCGCTTTCGGTCATTACCACAGCATATCTGAGGACAGAAGATATTGTGACGGCGGTGGAGGAGAATATAGCATATTTAAATCCTCCAGTGTCCAGAGTATTTCAGGATTTTCTCATCCAGATTAAAATGGTAAATCCGGATGTTCAGGCCGCCCTTCGGATTTTGCGGGGAAGGATTGATAATGAGGTGTTTCGGGAGTGGTGCGATGCGGTCAGTGACTGCCAGCATGACCGGAGCTTAAAGACTACACTGCCGCCCATCGTATCAAAGCTGTCAGATATGCGGAATGTGAACGCAGAACTGGAATACATGATCGCAGAACCAAGAAAAGAGTTTATGATCATGGTTGTGTTTGTAGTAGGCAATATTCCTCTTATGTATCTACTGAATCAGGACTGGTATGATGTACTGATGCATACGGTACTGGGACAGTGTATTCTGGCTGCCACTGCGGCGGCTATTTTTATATCCGCTGGCTTTGTAGTGAAACTGACCCGTCCCATTGAATACAGGAGGTAGCTATGGAAGGCTTGTTATTTTTATTCGGGCTGTTTTTAGCTCTGGGACTTTTCTTTTTAACTGCGTCTGTTCTAAAGTTACCTACCATGGGTGCGGCGAAGGCCATGCTGGGTACGGTAAAACAGGAGCGGAAAGCGGCAAAGACATTGGAGACTTATTTTATGATCCTAGCAGTGCGACTGTCTGGTTTCATCCGGATGGATGCATATAAGAGAAGCAGGATGCAGAATGTGTTAAAAGCCAGTGGAATGAATATGACCCCGGAAGTGTATCAGGCGTATGCTCTGGTAAAATCAGGCGCAGTACTTTTGGGGGCGATTCCCTGTATGTTCCTTTTTCCGCTTCTGGTTCCTGTCGTGGTTGTGCTGGCCTTACTTCTTTACTTTAAGGAAAATCAGAAAGCGGATGAAACCTTAAAGGCAAAGCGGGAAGAGATAGAGGGGGAGCTTCCGAGAATGGTGGCGACTATGGAACAGGAACTGAAAGCAAGCCGTAATGTGATCGGTATGTTGGAGCGGTTCAAGGGGAATGCGGGACCAGCGCTGACTGGAGAGTTAGATATTCTTCTGGCGGATATGCGTTCCTCCAATTATGAAGCGGCGCTGACACGATTTGAGGCAAGACTGAACTCGCCCATGCTGTCCGATGTGGTACGTGGATTGATTGGTGTCCTTCGAGGGGATGACAGCACAGTGTATTTTCAGATGCTGGCTCATGATTTTAAGCAGATCGAACTGCAGAGATTAAAAGCACAGGCACAGAAAATCCCTCCCAAGATCCGTGTTTTTTCCTTTGTCATGCTGGTATGTTTTCTGCTGACTTATTTGGCGATTATCTGCTATGTGGCATTGGAGAGCCTTGGAGGAATGTTTTAGACAGGAAGGAGGAGAGGATGAGGAGTCATCGTTTATGGAGAGCGCTGTCAGAAAGACGGGGCGAAGGATATGTGGATGTGATCGTGCTGGTTTTGTGTGCGGTCATGGTGCTTGCCCTTGCCATGCGTGTGCTTCCGGTTTTTATTCAGAAACAGCAGCTGGATACCTTCGCTACAGAACTGGTGCGTGAAGCAGAGGTAAGCGGGCGCGTAGGTGCAGAGACAAGCCGCCGTGCCGCTGTGCTGTCGGAAAAAACAGGGCTTCATCCGGACATTTTATGGTCCAGTCATGGAAGAATCCAGTTAAATGAAGAGGTTACCGTTACCCTGACGATGGATACAAATATCGGTCTGTTTGGCGAGTTTGCTTCTTTTCCGGTTACGCTTCGCGCACAGGCAGCTGGAAAATCAGAAGTTTACTGGAAATGAGGTGGAGGGATTGCGGAAACGGATGAAAGAGATACTGAGAGACAGGCGAGCCTCCTCATTTCCCATGACCATCGGGATTGTTCTTTCGCTGATTATTCTGATGTGTGGGATTAGTGAGTATTTCCGGCTTCAAGTCATTGCGGCAGGTGTGCGGGAAGCCGTGGAGGATGCTGTCATTTCCACAGTCAATGATAATTATGCAGGTGTGTATCATGGAGTCAGGGAGGGATATTCTGGCAGCTATGTTCCCTTTGGAGAGGGAAGCTGGGAAGAAGATCTGAATGAAGGGGACATTTATGATTATCTGGATGAAACCATAGGGACCCAATTGTCTGGCGGCAGGCATGTAAAGTATGCGGATACTGGAACTGCAATGGAGTTTGCCATAGATAGCCTGCAAGTGACGCTTCGGAATGCACCTCTGGCCCCATCGGATCCAGCCCATGCGCAGCGGTTTGAGGCAGATGCCATTGTTAGACTGGAGGTTCCAGTTCGGTTTGGCGGCCGGATTCTTCCATCCATGTGGATCACATTGAAGGTACAGGCTGGATATACAGAGGTGTTCTAGGGAATGACCTGGACTTTGAGAGGATTGTATAGTATGTTGTGCATAACAAAACAGAAAACAGGATAAAGGAGGAGCAGAATCATGAAACTGACAGAGAAGATGAAAAAGAATCTGGCAATTTTGGGCGGCGTGCTCATAGGAATCGGCCTGATCGCTGCCATTGGAATGCAGTTTGGTCCGAAACCGTCCGGTGAAGATGTTCTGCCAGGAACAGGGGAGACGGAAACAGAATTGATTGTAGATCCTGGAGATTTTGAAAAGAAGGAAGAGGAAAGTAAAGTAGTATCCAGAGAAGAAGAGAGCCTTGTGATTCATCCAGGAATCGGAGAAAATCAGGAAACAGACACTCAGGCGGTGGACAGCCGGTCGCCACAGACTGATCAGACAACGCAGAGTATCCAACCAAAACCAACTAAACCAGAACCGCCAAGCAAGGAGATCCTGACAGATCCAACAAAAAAACCAGATGGTACAAAGCAGGATACCCCTCCGGTTCCCGTGGATCATGAAGCGGTAGAAAAACCGTCCGAACCGGTAGCAGATCCGGAACAGCCGCAGGCAGGAGATACTTCCGGGAACCAGATCTATGTTCCAGGATTCGGCTGGGTAGAAAACCATGGAGGAGGAGGCTCTGGAACTGCAGCAGAAGATATGTATGAAAACGGGAATAAGATTGGCATTATGGATTAAGACAGAAAGAAGAAGCACCACATCAATGTGGTGTTTTTTCTTTTCCCAGATACCAGGGAAGGAAACAAGGCTTCCTGTGGTTGGAAAGGAGGATACTTGAAACAGAAGAAATGTGTGTTTTTCATAGTCTCAATCTTACTGTCTTTGATACTCTCCATCCAGGTTTATGCAGTAGGGGACGGAAATCTTGATGGGGGCGGCGGAAGTATGGGACAGGGGACCAGTCAGAATTCCTGGTCACCGGGAAATGAAGGGGTGCGGGTTACTGTCATTCGGGCAGAGAGCCATGATCCGGTAACAAGACCGATTGACTTAACAAACAAGCATCCGAATATTGCCTACTCCTTTGGGAAAGTCAGTAAAATGTCTTATACCAGAGGAAGTGCTTTGATGATTGATACCAATCCATATGAGTATGTAAATCCGGCACAGTCTCTACCCAGAATCATCAGCTCGAAAAGTCTGGGGCAGGCAAACATTGAGCAGATTAAAAGTTATTTTACAGATGAACAGGTGGTGCGCAGCATTGCAGGACTGACTGGAATGGATTTTGACACACTGGTGGGAGGGGAGTATAGGCTCTTATTGGAGCCGATCAGTTTTCTTAAATTTCAGGGAGCCCTGATTGCAGTTACAGCAACAGAGGCAGCGCTCTATGATGAGATGTTAAGTGGTGGGCTTCGTGCTGTCCTTCCAACAGTGGCATTTCAGAATCTACCACTTTCTATGTTTTTGGAAACACCGGATCTGGGATATCCGGCTTGGGGAGGTCCTACATCGGGAATCCGTTCCAACAGTGAAATAAAAAGTTCCCTGGGACTTGGCATTGTACGGTTTCGGGATGTGCCACCAGAGGAACCGGAGATCACGACCTATGATTATGAGTATAGGACTAACACGGAAGTGATTACGGCAGTAGAGGTAAGCGGAGGACAGAGTGATCCGGATCATCCGGTATCCGTAACATTTTCCGTAGGAGGAAGAAGCTACGAGGTGGGAGAGGTATATTATCCGTCCGGCGACAGTCAGCTGGCTTGGATCCGCTGGACAACACCGGAGCAGCCTCAGACTATGACGATGACCGTCCGTGTGCGGGGCGGAGGAGGAACAAGTAAAGGAACTCTTCACATCAAGGTTGTGGATCTGGATGAAAATCCACCGCCAGATCCCAATGCGGATGACCGGAATGACGGGTTTACAAGACCTTCGGTTCCTTCCAATGCAGAAGTAACCTCTGCATCCTGGGGTGTGTGGAGGCCATGGTGGAGGGAATACTGGGTATGGCACAGCGGGGATGAGGATGATGACGGGTACTGGTGTGACCATGGCTGGTGGGAGTTTGACCTGGACCGATACTCCGCAAGCCTGACTGCAGATATGAGAATTACAACCGATGAAAAGTCCCCTACCGCTACGGGAAGGACGATGAAATCCGGTTATGGATTCCAGGAAAAGGTAACAACTCATGTCAGCACCAATCAGAGTTCTGCAGTGACATCTGCGCAGAATGCGGTGACTTATTTTCCGGAATTTCAGTATGAGAGGTTTTGGAGGCTTTTGGAACGGATGAATGGCGACTATGATATGACCCATGAATTTAAGAAAAATGGTTACAGTACCTATGAGAGGAGAACGCATTTTACACCAATTTGGTATCCGGATGGAAGCTATACGCCATATACATGGTTGTTGGATTGCTGGACACCGGCTGGGATGCTTTCCATGAATCTGACCGATTCCATTACCATTGACGGAAACCTATGGAGTGACTGGCACATCGCACCGCAGAACCCAGAGTAGGGGGAGTTTTTGCAGGAAATTACACAGGAATAGGAGGAACATTTTAATGAAAACAAAAAAAATCATAACATCTGTTTGTACAGCCGCAGTTTTCGCAAGCCTAATCTGTATGCCGGCATATGCGGCTTCCGGGGACGTGGCCGGGGCGATTGAGGGAACCTGGCAGACGGCATCCCAACAGATCAAAACAGTTGTCGATCATGTTGTATTTCCAGCCATAGATCTGATCCTTGCCGTGTTCTTTTTTGGAAAACTGGGAACGGCATACTTTGATTATCGGAAACATGGGCAGTTTGAATGGGCAGCACCGGCAATTCTGTTTGCCTGTCTGGTATTTACACTGACTGCACCGCTTTATATCTGGCAGATTCTTGGGATTTAGGAGGTATATCATGGGATGTTGGGGAATTACTGCGTTTGAGTCCGATGCTGGACTAGATGCCATCAGTCTCATACGGAAACATCTTCCGGAACAAGGGGATGTAGAACTCCGGCAGATGCTTGCCTGGCTGAAGGCAGATTCTTGGAATGCCCCTCCGGAAGTGTCAGAAGGGGTGTCTCATACAAGCCCAATGGCAGTGGCAGAACTAATTGTAAAATTCCAGGAGAAGGATTTTTCTGCACTGGATGGAATCAGGGGGGATAAGAAGTTTTCCTCCCTGTCTTCTTTTACAGCATCGAAAAAATCCCTTCAGTGGGTAAAGGAATATCTGTCGGAAACTCTTTTTTACAGCCGTAAATGTGCAAAAGAGCAGGAGAAGTCGGGAGTTTTGTGGGGCGGCTGGTTTCAGGAACGGGATTGGAAGCACTGGCAGGCGCATATGGAAAAACTGATTGGAAGGATGGATGAACTGCTTACAAGAGAGGGAGAAACAGTTGCATTATGGACAGGAAGCATTTGCCAGAAGGTGGAACCGGGAAAAATGGCAGGAAAGAAAGAAGGGGAAGAACGTGAGAACCCACATAGGTCGGAGGAGGAAAGCATGACATTTTTTGAAAGGGAACTAAAAAAAATGTTTGGAACGGGAGCGAGCTTTTCAGAACCAAGGTTTGTCGGGAATTGTTGTTATGGAAGGCTGACGGATCAGATCCGTGTCAAAATCAACTTTCAGACAGGCATGGTTGCGGATCATTATGACCGATTGAAAGTGATCCTTTTGAATCGGAATGAAGGAACGATCGATAGCATGGTTGTGAAATTTGGAGATGTGTGGGGTCTGAAAAAAACGACTAATCCCAACTTCCGCGACGGGGTAAATCCCCATATCTGGTCCTATGGAAAGGAGATCGGCTGGTATGTATATCAACCCGGAAAAGAGGATTATAAAGTACTCAGTGAAGCGGTAAAGATCTATCTGCAAGTGTTTCAGGAACCGGAGGAAGCTATGCAAATGGGACAGAAGATGTGTTAAGGGGAGGTGGTTAAAACTTGTTTATCTGGGATTTTGTTGCAGACACGGTTCTGGGACAGATCATTGACTGGCTGTATGGTCAGATTGTTGGATTTCTGGGGGATTTTTTCATGCAGATGGGAAGCATGGGGGCTGAACTGTTCGAAATGAGCTGGGTACAGTCTGTTGTGCTTCTTTTTTATTATCTGGCATGGGCACTTTATGTGACGGGAATCGTAGTGGCAGCCTTTGAATGCGGAATTGAATATCAGAATGGCAGGGGAAGCATACGCGATACTGCCCTGAATGTAATCAAGGGATTCCTGGCAGCCAGCCTGTTTACGACTGTTCCAGTGGAGCTTTATAAGCTCAGTACTTCACTTCAGGGGAGTTTTACAGCTGGTATTACAGGATTGGGAGAAGATATTGGGACAGTTGCGGCAGGGATTGTGCAGTCTCTTCAGGATGCTGCTACCTGGCAAGAAGCTGCTATATCTGGAGTTTTTGGTGGAATCGGAAGTATCAGCAGCCCGATTTTTATGATCTTTCTCTTGATCCTCATGGGTTATGCGGTAATCAAAGTGTTCTTTGCGAACTTAAAACGGGGCGGGATCCTTCTGATCCAGATTGCAGTAGGGAGCCTTTATTTATTCAGTGTGCCAAGGGGATATATTGATGGATTTGTTGGCTGGTGCAAGCAGGTAATCGGTCTGTGCCTGACCGCATTTTTACAGGCGACGGTCCTGATCGCAGGTCTGATGGTCGTTAAGGATCAGGCACTGCTTGGTCTGGGACTTATGTTATCGGCAGGTGAGATTCCGCGGATTGCGGGACAGTTTGGGTTGGAAACGGGAACCAAAGCAAATGTGATGGGAGCAGTCTATGCAGCGCAGGGAGCTATGAACCTAACAAGGACGGTTGTGCAAGTGGTTTCTAAGTAGAGAGGACGGTGAAGGATGGAACACAACAAACTGGTGTATATTGCATCTCCGTATTCTGGAGATGTTGAGCGGAATGTAGCATTTGCAAAGGCAGCCTGTCGTTATGCCATGAACCAGGGGGTTACGCCAATTGCCTCCCATCTGTTATATCCGCAGATGCTGGATGATGGAGTCCCAGAAGAGAGGAAGCTGGGAACAGATATGGGGCTTCGGATTTTGAAGGTGTGTGAGGAAGTCTGGGTGTGTGGAAGTGAACTGTCTTCAGGAATGGAGCAGGAAATCCGTGCAGCAAGGCAGCTTCAGATTCCGCTTAGACGGGTCAGCGAACAGGAGATTGGATGGGAACTATGTGAAGTACCGATACAAAAGGGAATGGAGATGGGCGGATGATGACACTGGGGAGCCTGTTTGACGGGATTGGAGGATTCCCTTTGGCGGCAGTTCACTGTGGAGGTGTGCCGGTATGGGCCAGTGAGATAGAACCGTTTCCCATGAGGGTAACCAAACTCCGGTTTCCAGATATGATCCATGTAGGGGACATTACAAAACTGGATGGAGCAAAATTGCCGCCTGTGGATGTAATCTGCGGAGGCAGCCCCTGTCAGGATTTGTCAGTAGCCGGATTACGGAAAGGATTGGCAGGGGAGCGCTCCGGTCTGTTTATGGACCAGGTACGCATAGTAAAGGAGATGAGAGCAGAGGATGAAAGACGAGGGGTATCAGATGACTTTATTCGACCTCGATACCTCGTTTGGGAAAATGTCCCTGGAGCATTCAGCTCCGCAAATGGAGAAGATTTCCGGGCGGTCATCGAGGAGATTGTCCATATCAAGGACAGTACCTGTCATGTGCCTCGACCTGACACCGGGCGCTGGGAATCTGCTGGGGCTGCCATTTTGGGAGATCAATTCAGCCTGGCTTGGAGAGTCTTGGATGCTCAATACTGGGGAGTCGCCCAGCGCCGCCGTAGAATCTTCCTTGTCGCAGATTTTGGAGGACTCACCGCACCAAAGATATTATTTGAGCAGGAACGCCTGCTTGGGGATCCTGCGGAGGGCCAAGGTCAGGGGAAAGGAGTTACCACCACAGCTGGAAACAGCTCTGCGGATTCAGGCGGGAGTAGAGTAGCAGAGGAAAAACAGGTGGATATTTTTGCGTTTCATATTAATCAGAGGGAAGAAACGATCAACCTCAACGGAATATCCGGAGCTTTGATGGCAACGACCAATATGCAGATGCAGACCTTTGTGGCAGAGGGGATGAGGAAGTTTGAAAGTGCAGAAAAAGAAGAAGAGTGTCTGTGCCTCAATGACCAAGGAGGAGAGCGTATGGATGTTTCGGTCGATGTAACAGCAACCCTGCGGGCAGGGATGAGTGGTCATCCGCCTCTGGTGATGGGCATCCAGCAGGGGAGTGCTGGGACAGAGGAAACTCCGGATCCAGCTCTTACAGAGGAGGCAGAAACTGGCGGGAACAATCAGCAGATTCTGTTTGAGAATCACGGGATTGATGCCAGATATACAGGTCCGCATGAGGTGGCCCCTACCATGTCAGCCCGGTATGGAACAGGAGGAAACAATGTCCCACTGGTCTCAGATATGCCGGAGAGTTATTGTATTGCCGGAAATATCATTGATCGGGAAGTACAAAATGGAGGAAATGGTCTGGGATGCCAGCCGGATATTTCCTATACTCTTACGAGCGCAGACCGTCATGCAGTGTTCAGCCGCCAGAGAAGTGATGAATTTCTGCAAAATCGGGTAACAGCGACTCAGAGCGCCAGACAGCATAAGGATGCTACGGATCTGGTGTGTGAGCCGTATCAGAATACGGTAGGAACCATTGAATATACAGATCATAAGGGGATTAATAATCAATATGTCAGCGAAGATAAATGTATTGTTGAGAACCGGAGACTGATCCGGAGGCTGACGCCTTTGGAGTGTGAACGGTTACAGGGTTTTCCGGATCACTGGACAGATATCCCTGGTGCCTCGGACAGTGCCCGTTACAAAGCTCTTGGGAATAGCGTAGCGATACCGTGTGTGGATTTTGTTCTCCGTGGTATCGCTTATTTTTTGCGGAAGATGAAGGAGGAGAAAGAACCATAAGATTGGTAGTTCTGCTTCCGTTTTCAGGTAATCTTTGTTGGGTATCGTCATAGCTATCTCATCTCTTTATGGATATACTTGGCTTGTAAAAACGAGGAAAGGAGAGTCAAATGGAAGAGCGTAAGAAAAATTTATGCGCTATGATTCCAGAATCCCTGCATAAGAAAGTGCGGGAAGAACAGGAAGAATGGGGAATCAAGCTGAACGAGTATATGGAACGGATTCTAAAAGACCACTTTGAGAAGGGAGAAAGAGAGATGGCAAACGGAACCAGGACACTGGCATTTCAGGTATCAGAGGAGTTTTTTCAGAGGTTAAAAAAATACCTCAAAAAGACAGGACAGAGCCAGAAAGAATTTGTGATCGGACTGATTGAAGATGTACTTTCGCAGGAAGAACATGTAGTATCTGGAGAGATACAGGAGATAGAGGGAAAGGAAGAACTTGAGGAAACTGAATAAGAGGAAGGATCGAACATACCGCCGGCAGAGCTTCATCATGCCGGCGGTTATTATTTGGAGGTGATCGGTTGTATATTTATCCGGACCATTTGAAATCAAAAGCAACACTTTGGTTATGGCAGCTTCGGGACATTGGGATTCTTGGTATTTGCGGATTGGTCTCCATTTTAGCAGCTACGCAGGCGGGATTTATGTTCCCTTGTGTTCTGACAGGGGTATATGGATTTCTGACGATCCGTTTTGAAGATACCAGCATTCTGGATTTTATCCGGTATGCCTGTGCGTATTTTTTTATGCGTCAGCAATTTTTTGAGTGGAGGTATGAATGAGCAGGGAGAAAAGAAAAGCGAAAAAAGAGGCAGAGAAGCGCCTCTCCACACGGCAGTTCATTGGTGCAAAGGAGATTACAGACTACAGTCTGGTGACCTACGGACAGGGGGAGCTGGTGTATTTTATTGTAAAACCAACGAATATTTCTGTTTTGTCCGAATCTAGTGTCGGGGCAAGAATCTATGCTCTTATGACTGTACTAAAAGGAGTGGCAGAGATTGAGATGCTGTGTCTAAACAGCAGGGAAAGCTTTGAAGACAACAAGCGGTTTCTGAAAAGTCAGATGGAGCAGGAAGAGAATCCAGTCATACGCCGTCTTTTGGAACAGGATCAGACCCATCTGGACCGGATTCAGGTGCAGATGGCGACAGCCCGTGAATTTCTGATTATGCTGCGGTTAAAAGATGAAAAGGAATCGGATATTTTTCCGTACCTTTCCAGGATTGAAAAATCCCTGAAGGAACAGAGTTTTTCTGTTAAACGGGCAGATAAAGAGGATATCAAACGTATCCTGGCTGTTTACTATGAGCAGAACGTGACCACAGAGAAGTTTGAAGACTTTGACGGGGAGCGGTGGATCATACCAGAGATTTAGAGTGAGGAGGAGATGACTTGAAAAAAGGAAGAACAGCAGTTGATGACAGGGAAGATAATGTGCGTATCCAGGAATTTCTGGATATGATTGCCCCGTCTGTCATTAAATTTGAAACAGATCATTTTATTTGTGGTAACACATATCGTTGTGTCTGGGCACTGCGGGAGTACCCGACTGCTACGGAAGAGCAGGCAATTCTCTCACATTTAGGGGAGAAAGATGGTGTAACCTTGCGGATCTATACCCGTCATGTGACACCCGTTGAGGAGCGGAAGATCATCAGTAATGCAGCCAACAAAAACCGGATGGATCGGAGCAATACCAGTGATTTACAGCAGACTGTTCTGGCTGAAAGTAATTTACAGGATGTAACTACCATCGTAGCCCAGATGCACCGCAACCGAGAACCCCTCCTCCATACGGCAGTATATCTGGAGTTGTGTGCCCATGATCTGGAGCATTTGAAGCTTCTTCAGACAGAAGTACTAACGGAACTGATCCGATCAAAATTGAATGTAGACCGACTGATCCTCCGTCAACAACAGGGGTTCCGATGTGTAATGCCAAGCGGTTATAACCTGTTTAAGGATCAGTTTGAGAGAGTGCTTCCGGCCAGCAGTGTGGCGAATCTGTATCCCTTTAACTATTCAGGAAAGACGGATCCTCACGGGTTCTATATTGGGAGAGATAAATTTGGGAGTAATGTACTGGTGGATTTTAACCGGAGAGCAGATGATAAGACGAATGCCAATATCCTGATTCTGGGAAACAGCGGACAGGGAAAAAGCTATCTGCTTAAATTGCTGCTGACGAATTTAAGGGAGTCCGGAATGCATATCTGCGCTCTGGATCCGGAAATGGAGTATGAAGATCTGACCAATAATCTGGGAGGGTGTTTTATCGACTTAATGAGTGGGGAGTTCATTATCAACCCTCTGGAACCGAAAACCTGGGACGAAGCGGGAAGCCCGGAGGATCTGGATGCACCTCAGACCTTTCGCATCCGGTCCAGATTATCCCAGCATATCAGTTTCTTAAAGGACTTTTTCCGAAGCTACAAGGATTTTTCCGACAGGGAAATCGATGTGATTGAGATCATGCTGCAGAAGTTATATACCAGATGGGGGATTACAGACGAAAGTGATTTTGAATGCCTGGCTGCGGAGGATTACCCAGTTCTCTCCGATCTTTATGCGTTCATTGAGGAAGAATATCAGGGATTTGACGAAAACAGAAGACAGCTTTATACAGCAGAAATGATTCAGAGTATTCTTCTTGGGCTGAATTCTATGTGTGTGGGAGCTGAGAGCAAGTTCTTTAATGGACATACCAATATCACCGATGATGGCTTCATTACCTTTGGGGTAAAAGGACTGTTACAGGCCAGCAGGAGCCTTAAAAATGCATTGCTTTTTAATGTGCTTTCGTTTATGAGCGATGTTCTTTTGACACAAGGCAATACGGCAGCCAGTCTGGATGAGTTTTATCTGTTCCTTTCCAACCTGACTGCAGTAGAGTATGTTAGAAATTTTATGAAGCGTGTGAGAAAAAAAGATTCTGCAGTTATCATAGCCAGCCAGAACCTAGAGGATTTTAATCTGGATGGCGTGAGGGAGTATACCAAGCCGCTGTTTTCCATCCCGACGCATCAGTTTCTGTTCAATGCGGGGAGCATTGATGCCAAGTTTTATACGGATACCCTGCAGCTGGAGGATAGTGAGTATAACCTGATCCGGTATCCACAACGGGGAGTCTGCCTGTATAAATGTGGAAATGAGCGATATAACTTAATGGTAAATGCCCCGGAACACAAAGCCAGACTGTTCGGAAAGGCAGGAGGACGCTAAAAGGGGAGACTATGAATGGAGTTAAAGGAGCAGAAATTTGGCATTGAGATTGAGATGACCGGCATTACCCGTGCGAAAGCGGCTGAGGTAACGGCAGAGTATTTTGGAACTAGAGTCAAATATCTGGGAACCTATTACGATACCTATGCAGCCATTGACACGGAGGGGCGGCAGTGGAAGTTTATGAGTGATGGGAGTATAACAGCGCAGAAAAAATCGAATGGGAGAAAGATCAATGCAGGGAGAGAATATCAGACGGAGATGGTAAGTCCCATCTGTCGCTATGAGGATATTGTGACGATTCAGGAGATCATCCGGAAGCTGAAAGAGCATGGGGCACTGACGAATGGAAGCTGCGGTATCCATGTGCATATCAATGCGGAACCGTTTGATGCCAGAACCCTTCGTAATATCACTAATATCATGGCAGCGAAGGAAGACTTAATCTATAAAGCACTTGGGGTGTCTGTAGCAAGAAAGCATAGCTATTGTCAGCCGGTGGATACACGATTTTTGGACGAGTTAAACCGGAGAAAACCTAGAAGTATGGAAGCTGTAGAGCGGATCTGGTACAACGGAGAGAGTCGGAGGAATAAGCATTATGATGATAGCCGCTATCATTGTCTGAATCTTCATTCTGTTTTTCAGAAAGGAACTGTGGAATTTCGTCTGTTCAATGGGACGCTTCATGCAGGCAAGATTAAGGCCTATATCCAGTTTTGTCTGGCGATTGGCGCCCAAGCGCTGAATCAGTCCTGCGCCAGCAGAAGAAAAACTCAGACCAGCAATGAGAAGTATACATTCCGCACTTGGCTTTTACGACTAGGATTAAATGGGGAAGAATTCGCCACAGCTCGTCAGCATCTGCTGGCAAATCTGCCGGGCTGTATTGCCTGGAAGGATCCGGCTCAGGCGGAAGCACAAAAGGAAAGAATGCGACAGAAGCGGGAGAAGGAATTGGCAGAACGGATCCAGAGACAGGAAACCATTCATCCAATTGAGGAATTAGAATCAGCTGGGGAAGCACAGGAATCCCCGGCTTTTTGTATACGAATGTGACAGGAGGAAGCAAATTGAAAGGAAAACAAAGACTTTATATTGCCTATGGGAGCAATCTGAATCTGGAGCAGATGGCATTTCGTTGTCCGACTTCGAAGGTAGTAGGAAAGAGTGAGTTAAAAGATTATGAACTGTTATTTCGGGGAGGCCGCAGGGGAGCTGTGGCAACCGTAGAACCTAAAGAAGGGAGTACTGTGCCGGTGCTGATCTGGGAGATCCAAAACAGAGATGAGGCATCGCTGGATCTTTATGAAGGGTATCCCAATTTGTACGGGAAGCAGATGCTGGAGGTTGAGTTGGATGGAAAAACTGTTCCGGCCATGGTTTATGTGATGACACCAGGGCATTCATTTGGAATTCCCTCTGACCATTATGCCAATGTAATCTGGCAAGGGTACGAAACGGCAGGGTTTGAAACCCAGTTTCTGGAGGACGCAATCGAACATGCTTATCAGCTTGTACAGAAACAGGAAAGAGAGGGAGACTTCTATCAGCAGAGCCTGTTTCATATGGGTGGCTATGATGGAATGAAATAAATCCTGATGCGTCAGATGAATATCTCGATAAAAAGTGTGGAAGGAGTGATTTTATGGCCGTCTCAGCTGCCGCTGTGACAGCAAAACTGGTAGCGCTTACCCTATCTGACCGGAATGGGCGGACTGTGGTTTTTTCTGTTATTGCAGCATTAGTGACCCCTGTTATTTTAATTGCCACCATGATTATGTGCACGCTTTCTGGGACTGTAGACCATAACATTTCTGCTGTCCAGCTGTCCTTTCATGGAGGGTATTTGTCCTCAAAGGTGCCAGCAGAGTATCGGATGTACATCGAAAATATGCAGGACAGTTTTGAAAAACTGGATGGGGTGTTAAATGAAATTAATGGTATGGCAGAAGCCGAAGAAGTAGATCCCTACCAGGTAAAAGCGATTTTTTATGCCCTGTTTTTTGGTAAGGAGCACCCTCGGATGGATGAGGGGGACTATCGGGCATTCGCAGATTGTTTTGTAGAGTATGAGGAGAGGGAGGATGAAGAGGGAGAAACCTATACAGTTGCAATTCCAATCCAAAGCCTGAATATGGTCTACGGAAATCTTGCTGCAGAATTAAACCAGGAGGTTTCTCTGGAAGATAAAACGAATGTACAGCGCATCTATATGCTGGCAAAATACGGTGTGAGTGTACCAGGTGGAAACGGTCTTCCTCCCGGACAGGCTATGGGAGATGGGAGTTTTTCCGCGCTGATGGCAGAGGCAACCCGTTATATTGGTTATTCCTATGTATGGGGCGGTAGTTCTCCAGACACCAGTTTCGACTGCAGTGGATATATCTGTTGGGTCTACACGAGATCCGGGGTGTATCACCTTTCCCGAACAACAGCTCAGGGGATTTATGACCAGTGTGCGATTGTGTCAAGAGAGGAAGCTAGACCCGGAGATCTGGTGTTTTTTACGGGAACTTATGCATCTGCAGGGGCGGTCAGCCATGTGGGGATTTATGTTGGAGGCTCTAGGATGCTGCATTGTGGTTCGCCTATTGGCTATGCGGACCTTACTTCTCCTTACTGGAACAGCCATCTGTATGCTTTTGGAAGGCTGGCAACTATTCCGGAATGAGGCAGCTAAAAATGAAATTTGTGCAGATTTGCCTGGACAGTTTATGGATATGTGATATCGACTTTTAGAAAAAAGTTCGGTATTGTGTGTGGCTGAAAGGAGGGAAGTAACCGATGGATGAGATTATGGATCAGTTAAATCAGGTAATCGAAGAACGAGTTCTGGAGCTGAAGAGAAAAAGTGAAGAGGACAAGGTTCCCGCTTATTGCACAGAGACCAAGGAACATGTCCTCCGCATGGATCGAATTCTCAATAGCCTTTCAGAGGATGACCGGCAATGGTTGGATGACCAGCTTATGGCTAAAATGGATATACCGGAACAGGAGCGTTTGAGGTATTATAAGGCGGGTCTTGCAGATGCCATTGAACTAATCCATTATTTAAGAACCTGATTTGCTTTCTGAAAGAAAAAGGAGATTTGAAATGAGAAATACTACGATCAATGTCAGTTTTAACACAGAAAAATTGGATGCGTTAAAGTTCCACATGGAAAAAAGGGACACCGATCTTCAGGGGGAATTAAATGATACAGTACAGAAACTGTATGAAAAATATGTCCCGCAGGCTACCCGTGAATATATTGATGACAAGGTGGCAAGAGAAATATCCACCAGAGAACGTACCCGTAGAGCTGATCGGACTGCAAGACGGGAGGAGTCCCAGCTGGAAGAATCAGAAATCGTATGATAACCAGAAAAAAGAAAACGGAATCCCCAGTCATCCATGACATCCCCGTGTAGCCCCCTGTGTGCCCCTGTGTCGGGCTTTGGACAGCTAGGTGGCATCGTGGTACCCATACGAGGATTTTAAGCGGTGTTGGGCAAATGTGAGAGAAGGTTATGGAAACAGCAAGAACACGGGGGATAAGGGATTCCTGAGTGGTTGGCAGGGTCGAAACGTGTGCAGGTTAAAGGGGGTATGCTGCTTTTGGCAGCCTACCCCTGGAAAACACCGACCGGCAAAGCCGTTCGGGAAATCTGGTTTGAATACTTTTGGAAAAGGCGGTCGAAAGAATGGTGCTGGATTTTTGAAAGTGGCAGGATTTTGGAGGAAATGAGAGAGAGTTTGTGAATACCTGGTAAGGAGGGAACGATGGGGAGCGAAAATGCGAAAGTCCGTGTTGGGATTTATATTGAAAAAGCTATATTAGAACAGGCAGACGGGTTGTTGGAGACTGCCAATGTGCGTTCCAGAAACGAATTTGTAGCAGAAGCACTTAAATTCTATATGGGATATCTTCTTGCAGGAAAAGCAGAAAATTATTTTTTGCAGTCACTGGCTTCTGTGCTTACGGGAACCGTTCAGGATAGTGAGAACCGTCTGGCCAGGATGGACTTTAAGATAGCAGTGGAATTGTCCAAGCTCTCACAGGTAATTGCCTACACCCATGATGTGGATGAAGAATCTTTAAACAGGCTGCACGTAAAATGTGTTGATGAAGTGAGACGGATCAATGGAACTGTGAAGTTTGAAGATGCGTATCATTATCAAAAGCGGGATGTGTAGATATTGTTGGAAAGGAAACGATGGAAAGAGAATTTATTTGTACTTCCCTCTAGTTGTGTGATGAATTTTCAGAAGAGATAAAAAATAGATTTGTCCTTTACGATGCAATAACTCATCGATTATAATATACTAAGAAATGAATCGAGGTGTAGAATTTTGAATGAGAGAGAACAAATCATTCAACTATGGTTCAAAATGTGGCTTACACAACAGGATCTTGGTATGGATGACATTTTTGCGGAAGACGTGATTTATACTGAAAGCTGGAGTCCAAAATATAATAACCGTCAAGTTGTAAAACATTGGTTTAATGAATGGAATACACGTGGCAAGGTGATGGAGTGGAAGATCAAGCAGTTCTTTCATAAAGATAACCAGACGGTTGTAGAGTGGTATTTTAAAAATGAAATGAATAATGGGAATATAGAGGAATTTGACGGAATGTCCTTGATTGTATGGACAGCAGATAATAAAATAAAATCATTAAAGGAGTTTGGATGTAACTTAAACAATTATAATCCTTATGAGGATAGTGATATGCCTAAATTTAGAGATGAAAAGACTAGTTGGTTTTAATCAGAAACAGAAAAATTATATGTGTTAATCTGGCCGAGGAGGCTTGATTATAAAAGTAAAGATAAAAACGCAACGTATGCAGTGATGCATACCAGAGCCGGTAGGTAGCCCGGCCGTCCTGTATATCAGGGTAAGTAACCTGCCCCTCCGGGTTGTCCATTCTTTGCTCATTTCAATCATTAAGGAGGGATTGCCATGAGTATAAGGACAGGCATGCTGACAGTGTTTTTTGAGGAACCATTTTGGGTAGGTATTTTTGAGAGAGTTGAAAATGGGAAACTTTCCGTTTCCAAAGTAACATTTGGAACTGAACCAAAGGACTATGAGATTTGGGAGTTTGTGCTAAAGGAATATGATCGTTTGCAATTTAGTCCATCTGTGGAGGTTACTGAAAAGGAACTAACAAAAAACCCAAAGAAGCTCCAGCGTGAAATTCATAAACAAATGTTGGATAGGGGCACTGGAACAAAATCTCAGCAAGCACTAAAGCTGCAGCAGGAACAAAGGAAACAGCAGCGTAAGTTTAAAAGCCGGGAAGACAAATTGGCAGAAGAGAAAAAAATGTTTGATTTAAAACAAAAAAAGAAAAAAGAGAAACATCGAGGGCATTAAGAATGTAATGTATTCTTACACAAAATTTGGTTTGAGGTAAACGATGGCATCAAGTAAAAATTATTTACAATTTGTTTTAGAGCAGCTGTCCGAGTTGGATGAAATTACATATCGGACTATGATGGGAGAATTTATTATTTATTATCGTGGCAAGATCGTAGGAGGCATTTATGATGACAGACTGCTTGTAAAACCCACAAAGTCAGCAATTGCCTATATGATAGATACGGTATATGAAGTACCTTATGAGGGAGCAAAAGAGATGCTGCTGGTAGAGGAGGTTGATCAGAAAGAATTTTTGACAGGACTGTTCCACGCGATGTATGATGAACTGCCGCTGCCCAAACCCAAAAAGAAAAAATAGGTATTGCGAAGGGAAAACAAATAAATGGACAAGGCAATTTTGTATATACATGGTAAAGGTGGAAATCCGAAAGAGGCAGAGTATTATAAAGCGCTCTTTGAAGAATATGATGTAATTGGTTTTGACTATTCCTCACAGTTACCTTGGGAAGCGAAAAAAGAGTTCCCCAGATTGTTTGATAACCTATGCGGAACATATGAAACAGTAACAGTGATTGCGAACAGCATTGGTGCTTTCTTTGCTATGAGTGCTTTGGCAGACAGCAAAATAGAGAAGGCATACTTTATTTCTCCGGTTGTAGATATGGAAAGATTGATTCGGAATATGATGCAGTGGGCGAATGTGACCGAAGATGATTTGCAGAAACAGAAAGAAATCCCGACATCCTTTGGGGAAACACTTTCCTGGGCTTATCTTTGTTATGTGAGGGAGCATCCTGTTACCTGGACTGTTCCAACGCACATTCTGTATGGAGAAAAGGATAACTTGACATCGTATGAAACAATAGCTGAGTTTGCAGATAGAATCGGAGCAACACTTACAGTTATGGAAAACGGGGAGCACTGGTTTCATACGAAAGAGCAGATGGACTTTCTTTCTGACTGGATCAAGCAATGTACATGATATGTTCAAATGTTGAAACTATGTAACGGAAGAAGATGTGATAAAATGTAAAAGGAGCCATGGTGTGTGATAAGCCATAGGTTCCTTTTTGCTTTCTAAAAAGGAGTAACATGGCAAAACTTATTTTTACTTCCCGATATTTAAAAGATGCAAAACCATCTCAGAAAGAAAATTATGTCCATTACATTGGAACGCGGAAAGGGGTAGAGAAAATTGATACAAGTAAAAAGCACCTCCCAGCAACGGTGAGTCAAAAGAAGTTAGTGCATCAGCTCCTGCAGGATTTTCCGGCGACAAAAGAAATGCTGGAGTATGAAGATTATCAAAGAAAACCAACAATCGAAAATGCCTCGGAATTTATTTCCTGTGTATTGGAACAAAATCTTGATATAGCAGCGACGCGAAAAAATTATGTGGATTATCTGGCGCATCGTCCCCGTGTAGAAAAGATTGGTGAGCATGGTCTGTTTACAGATGAGGGAGAACCGGTGGTTCTTGGACAGGTGCAGAATCAAGTGGCAGATCACAAGGGAATTGTGTGGACCCATGTGATTTCCCTTCGGCGCGAGGATGCAGCCCGGTTAGGGTATGACAGTGCTGTTCAGTGGATGGCATTGCTGCGTTCCAAACGGGCAATGCTGTGTAAGCATATGAAAATTGACAGCGCCAATCTGAAATGGTACGCTGCATTTCATAATGAAAGCCATCATCCCCATGTTCATCTATTGGTGTACTCAGTAAAAGATGGAGAAGGGTATCTGACAAAGCAGTCGATTGAGGCCATGCGTTCTGAGCTGGCGCATGATATTTTCCGTCAGGATTTTGCAAATATTTATGAGGAACAGGCGCAGTCTCGTATGGATTTAAAGGAACGGTCGGAAGTTGTAATGAAGACATGGATAGATGAAATACGGGCGGGGACGCTTAAGAGTTCGGAAATTGAAACCAGTATGATGCAGCTTTCTAAACGGCTGCAGAATACAGGTGGGAAAAAGGTTTATGGCTACCTGAAGAGAGATGTGAAGGATCTGGTCGATCACATCGTAGACGAGTTGGAGAAAGATGACCGGGTGTCTGCCCTGTACCGGGAATGGGGGCTATGGGAGGATGAGATTGTGAAGACCTACCGAAAACAGACGGAAGAATTACCGCCTTTATCAAAACAGCCTAAATTAAAAAGTATCAAAAATATGGTGATTGCAGAAGCATTGAGGCTTGGCAGTCATCATTTTTTGTTTGAAGAGAATGAAGATGGATACTCAGAACCAAAGGACGATTTTTTTATACAAGAACCAGATCCGGTAGCAGAGCTGACAGGGGAACTAGATTCGGACTATGCGGTGGAGGAAGTCAAGCAAGAGCTTTTTCCTAATGGCAGAAAAGAAAAATCCAGTTCCAATTGGTGGACAGATGGATATATACAGGCTAGGAATTATTTGTATGGCAGCGATTCTACATTGCAGGATTTTGAAAAGGCATATCAGAAGTTCCTTCAGGAAGCAGAGCAGGGGAATGGGTTTGCCATGCACGACCTTGGTCGAATGTTTGCGGATGGCTTGGGACGGGATGCGGATGTGGGGCTGGCACAGAAATGGTATGAGAAAGCATTGGAAGCATTTCTTGTAAGAGAAGAATCCGTAAAGAAAAAGGAGAAACCATATCTGCAATATCGTATTGGGAAAATGTATGCTTCTGGTTTGGGAGCAGAACAAAATTATGAAAAGGCGGCACACTGGTTTTCTCAGGCGGCTGCAATGGATCATAAGTATGCCCAGTATTCTCTGGCTGGGCTTTACCGGCGGGGCCGGGGGGTGGAGCAAAATGATATACGGGCGTTTTCTCTATATATGAGTTCAGCAGAGCAGGGGAATCCTTATGCCAGCCTGGAACTGGCGAAGATGTATAGGGATGGTTTTGGTACAGAGCCGGATTTACAGCAGGCAGAGTGGAGATTTCAGAATGCGTATTCCGGTTTTGTGGTTCTGGAAGAAAAAAGTCATGATGATAAACTCCAGTACCGGATTGGTCAGATGCTTCATACTGGAACGGGAACCAGCAAAGATGATGAGGGGGCGGCCAGGTATTGGGAAAAGTCTGCAAAGCTGGGGAATATCAATGCTCAGTATGCACTTGGAACACTCTGGCTGGAAACGGGAAGTGGAGACAGCGGCCAGGCAGTGGAATGGCTTACAAAAGCAGCAAATGCAGAGCACTCAGCCGCCCAGTATGTGTTGGGGAAATTATACCAGGATGGTGTGTATTTTAATAAAGATATGGATCAGGCCATGAAATGGTTCCGCTCTGCAGCAGAACTTGGAAATGAATATGCTGCATATCGGATGGGATGTTTGTTGCTTTTGGGGGAGGAAATACCGAAGGATGTGGAAGCGGCTGTGAAGTGGCTCAGCCTGTCAGCGGAAAAAGGAAATCCATATGCGCAGTATCGGCTTGGAATGCTATATCTCAAGGGGGAAGAGTTTTCTCCTCAAGTGGAAGTGGCAATGAAATGGCTTCAACAGGCAGCGGAGCAGAAAAATGAATGGGCCTTTTATCAGTTAGGGAAGTTATATCTTTCAGGAGAACATGTAACGAAAAATGTGGAAACAGCAGTACATTACCTGGGACTATGTGCGGAAAAAGGAAACCAGTATGCTCAGTATGTGTTGGGAAAGTTATATCTCTGTGGCAGAGATGTTTCCCGTGATCGGGAAAAGGCAGTGGAATATCTGACAGCATCGGCAGAACAAGGAAATCTGTATGCCAGTTTTTTACTGGAACATCTGGATGCATATCAGGATCCGTCCTTGTTTCTGGCAGCAACCAGACTGCTTCATCATCTGGAAAAGCTGTTTTGCGAAGAAGTACAGAGACCAATGGAAATGAAGCGGTATCAGATTGACCGGAAACGACGCAGGAAACTGTCAGAGAAAAAGCAGGCTCAAGGACATCATAGGGATGATCAGGAGCCGGCACAAGGTATTTATTGACGAAGGAGGATGGCATGGGAGAATTTGTTTATTTTACGGAAGAACAGAAACAGAGGGCCAATGCGGTGGATCTGGAAGATTTTCTTTCCAGGCAGGGGGAAAAGCTGCTTCGTTCTGGAAGAGAAAAGCGCCTGGCCAGTGATCACAGTATTACAGTGAGGGGAAATCGATGGTATGATCACGCGACAGAAAAGGGAGGCTGTGCCATTGACTTTGTGCGGATGTTTTATAACCAGAGCTTTCCGGATGCAGTTACAATGCTGCTTGGTGGAGAACAGGGAGTTGCATACCGGGAAAGCGTGAATCAGCAACTAGAACCGAAAAAGCCATTTGTACTTCCAGAGGCGAACCAGACCATGCACCGTGCTTTTGCGTATCTGATAAAGACAAGGTGTGTGGATCCTAAAGTAGTATCTGTATTTGCAGGAAAACACATGATTTATGAAGATGTTAAATATCATAATGTTGTGTTTGTGGGTTTTGATTCAGATGGAATCCCACGCCATGCACATAAAAGGGGAACCTGTCAGAAGGGACAACCATTTAAGGGGAATGTAGAAGGATGTGATCCAAGGTACAGTTTTCGTTGGGTTGGGAAGAGTAATACCGTGTATGTATTTGAGGCACCGATTGATATGCTGTCTTTTATTTCCATGTATCAAAAGGGGTGGATGGATCATAGTTATGTGGCACTCTGTGGGGTGGCAGAACATGCGTTGATGCAGCTTTTGAATGATGCACCGCACATCTCCCAAATTGCTTTATGTCTGGATCATGATAAGGCGGGAATCCAGGCAAGGGAACGGATAAAGAAAAACCTGTCTGAGCGGGGATACCATATGGTATTCTCGCTTTTTTCAAATCTTAAGGATTGGAATGAGGATCTTCAAGAGCTGAAGAAGCCACCGCCGGAATATATGAACAGACAGCAGACAGTTATACAGATGATGTGAGAGGAGGGGAGTAGGATACAGGGAGTCATTATATTTATTTGTATAGGTTTGGGGATGTTCGCTGTAATCGGCAGTCTGGTAATGATATCAAATCATTATACCTTAAACGGAATTAAATCGAGAACGGTAGGAGACGGGCAGTATGGAACTGCACGGTTTGCAACGGAAAAGGAAATACGGGAAACGTATGCTCATGTACCATATGAACCGGAGCAATGGAGAGCAGGAAAGCATCTACCAAAAGAGCAGGGGCTGGTAGTTGGATACAAAAAGAAAGGAAATTTTATCACAGCACTGGTAGACAGTGGAGATATTCACTGTCTCATGATCGGGGCAGCAGGAGTGGGTAAGACCGCAAACTTCTTATACCCTAATATCGAATATGCCTGTGCTTCTGGAATGAGTTTCCTCACCACAGACACGAAGGGCGATCTGTTTCGTAATTATGCAGGTATAGCCAAGGAATATTATGGCTATCGGATTTCCATTCTGGATTTACGAAATCCCACCCGTTCTGATGGTAACAATATCCTGACGCTGGTTAATAAATACATGGATGAGTATTTAAAGAATCCTGAAAATCTGGCAGCAAAGGCAAGAGCAGAGAAGTATGCGAAAATTACAGCTAAAACAATCATCTGCTCTGAAGGGGCTTCTGCCAGCAGTTATGGACAAAATGCTTTTTTCTATGATGCAGCAGAAGGTTTGCTGACTTCTGTGATTCTGTTGATTGCAGAGTATTGCCCGCCAGAGAAACGCCATATCATTTCTGTGTTCAAGCTGATTCAGGATCTTCTGGCGCCATCCCCAGTGAAGAACCGGAGCCTGTTCCAGTTACTTATGGATAAGCTGCCACCTATTCACAAGGCGAAGTGGTTTGCAGGAGCAGCTTTAAATTCTGCGGATCAGGCAATGGCCTCTGTGCTATCCACAACCATGTCCAGATTGAATGCGTTTCTGGATTCTGAAATGGAACAGATCCTGTGCTTTGAGAGTACCTTGGACACGGAAACATTCTGTAGGGAAAAGTCAGCAATTTTTATTGTGCTGCCGGAAGAGGATAACACGAAGTATTTTATGGTATCCCTGTTTTTACAGCAGCTTTACCGGGAAATGTTGACGATTGCAGATGAACATGGAGGAAAGCTACCCAACAGAGTCATGATGTTTGCGGATGAAATCGGAACCATACCAAAAATTGAATCCATGGAGATGATGTTTTCCGCAGGCCGTTCCAGACGGATCAGCATGGTTCCTATCATTCAAAGCTTTGCGCAGTTGGAAAAGAATTATGGAAAAGAAGGTTCCAGTATTATCATCGATAACTGCCAGGATATTTTGTTTGGAGGTTTTGCACCAAACTCAGAGAGCGCAGAAATTTTATCAAAAGCATTGGGAAACAGAACAGTGTTGTCTGGTTCTATATCCAGAGGAAAAAATGACCCCAGCCAGAGCCTGCAGATGATGAGCAGACCATTAATGGCGCCGGAGGAGTTAAAGACCTTGCCAAAAGGAAATTTCATTCTTGCTAAGACAGGGGTATGCCCTATGAAAACAAGGCTTCCTTTGTTTTTTAAATGGGGTATCCGGTTTGAGGAGGTTTATGAAGTCCCGGAACAGGCAGCAAGAGAGGTTGTATATGCTGACCGATTGGAATTGGAGGAGGAAATAGTAAGGCGGTCTGATTTTGATGAGGAAGACTTATGGAGGGGATCTGTTGAAAGCGGAAAGTTGGAGGAGGCTTCGTTTTTAGGGGGAAAGGCTCATGGAGAGACAGGGAAGGAAAAACAGCATAAGGCAGCTACTCGAAGACCACCTCTTAGAACCGATTAGCAGAGAGGAGAACAGATGGCTTATTTTTCTAAAATTTATTCTTCAGATCTGCCTCATCGGGCTAAAGCTGTGTATATGTATTTGAAGGATCGGAGTAATACAGACGGACAATGCTATCCTGCGATTGGCACTATCGCAAAGGAATTAAACCTATCACGGAGAACTGTAGAACGGGCGATTCAGGATCTGGTAAAGGCTGGGCTTATAAAAAAGGAACAGAGGTGGCGTGAAAACGGAGGAAAAAGCAGTCTTTTATATACGCTGATAGACAGCAGCTAGAAGATACGCCACCAAGGGATCAGTTTGTTTTCTTGGTGGCATATGGGATATGGCAATATGACATATGAAGAGAAGGTATCACTTGAAGAACTATAATAATCAGAGAAAAAATTAGACAGTTATTTATAAAAAAAGAAGGTGAGTGTGAGGTTAATGCGTATCAATTTTTGGTGAATATAAAACAACTTAGGGTAAGAAAAATATTTCCGAATAAAACAATATGTGGTATAATAAAAAACAATGCTATGTGAACAAAAAGGGTGCTGCGATGAATCAATATATTGGACAGCAATTTGCTGCTTTAAGATACGAAAAAAATATTTTGGTTGTTGAAGAAACTACATCTGCTGGTGGATGCGGCTCCTTCAACGCGGCTTCTTCATGTCCTGCGTCAGCCTGTCTTTATGACAGTGCGGCGTGGGGCTTTTTTATTGCCTGAAAGGAGTATGAGAACATGAGTCTGAAATATACCTGCCCCAGCTGTGGAACCCCCTTGGGTTATGAGGGATTGTGTTGGAAATGTAAGTGCGAGCAAGAACGGCAAGCTGCTCTTGCCTGGACGCCGGAACAAATCACGAAGAAACAGAAAAACCTGATCCAGAACATCCAGAGGCTGGCTGACATGGAGGACCCAGAGTTCGCCGACTTTTGGCAGCTGCTTGGCTACCATGATGCCATCACCTCGGAGATTCAGCGAGTGGCACTGGCCGCAGAGGTGTTCTGGCCCTGTGAGCTCTATTATCACGCTCCCGCCGATGTGCGGGATGGTCTGATCCATGCGCTGTTGTCCGCGGAATATTCCAGCGCAGCCTCCAACCTGATGAGTTGCCTTGCTATGCAGGGAGATGACAAGGCAATGGAGACGCTGCTGGAGCTGGAGCGAAATCCCCGGCCCTGGCGCAAGGGCCTCTATGTGGACCCATCCAGCTATGCGCAGATCGGAGGCTGGACCTTCAACAAGGAGGGCCAGAAAATCCAACTCAACTTCGACACTTGCTATCCTATGGTCAAAGGAACCACCGATGAGAAATCTCCCGTCCGCATTGGCCGGGCAAGGGAGGACACATGCCCCCACTGTGGCGGGCGCATGGTGGACATGCTGGTATTGGACGGCCGGGATGAGCGGCTCCGGTTCCTGGGACTGGACGGCATCTTGACCGCCACCTGCTGCCCCAGCTGTGTGGGATTTCTCAAAGGCCCCGCCTTCAACCGGTTCACCCTGGATGGCGGCGTGGAGGTCTTCCCCTCCGAACTCTTTGACGGGGCGGAGAAGACGGATTGCTATGTCAGTCCCGAGGACTACAAGGCCCTCACGGAAAATCCCTTTGTGCTGGGCGAAGCGCCTGTGCCCCTGTTTTACGGCGCGGCCTGCCAGGATGTGAACACCATCGGCGGCTTTGCCAACTGGGTGCAGGACGCGGAATATACCACCTGCCCCCACTGCGGCAAACCCATGAAGTATCTGGCTCAGATCCAGTGGGATACGGTGTTTGATTGTGCGGAGGGCACGCTCTATGTGGAGTTCTGCTCGGACTGCCAGATCGTATCCATGCAGCACCAGCAGACCTGAGAGGAGACCTTGCCATGAGTTTACCAAAGCGTGACGGCGTACATGACCGCTACTATCTGATCCACAAGCCGGACACCTCCCCGGAGGTGCTGGCAGAGGCGGATCTCTGCATTCAGGATGTACTGAATGGCACCGCCCGTGAAAATCACTCCGCCTACCCGACCGTAGTGCGAAATCACAACGGGACACCGTTTCTTCCCGATCAACTGCTGGAGCGGTATCTGACCGGTCTGCCGTTGAAGGAATTTCCCTGCGATGTTGCTGTTTCCCTATGCGATGCCATGCGGCGGCTGGTTGGCTGGGAAGAGATCCGCTATACATTGGAGAAGTACATAGAAAAGCAGGTGCAGGAGCGGTTCTTCCTTGTGGGAGAGCGGGATGATGGCTTTACCGTCTTCCCGCCCTGTACAGTACTGCCAGAATTGCATCCGGAGGATGTGGATGAAGGTCTGCTGCGCTTTGCCTGCTATGTGGCGATCTGCCATACGGTGTATGGGCAGAGTTTTGAATCCCTCACCACTGAACACATCCTTGGCCTGATTTCCCAGATTCGTCCTGACATGGTAAAGGAACTGAAAACCAATGGTAGCGGCAAATTGCCGCCTAATATCCAAAAGCGGAAAACAAAGCACCTGACCGCCTCGGCTAACGACGCTTTCGCCACCATCCGCATTACCGCCAGGGACTGCGGCGAGGGGGCCTGTGAGGAGGCTCTCAGCTATCTGATTGAGATTTTGGAGCAGCCGGAGTTCCCCCACAGCTACTCCATCGAGTTTCGCGGACCAGAGAAGATCTACCTGCCCATCCCCGGCCTGCCCAAGAAGGGTGTCCATCAGCTTTTTGCCTGTGCGGTGCGGTATCCCCGTCTCCATGTCCGGATGGAGAATTATGCTCGGCTGGCCATGCAGGAGGACGAGTGGTACAACAACCTCTCTGATGAGTCCTGCGCCATGCCTGGCACCTTTGCCGTGTTTGCCCTGGGACTGGAAGGGCCGAAGTGGTGGCGGCTGGTGTGCGATTACCTGGATCGCTGTGATGACGAGCACTCCTCTTTGCAAGAAAAGTTTATTCACACCTTTTTTAAGAAGTACGGGTTTACTGCTCAGTCCCTGCCGGTGCTGGTCCACGGTGTCCAGTCCATGCAGAATCTGAAGCCCGCAAAGGAGTTCCGCACCCTGATCGCCAATGAGGAGAGCCTGGATGCGCTACTGGAGATCAAGGGGCATCTGGAATATTACCTGTCGGAAGAATCCGGCAGCAATAAAAGGGCGCTGGCCTACCTGTGGCGTGATGTGCTCTGGGCCATCTGGGGCACAGCCTCTGAAAACGGCGGCAGCAAGGTCATCAAGACGGCGCCCAAGGAACTGAAAGAGAAATACCAGCAGGTATTTGCGTAAGGAGAACGCCATGAAAAAGAGAAAAGTCAAGGACTTTATTGCCCTATACACCCCGGAAGATGAGGAAAAGCTGGTACTGATCCAAGACGGCACCAGCGCGGACAAGACCTTTCTGGATACTTTCTGGGCGGCGCATACCCATGCCCTCGCAATGGCAGATGTAAAGACCGGACAGGTGATCTCCGGCCGCTGTTACCTGAGCTGGCCGCTGACGGACAAGGAACGGGAAGCTGGCGACTATTCCAAGCGGTTTACCAAGGGCAATACCTATCGGATCAAAGCCCGCGGCTGGAAAGGTGATGCCCTCAGTGAATCCCAGTGGTATGTCACCGAAGTGCTGGAGGAGGATGTAGCCTGTCCGGCACTGGCGGAACTTTGGGCGGAGTACACGAAGCCTGTTCTTCTGGAGGACGAAGTGCTGGGAACGCTCACGCTGGATCGGGAGATGAGCACATTCGATGGAACCTGCAAGTGGATGGGAAAAGAAGTCCGGATCTCGTTGGATGTGGAGATCGAAAGGAAAGCATCCTGGACCCGCGTCACCAATGTGATGAAGAAGCTACTGACAGAGCAGGAATCGTGGGACAAGTCCCTGCGGGCGATGGCGGCCCAGAGGCTCACCGCACTGGCCAACGAGTGGCTGGCGGACGATGACCAGACCGACCGGGACCCGGAGAAAGACCCCATCACCGAGGAGGAATTTGCCCAGCGCATCCT
>ENA-OPSF01000061-OPSF01000061.1-human-gut-metagenome-genome-assembly--contig:-NODE-61-length-85501-cov-50.853346_pt1 | contig 85501 bp, 68 predicted proteins | sample MGYA00241452_ERZ501896 | MGnify/ENA primary metagenome ERZ501896 (study PRJEB25962, sample SAMEA2042111) | human gut metagenome | biome: human gut; feature: human-associated habitat; material: faeces... | reverse complement strand
CCTTGCACAGTCAGTGGCAAAGGGCGATATTTGCTGTAAGAAATGAAATAATGGTGTATTATTTTATAATATCATCTTGCTTCTTATAATATCTATATTGTCCTTTAAGTTCTTGCTTATGATTTCAGCATAATATTGTTATTCTTGTGGATTCATGTTTGCACATGGCTGAGGTCTCTTGTAATGGTAGATGTAAACGTATGAAGCAGTATTAAAATAAAGGAACAGAGATTGGCTTACCTTTTATCTATAAAGTACGACATAAAAATCTCCTGCTTTTAGTTCTATAATTTGAAGTAAACAAAGGCTAAAGCAAGAGAACTTCTATTTCCAAGTTTTAATATATAAGATTTTTAGATTTTGTAATCTAATTTTTAAAACAACCTTTTTTATACAACTGAAGTCTGTTACCTTTTTCGGATGACTATTTGCTGTCTGATTGCAGATAATAAGATATGTCTCTTTTTTATACATAATGAGTGTTTTTAGGATAGAACATTGGCAATGAAACTTAACTTCATTCTTTTTAATTAAATGTACATTTTTTATTGTTTTGCTTAAATGTTCTAGTTTCAATATTCATATATCACTGTTGGGATATGTAAACAAAAAATATCATTGACAAACTCTACTCTTAAGGTAGATATCAAATATTTTGTTCATTATACCAGGATCTCGTCGTTTGTCAGTAATACTTTATGTTCCGTTCTGCTCCATCTTTAATCTGTAAAAGGATCTTTTAGCATACATATAGTCACATTAGTAATTTTATTATTTGATTTTCTAAAAACATATTGCACAATAATCTACTTTATTTTTTAGTTTCAGCTTTTATGGTTATCTTTGTTATATTAATATTGGACTTTTATTATTAACCATGAATAATAAAGTTACGAATCAATTATATGATGACTGAATCAGAAATTAGAGAAAAATTGTCACAGTTGTTATCTGATGAACAATTAAACTATAGTCAAATATTATCTTTATCTAATGAGTTAGCTAAATTCGATAAAGATAATATTAGGTTTTCTGTAGATGCAGGAGTTATAGATCGGCTTGGTAATGAACTCGTTTCACGTCAAGAAACTGCGGTTTCAGAATTGGTAAAAAATGCTTATGACGCTGATGCTGCTTTTGTAAAATTAACTTTTATAAATTCTTCAAATGTTGGTGGTTCTCTTGTTATAGAAGATTCTGGAGTTGGAATGTCAAGAGAACAATTAATTAATGGATTTATGCGTATATCTTCAACGGATAAAATACGTAATCCATATTCTGATATTTATAAAAGGAAAAGGGCCGGACAAAAGGGAATTGGGCGTTTTGCAGTTCAGAGATTGGGCAAAAAGTTGACAATTATAACTAAAAAGGAAAATAGTAAAATAGGATATCGTCTTATAATTGATTGGAATGAATATGTTGGTGAAAAGAATCTTGTGGACATTACAAATTCAATAGAGGCTATTCCTTCAGATGGGCATCAAGGAACCATATTACAAATTGACAATTTGAGAGATAAGTGGACAGAAGCTGCAATTAAAAGAATCTATAGATATGTGTCTGACATAATGCAACCATTTCCATTGAGTAATGTTCAGGTAAAAGATAATATAGATCCAGGATTTAAGGCTATATTTTATATTTCGGATGGTGCAAATGTTCAGACAATTGTAGATGATAAGATCATGATTTATGATCATGCGGTAGCTATTATAGACGGGACGGTTGATGAAAACCATTTTGCAACTTTTCATGTTCATAGCCCGAAATTAAATATTGATTTTACAGATAGTATTGGATGTGATTCTAATGATAAGAATTCTAAGTTTGATAAGATTAAAAATGTTAGATTTAGGGCTTATTATTTTATTTATGAAAGTAATTTGATTCCTAAAATGCATATGAATGCCATTAGAAAATTAGCTAATATAGCAGGAGGAATTCGTTTATATAGGAATGGATTCCGAGTTTTGCCATATGGTGAGCCCGGAGATGATTGGCTTTCATTAGATATGTCAACACGACGTCGTTCAATATTACCAACTCATACAAATATTTCATTTTTTGGTTTTGTAGAAATTGATGATACTAGTGGTGATTTTGAGGAAACTTCTAGTAGAGAAGGGTTGATGAATAATGATGCGATGATTCAACTGCAGAATTTTACATATAAGGCTATTTTGAATTCTGTTATTAAAATAGCAGAGGTAAGAAATATAAAAATAGTCTCAGGTCAAAAAAAAGATGAAAAAGGGAATTGGGAGAAGATTGATATTCGAGTCAAAAATATAGCTCATACATTAGAAGAATTAGACAAAGCTTTGGAATTTGAAAACGATGGTGTTGTTGCAAGAAGTAAACGCCATAAGAAAATTCAAAAACTTAAGAAAGATATAGATGAAGTTGATAAATTGCAAAAACAAGAATTGGCTAGGAGTTTCAAGGAACGTTCTATGTTGAGAGTTTTGAGTAGCGTTGGGCTTACTATTGGCCAATTTGTTCATGAAATAAAATATCATTTAGATAATATTCGAGATGATATAAAAAGCTTAATGAATGATTTAAATGGTGAAGTGCAAGCTCTTAATAGATTAGTTATTTTAGAGGCGAATTTCGCATCCTTTAGAACTTATATGTCTTATTTTGACAACGTTGTTTCTCTTAATATAATTAAAGAACTTCGACCTATTGAATTGAGAACAGTAGTGAAACCATTTATTAATTCTTTGCGGAATGATGCCTTAAAATCCGGTATAGAATTTGTAGAACCTAAATTTGATGGGTATAATTTGTATACAAAGCCTATGCATCCATCAGAGTGCTCATCAATATTATTCAACTTTTATACAAATTCTAAGAAAGCAATAAAGCGGATTGGTGGTGTTGGTAGAATTTTTATTGAGTGTGGCGTAAGTGATAAATTTGTTTATTTAGAGTTCTCGGATACAGGTGATGGTATTTCTAAGGAGAATGAAGAAAAGATTTTTGATGAATTTTTTACGACTACTTCTCAAGAAACTCTTGATTCAATTGAATATAAGAATGAAATATCTGGCACGGGATTAGGATTAAGTATTGTGAAGGATATTGTATCAAGTTATAGAGGAAATATAATGGTGGTATCACCTAAAGAAAATTACTCCACTTGTATCCGGGTAGAGATACCTAAAGCTAGTGATAAAGAACTTAATGAAATCATTTAATATATGTTATACAAGTTATTATATATAGAAGATCAGCCTGCAGATAGTATCAAGGATGATCTTTCTCGACAAGGTTTTCTTGTAGATGTTGATAATGCTGATGATTTTCAGTCAGCAATTTCTAAAATTGGAGCCTCAAATTTTGATGCATATTTAATGGATTTTAGACTTACGGCAAATAAAGGTATTGTTGATGCTCCAACTTATGCGTCAACAATAAGAACTTTTGGTAGAAATCATAAAAACAAACCAATTGTCTTAATATCTAATGAAAGAAATTTATCGGAATTTGAAAACGATTTTACGAGTCAGGATTTATTTGATTTTGTTGTTAGCAAAGAAGATTTCAGAGGCAATCTGAATAAATATTGTAATAGAATTAAATCTATAATAGAAGGATATCAAGAAATAGAAAAGGATAATTATGATATTATCAAAATATTGAACCTAGATGATGAGAATATTCTTGATTATCGATTACAAGATAAATTAGAGGTATTTTCTAAAAGGAGAGATGTCTATGGATATTGTCGACTAATTTATTATTCTATTATTCGTTCTTCTGGAATGCTAATAGGGGAAGACATCTTAGCGGCAAGATTGGGAATTGATAAATCATGTAGTGATTTTTCTTCTTTTTTAGATAAAATATCAGAATGTAAATATAGTGGCATTTTATCATCTTCATATAATAGATGGTGGTTTTATAAAGTTCTAAAATTTTGGGAGAAAATATCAGATGGAAAATCATTACGTAGACTTAAAGCTGTTGATAGGGTTCAGATTATTAATTCTGCTCTAGGATTAAATTTAATATCAGCAAGTCCATTAGAACTTTCAACTAGTACAACTTTTTGGACTATATGCTCAAAAACGTTAAAGCCATTAGATCCAAGTGAAGGCTATGTTTACAATCATAAACAGTTGGAGGTTTGGCAAGAGCAAGAATACATATCTTTATTTGCGGGGTTGGAATATCCAGAATTATTGGAATATTTGTCCCCCACTGATAAACGTGAAATTATAGAATTTGGGAATAATGCAAAAGCATAGTAAAATAATAAGTGATATCAAAGAGTTACTTTCATTACTCAGAAAATATGAGTTTGATAATATAATGGAATTGTATCCATTAGATAATATCGTAGGTAGACATGATCAAAATCTTGTTTTTAGCATTGACAATTTAGTACTGAGAGTGTCTTCTTCAGGGTTAAAACCTTATCCTAAGGTATCTAAATTCTCTATTATATTAAAAACCAATTATAGGCTTCAGGCAAAATTAATAAATAATACAGATATCTTTACAGATTATTCTCTTGAGATATTTATAAAAGGATACAAAGATGTTACTGAAGATTCGGATGAATATAAATTTTTTTGTTGGCATCTTGATAAAGAGGAAAATACTGATGGGAAGTTTATGCATCCTCTATATCATTTTCATGCAGGTGGAAAAGATATAAAAGATTTTTTATACGAGGAAAGTGAAGTTGTTATTATTAGTTCTCCAAGGATACCTCATCCTCCCATGGATATTATATTAGCAATACATTTTATCATACAGAATTTTGTCAATAGTAGTGAATACCCTCAAAAATTAAAATTATTGCAAGATGATAACTATGTAGACATTATAGAAAGAGCACAAGAGCGAATTCTTAAACCGTATTTTAATGTTATGGCAGGTTCTGAATCTCCATCGTATACAAAGCATAATTTATTCCCATTGTATTTATGACACCCCAAATATCGATTTTTTTACGTAACTTTTCAAGTGAAATTCAGGAAGTTAACAGCTTGTTGGTGTCTGCTTACGTATTTATTAATAAGTTGCAGGTTAACAATAATACTTTAATAAAAGAACTTCTTATTCGAGAAGAAGATTCTGCTCAGTATAAAAACTTGTTACGATTTATAGCAATCATACGCAAGACATTTACTGATTTTTTATTAGAAGATTTAATAGAACTTTTCGAATTTGTTATTTCTCCTGCAGAGAAGGAAGTTAATGGTGCTGTTTATACTCCCGAAAGAATTCGAAGATACATAGTAGAAGCTACACTAGGAAATTTTAGAAACGATCAATTAGAAAATTTGAAAATAGCTGATATATCATGTGGCTGTGGAGGCTTTTTTATATCTGTAATCGAATATATTCATCATAGGATTGATGTTTCTTTAGAACAATTATTTTCAAATCTTTATGGCGTAGATATTGAATCTTATAGTATAGAAAGAACAAAGATTCTGTTAAGTTTATTTGCGATTCAAAATGGAGAGGATATTAGAACTATAAATATTAATTTATATAATGCAAATTCGCTAAATTTTAATTGGAACTCTATTCAGGGTTTTGAAGAAAATGGTGGATTTGATGTTATTGTTGGAAATCCTCCTTATGTTAGTTCTTCTAAAATATCCGAAGAAAACAAGAAATACTTACAATGCTGGTCTGTTTCATCTACTGGTAAGGCAGATATGTATATACCTTTCTTCCAGATAGGCATAGAATGTTTAAATGCAAGAGGAATACTTGGTTATATCACTGTGAGTAATTTTTATAGAAGTGTTAATGGTAGAGCTTTTAGGATATATATGTCTGAACATCAATATAGTCTTAAAATGATAGACTTTGGTGCAGAGCAAGTTTTTAAAAATAGATCAACTTATACGTGTATCTGTTTAATCAAAAAGCAAAGAGGCGATATTGAATATTGTCAAGCAAAAAGTAATGAATTAGACATTATTGACAATTATAGATTTACAAATATATTGTATAGTAATTTATCAAATAAAAGAGGATGGCTTTTACAGAATTCAAATATTATTGAGAATATAAAAAAAATAGAATCTATAGGTACTCCATTAGGTAAACTTTTTGAAATTAGAAACGGCTTTGCAACATTAAAAAATGATGTGTTTATTTTAAATGTAATTAAAGAAGATGAGTTTTATTACTATACTAAGAATAAGTTAGGGGATGTTTATAAAATAGAAAAGGATATTTGTAGAAATGCCATAAAACCAAATACATTAAAATCAGAAAACGAGATAAATGATAAAATAGAAAAGTTATTATTCCCCTATAGAAAGAATGGCGATTTAATAGAAATAATACCTGAAGATTATTTAAGATCAACCTATCCTGAAGCTTATAAATATTTAGTAAGTAATAAATCTATTTTGTCTAAAAGAGATAAAGGAACACGAAACTATTCTGAGTGGTTTGCTTTTGGACGAAGTCAAGCTATAAATATTAAAGGCTATAAATTATTATTTCCGTATTTTGCTGATTATCCACATTTTGTATTCTCTGACGATCAGGATTTATTATTCTATAATGGATATGCTATACTAGCAAACAATAAATATGAATTATTGGTTATACAGAGGATTTTACGTTCTAAAGTGTTTTGGTATTATATAAAACATACAAGTAAACCATATGGAAGTGAATATTTTGCATTAGCTAAAAATTATGTAAAAAGATTTGGTGTAGTCAATTTGTCACCTTGTCAAAAGGAATATTTACTGTCTTTAACAAATCAACATGACATAGACATATTTTTGCAAGATCTGTACAATCTTTGTTTGTAAAAATCATCAAAAATAAATTTGTAAAATTTGTTAAATCTCCAATTAGGCATAATTTTCACATATGTCCAGGACATATTATAAAATTTGCATTGCTATACAATGCGTATTCCGGCGGATACCCGTTCAGCATTTCCGGTGATATTCGTTCAGTCCCCAATTAGCATGCAGTGTTGTTGGCAAAGTTAATACTTCTTTCTTAGGCTCTCTCCTTTTTTTATGTAAAGCTTTACATAAAAAAGGGGAATCTAATAGGAAATATCTATGTAAAATGTTATCTTTGTAGCTAAGAATACAAGATGCAATTTATAGCATAATCCTGAATTTGAAAACGGACTTATTCATGGGACTATAAAGTTTTATAGAGAATATTTGATTGATTTTCAGAATATAAAATAAAAGGTTCGAATCCCTGAGGGTGTACGAATCAGAAAAGTAAATTGAAGAAAAGCTCTGAAAATCAATGATTTTTGGAGCTTTTTCTTTTATGAATTCCTACAAAATATAAAAACAGTTTCTTTTTAGGCACGGAATACACGGATTTCACGGAAAAAAATAAAGAAAATCCGCGTTTTCCGTGTATTCCGTGCCTAAAAAATCATCAAGCGTCTTTCTGCATCCCCTCTTTGTCTTTAGCGATTCGCTGAAAATTTACCTTTTCATAATCTTTTTGAAATCCTCGGCAATCTGCTGCCCCATATTGACTATTGCGCTATCGACTTTATGTACCTCTGCCGGTGTGACCGCATCTTTGTAGCGCGCCTTGCCGAGCTTGAACTTCATATCGTCCAGAGTTCCGGATATATTCAGGCCCAGTTTGAACGGAATGGGGGATTTCAGGATGGAGATGTGATAGTCGAACTTCATATCCAGCCCTTGTGTGCCGCCTACCGCCGCTCTGTAACGGTCCATTGATATTTCGAACGGATAGACGGTTACATTTCCGTCTTTGATGCCGATGTTTACGGATATGCTGTCTATCATGTTTCTCTTCTTGTTTTTGAAGAAGAATTTTTTGGAGATTTCGGCGAAAGTCTCACCGTCCATCAGCACAAGACTGTCTCCCTTGACATGAATGGCCGACCGCATGGTGGGGATTTTGATGTTCAGGGCGGAGTCCAGGGAAGCGGCGGCAGCCACATTGAAATCGACCGTTCCTTCGAATGAGCGCAGCATGGGGACAATCGTGTCCAGGGAAGGGGCGAAGTCTACCAGCTTCCCGATGTTGATGTTGTGCAGCCGGAAGTCGAAACCGGCAAATCCCTCTTCCGGAGATTTTGCCTGATAGACGAGAGTGGTGTTCATGTCGGAACCCATGCCTTTCATGCTGAGTTGTTTCAGGTAGACGGACTGGTTGCGGATGTCCACAGCTCCGCGGACATCGTTGAATGTGACTTTCTCGTAATAGACTTTCCTGAAATCGGTCTGCAGTTCAAAATCCAGGTTCTTGGGGATGACGAATAGCTTTACTTCGGTGGAGACCGTATCGCTTTCCGCAGCCAGCGTATCCGACGGGAGCGATATCGACCGTATCAGCTGGTTGCAGTCCAACTGTTCGGACGATACGTCCAGTTTGGCGCGCAGGAGCTTGTGATGCCGCATGGCGCCGTACAGGTCGTGAATCGAACCGGTGGCGGTGATATCGGATTTGCCGATGCGCATGGTGGCATTGCGCAGGGTGATGACGCGGTCGTTTACCGTGACGGAAGTTTTCTGCACCTGTATGGGAAGTGCACATTCCGGGGTGCGGAATGCCATGCGGTGGAAACCGATGATGCCTTTGGGTGTCCATAGCGAATCGCGTACTTTTTCGGCTGTTATTCCGATGCCTGCTTTGTCCATTCCCAGGCGGGTGTCGCCCATGCGGCAGAACAGTGTGTCCGCTTCCAGTGTAAGCCCTATCTGCGGATTGGCAGGGTTGTGCTCTCCGGGTTGCAGCTTGAGGCGGGCGGATGATTTTCCGCAAAAGAGGTCGAGCGAATCCGCCAGGGATACTCTCAACTTGTTCATCTCTATCTTGCATTCCGTCTTGGCAGGGCGCAGTGTGTCTTGGGAAGGATAGGTGCTGATTGCCGCCGTAAAGCTTTCCGTGGCTGAGTTCAGGGCAGGTGAGCGGAGCGTCATATCCTTGATTTCAACGCGCCCTCCGAGCCATTCGTTGCCGGCAAAGTCCAGCGTAGCGTTGCTTGTGAACTCGAAATTCTTTTGGGTATGGCGCAGCACGAGTTTGTCTGTTCTGATTTTGCCTTGAACCTTTACCCGTCCCCAATCCTGTTTCTTGAGGGTGGACAGGCGGCAACGCAGTTTCAGGTCGGCATTCATCTTTCCATCCATGCCGATGCCTTCCTGAAGAGGGAAAATCTGCGCCAGCGTATTCAGGTCGACGGTGGAGCGGGTATGAAAGGTGATGTCCGGGTCGGTGAGCAGGTTGTCCACTTTCATATCGGCCAATATGTCGGTGTCGGCGCCTTTGAACTGGAAGATTTTCAGGTTCAGGCAAGAGGGGGTGTTCCGCATGAGATCTATCCGGGCGGAAAAGTCGGCGTTTACCTTGTCTATGCCGTAAGGCAGCCCGGCGTATCTGGCGAAAGCGTCTTTTATCCTGATGTCCAGCGTAGCAAGGGGCATCTTCTGCTTGCCGTACATGCCTTTCAGCGTGCCGATGAAACTTACTTCTCCTCCTGCCGATACTTCTGCCTTTTTCAGGATGCTCTCCGGAATCATGTGCAGTACGGTTTCCAGCGAGGGGGTGTGCAGTCCGTATTGCAAATCGACGTCGAGCGCTTTGGCTGCGGTGTCGCGGCGCACGGTTCCTTTTACTCCCAATTTCGTACCGTTGATGTCAATCATGGCATCGTGCAGGAGCAGGGAGTGCCGGGCGGTATTCAGTTCAAGGTCGGTGCGCAGGTGGGTGGCGATGCGGTTTGCCAACAACTGCCCGTCTTGCCAGAAGAGAAGGTTCTTGTTGCGGAAATCTACCGCCAGCATGGAATGGCCTTTCTTCATATTGGCTTTCAGGGTGAGGTCTGTGTCCCATAGGTTGGCGAAAATGCGTGTGTCGCGGTCGTCCATGGTTACCGTGGCGTGCTGGATGGAAATTTGCCGGATGTCGAGCTCGCTGATGTTCATGGCATCTCCGGCAGGTGAAGAGGCGGACTGTACCGTATCCGGAACGGTGATGTCCCAGTTGGCAATGCCGTCTTTGTTTTTATAGGCGTAGATATCGGCATGTTCCAGCGCCAGGCGGTGGATGCTGATTTTCTGTTGCCGCAGGTAGTCCATGGGGTTGACTACCGCTACGGCCTTTTTGAATGATACCAGGGTGTCGGTTCGTTGCCACAACGTGTCGCGGATGGCTTTGGAAACCAGGGTTCCGTCGGTCAGTTGCACTCCGAAGCGGGGGAATGTTGAGAAAAAGGTAAGCTCCACGCTTTTCATGTCCAGCTTGGCGTTCAGGTTGCGGTTGGCGGCTTCCAATACTATGGGAGTCAGCTTCTCGGAAGTGAATATGAAGTTCAGGACTACGGCAATCAGTATGCCTGCAACGGCTGTGAGTGCTCCCAGTATGATACCGGACAGTTTGAGTATTTTCTTGGTTTGACTTTTCATTTTGTAATTCGTTCTGTAAATATTGGGCAAGGAGTGATTTCCTTTCCTTAATCATGTGCAAAGTTATAACTGTAATTTGATAAAGCCGTAAGCCGGTATTGTTAAAAAATGATTAAAGGAATTTATGAATGATTTTTCCGCTATAATGAATAATTGAGTTCTTTTTTTATGTTAAAGCATGAATAAATGCTGCTTAAATTTTATATTTGTACCGTTGGTATCCGGTTATATTGCCTTATATATAAGGTATATCGGGATGCCTTAAGTTTAATCTAATAAATTGATGTTATGAAAAAGTACATTGCAGAAATGCTGGGAACCATGGTTCTCGTTCTTATGGGCTGCGGCACGGCAGTCAGTCTGTCGTGCACATCGGCCGACCCTAATCTGGCGGCCACGGTAATAGGTACGGCGCTTGCTTTCGGATTGTCGGTGGTGGCTATGGCCTATACTATCGGTGGTGTTTCGGGCTGCCACATTAATCCGGCGATAACGCTCGGTTGTCTGCTTTCCGGCCGTATGAGCGGAAAGGATGCCGGTATGTATATGCTGTTTCAGGTAATAGGAGCTATTTTAGGTTCTGCCGTTCTTTGGGTGCTGACTTCCAATTCGGGTGTGAGCGGAACAGGCGCCAATGCCTGCCAGGAAGGAGTTTCCGTAACGGGCGCCCTGCTGGCCGAGATTGTGTTTACATTTGTGTTTGTACTGGTGGTACTGGGCACTACCGATGCCAAGAAGGGCGCCGGTAATTTTGCCGGACTTGCCATAGGTCTCTCTTTGGTACTTGTACATTTGGCCTGCATCCGTTATACCGGTACTTCGGTTAATCCGGCTCGCAGTATAGGCCCTGCGCTCTTTCAGGGTGGAGAGGCTTTGAGCCAGTTGTGGATTTTCATTGTAGGCCCGTTTATCGGTGCGGTGCTGAGTGCCGGAGCATGGAAGATAGTTGCCGGCGGAAAGGAATGAGCCGGTGCCCGGCCTGAACCGGGTCGGTGATATTTGAAGAGGATATTTAAAGAGGATGTTTCCCGATTGCGACAGAATGCTGTGTTTGGGGAACATCCTCTGTTTTTTTACTCTTTCGACTGGTGTACGGTGAGTTGCGGGAACGGGAATCCGATGCCTTCTTCATTAAATGTCTGGTAGACGATTTCGTTGATATCGTACAGTACACTCCAGTAGTCGGCGCTTTTTACCCATACGCGTACCGTGATATCGACGCTGCTTGCGCTCAGTGAACCTAAGACGATGAGAGGAGCGGGGGTGTCCAATATGCGGCTGTCTGCATTGATGATGCGTTGCAGCACGGCTCTTACTCGCTTCACATCCTCGCCGTACTCTACGCCGAACACCCATTCGACACGGCGCTTGTCCTGCTTGCTGTAATTGGTGACGGCATTGCCGCTGAGGCTTCCGTTGGGCACATAAATCATACGGTTGTCGAGGGTGGACAGTATGGTGTGGAAAATCTGTATTTCCTTTATCGTGCCGCTTACTCCCGGTCCGTCTATGTAGTCGCCTACCTTGAACGGCTTGAAAATCAGTATAATCAGTCCGCCGGCAAAGTTGGAAAGGTTTCCGGAAAGCGCCATACCTACAGCCACACCTGCGGATGCAAGCAGCGCCGCAAAGCTGGTGGTTTCCACACCGAGCTTGCCGATGATGGCAAAGGCAAGAATCATATTCAGCAGAATCTTTATCAGGCTCTTCAGGAAGGTCTGTACGCTGGTTTCAATCTTCCGTTTTTCGAGTATTCTGGCTACCAACGCGCTTATCTGCCTGATGATGAAACGTCCGATTACATAGATTAAAATGGCGATTAATATGTCCTTGCCGGCATCCATTCCAAAATCTATCAGTTTTTCCAATGCCTGTTCGAGTTTCCCACCGGCGGCGGGAGTGTTCAATAAAAGTAAATTCATTTCTTTTTCGCAATAAATAAAATAATATTATAAAATAGGTGTATATTCAGCATGCAAAGATAATCAAAATACGGGCAGTTGTGGCGTATGAAATATATAATGCGTATTATTTCCTAAATAGAATTAAAACATTAATTTTGCCAAATATTACACTCTAACTTAAATAAATTAATAAAAAATGAACGTATGAAAAAAGTATTAACTTTATTCGGATTGCTTTTTGTGCTGTTGGGTAGTGCCCATGCACAGAAAGGAAAACAGGCGATAGGTTTTGGCCTGAGTTACGGAACGGAAATCGAAAGTATCGGGTTGGGTATCAAGTATCAGTACAATATTACCAATCCTATCCGTATAGAGCCGTCTTTCAACTATTTCTTCGAGAATGACAATGTAAGCATGCTGGATTTGAACGTGAATTTTCACTATCTGTTTCCGGTGGCCAAGAGCGTTAAGCTTTATCCGTTGTTCGGTTTGACATTGTCCAACTGGATGTTCGACATGCACGACTTTGATATTGATATGGACGAAGGCCATGTGCATATCGACGATAACGGCAATCATAACGAATGCCGGTTCGGTGTAAATCTGGGAGCAGGAGCGGAATTTGCACTGCCTCGTAACTGGGCGATGAATTTTGAGTTCAGATACCAGCTGGTAAGCGATTTCGACCAGGGGGTTATCAATATAGGAGCTGCATACAGATTCTAAGAGAGCAGCGTATATTTTCGGGCACGGATTACACGGATTTCACGGAAATACAAATTACACGGAAAACACGGATTTTCTTTATTCTTCTTCCGTGAAATCCGTGTAATCCGTGTAATCCGTGCCTGAAAAAAATATCATGTGCATTTTGCACGTCCTCTTATAACGCGTTAAACAAGAGGTGTTTCAGTATATCAGAAGTTTGTCCAATCGCACGGGAAAGTCATTGTTTCTCCATATCTGCTGAGGGTGTATGAAGCTATGGCTTTATTCTCATTGAGCGTGTAGCTCAGATTATAACGTTCGGTTGAGTTCTCGCTCGAATCCTCCGGATAGGTGTATTTGATAGTCATTGCGGTGGGCAGGTTTGCACCGGCATTTCCCAGATAACCGGTTATGGCAAAGACGTTGAATACGCAATCGTCCGAAGCCAGCTCTTCCGGGAGAAGAAGCAGGGGCATGGCGTTATAGGTGTTCTTTATTGCCTGAGTATATTCATAGGTTTGGCTGCAATAAGTGATGTTGTTGCTTTTTGTTTCTATTTTTTCCAATACCTTATTGTTGTAGGTGTAGTTGATTTCACTTGATTTGGAGTAAGGACCTTCGTCATCTTTACCGTCGGTTTTCATGCTGATTTTCTGCATCTGTCCGTCCGCATTGTAATTGAAAGTATAGGCTATATTCATTTCTTCTCTAAACTCCGGATCCGTATCTGTATATTTTAATTTATAGGCAGTGACAAACCCTGAAGTGTTGAAAGCAAAATCGGAAGCAATCCAGCGTTCGCTTTCACGTTCGGATGAAGTGATGCTGATTAAAGAGCGGATAGGGTCTACCTTTATTGCACGCGAAGAGGCATAATTGAAAACAAGAGTGTTGCCATCTACTTCCGCTTCTTTGATGGTTCCGTCTTCATTGTAGGTCACGTCAACGCCCGACATGGAAGTGGCGCGTACACCGTCGACAACCGATGAGGGAATGCCGATTGGTGCAGGACCGTTACCTTGCGTGCCGTTTTCGTCATCGTCGTCGCAAGCTGTAAGATTCAATGCGCAAATTGAAAAGCAAACACAGTACAGCAGGTTCTTGCTCAAATTTGCCAACTCAAATTTCTTTTTCATAATGTAATTCTCCTAACCCCAATTTCGAAGGTCCGTTAAAAACAGAAATAGAAAGAGATGTGAAATTGTATATGCTATTCTTTATATACTTATTATAAAAGAGAAAAGCTATAACATCCTTTCGTTGCAATTCTTGAATATGTAAAAATATCAGTAATGCAAAAGTAGGGTTGAATTCTTATTTAAGGAAATAAAAACAGAGATTGTTAGGCGCGAAAACCGACCGGATAATCCGGCTTTTGTGATGTATAGTCCGACAGGCTGGATGCGGATGAGCTAATTTCAATTAAATATACTTGGACTTAGTGATTTATTGTAAATATTTAGTCTATAATTATATTTTAAATAAGGTAGGTATAAACCAGGTTATTTGTTGTGTAAAATACATAAATATAAGTGGCTTTTTAAGAAGATGAATCGTAGATATATGAGATAGAAAAAGAGTGATTTTTCTATCATAAAAGCCTTATTATCTTAAATATCACCATATTATAATTAATATAATTTAGTTTTTAATGGCTTTTTCTTCCCAATTTTTGTTCTATATTATATTTTTTTACTACATTTGCGATGTGAATATTTTTCTTGATATAAAAATGCTAAAATAAAGTCTTTTTAGCTGAATGGTATGTAATAAAAAGATGCCTTACATATTGCGAGGCGGATAAAGATAAATATACATTAATATATAGGAAAATAATATGGTGATTATTGCTGATTGTATCAAATTTTTCGGAGAGGTTTGCATTGGTGATATGCCTATTTGTTTTACGGACATATATTCACCGATAGGTTATAGACCTGCTGTCTCTTTTCCGGTAATTACCCGGACGTATCGGCCGTCTGATGCCGCTGATAATCATGGTACATATAATAAAATGGATTGACATGAGAATAAAAGGATTCTTTTTTTTCCTGTTGTTGCTTTATGGCGGATATGCCCAGGCACAGGAACTGCGTGATTCCGTGAAAATCTATTTCCGGCAGGGGTACTCCGTGCTGGACCTTTCGCGAAGAAACAACAAACAGTCGCTGGATAGGATAGCGGACAGCCTGAAGACCAGTTATGCGGATTCTGTTTATCAGTTGCGGCGTATCATGGTTGTGGGCGGAGCTTCACCGGAAGGAAGTATCCCTTTGAACAGGCGTTTGTCTGTGAATCGTGCAAAGGTGCTTTTCAATTATTTGTCCCGTTATGGTGAACTGCCCGACTCGCTGAAAACGAATGTCTTTCTCGGAAGAGACTGGAACGGACTGATACGGCTGGTAAAGGATGACGAGAATCTGCCTTACCGGGAAGAGACGATGGAACTGTTGTACGAGCTGGCGGAGGATGCGGCAAACAACGATTTGTCGAAAGGTGACCATTTGCGGCGCATGCAACGGCTGCGCGGCGGAGAGCCTTATTGGTACATGTATAGGAAATATTTTCCGGAACTGCGTGCTTCGCGGTTGTATTTGTGGTATGAAAAGGTGTGGAATCCCCTTGCACCTGTATCAATGCCGCCCGTTAAACCAACCATGCCTCAGACAAGGGCGGTAGAGCCGATGATTGTTCCTTACGTGCCTCCACAACCGCGCAAGTGGTATATGGCTGTAAAGACCAATATGCTGTATGATGCGCTGCTTGTACCCAACATCGGTGTGGAAGCTTATTTGGGCAAGGATTGGAGTGTGGCAGCCAACTGGATGTATGCCTGGTGGAAAACCGACCGGAGACACTGGTATTGGCGTACTTACGGAGGAGACCTTTCCGTGCGCAAGTGGCTGGGAAAGGCTGCTAAAGCGAAACCGCTGACCGGACATCATTTAGGAGTCTACGGACAGATTTTTACTTATGACTTTGAAACAGGCGGAAAAGGATACATAGGCGGAAAGCCAGGCGGTACGCTTTGGGACAAGATGAACTATTCGGCAGGGGTGGAATATGGTTATTCATTACCGGTGGCCTACAGGCTGAATATTGATTTCAGCATTGCCGTGGGCTATTGGGGCGGTACTTATTACGAATATAAGCCTGTGGACAACTGCTATGTATGGCAAAGTACGAAAGAACGGCACTGGTTTGGACCTACAAAGGCGGAAGTGTCATTGGTGTGGCTGATTGGCCGCGGAAACTTTAATGAAGGAAAGGGAGGCAGACGATGAAGAGCAGGATACAAATTATGGTATGCGGACTGCTGTCCATGATTCTTTTTTCGTGCGAGCATAAGGACTTGTGTTACCATCATCCGCATGTGGCTGTCGTGAAGCTTGAGTTTGACTGGAAGAATGCTCCGCAAGCCAATCCGGAAGGTATGTGCGTGTTCTTCTATCCGGAAGAGGGGGGAGAACCGGTACGTTTCGACTTTACGGGAAAGACGGGCGGAGAGATAGATATAAAGGTGGGAAGGTATAAAGTGCTTTGCTACAATAACGATACGGAAGCCGTACAGTTCAGGGGAATGGAAGATTTCAACGCGCACGAGGGGTATACACGCGACGGAAATGTGTTTGAAAGTATTTATGGCAACGCTGCCCATTATGCGCCTCCTGCCAAAGGAGCGGAAGATGAACGGGTGGTTATCTGTCCGGATATGATGTGGGGATGCAACGCGCTGAACGTGGAGATCACCGAAGCGGGACTGAGCTATGAATGTGTGCCTTTTGAGGATAAGGACAAGACGGAGTGGATGGAAAGTACGGAACATATCATCACGCTCTATCCGGCAGAATTGATATGTACCTACACGTATGAGGTGCGCAATGTGAAGAATATGGAGTATATGACACAGGCATGCGGCTCGCTTTCGGGCATGGCGCCTTCGATACGGCTTGCCGACGAGGAATTGGGCAAGGAGTGTGTGACGGTGCCTTTTGAGACGAACCTGCATCCGGAAAATTCAACGATGACCGGAATGTTCTATACCTTCGGACATCATGAGGAGAACATGGAACCGCACATGATGGCGCTCTATGTGTGGTACTCCAACAAGGAAAAGTTCTATACGACTTTTGATGTGACCGACCAGGTGCACAGCGCTCCGGACAAACGGCACGTGCATATCATCATCGACAATGCCGAATTCCCCGAACCGCTGCCGGAAGACGGAGGATTTGACGTGGAGGTCGATGACTGGCAGGAAGTGGAAAACGACATTATAATGTGATTGTACAAACATATGTTTTGATTTTTTATTATTATTTTTTTTAGAGTTATGCAAACGAGATCAATTTTTATGGCACTATCGGCCATGGCATTGGTAACGGCATGTACCAACGACGAAACGATAGAAATGAACCAGGGCGACGGCATTACCTTTAATACCGTGGCGGGAAAAGCTACCCGTACTGGAAGTGAAGCTACTACGACAAACAGTATCAAGGACTTCCACGTGTATGCCTTTACACAAGGACTGGAGTATATGAATCATGATGTGACGAAAACAGGCAACACATGGACATACGGTGATACCAAATTCTGGCCGGAATCAACTGTGGATTTCTATTCTTACAGTCCGATGGATATGAGAAGAGGCACAGTGAATATAACGGCAGAGGGAGAGAAAAAAATCGAAAAATATTTGGTGGCAGGTGATGAAGACTTTCTGTATGCGCTGAACCTGGGTGAGAAGAAAGCCGACCACGAAGCCAAGAAACCGGTGAATATCAACTTCCGCCACGCTTTGTCGCAGATTGTATTCAAAATTAAAAACACCAATCCTAATCTGACTGTATTTGTGGATGGAATCAGAGTGGAAGGTGTAGAGAATACCGGTGATTTTACTTGGCCTACAAAAGGCACTGCCGAATATTGGGATGGTTCTGAAGCTGATACGGAAACAGACAATTCATGGGGTACTTGGAATATTGTTTATAATCCGAAAGAAGCTGAAAGGATTTCTTATAATGCAGACATTACTCCGATAATGGGAGAGGGGCTTGTTGGCTCTAAAGAAGCTCCTGTACAGGATTTGACCGTGAAGACGGACAATAGCTATAAAGGTTTGCTGCTTTTGCCGCAGACTTTGAATCCGTGGATTACAAATACGGGTGATGTGGATGCCGACGGTGATCCTATTTATAAAATTACGGGTACTGCACGCGTACTGGTTAAATGCCGTCTGGTAGATACCGAGACAAATGTCCAGTTGTGGCCGAAACCTGAAGAGGGTGCTGTGACCAAGTTCGTTGGTGTTTCCTTGGTTGGAGAAACAGTAGCTGAGGCCGACCAGGCTGCACAGGTCTGGAAGCAGGGCAAGCGTTATGTCTATACTCTTATCTTTGGTGAAGGCGGCGGTTTCAATCCTGAAAATCCCGATCCTGAAAATCCGGATCCGGAACCCGTTTTGGTTCCTATCACATTCGACGTAACTGTGGATAACTTTGTTGAATATCCTCAGGACCTCGATGCCAGTGTTCCTGATTCAAAACCCGGAAAATAAACTGAACCACCGCAAACCTGTCTTTTCCATCCGTCGGGTTGCGGAAATATAACAGGCCGGGCGGGGTTGAATGTTCCCCTCCCGGTCACTACTTATTCAAATAAAAAAATAAATGCCTATGCGACTTAATTTTAAAAAGGATTTCCTTCTTGTCACGGCCATGCTGGTCGCTGCCGGCTGTTCCGATAGCATGACGGAAGAAAACAATCCGGAACAACAGGTGCCGATTGCCTTTGGCACACAAGTTGCCACCCGCGCCGTGGTGGAAAGTGACAAGGAGGGTATGGATAATTTCACACTGTGGGGATGGGTACGGGAAAGCGACGGACCGAAACTGTTTTTCGATGCCGCTTCGGTTACTCCGTCGGGAAACTATGGTGAGAAACGTTTCTGGGCTGTAGGCAGGCCTTATGACTTTTTCGCGTTGCATCCGGAAAAAATGAAGGAAGAGGGGATTGCTGCCGAAGTTTCCTGCAACGACAAGGGCGAACTCAGGGTTACGGGTTTTGATTCTTCCAGAATGGGGAAGGATGCCGTGGATTTGATGACGGCAACAGAGACAGACGTGACTTATGAGGGTGGCGGAACGATGGCGCCCGTGCTTCTGGCATTCAAACATGAACTGGCACAGGTGAAATTAACTGTCCGTACCGGAGAGAAGCAGGCGGAAGTGTCGGACATCAGACTTTTCGGTGTGGACTATAAAGGTGATTTGTTGTGGACGCCGGAAAACTCGACATGGCAAAACCGGGTGAACTGTACGGAAGAGAAAACTCCTTTCGTACGCAGCGGGAGCGTGCGGATAGAAGCCGGAAGCAGCGCTACCGTGCTGGATGGCGTATTGCTGTTGCCGCAGCCGGTGACGGAGGATGTGGCGGTAACCTTTAAGTATGCCTATGCCGGCAAACCGCTGTCGGAGGCAAAAGAAGCGATGGTATACCTGGATGCGGCTCTGACAACGGAATGGATAAAGTCGAACACTTACCATTATAAAATAACGCTGCCTGCTGCCGATGCCGACATTACTGTCAAAGTGAGCGTGGGCGATTGGGACAGCAAGGATATTTCGGCAGATTGGTAATCTCATAAACAGGAAGGAGAAGATATGAAAATCCTGAAATACTCATATATATGTATGTTTGCCGCAACGGCGGGGATAATGACGGCTTGTGCACCGGACGGGCAGGAAGGGATGTTTCCCGGAAAGGGAGAACCGGTGACGGTGAAATTTTCAATCGATACAAGGGCGGCAGGAACGGATGATTTCGACTCGCAGGTGAAGACGCTCAGGGTGTATGCTTTCCAGGATGGCAGCCCGGTGGGGTATTATTATGGTGGGGAGGATGTGCCGGCTCATACTTTTGAATGGAAGTTGCCGAAGGGAGAAGTCTGGTTTTATGCAGTGGCCAACGAACAGGAGGCCGGAAGTCTGCTTTGCGAAAACAAGGGAGATATTTTTGTGCTGCCCGGTGAGACTGCCGGAGGCGTACATCCGGTTGAGGGGTTGGAAGTGACGCCGGACAAACTGGAGTCCTTGACTTTCAGCCGGCTGCCGGAAGCGGAATATGTGTCGGGCGGAACGGAGACAGGCAAGGATGAAACGGGAAAAATTTACCGTTCTGCCATTGTGCCGATGACCGGTAAGTGTCGCGAAACGGTTGCTAACGACCATCAGGAGCTAAAGCTGGTTTTGAAACGAAGCGTGGCGAAGCTGAACCTGTACTTTGCCAAAGCGGACGTGACCGATGCCGGAAAGGGACAGCTCTATATGGGGCGCGGATTGTACCTTTATAATATACCGGAATACGGGTATCTGTTTCCAAAAGAGAAGTACGAATATACGGGAGCTTTCAATTGTCTGGAAGGAGCGGGTGACAGTTCCGATTCCCGGCATCAGAAAAACGGAAAGGTGATTCTGAGTGCGGGGTGGCCGGAAGAACCGGAGAATGCCCCTCAGGAGGGTACCGATGCGTATGAGGAGTACGAACAGAACCTGAAAGAGAAAACCCATATCAACGAGATTAATGCACTGGCACACGCGGGAAATACAGACCCGGAGCAATTTCAGTGGATGCCGGCCAAACCTGTCTATCTCTTTGCCAACCCTAATGGGATAGCCGACCTTTATCCTTCCGCCCCTGCCGGTGACAAGGAGAAAGGATATTATCTGAAAATACTGTCGCATGAACATAAAGTGGGAAGTGACGGTACGGAAGGACATGAGGCTGATATGCAATATGTGGCTTTGCCCGAAGTGGAAGCCAACATGAACTTGCGGCTGTTTTCCGTTATTTCCATGCACGGACACGTGGCTATGACAGCACATTGGATGATTGTTCCGTGGGAACCCGGAGGCGGAGATGTGGAATTTAATTAGGCAGACGAATAACAGACAAAAATATACAGCATGATGAAAAAAACAGTGAATCATATTCTGGCGGCGGGACTGTTGGCGCTCCTGTCGCTTGCATCTTGCACCGATGAGTTCATCAAAGGAAACGACTTGCAGGGAGTAGACCGTGACAAGCGGGTGGAGGTGAGGCTTCCGTTCGGTGTGGGACGTGGCATCACTACCACGATTACAACCCGTGCGGCAGGTGGAGAGATTGATTATGACTCCCAGCTTTCGGGCGTGATGGCTTTTGTATATGAAGCGAAGAGCGACAATCCGGAAGAAAATGAGTTGTTGGCCTATCATCTGTTCTCCAATCCGTCCAATAAGCCGCTGGAAGGCGCTACCGGCGGATGGATTGCTGATAATGACGACCCTACGTGCGGTGAAATCAAGTTCTATGTTCCGGTGGGCGATGTGTACATCTATCTGTTGGGCAATGCGCAAAGTTCGTTCCTTAATTTCTTTCCGGGAGTATCGGGTGGGGATGCGCTGGGCACTCAGGCGGAGTTTTTTGAAAAAGCAACCCCGAAGTGGAACGGAAACATACACAGCGTAGACGGTTATCTGCCGCTTACGGGTATGGTGAACAACAATACAGGATTATGTCATGTGAACGAACAGGGACAAATCAGCTATACGGATGAAGAGGGAAAAACTCATACGCTGTTGCCGGACGGTAAGCACGATGAAGACAACTCGTTTGTGCTGAAACGCCTGATGAGCAAGATTACAATGAATATCAGGGAAGGTAAAGGAGTGAAGTTTACGGCGCGAGATTATACGGTTCGCCATATACCTCATTATGTATCGCCCACCGCACAGGCGTGGACGGAAGAAGAGCGGGACCGTATCCTGGTGGAAGATGCCAAGCCGGTGAATTTCGGTGTACTGGATTCTCTCGCTTTTACTATATACCTGCCGGAGAACATACGCAAGGTAAGACCCGGCGTGGAGATTACCGAATACAGGCAGCGGGATAAGGTGGTGAAGACTGCCGACAATAAAAATACGGAAGAGACCGCTCCCGATGATTTTCATGCCGATAATGCCGATAATCACAAAGGGCACTACAAGTTTGAGTTTGCTCCGAAAGCTTCTACTTATATTGAACTGACCGGATGGTTTGAAAATGCAGACACGACGGTTGCTGCCGATGTCCGTTATTATATCCATTTGGGTAATTTCGGGAAAGACCTCAACCACTTCAGCGTGGAGCGCGACCATCACTATACGTATAATGTAACCATCAACGGAGTAGATGATATAGTGGTGGAAGTGGAAGATGAGAACGAAAAGACTCCGGGAGCGGAAGGAGTGGTGTTCAAGCATGAGGCTTTCGCACATATCGATGCCCATTTTGACCAGGTGGAGATGAAATTCATGCGGAAAGATATTGAGAAGGGTGTCTATCTGTATACCGACACACCTTTCGGGGTCATGGGAGTGATGTATTATCCTAAAGGTACTCCCGACGGAGGTGCGGAAGGCAAATGTGTATCTGTGAGCAGTTTCGGTATTACCAAAGAGGTGGCACAAGGCTATCTGGCGTGGCTGGAGTTTGCGAAAGAGACGCAAAAGGATAACTATTTCTATAATGGAACAAAACCGGATAAGGAAAGCCCCTATCTCCTGGAATACTATTCTCCTGGCAAGGTGAAAAGTGTGTTCGATGCGCTCGATGAGTTTTATGCAAGCAAGGAGGATTCGGCGTACTACACCTGCTTTGTGGATGAGAACTTTTATGAAAGACATCCCGACCCGCGTATTACGGTACCGGTACATCTGAAAGATTTTATCAACTGCAAGGACCGTATCTTCTCGCTTGCTACCGACCTCGAGTTCAGCCAAGATGGTAAGAGCGCGGTGTCGCAGTCGGTTTATACGCTGAAACAACGTTCCATTGCCTGCTTCTATGATATGAACGATGAGACTCTCAATAAATTCGGCTTGGAGTCGGTGGAAGAGCAGAAGCACATCCTGTATGAGCCAGAATCGGGCGAGAGGGAAGTTTGGGACGGCAGAAAGAATACTTGGCAAAAGCTGGATGGTCAGGTTGGAAATTGTAATATGCATGGTATGGAATGGGGGCTTAAAAAATCACCTTTCCTATCCGGTTTTATACTGAGGAAAGATGGAAGTCTGAAGGAATACCGACCGATTAGCGGACAGGCCGACGATCCGGTTATCATGCTGATACGTAACCGTGATTTGAACGGCAACGGCTATCTGGACGAGGAAGAACTGCGCTGGTATGTACCTGCCATAGGGCAATTGGTGGGTATGTGGCTGGGAGAGCCTGCCATGGCAAAAGAAGCCGCCTTGTGGAAATCGTCTTTCGATATATATATAGGAGCAGACGGGAAAGAGATAACCGACAATCCCGTACAGGGATATACGGCCAGTACATACGGTCCTTATTCCACAATATGGTCGGAACTGGGAGGATACATAAGTCATACGTATCTGAGACACATGATTAGTGTGAGGAGCTTGGGAAGCGGAGTCGTGAGTGGCAGGATGGACAGGGAAGTTTCGTCTCCTTATTACAAATACGATGAAGCAAGCCGTACGCTGGAAGTCTTTTTGGCGGATGAAGCCATGCGCTCGTTCAGTTACCGGGAGCTTCAGCCCCATAACGAACGCGATACGCAGAACCGCCTGTACAAGAAATTCCAGCTGGCACAAGAACCCATGCTGATGGATGCGATTGCGGAATTTGAGTGCACTGACCCGAGTCACCTGAGATTTGATAAAGATACTCCCAGTAAGGTAACATGGACAGGTACGACATTGAAACTTATTGAGATAGACAATGCCAAACGAGATAAGTTTACCATAGCCCAAGACTATCACGAAGCAGGAGACGGAGTGACCCCCGCCGGAGCGTGGCGCTTGCCCAATGAACGCGAGCTGACATTGATTCAGCTGGCATTCAACTTCTTCCAGGATGAGGACAACCTGCCTTTCTCGCCCATGGTGAAGCCGGGAGACAAGGATGCCGTAGGTGATGCTTACGGCTGGTACAACCCACTCAGTCTGACATGCGATTTAAGTGATAAAACGAAACATAATTTTAAGCACCGGCTTTGCGCCGTGTTCCATTGCCGTACGGCGTATTCTTACAGCCGCTATTATCCCGGTAGACACGAATATACGCCTACCGGCTACATACTGAATTATTGGAAGACCGATTCGGAACTGGAGTTGCTGAAAATTCGCCGGGTAGAAATGCATATGATGCGCTACTATTCAGATGAGAGAGGCATGGTGGAGGAAGACAAGGAAGAACGGAAAAAATACGGCAGAGCCGGTGTGTTCTGTGTGCGCGATGTAAAGTGATGATTTGTGCAATTCGGTTGTCTCTTCCTCTTTCCATGCCGGGCTCGGGTTTGCTTAGGAGCGTGCCCTGATTTTATCCGCGAATTTTTTCCAGCCTTCGGCCGTTTTGTAGGCTTCGACGGCTTGTGCGGGTACGGAAATGCTTGTTATGGTTTCCGGAAATCCGTACCATTCGCCCTCGGAGGTGGCAGGCGGTGTGAGGGCTTCTACAATGACCTCTTTTATGCCTGTGTTGTCGAAAGCGGAAAAGTCGATGCGGGTGACGCGGGCGGGAATGGTCAGTGTATGTACCTTTTGGTTGCCGGTTATCAGGCCTTGCCCCAGGATGCTTATGCTTTGAGGAATTTCAAAGCGGGCAAGGTTGGGGCAGCCTACAAGGCAGTGCTCTTTGATTACGGCATCCGGATGGTTGCTTGAGGCAGGACCGTATGCGGATACTTCCGTCAGGTTGGGGCATAGGTAGAAGGCACGTGCTTCTATGGTGGAGATGCTGTTGGGAAGTTGTACGGTGGTGATGCCGCTTCCCCGGAATGCTTCCATACCGATATGTGTGACGCTTTGGGGGATTACTGCGGATTTCAGATGTTCCGTCATCATGAATGCTTGTGTTCCGATGGCTGTGAGTGCAGACGGCAGTAATACTTCTTCTACTCCGGAGCATGCGAAAGCGCTTTCGGGAATCCGGGTGATTTGGGTGTGCGAGAGGTCGACCCGTTTCAGCCGGTCGCAGTAGTAGAACAAATCCGGCGCAAGCTGCTGCAAGGTGGACGGGAATACGATTTCCTGTATGCCGGAGTTGAAGAAGGCCATTTCGCCGATAGAGGTCAGTCCCTCGTTCATCACGACTCTGGTGATTTGCCTGTTCTGCATAAAGGCTTCCGGTGCAATGGCTGTTACGTGTGGGGGAAGGGTGATTTCGCTGTATCCTTTATATATTTCTGTCAGTACGCCTTCCTGTACGCGGATGGGAGCAATGCTGACGGTGAAGGTTGCCTGACGGTCTTCTATGCCGATGGTCAGTACCAGCCGGTCTGCCGGAGCATCGGAAGAAAAGCCGCTGACTTGTTCCGGAGTTACAGTGACGGGATATTCTTTGTCGTTACTATATATGCCGGTCAGCAGGAGTCCGTCCAAATTGAGTGGTTCTCCCAAGGTATATGCTATTTTATGAGGCGGCTGTGCAATGGACAGCCCGATGAGTGTTCCTTTGTCTTCCGGCTGCTCTTCTCCGGGGGTGAGGGCGGAAGTCAGGCGGATTTCAAGCTGTATGTTTTTTCCGGCATCTATCGTTTTCCCGACGGACCATATACGGTAGTTGTCCGGACCGCCGCCTTCCTGTACGACAAATGTCAGGAAGCGCTGCGATTGTCCGGAGAACCATACTTCGCCGGGCAGCGTGAACAGGGCGATACCCTGCGCATTGGCGGTTGCGCCGGCAGTGGGAGGCGTGAGGTTATCTTGCTCGAATGCCTTGTAGTCTTTTTCGTCATACATCTTTACGGGAATGCCGGGCATCGCTTTTCCGTTTTCGTCATAAACGGTTACGCTTACGCGGCTTTCTTTTCCTGTGTGCTGTTCCTTTTCGCATGCTATCGTCAGGAAGACCGCACATACTAAAAAAATAATCTTATTCTTCATATTCTTACACATTTTTAATCGTTGTTCCGGTTGCAAAGATAGTGAATACGGCTCTTCCGGGAGTTACGATTTGAATGTGTAAATCTAACAGGTACGTTTTTATGCTACTGTTTTACAGTGTATTATGAAATGAGGCTTTGCTTTTTTCTAACACGGCTCTGACATCTATCCGAAAAGGGATAAGAACAGGTCGGTATGGGGCGTTCCGGCTACTTTGATGCGCGACTTCAACCGGGATTTTCGGGCATATATGTTTGCCACGCTCTCTTTCGTGAACAAGCTGATTACCTGCGGGGAGAATCCGGTGAAGATGTAGCAGAGCAGGCGGATGTCATTTTCTTTCATTGCCGGAAAGTCCTGCCGGAGTTTCTGCATGACGTTGTCATGGCAGGTATCTGCCATTTGTTCGAGTTCCCGGAGCATTTCACTGTTTTCCGAGAAGTCGGTGATTATCCGTTTTACTTCCTGAAACATGGCTGCCTGTTGCGATGATGTATTCTCGCGTTCGTAATAGGTTTTTCCGAGTTTGTCGAGGATGTCGAAGCGGGAAGCAACCAGGCTTTTCAGCCGTTTTTCCGTGTTCTGCCGTCCTTCCAGTTGCCGGGTGAGCGCCCGGTATTCGGCACGGGCCTCTTCTGCCAGCAGCAGGTAGCGGTCGTTGCGTTCGCGCTGGATGCGCAGGCGCTGGCGGATGATATAAACGGCTATTCCGGCGAGGATGAATATGCCGCAGGTAACGGTGGTTTCCCAGAAGATGCGGTTCTTCATTCGGTATTCGGCAAAGGCGGATTGTTCCTGGAAATACTCTTTCTCCGTTATACCGGCGGAGACCTGCATGGTGGAGCGGGTGAGGGAGTCCGTGAGGTAGATATAGCGGTGTATATGGTCGGTCGCTTTCCGGAAGTTTCCGGAGAGGGCCTCTATCCGGTAGGCTGTGTATTGCAGTTCGGCCAGGTCGAGCACGTCATTGTCTTGCGCCTCTGCCAGTTGCAGGTAGTGGCGCGCGCTGTCCGTACGGTGTTTGAGAAGCTGGACGTCTATCATGGTGTGGGGGCCGTAGCGGGATGCCTTGCGTGCCGACTGTTCGATGCGTAGCAGCAGGTCCTGGGGGATTTGTTTTCTGCCCGATTTTACATAAAGGGAGGCAAGGTTGCTGAGGGCTGCTCCGGCAAGACGTTCGTCTGCCTGTTCATCGGCCAGGTCGAGGGCAGCCGAATACAGCCTGATGGCACGTTCCAAATCTTTCTGGCGGTAGGATGAGGCTGCCATATCAAGCGTGGCTTCCGTTTCCTTACGAAGACTGTCGGATACTTGAAAATTTTCTCTGGCCTGCTTGAAGTAGTGGTAGGCGCGGACGTAGTTCATCTGTCCGTAGTATATACTGCCGATGCGTTCGTAGAGAAGCCCTTTATTGTAAGGGTCTTGCCGGCTTTGCAGCTGCTCTTCGATTTGCAGGAAGATGCGCAAAGCTCCGGATTTATCGCCGGCATCGGTCAGCAGGCTGTCCGCGAACTCAAGGCTGGGGAGCGGTTTACGTTCATGGCATCCCGCCAGCGACAGGAGCATACATATAATAGGTATGATAAGGCATTTCATGCCGTGAATGTAGTGATAAAAGATGTTTTGCACAAGTGAAAGGCGGGAAATGAGGAGCTTTGTGTGAATTTCCTGCATTTCTTTTTTTAGGCTTCGCGGAACTTCCTATCTTTGCACTTCTAAATGTAGATAAAACCGTAACACTTTGGAATGGCTATATAGTTTGTTTGTCGAACACTCCGCATTGCAGGCGGTGGTGGTGCTCTCGCTGATTTCCGCTATCGGATTAGGGTTGGGGAAAATACATATTTGCGGTATTTCCCTCGGCGTGACGTTTGTTTTCTTTGCCGGTATTCTTGCCGGACATTTCGGACTGTCCATCGACCCGCAGATGCTGAACTATGCGGAAAGTTTCGGACTGATAATTTTTGTGTATGCACTGGGACTGCAGGTGGGGCCGGGCTTTTTCAGCTCTTTCCGCAAGGGCGGGGTACAGTTGAATATGCTGGCGCTGGGAGTAGTGCTCCTCGGTACGCTGATGACCGTATTGGGCAGTTATACCCTGAATATTTCGTTGCCGGACATGGTGGGCATCCTCTGCGGCGCTACCACCAATACGCCGGCGCTGGGTGCGGCACAGCAGACATTGAAGCAAATGGGGCTGGAAGCCAGTACGCCGGCTTTGGGATGTGCCGTGGCATATCCGCTGGGGGTAGTGGGCGTTATTTTTGCCGTGCTGATAATACGCAAGGCATTGGCGCGTAAGGAAGATCTGGAGTTGAAAGAGAAGGACGATGCGAACAAAACTTACATTGCGGCGTTTCAAGTACACAATCCGGCCATCTTCGATAAAAGCATCAAGGAGATAGGCGGCTTGAATTATCCGAAGTTCGTAATCTCCCGTCTGTGGCGGGACGGCAACGTAAGCATTCCCACTTCCGAGAAGATAATCAGGGAAGGAGACCGCTTGCTGGTGGTGACTTCGGAGAAGTATGCTCCGGCACTGACCGTACTGTTCGGTGAACAGGAACATACCGACTGGAACAAAGAGGATATAGACTGGAATGCCATAGACAGCCAGCTCATCTCGCAGCGTATCGTGGTGACACGTCCCGAACTGAACGGAAAGAAACTGGGGGCGCTGCACCTGCGCAATCATTACGGCATCAACATCAGCCGTGTGTACCGTAGCGGCGTGCAGTTGCTTGCCACCGCGGAACTGACCTTGCAGTTGGGCGACCGTCTGACAGTGGTAGGTGAGGCTGCCGCCATCCAGAATGTGGAAAAAGTATTGGGAAATGCCATCAAGAGCCTGAAAGAACCGAATCTGGTAGCGGTGTTTATCGGTATCATCCTGGGTCTGGCTTTGGGTGCGATTCCCATTTCCCTGCCGGGCATCAGTGCTCCGGTGAAGCTGGGACTTGCCGGCGGACCGATTATCGTAGGTATCCTGATTGGTACGTTCGGGCCGAGAATGCACATGATAACCTACACCACACGAAGCGCCAACCTGATGCTCCGTGCATTGGGACTGTCGCTCTACCTGGCTTGTCTGGGACTGGATGCCGGAGCGCATTTCTTTGATACGGTGTTCCGTCCGGAAGGTCTGCTGTGGATTGCCGCAGGGTTCGTGCTGACCGTTGTTCCGGTGCTGATAGTGGGAGTGGTTGCCTTTAAATGGATGAAGGTGGACTTCGGCTCCATGGCAGGTATGCTGTGCGGAAGCATGGCCAACCCGATGGCGCTGAATTATGCCAACGACACCATTCCGGGCGATAATCCGTCGGTGGCTTATGCAACGGTGTATCCGATGTGTATGTTCCTGCGGGTAATCATAGCGCAGGTGCTGCTGATGTTCCTGTTGAATTGAGAGCTGAGAATTGAAAATTGAGAAATAACAGAAAGAGCTTAATTGCTGATAATTGAATATATATCATAAATCTAAAATCATAAATCGTATCATGGGAACTATTACTCCGGAAAGTATAGTCAACGACTTACGCTATTTGCAACTGTTGTCGCGTAGTTTTCCTACCATCGCCGATGCCAGTACGGAAATTATCAATCTGGAAGCTATTCTGAATCTGCCTAAAGGTACGGAACACTTCCTTACGGATATTCATGGAGAGTATGAGGCTTTTCAGCATGTATTGAAGAATGCTTCGGGTGCGGTAAAGCGGAAGGTGAATGAAATCTTCGGGCATACGCTGCGCGAAAGCGAAAAGAAGGAAATCTGTACGCTGATTTATTATCCGGAAGAGAAGTTGCAGTTGATAAAGGAACAGGAAACGGACCTGGACGACTGGTATCTCATCACCCTGAACCAACTGGTGAAAGTCTGCCAGAACGTATCTTCCAAATACACACGCTCGAAAGTGCGTAAAGCCTTGCCGGCGGAGTTCTCCTATATCATTCAGGAGTTGCTGCACGAGTCCAGCGTAGAACCTAACAAGCATGCGTATATCAACGTCATTATCAGTACGATTATCTCGACCAAGCGTGCGGATGACTTTATCATTGCCATGTGCAAGCTTATCCAACGGCTTACTATCGACTCGCTGCACATCGTGGGCGATATCTACGACCGCGGTCCGGGTGCACATATCATCATGGATACGCTTTGCGACTACCATAATTTCGACATTCAGTGGGGCAACCATGACATACTGTGGATGGGTGCCGCATCGGGCAATGACGCTTGCATAGCGAACGTTATCCGTATGTCCATGCGCTATGCCAACCTGGCGACACTGGAAGACGGCTACGGCATCAACCTGCTGCCGCTGGCTACCTTCGCAATGGATACCTATGCGGATGATCCTTGCACTATCTTTGCTCCGAAGATGAACTTTGCCGATGCCAATTACAACGAAAAGACACTGCGGCTGATTACGCAGATGCACAAGGCGATTACGATAATCCAGTTCAAACTGGAAGCGGAGATTATAAACCGGCGTCCGGAGTTTGACATGGACAATCGGAAACTGCTGCACAAGATTGACTTTGAACGGGGCGTATTTGTGTACGAAGGCAAAGAATACGAACTGCGCGATGCCAATTTCCCGACTATTGACCCTGCCGACCCGTATCGCCTGACGGATGAAGAAAGGGAGCTGGTTGAAAAGATTCATGCTTCGTTCATGAACAGCGAGAAACTGAAGAAGCATATGCGTTGCCTCTTTACATACGGCGGCATGTATCTGGTGTGCAACAGCAACCTGCTTTATCACGCATCCGTGCCCCTGAATGAGGACGGAAGTTTCAAGCATGTACGTATCGGCAAGAAAGAGTACTGGGGACATAAACTGCTGCAAAAGACCGACCAGCTTATCCGTACCGCCTACTTTGACGAGGATGGTTCGGAGGAGAAGAATTTTGCGTTGGATTATATGTGGTATATGTGGTGCGGCCCGGATGCGCCCTCTTTCGACAAGGATAAGATGGCTACTTTCGAGCGTTACTTCATAGCCGACAAGGCATTGCATAAAGAGAATAAAGGTTATTACTACACACTTCGCAACCGTGCGGATATTTGCGACAATATCCTGGCGGAGTTCGGGGTGGAGCCGGGACCTCATTCGCATATCATCAACGGACATGTGCCGGTGAAGACGATTAAAGGCGAGCGCCCCATAAAGGCTGATGGAAAGTTACTGGTGATTGACGGCGGTTTCTCCAAAGCCTATCAACCCGAAACGGGTATTGCGGGCTATACGCTGGTATATCACTCGCACGGCATGCAGTTGGTGCAGCATGACCCGTTCCAGAGCCGTCAGAAAGCGATTGAAGAGGGGCAGGATATCAAGTCCACAACTTTCGTCATCGAATTCAACTCGCAGCGTATGATGGTGAAGGATACCGATAAGGGCAAGCAGCTCGTGACGCAGATTCAGGATTTGAAGAAGTTGCTGGTGGCATATAGAACGGGATTTATCAAAGAAAAGGAGATTTTCTGATATGGCTGTATGTTCCGGTGCTTGCATTGCCTGGCTTTTCAGGCACGGATTAGTATTTGAATAACACCACACCGCCTTCTACAATGGCTCCCTTGTCGAAGTTGGCATTTCTGTTGTAGTATCTGTCCCAACCGTAACCGCCCGTAACGAATACTCCTAATTTTGCCGTCAGACGGTATTCGAGGTTGATACGGGTTTGGAGAGAATAGAGGCGGGCAGGGAAGCCATAGTCTTTATTCTTGAAGGTTTCTACGTGTTGGTATCCCAAATCGCCGCTGATGAACAGTTGCTTGCAGACGGGCAATTCCAGTCCGGCGCGGTAGAAAAGCGCACCGGAGAACTTATCGCTGAAGTCGAGGAAATGCGTACCGCCACCGAGGATGGTATAGAACAGTTTGTTCTTGAAGCGGGCTGCAAGGTTCAGTTTCGTGGTGTTGCCGCCGAAAAACATCATCTGTACTTTGGTGTCCGGGTTGGCATTGACCAGTCCCAGTTGGAAACCGTCCAGCTTCTCCTTGTAGTAGTTTACCAAACCTATCTGAAGTCCTTTGGCACGGACGGCTACATTCAGGGGAGAGAGCTGCACGCCGGCAGACGTACCGCCTGTGATATTGCCCAAACCGGAAATCTGGAGCCCTTTCATATCATCGCCCACCACATTCAGCAGGCCGGATATGGTGACACCGGAAAAATTACCGCCCGATATATTGGCGAGTCCTGAAAGCTGTACGCCGGCAGTCTTTTCGCCTGTAATATTCAGCAAGCCGCCTACAATTATTCCGTTGCTGTTATCGCCCGTGATATTGGCAAGGCCGGAGAAGACCATTCCCCGTGCGTGATTACCCGTGATGCCCACAAGACCGGAAACGGACAGACCGCTGAGGTTGTTGCCGTTGATATTGGTGATGCCCGCTACCTGTACGCCCTGCATACTTCCACCCACCATATTGGATATACCGGAGATTTGAACTCCGTTCATGTCTCTGCCCGTAACAGCTCCCAAAACATTTACTCCCAAGCCGTTCAAACGGTTCATCGCCGAGAAGATACCGAGATTGAAGAATGTGCTTCCGACCGTATCCGTACGCTGTGTGGAAAGATTCTTCCAAAGGGAAAGGTTGATACCGGTTTTTTCTTTATGGGCAGACTGTTGCCTGCCTGTCCGGGCATGGCCTGTCCCTGCCAATAGCAGGGACAGACAGATAAGTGGAAATATACGTTTCATAATTCTTTATAATGTTTCATCGGGCCAGGGCGCCAGTCGGTTGGTGGCACGTAATACAGGACGCTGCGCATCCACCGACCGCAGATAGTTGCTCAGCTTTTTTGATAGTTTCTTTACAAGTTTGGGGTTCTCGGCGGCTACGTCATGCTTTTCGCTGATGTCGGTAGGGATATTGAACAATTCGTGCTTGCCGCTGTCGAAGTAGTACACCAGTTTCCATTCCCCGGAACGGATGGAGCAGGTGGCGCCTATACCCGGACCGGAAGGGCCCCAACTGTGCGGGTAGTGCCAGTAGATGTCACGGGCGGGCATCCTACCTTTGCCCGTAAGCAGGGGCAGGAAGCTGATGCCGTCGCGTTTCTGTACCGTATTGTAGTGCTCCACACCGGCTATTTCGAGAATGGTGGGGAAGAAATCTTCTATCATCAGATAATGGTCGCATTTGGTTTCTGCCGCTACCACGCCGGGCCAGCGTACAATCATCGGTTCGCGCACTCCGCCTTCGTAGGCGGAACCTTTTCCGCTGTTGAGCGGATAGTTCTGCCTGTGCAGCTCTCCTGCACGGGTGTGTGCAGCCAGTCCGCCATTATCGGACATGAAGAGCAATACAGTGTTGTCGGTGAGGTTGTTTTTGTCCAGATAGTCCATCAGGTCGCCGAGGCTTTTGTCCATGCCTTCAATCAGAGTGGCATACGCTGCTTCTACCGGGGGAAGTCCTTTGTCCAGATATTTTTGGTAGAAACGCATGTCGGGCTGGATAGGCGTATGGATGGCATAATGGGCCATGTAGAGGAAGAAAGGCTTGTCCGTTGTCCGGGCGTTGTCCAAAGCTTTCTCGGCTTCTATGGTAAGGGCTTCGGAGAGGAATATGTCTTTGCCGTGATATTTTTCCAGTCCGGGTACGGCAGCCAGCGGGCTTTTTCCGCCGGGTTTGTTTCCGAAGTTCTGCATGCCGTAGTAGCTGGCGGGAGAGCCTGCCGCATGGCCGGCTATGTTCACATCGAAGCCCATTTTCAGCGGATCGGCTCCGGGCGTGTCATTAGCTCCGAAGTGGGCTTTGCCGCAATGGATGGTGTGGTAACCGTTGTCCTTGAGCACTTGTGCCAGCGAGGTGACTTGCGTGGTGCGTTCCACACCCGGTTCCTGACAGATACCGTTGACATTCCATTCGGGGTATATCATAACGGAGTCCGGCTGTTCGTGGGTGGTATTCTTGCGTAACGTCCAGCTTGTCACCCGGTGACGCGCAGCGTTCATACCCGTAAAAAGGCTGACGCGCGTAGGCGAACTGATGCTACAGGCATAGGCTTGCGTGAACATCTTGCCCTGCTTTGCCAGACGTTCCATATTGGGTGTATGGTACGTGTCGTTGTAGTGGGTGCGTTGTGTCCAGAAAGGCAGGGATGTGTCCTGCCAACCCATATCATCCACCAAGAATAAAATAATGTTCGGACGCTTGTCCGTAACAGGAGCCGTTTCATTTGACGGCCTTGTGTGTACTTCTCCTGCCATTCCACATAACGGAAGCAGCGCAGCAGATAATAACAATTCGTTTTTCATCGGGAAAAGAGAGGTTAGTGGTTAGTGATTAGTGGTTAGTGATTAACATTAAAAATAGCGGTAAATAATTAGCGCAATATACTGCACAGCCTACTAATCGCTAATCACTAACCGCTAATTACTATTTCATCATCCTTTTGCTTCTTGATACAGGAAGCGTTTGATGGATTTTTTGGGTGTCTTTTCAAATTCTTCGGGATATATCTTCATTTTGGAAATCTGGCTGTAGGCGGGCAGTTCTGCATTCAGAGCCACACGATTCTCTTCCATGACACGTTCTATATCGTCGTTGTTGAGGCCGTGGGCAAAGGCATCGTCAAAGTCGGGATATACCAGTCCCACGAGCTTTTCGTTCTGTTGTACGATGATGCTTTCAGCTACGTACGGCAGGTTGTTCAGCTTGTCTTCTATTTCTTCGGGGTAGATGTTCTGCCCGTTTGGACCGAGGAGCATATTCTTGCTGCGTCCTTTGATGGTGACATTGCCTTCGGCATCCATCAGGGCAAGGTCGCCGGTGTGCAGCCAACCGTCTTTGTCCACAACTTCGGCGGTAGCCTCTTCATTCTTGTAGTAGCCCAGCATGACGTTGGGACCGCGGCAAACAATCTCGCCGGGGATATTCTCCGGGTCGGGAGAGAGAATCTTCACTTCCATGCGCGGAGCGGCTTTTCCGCAGGAACCGGGTTTGAAGCGCGTCCAGTCTTCGTAACAGATGATAGGACCGCATTCTGTCATACCGTAACCCACGGTATAGGGGAAGTCTATCATGCGCAGGAACTGTTCTACTTCCTGATTGAATGCCGCACCGCCGACAATGACTGTGGCAAAATTGCCGCCGAATGCCTGTACCATTTGCTCGCGTACGGTGGCTTTTATCTTGTCGTTAATGATAGGTACTTTCAGCAACAGTTTCATGGTAGGCGTTTCCAGCTTGGGCAATACACTCTTCTTGATAATCTTTTCGATAATGAGCGGTACGGCTACGATGAGGTTCGGCTTTATGTCGGCGAATGCCTGGAAGATAATCTTCGGACTTGGCATACGGGTGAGGTAGTAGATGTGGCAACCTACGGAGAACTCGTACAGGAATTCGAATGCCAATCCGTACATATGAGCCATCGGCAGCATGCATACCAGTTTGTCGCCGGCTTTCAGCGGCAGCACTTCGAAAGCGAATCGGGTGTTGGACCACAGGCTGCGATAGGGGAGCATTACGCCTTTCGAGTAACTGGTAGTACCGGAAGTATAGTTAATGACCGCCAGCTCTTCGGGTTGGTCTTTGTGATAGTCGATGTGTTCCTTACGGAAGTTCTTGGGAAATTTCTTGCCGAATATCTCGTTGAGGTGATCGCGGGCGTAAGTAACCCGTTCGTTGCGCGAGACCAGCAAGGTGAAGTCTGTCATCATGAAGATACCTTCGAGCAACGGCATGGCGCTTTCGTTGAGATTTTCCCACACCTGGTCGCCTACAAAAAGAAGCTTGGCCTCGGAGTGGTTGACGATGTTATGCACATTGTCCGCCTTGAATTCGTGAAGAATGGGCACGATGACCGCACCATACGTCAGGGTAGCGAGGAAAGTGACTCCCCAATGCGAACTGTTACGTCCGCAGACGGCGATTTTATCGCCTTTTCTGATGCCGCTCGCTTCAAAGATGATATGCAGTTTTTCTATTTTGCGGGCTACATCCTTGTATTGCAGGGTGGCTCCCTTATAATCGGTCAGGGCATCCAGGTCCCAGTTTTCCTTTATACTATTCTCTATATAGGCGATAAAACTTTGTTCCATTATATATTGCACATTTAGTTGAAAATTGTGCAAATATAAGGGTTTATGTAGAGAATGCAAACTTTTAGGGGGAAAAAGCATTTTATGCAAATTCCCCCTTTGAGCCTATTTATTGTTATCCAGATACCAGCGGTACATCCGCTCTACACCTTCTTCGATGTCTATTTTATGATGCCAGCCCAGTGCGTGCAGCTTACTCGGGTCGGTGAGTTTGCGCATGGTCCCATCGGGTTTGGAAGTGTTGAAGATCAGCTTTCCGCGATAACCCACAACGTTGACAATCAGTTCGGCAAGCCGGCGGATAGTAATTTCCTTACCTGTGCCGATGTTGATGTGGCAGTTGCGGATGTCCTTGTCTCCGGGTTGGCAGGTGTCTTTGAAGTCTACGTGCTCCATGACGAATACGCTGGCATCCGCCATTTCCTCGCTCCAGAGGAATTCGCGCAACGGAGTTCCCGTACCCCAAAGCCGGACTTCTTTTTCGCTGATGCCGTATTTGGAAAGTATGTTCAGTATCTCTCTGTTGCTGTTGCTGCCATTGATTCCTTCTACCGGACGCAGGTTCATGTCACGGCGCACGGCATCCCAGTCGCCTTGTTGCAGGCAGTGGGCCAGGTGTATCTTGCGAATCATGGCAGGAAGTACGTGGCTGCGTTCCAGGTCGAAGTTGTCGTTGGGACCGTAGAGGTTGGTGGGCATGACGGCAATGTAGTTCGTGCCGTATTGGAGGTTGAAGCTCTCGCACATTTTCAATCCGGCAATTTTGGCAATGGCGTACGGTTCGTTGGTGTACTCCAGGGGTGAGGTGAGGAGTACGTCTTCTTTCATCGGCTGTTCGGCATCACGCGGATAGATACAGGTGCTGCCCAGAAAGAGCAGTTTCTTGACATTGTGGCGGAAACTTTCGCCTATGACATTCTGCTGTATCTGGAGATTCTTGTAAATGAAATCGGCACGGTAGATGCTGTTTGCCATGATACCGCCCACGAAAGCAGCGGCAAGGAATACGTATTCCGGCTGTTCCTCATCGAAGAAACGGCGGACGGCAACACCGTCCAGCAGGTCGAGTTCTTTGTGGGTTCTGCCCACGAGATTGGTATAGCCTTTCTCTTGCAGGTTTTTCCAGATAGCAGAGCCTACCAGTCCGCGATGCCCTGCGATGTATATTTTTGCGTTCTTGTGTAACATTGTTATAAAATGAATTGGTTTTAGACAGAAGAACAAAAGAACATATTCGGTTTATACTCTTTTTTATTTTCTCATATATATATATATGTTCTTTTGTTCTTCTGTCTGAAAAATTAAATTATCTGTTTCAGTCTTCTTTGCTTCTCAAATGCAGTTTCCGTACAAACTTCATGTCATGTTCCGCCATGATGTGTACCAACTCCTCAAAGCTTGTCTGCTGCGGATTCCAGCCCAGTAACGTTTTGGCTTTGGTGGGGTCTCCCAGTAACTGTTCCACTTCGGAAGGACGGAAATATTTGGGATCCACCTCTACCAGTACCTTACCGGTTTGGCTGTCAATACCCTTCTCGTTCACGCCTTCGCCTTCCCAGCGCAGTTCTATGCCGGTTTCCTTAAAGGCAAGTGTGGCAAATTCGCGTACGGTGTGCATCTCTCCGGTAGCAATCACAAAGTCTTCCGGCGTATCGTGTTGCAGGATAAGCCACATACATTCCACATAGTCTTTGGCATATCCCCAGTCGCGGCGTGCATCCAGATTGCCCAAATACAGTTTGTCCTGGAATCCTTGTGCAATGCGGGCGGCAGCCAGCGTAATCTTGCGGGTAACGAAGGTTTCGCCGCGGCGCTCGCTTTCGTGGTTGAAGAGAATGCCGTTTACGGCGAACATTCCGTAACTTTCGCGGTAGTTCTTTGTAATCCAGAAACCGTATTGCTTGGCTACGCCGTAGGGACTGCGCGGGTAGAAAGGGGTAGTCTCCTTCTGCGGCACTTCCTGCACCTTGCCGAACAGTTCCGAGGTAGATGCCTGATATATCCTGGTTTTCTTTTCCAGACCGAGAATGCGTACAGCTTCGAGCATGCGCAGCGTACCTATGGCATCTGTTTCGGCGGTATATTCGGGTACATCGAACGAGACCTTTACGTGGCTCTGTGCAGCAAGGTTGTATATCTCGTCCGGCTGCACCTGCTGGATAATGCGTATCAGCGAACTGCTGTCCGTCATATCTCCATAATGCAGGTTGATAGTTCGCTTCTGCTTCATGTCGCGCACCCACTCATCGAAATACAAGTGCTCGATGCGTCCGGTATTGAACGAAGATGAGCGGCGCAATATGCCGTGTACTTCATATCCTTTTTGCAACAGGAATTCTGCGAGGAACGAACCGTCCTGTCCGGTTATTCCGGAGATTAGAGCTTTTTTCATTGTTTCTGGTATTATACTTTTTTTGATTGTTGCATATTTCGTCCTGCAAAAATCGTAATTTATTGTGAGACAACAAAGCCAATGCGGTAAATGATTTTGAGATTATTTTTGCTTTATACCGAGAGTAGCGTCCGGATGATTGCCGGGAAGCGGATATGACATCGTTTTTCTGTGTCAATCCTTTATGAAAAAAATGAATTAATTTCAAATTTGATACGAACAAACAGACGTTATTTTTTGTTTTAATAACAAAGATAAATTATACAAGTATATGGAGTATTTAAATAAAACAGACATTGGACTGATAGGGCTGGCCGTGATGGGCGAGAATCTTGCATTGAATATGGCGGACAAGGGCTGGCGGGTTTCAGTTTATAACCGTACGGTTCCGGGGATTGAAGAAGGTGTAGTAGAACGTTTTATAAACGGACGCGCACAAGGTAAAAGTATTGAAGGATATACGGATATAGCTCGTTTTGTGGAGTCTGTAGCCGTTCCGCGCAAGATAATGATGATGGTTCGTGCCGGTAGTGCGGTAGACGAACTGATGGAGCAGCTTTTCCCGTTGCTCTCTCCGGGAGATATATTGATAGACGGAGGCAATTCCAATTATGAAGATACCAATCGCCGTGTGGCATTGGCCGAAGCGAGAGGCTTCCGTTTTGTGGGAGCAGGTGTTTCCGGCGGTGAAGAGGGTGCATTGAATGGAGCTTCTATCATGCCGGGCGGTTCGGTAAGCGCCTGGGAAGAAGTGAAGCCTGTTTTGCAGAGTATTGCTGCCAAAGCATCTGACGGCATGCCTTGCTGCCAGTGGGTGGGACCGGCCGGTTCGGGACATTTTGTCAAGATGATTCATAATGGCATCGAATATGGCGATATGCAGCTTATTTCTGAAGCCTATTGGGTGATGAAGAACCTGCTGAAGCTGGATAACGGAGAAATGTCTTCAGTCTTTTCGCAATGGAATGAGGGCAAATTGCGTAGCTATCTTATTGAAATTACTGCTAATATCTTGCAGCATAAAGATAAGTCGGGCGGTTATCTGATAGATAAAATACTGGATACAGCCGGACAAAAAGGTACAGGCAAATGGTCGGTAATCAATGCTATGGAGCTTGGTATGCCGTTGGGGCTGATTGCTACGGCTGTTTTTGAACGCAGCTTGTCGGCTCAGAAAGAACTGCGGAAGTCGGCTGCCGGGCATTTTACCTGCCGGCGCACGGAGGTGGTATACAACAAATCCGAAATGGTAGGAGATATTTATTCGGCGCTTTATGCATCCAAACTGGTGTCTTATGCTCAAGGCTTTGCTGTATTGCAACGTGCTTCGGACTCTTTCGGATGGAACCTCGACCTGGCTTCCATTGCCCGTATGTGGCGTGGCGGTTGCATCATCCGCAGTATCTTCCTCAATGATATTGCAGCATCTTTCGAGGGGAATGAGAAACCGCAGCATCTTCTTCTTACTCCTTATTTCAGCAATGAGATGAAACAACTGCTCTCCGGCTGGAAACATCTGGTGGCACAGGCTATGAAAGAGGAACTTCCGGTTCCTGCATTTTCATCGGCATTGAATTATTTTTATTCACTCATCTCCGCCAACTTACCGGCGAATATGATTCAGGCACAGCGCGATTATTTCGGAGCGCACACCTTTGAGCGTGTGGACGGACTGCGTGGGCAGTTCTTCCATGAAAACTGGACAGGACACGGCGGAGAAACGAAGTCGGGAACCTATAACGTGTAGTCTTTCTTTAGTGTGAAGATTACTGAAATTCCCCTACAAATATAAAGCTATGAGTAAATTTGTGATGATAATTTTCGGCGCTTCCGGTGACCTGACGAAGCGCAAGTTAATACCGGCATTATATAATCTGTACAAGGATAACCGCTTGCCGGAAGGTTTTGCTGTTTTAGGCATCGGACGTACCGGATACCGGGATGATACCTACCGTACTTATATACGGACGGAAATGGAACGTTTTGTGGCTTCGGAAGAACATGCCGGCGGACGTATGACTGACTTTTGCAATCATCTGTACTATCTTTCGCTTAATCCGGCTGAGGCTGCCGATTATGGAAATCTGGATGCCCGTCTCCGGGAACTGACGGGTGAGCAGGAGCCGGATGGCATGTTGTACTATCTGGCAACGCCGCCGTCGCTGTATGGTGTGATTCCTCTTCATCTCAAGACTGCCCGCCTGAACCGTCCTCATACGCGTATCATCGTCGAGAAGCCTTTCGGTTATGATTTGGAATCTGCCCGTGAACTGAACCGTATCTATGCTTCCGTATTCGAGGAGCATCAGATTTACCGTATAGACCATTTCCTGGGTAAAGAGACTGCGCAGAACATTCTGGCTTTTCGTTTTGCCAATGGCATCTTCGAGCCGCTTTGGAACCGTAATTACATTGACTATGTAGAGATTACCGCAGTAGAGAATTTGGGTATCGAACAGCGTGGAGGGTTTTATGAAGGAACCGGAGCATTGCGTGATATGGTACAGAATCACCTCATTCAGTTGGTAGCACTTACCGCGATGGAACCACCGGCAGTTTTCAATGCCGATAATTTCCGCAACGAGGTGGTAAAAGTATATGAATCTCTCTCTCCCTTGACCGAAGAAGACCTGAACGAGCACATTGTCCGTGGGCAATATACCGCGTCTGCGACCAAGCCCGGTTATCGTGAAGAGAAGAACGTAGCTTCCGATTCCCGTACCGAAACTTATATTGCCATGAAAATAGGCATTGACAACTGGCGGTGGAGCGGCGTTCCTTTCTATATCCGTACCGGAAAACAGATGCCGACCAAGGTGACCGAAATCGTGGTACATTTCCGCGAGACACCTCATCAGATGTTCCGTTGTGAAGGCGGCCACTGCCCGCGTGCCAACAAACTGATTCTGCGTTTGCAGCCCAATGAGGGTATTGTGCTGAAGTTCGGAATGAAAGTTCCGGGACCGGGGTTTGATGTGAAACAGGTGATGATGGACTTCAGTTATTCCGATTTGGGCGGTCTGCCCGCCGGAGACGCGTATGCCCGCCTGATTGAAGACTGTATACAGGGAGACCAGACACTCTTTACCCGTAGCGATGCCGTGGATGCGTCATGGCGTTTTTTCAATCCTGTGCTGAAGTATTGGCAGGAACATCCGGATGCACCGCTTTACGGTTATCCCGTGGGAACGTGGGGACCTTTGGAAAGTGAAGCTATGATGCGCGAACATGGGGCCGAATGGACTAACCCGTGTAAGAATTTGACGAATACTGATGAATATTGTGAATTATGAAAAGTTATGTATATCCTGCTGCAACCTCGACTGCACGTGCTCTTATCCGATATATAATTGATATGATGAACCGGGAGCCGGAGCGGATTTTTTACTTTGCTTTCAGCGGAGGAACGACTCCTTCCCTTATGTTCGACATTTGGGCGCATGAGTTCAGAGAAGAGACTCCTTGGATGCGGATGCGGATTTTCTGGGTGGACGAACGTTGTGTATCCGTCAGCGACTCGGACAGTAATTACGGTACTATGCTGCGTTTGCTGTTGCAAGAGGTAGGCATGCCCGATGAATATGTATACCCCATTCATGGTGATTGTCGTAGTCCGGCGCAAGAGGCGAAACGTTATTCGGATTTGGTTTCCGGTACGGTTCCTTTGCGCCGGGGTTTCCCTACTTTTGACATAGTGCTGTTGGGAGCAGGTGATGACGGACATACTTCTTCCATTTTCCCCGGTCAGGAGTATCTGCTCTCTTCTTTTCATCCGTATGAAAAGAGTATAAATCCTTATAACGGGCAGCCGCGTATTGCCATGACGGGATGTCTGCTGTTCAGTGCCAGAAAACTTATATTCTTGATAACGGGCAAGAACAAGACGGAAGTTGTTTATGACATTCTGAAATCGGGCGATACCGGTCCGGCTGCCTACGTGGCGCATCATGCCGCGGATGTGGACATCTTTACCGACATAGAAATTGACGGATAAGCGGTTATCCTTTTGAGGTTCCGCTTTCCAGTATGCTTACGATGGAGAAGAGTGTGAAGCAGATACCGCCCAATCCTGCCAGTACACGTGCCGGTACAAAGTAGGCTTCGTGTATGCTTGCCATTTCAAAAAGGAAGGCAGACAGGAACAGACAGAGCAGTGCGGTAAATACAGGTATCAAGGGAATTCGGTTTGCCAGTTTGAAAGTGTTGTGCCATATTGCTGCCAGGAGTATGACTTTGCTTGAAATGCTGTAGCAAACCAATCCCAGGCCTATCATTATATACCCTATGGAAGATTCGGCAGGGTTCGGATTTTTCAGTATCAGTAGCCCCCAAAGGATGCTGAGTGTTCCCATGGCAAGTACCATTACAGGCCACCATTTACGTTCTGCATGCGAGTAACTGTTACGTATTTGGCGTACGATAGTTGCCACCAGTGCCACGAGGCTTGTACAGATGCAGGCTATTCCTGCCATGACATGCCCTGCTACATAATAGGCGTTGTGCACATCGCTTTTTGCAAGCAGCTGGAATGTCCATATCCATGTGGCAAGTGCCAGCAATGCCGCAACAACTATAAGAAGCTTACCTTGTGTGCCGTTAAAGGCTTGTGGGGGCACATCGTTTTCCGTCGTTTGGGAATTGGCAGGTATAAGGGTGAATCGGGTGGAAGAAGTGGCGGTCGTTGCCACACAGGCAGTGATGAAAGCTACGCCGCAGATTACATGTCCGGCTACGAAATGACTGGCGGTGGCAGCTTCGCTGATATATTCCCAGCCGCAGATGAAAGTCAGTAGGGCAGCCAGATAGCCAAGCACGGGCAGAGCATACCGGACAACCGTGTTGTATGTGTGAATAATCTGCCGGATAATGGTAGCCGCTGTTGCAAACAAGGCAATGCAAATCATTCCTAATGACATTACTACCGGACCGGCAACGTTTTTTGCCGGGTCCGTTCCCATATCAAGTACAAAAGCTCCGTAACCAAAACAAAACAGGGCCATCAGCAGAGGGATGGTGCGAAAGAGAACACTGATTCCGTAATTCATAATTATTTTCTATTAAAGTTTTCCCCTCTAACAGCAGCATTATGACTTTGTTTCTCATTTTAAGCTTTATTCATAGGATATAATACTTTGACAGTCCGGTTTAGGGTGCAAGGCGGTTTATCTCCCATTTTTCGGAGTTTGGACACGATAGGTCGGAAGCGGACTTTTCTTCGTGGAGAGTATATTCGAAACGGTCGTGCAGCCTGCTTTCCCGTCCCTGCCAGAATTCGAAGCGGGTGGGGGTGACGGCAAAACCGCCCCAGTTGTCGGGACGTGGTACGGTCTGTCCGGTCAGCCTGGCAGCTTCCTTTACAAAAGCGCGGATTATTTCCATCCGGCTGCTGATGACGTGACTTTGGGGGGATATTCTTGCGCCGATCCGGCTTTTGTAGGGTCGGGTGGAGAAGTAAGCGTCCGATTCTTGAGGAGTGCATTTCTCTGCTTTCCCTTCAATATGTACTTGTCTTTCCAGCTTATGCCAAACGAAAGAGAGGGAGATGTAGGGATTGGCTGTGAGTTGCCGTCCCTTACGGCTTTCGTAATTGGTGAAGAAAATGAGTTTACTGTTTTCCACGCCTTTCAGCAGTACGGTGCGGGTAGAGGGCCGTCCGTCCGGTGAGACGGTGGCTATAATCATGGCGGTCGGTTCGTTCTCGCCGCAATGCAGGGCGTCGTTGAGCCAGCGGGCGAATTGCTCGAAGGGATTCTCCGAGATAGTATTCCGGGTGAGCTTGCCTTTCTTATATTCTTTTCGTATGTCCGAGAATTGGGAATCCATATAATTACTGTTTATTATTATAACAATGAAAGAGCGAAAGGGTTGAAATACGGATACGTTAACCGCTAAAAATATCTTTTTTTCTTCTTTTTTTATAATTGTAATGATAATTCTTCTCAGTTTCGTTATGTGTTTCCGTTCTATAGGACGATTTCATGTAAATAATGTTTATATTTGTACTTCAATTACAAACATTGTTTATATGAGCGACAGACAACAATTCATTATAGATTGCACATCTCTTATTCCTGTTATAGGAACTTTGGTTTTAATAAAAATAGCTAACGAACAAATGGTTACCATGGTTGCTGCTTATGTACTTTGTGGCGAACTTTTGGGTGTGTTGATCAGTAGAATATTGAGGTTATATTATATTGATGTGGCTTTCGTCTGGTTGGGTGGAATTATGCTTTGGCTGTGGTATTGGTTCGGAGTACAGCCCAGCTATATGGGGTGATAGAGCATCAGCTGCAAGTGTGGATAGGACGTCTTGTAATTCAAGTTATCAAATGGACAGACGATTAATCAGAAGAGGTTGATACTCATAAAATTAGTATTTAATAGGTCTATAATAAAAGCACTTCCAACGTTCGCTTACGGAGGAAGTGCTTTACACAAAAACTAAACTAGACTTAACTAAACTATTCTATTGGGGGAGTTTCACAACTCCTATCTGTTCGCGGCAAAGGTAAAAAAACATCTTTTAATATGCAATAGGATATTATTAGAAATAGCCCGATTTCAATAAAATATAAACCTATAAGGGTATTTTTAACTCCTTTTATTAAGAAAATCTTGGAATATTTGTTTATAACTGTCACTGACGGGGATATAGTTCTTGCCAAAGACAATACGTCCACGGTCGATGATACGTATTTTGTCTTTTTGGACGATATAGGAACGATGCACGCGTATGAAGCGTGAAGCAGGCAGAAGTTCTTCTATGGACTTCATGCTCATGAGCGAGAGAATGGGTTTGGGAGAGTTCTCCTCATAGATTTTGATATAATCTTTCAAGCCTTCGATGTAAAGAATATTTTTGAGCTCCACTTGTATCAGTTTGTAATCACTTTTTACGAAGATGCTTTCAATTTCCTCTTGGGGCTGTTGCAGCAGTTCGAACCACTTCACTGCTTTATTGGCGGCTTGCAGAAAGTCTGCATACGAGATGGGTTTCAGCAGATAATCGAGGGCGTTGACCCTATACCCGTCTATGGCATATTGGTCGAAAGCGGTGGTGAAAACGATACGGGTATGTGTATCTACCATTCTGGAGAATTCCAGGCCGTTGAGTTCGGGCATTTGGATATCGAGAAAAAGAAGGTCGATACGTTTGTCCGGCAAGTCGCTCATCGCTTGCACTGCACTGGAGTATTTGCCGGTAAGCTCCAGAAACGGGGTTTTGTTGATGTAGCTCTCCAAAAGGTTCAGGGCCAGCGGTTCGTCATCTACGATTGCGCACTTCAGATTCATGTTGTCAGTAATTGATTGTTAAAACCGATTTATATTCTTTTCCGTCCTCACTTATGCCGTGCTTCCATGCGTACCGGCCGGGATAGGTCAGTTCCAGACGCTTGCCTACTTGTTCCAGTCCGATGCCGCTGCCGCTTTTGTCGGCTTCGCTCTTGGGGTGGTAGCTGTTGGTTATTTCGCAACGTACTTCATGCACGTTCTCGCTGAAATATATACGGATATGGCTGGGATCGGTGGGAGAGATGCCATGCTTGAAAGCATTCTCTATGAGGGAGATGAATATCAGCGGGGCAATCTCCGTAGGGCTGTCGGGACGAATGTCGAAACGCGTTTCAACAGTGACGTTGGACGAGAGACGGATGCGCATCAAGGCGATGTAGTTCTTGATGAAATCCATTTCCTTTCCTAAAGTTACGAAGTTCTGCTGATTGTCGTAAAGGACATGGCGCAATAAACGGCTCAGTTCCTGTACGGCTGTTTGTGCCTTATCCGTATCAAAGGCAATGAGTGCGTAGATATTGTTCAGCGTGTTGAGCAGGAAATGCGGGTTGAGCTGGTTGCGGAGATTCTTTAATTCGGCTTCCGTGCGACTTTTTTCGGCTTCGCGGCGGGCGGCTTCCACCTGCACCCAACGTCCGCTGAGGCGAATGGCCGCACTCAACCCTACGGTAAGTATCATGGAAAAGAAATCGCGCATGATGAATATCCACTTCGGCGGACCGATGTGCCTTTGGCCCTCACCGTCGGCTTTTGCGTAGGTGTGGAATGCGTACTCCTGCCAAAAGTGTACACCGGCTGTAACGCAAGCTATCAGCAGTATGTTCAGCAGGAGATACTGCCGTATGCGCCCCTCGAACAGATAACGGGGAATGAGGAAGCAGTAATTGCAGTAGAATACGATAAGAAAAGATAGCGGAACAATGCTGCCATGGCGCAGGTATTCCATCCATGTAATGGTGAAACCACTGCGTGTCATCATCACGAAAGGAAAAGCAAATACAATTCCCCAGCCGATGATATGAATCAGGGCTTCGATGATGCGCGACCGTGAGTAGAGAATTTGTTTCATACAAATGCAAAGATAGTTTTTTTTAGCGATAAGCGATTATCACTCGTATCGTATTGCTTCTATCGGGTCTAAGTCTGCTGCTTTCTTTGCAGGATACCATCCGAAGAACACTCCTGTCACCGTACAGACGGCAAAGCTGAGGAATACGCTCCATGCCTGTATATAAATAGGCCAATGGGCTGCGCTCTTCACAATCCAGCTTGCGCCGCAGCCGATGATGACGCCGATGAGGCCGCCGGTGATGCTGATGAGGATGGCCTCGATGAGGAATTGCGACAAGATGTCCACTCCTCTGGCGCCCACACTCATGCGCAGACCGATTTCACGGGTGCGCTCCGTTACGGATACATACATGATGTTCATGATGCCGATGCCGCCTACTACCAGCGATATGCCGGCGATGCAGGCGAGGAGAGTAGTCATCAGGTCGGTGGTGGTGTTCAGCATCGAGCTGAGCTCCTGCTGGCTGCGTATGGTGAAATCATCGTCGTCGCTGTCCTTCAGTTTATGGTTCCGGCGCAGAATTCCGGTGATTTCTTCGGTGGCGTTGTCCGTCATGTCCTCGGTGAGTGCGGATGCGAAGATACCTTGCAGATAGGTCTGTGCAAGCAGGCGTTTCATTACGGTGGTGTAGGGGGCAAGTACAACGTCGTCCTGGTCCATGCCCATGCTGTTGTATCCTTTGGCTTTCAGTACGCCCGTCACGCGGAAAGGCACTTGATTGAAGCGGATAATGCGTCCTACGGGGTCTTCTCCGTTGGGGAAAAGATTATCCTGTATTGTCTTGCCGATGACACATACTTTGGCGGAAGTCTGTATGTCGGTTTCCGTAAACATCGTGCCGTTCTCCACCGTAAGCTGGCGGATTTCAAGGTAGTCTGTGCCTACGCCGCTTACGGATGAGGGGTAGTTGTTATTGCCTGCAATGAGCTGTCCCGATGAGGATACGTTGGGGCTGACGGCAGCCAGGAAGTTCGTTTCGTTGCGCAATGCCTCGTAGTCGGTGAGCTTCAGCGTCTGCATGGCGCTGGGGTCTTGGCGGACGCCGCCGCGCATATCCGCTCCCGGATGAATCATTATCATATTCGAGCCCATTTCGGAGATTTGCGCCTGAATGCTTTTTTTTGAACCCTGTCCGATGGCGAGCATCGTGATGACGGACGCCACTCCGATGATGATGCCCAACATCGTGAGGAAGGCACGCAGTTTATTGTTGGCAAGTGCCCGAAAGGCTATTTTGAAAAGGTTGGTTCCATTCATTGATTTGTAGTTTTATGATATTGTTTTTCTTTTTTCATCCTGCAATAAAGTAATTTACGTACTGCGTCAGTCATCCTCCTGCTTGGGCAGTGCTGCCAGTGTTTCGGCGGCATTCAGAATGTTTCGGTTGGGCTTGTCGTCCTTCACTTGTCCATCGCGCAATACGATGTTGCGGCTGCTGTATTGGGCTATTTCCGGATTGTGCGTTACGAAAATGATGGTGCGTCCTTCGGCATGCAGTTTCTGGAAGAGCACCAGGATTTCGAATGAGGTACGGGTATCCAGATTACCGGTGGCTTCGTCCGCGAGGATTACGGCAGGGTTGTTTACCAATGCACGGGCGATGGCTACGCGTTGCATCTGTCCGCCGGACATCTGGTTGGACTTGTGCTCCAGCCGGTCGCCCAGCCCTACGGCTTTCAGCGCTTCAATGGCGCGTTTCCGGCGTTCGGCTGCCGATACGGACGAGTTGTACATCAGCGGCAGTTCCACATTTTCCACGGCTGTGGTTTTTGCCAGCAGGTTATAGTTCTGGAACACGAAGCCGATTTTACGGTTGCGGAGTACGGCACGCTGGGACTTGCTCATGGTACGTACGGAGATGCCGTCCAGCAGATACTCTCCTACGGTGGGCGTATCCAGGCAGCCGAGTATGTTCAACAGCGTTGATTTGCCCGAACCGGACGTACCCATGATGGTGACGAACTCTCCCTCGCCGATAGAGAATGATACGCCGCGCAGTGCATGCACCGTTTCGTCTCCCACCTGGAAGTTCCGCTTTATGTTTTGAAGTTCAATTACGGTTTTGCTCATGATTAATGATGTATGGTTTACTTTGTACTGTACTTTTATACTCAGTCTCTGTATGCTGTTTCATCGGCTGTTGTTTTTCTTCTTGCTTCCCGGAGGGCCCGGCATGAACGGGCTTTTCTCACCGCTTGGTTCCTGCGGCATATCCACCGTTGGGCCTTCGCCCGGCATGCGCCCTATGGTGGCTTCGGTCACTACTGTCGCACCTTCATCGATGCCGCTTACAATCTCCGTATTCACACCGTTGGAGATACCTACCGTTACCGGATGCGCGATGAATGTATTGCCCTCGCGTGTCCAGAGTTTGTGTTCGCTTTCGCAATCTTTCACAATGTCATTCTCGCCGATAAGCGGCTTTTCGGGTGTGAAGCGGAGCGCACGTGCCGGAACGGAAAGCACATTCTTGCGGTCGAGTGTGTAAATCGTAACGTTGGCCGTCAGGCGCGGTTTCAGTTTCAGGTCGGGGTTGGGAGCGGATATGACAACTTCGTAGGTGACGACCGTACCGGATGTGCCGCTGCTGCCGGAACTTGTAGAGCTGTCCTCTCCCAAGCGGATTTGCGTTACTACTCCCTCAAACGTGTCATTGGGATAGGCGTCTACGCTAAACGTCACGCGTTGCCCGTCTTTCACGCCGCCTATGTCGGCTTCATCCACGTCGGCCACAACCTGCATCTGCGTCAGGTCGGCAGCGATGGTGAACAGGGTAGGAGTCTCGAAACCGGATGCCACCGTTTGCCCTTCCTCTACCGCACGGTTGATGACCACGCCGTCGATGGGCGAAGTGATGGTGGCGTACGACAGGTTGCGCTCCGCTTTTGCCAGCGATGCCTGACTGCTTTCGTAGCTGCTTTTCGCTTTCTCGTAATTGTAGACGGACTGCTCGTAGTCGGTATCGCTGATAAGCTGCTTTTCGTGCAGTCCCCGGTTGCGTTCGTAGTTCTTCCGCTGATATTCGTATTCGGCTTTCGCACCGTTGTAGGCGGCGCGTTGGGATGCCACTTCGCTTTGCAGGGTCACACGGTCCATTTCGGCTATGAGCTGGCCTTTGGTAACTACGGAATTGTAGTCGGCATATATCTTGTCGATGATGCCGCTTACCTGCGTGCCGACTTCCACTTCCGTCACCGGTTCGATGGTGCCGGTGGCGGTTATGGATTCCGATATCTCGCCTTTGATTACGGTGGCTGTCTCGTAGGTCACTTTATGTTTGGCCGTGGAGCCGCTGAAAAGCCGGATGCTTATGCCGGCTACCGCCACAACGGCTACGGCGATAAGGATAATCTTTTTCTTGTTCATATTCTGTATATCATTATTGGGTTTTAAGTAGCGTTGGTCTATACCGCAAGAGATAGTTGCGTATGGGGGTATTATATTGAATAGGTCAAAGCGTAATCTGTTCTCCCTGGTAGAATTTCAGCAGTTGCGTGTTCAGTATTGCCATGTATTTGGCTTGCAGGGTTTCCTGTTGCGCGTTGAGCAGGTTGTTTTTCTCGGTCAGCAGTTCCACGGTATTCTTCATGCCGAGGTTGAATTGCTCTTGGATGAGGTCGTAGCTGGTCTGTGTGCTTCGCAGCTTCTCTATGGCGGCAACGTAGCGTTGCTGTGCGCTGTTGGCATCCAGCCATAACCCTTCGATGGTCTTGTACAGGTTTTTCTGATTGTCCAGCAAATCCAGTTCGCTGTTCTGCTTCTGTATCTTGGCTTTCTGTACGGCGCTCTTGGTCTGCCGGTTGTTGAAGATGGGTACGCTTACGGTTACTCCCAAAGAGTTGTTCCAGTTCTGCTTGATTTGTTCGCCGAAGGTGAAGTCGTTGCCGTTGGTGTTCGTGCTCCCTATTCCTGCACTGAGGCTGATGGTGGGGATGTAACCGGAGCGGGCAATATTGATGTCGAGTTCCGAGGCTTTGACATTCAGTCGGCCTGCTTCGATTTCCGGGCGCAGGGTGAGGGCGGAGCGGTAGACATCGGTCTTTGAGGGCAGCGGTGACAATACATTCTCATCGCCGAGTGTGGGGATGTAAAGCGTCATCTCCTTTTCGCCGTCCAGTTCGAGGAGTTGTTTCAGTTGCAGTTTGTAATCTTGCAGGGTAGCTTGTGCCGTTACCAATTGATATTTGTCGGTGCTGACCTGCGCTTCCAGTTGGGCGAGGTCGCTCCTGGCGATGCTTCCCGCTGCAAGCAGGGCGCGTGCCCGTTCGCATTCCGCCCGGCTGACGTCGAGGGTTGCTTCATTTACCTTGACGGCTTCGGCTGCATAGAGAATCTGTACGTAAATCTGCGTAATGCTCTCTTCGATGGTGTTCTCGCTCTCCGCCACGCCCAGTTCGGCAATGCGGTTGTTCATCCGCTGCTGTTTCAAGGTATTCAGCCGTTTGCTGCCGTTGTAAAGCGTCCAGTTGGCATCGATGCCATAGCTGCCGTTGTAGCTGGTCTTGCTTTGGCTGCTGGTGATGTTGTCGCCGTCTATTATCGTATTGGTCTGGCTGTTGGGCCGGTTTACGATACGTTGGCTTACGGATGCCGTGAGGCTGGGGAAGAGGGCTGCCCTGGCGGTCTTTACGTCCACTTTGGCGCTCTCGGCGTTGAGACGGTTCTTGCGTATCGTGATGTTTTGCTGCAAAGCATAGTCGATGCAGGCTTGCAGGTTCCATTGTGCGGGAAGCGTCTGCGTGCTGTCCTGCTGTTGCGTACCGATAGCGGTTTCCTGCGTTTGCGGCATTGCGTTGCCGACACAGGTGCTTGCCGCACAGAGCGATATTACGGTCAATCTTTTTACATTTATCATATTACCTTGTTTCTATGGTTTTACCATTGCAAAAGTATGCGCAGTCTCTTGAAACGGCAAAAACAATAGACCATTGCCGGGATTGTGCCGACGGATTACTTTTTCCTGCCGATAATTAAGAGTTTGCTTTGCAGTTTTTATGAGGTGTCAAAATACACTTGCTGATTTCTATTAGGCACGGATTTCACGGATTTTCACGATAAAAGAATAAAGAAAACCTGTGTTTTCCGTGAATTCCGTGAAATCCGTGCCTAATAGAAACCAATAGTAAGCGAATTTTAGTTTTGCCCCCGTAAAGACAGTAGATATTTTCCCAAAGAACTTCTTTATAGAATACCGGACAAAAATCAAGCTGGCTATAACTTTTCAGTTTTTTATTTGTTATTTATATAAAAGTATTTTATATTTGTAATGATTATAATTTGAACTTTATGAAAAACCTTGTTACCAGTATCTGGCAATTCTATGTCGATGGCTTCCGAAGCATGACATTGGGGCGTACCTTGTGGCTGATAATTGCAATCAAATTGTTTATCATGTTTTTTATTCTTCGTCTTTTCTTCTTTCCGAACTATCTGAATGAAGCTGCCGGAGAAGGCGATAAAGAAGATTACGTCAGCAGTGAACTGATTATGCGGGCAGGAAGATAGGGGATAGTGATAAGCGGTTAGTGATTAAGGAGGGAGGTATTCCTTTTCCTTATTTATATCTTATACTTTATATTTTATACTTTAATTTCATACTTAATATTTATTCTCATGCTTGAAAACATTGACACTTCTCTGATTGATTGGTCGAGAGCGCAATTTGCCTTGACCGCTATCTATCACTGGATTTTTGTGCCGCTTACTTTAGGATTGGCGGTAATTATGGGCATCATGGAAACGGTGTACTACCGTACGGGTGACAAGTTCTGGAAACATACTGCCAAGTTCTGGATGAAACTCTTCGGCATCAACTTTGCCATAGGTGTGGCAACGGGACTGATTCTGGAGTTTGAATTCGGTACGAACTGGAGTAATTACAGTTGGTTCGTGGGCGACATCTTCGGTGCGCCGCTTGCTATCGAAGGTATTCTGGCATTCTTTATGGAAGCCACGTTCATTGCTGTGATGTTCTTCGGTTGGGACAAGGTAAGCAAACGTTTCCACCTGGCTTCTACCTGGCTTACGGGACTTGGTGCTACTATCTCCGCCTGGTGGATTCTGGTGGCGAATGCCTGGATGCAGAATCCGGTAGGTATGGAGTTTAATCCCGATACCGCCCGTAACGAGATGGTTGACTTCTGGGCGGTGGCCACTTCGCCGATGGCTGTCAATAAGTTCTTCCACAGCGTGCTGTCCGGCTGGGTGCTGGCTGCGGTGTTTGTGGTAGGTGTGAGTTGCTGGTATCTGTGGAAAAACCGTGAGAAGAAGTTTGCTTTGGCAAGCATAAAGATAGCTGCCTGGGTAGGACTGTGTGCCGCTGTGCTTTCCGCGTGGACGGGCGACGGTTCCGGTTATCAGGTGGCACAGAAACAACCCATGAAGCTCGCTGCCATGGAGGGTTACTATCAGGGGCAGGAAGGAGCCGGACTGGTGGCTTTCGGCATTCTCAATCCCGACAAGAAGACGGCCGATGACGGTAAGGATGCTTTCCTCTTCCGCATGGAGATTCCCAAGTTCCTTTCATTGCTTGCCGAGCGCGATTCAAAGGCTTTCGTACCGGGCATCAACGACCTGTTGAAAGGCGGCTATCCCTTGAAAGACGGTACAACCGCGCTCTCCGCTCAGGAGAAGATTGAAAAGGGAAAGACGGCTATCGGAGCTTTCTCCGCTTATCGTGCCGCCAAAGCTGCGGGCAACGATGCCGAGGCGCAGGTGGCTGCCAAAGTGTTGAAAGAGAATGTGGCGTATTTCGGTTACGGTTATATCAAGGATGTGAACGAACTGGTTCCCAACGTGCCGCTCACCTTCTATATGTTCCGTGTCATGGTGATACTGGGCGGGTACTTCATTCTCTTCTTCATCGTGGTTCTCGTTCTTGCCTACAAGAAGGATTTGTCGCAGATGCGCTGGATGCATTGGGTGGCAATGCTGACCATTCCGCTGGGCTATCTTGCCGGGCAGGCAGGTTGGGTGGTTGCCGAATGCGGACGTCAGCCGTGGGCCATTCAGGATATGTTGCCCACAAGTGCCGCCATTTCCAAACTGGATGTAGGCTCCGTGCAGACCACATTCTTCATTTTCCTTGTACTGTTCACCGTTATGCTGATTGCCGAAGTAGGCATTATGCTGAAAGCCATACGGAAAGGACCGGAAAAAGAACTTTCTCATCAATCATAACTTATAACTCATAACTCATTACATGAATACCTATATATTTCTTCAACATTATTGGTGGTTTATAGTATCCCTGTTGGGAGCCATCCTTGTATTCCTGCTGTTTGTGCAGGGCGGTAACTCGCTGATATTCTGTCTGGGCAAGACGGAAGAGCAGCGCAAGATGATAATAAACTCTACGGGGCGTAAGTGGGAGTTTACGTTTACTACGCTCGTAACGTTCGGCGGTGCGTTCTTTGCATCGTTCCCGTTGTTCTACAGTACGAGCTTCGGCGGTGCGTACTGGTTGTGGATGATTATCTTGTTTACTTTCGTGTTGCAGGCTGTAAGCTACGAGTTTCAGTCGAAAGCGGGCAATCTGTTGGGTAAGACGACGTATCGCGCTTTTCTGGTGATAAACGGAGTGGTAGGGCCGGTGCTGCTGGGCGGTGCGGTGGCAACGTTCTTCACGGGTTCGGAGTTCTATATCAACAAAGGTAATATTGCCGATACGGTGATGCCGGTTATCAGCAGTTGGGCCAATGCGGGGCACGGGCTGGATGCGTTGCTCAATCCGTGGAATGTAGTGTTGGGACTGGCTGTGTTCTTCCTGGCGCGTATTCTCGGTGCGCTTTACTTCATTAACAATATCGGCGATGCGGATTTGGTGAAACGTTGCCGTCGTGCGCTGTGGGGCAATACGGGGCTGTTTCTGGTGTTTTTCCTTGCATTCGTTATCCGTACGCTGCTTGCCGAAGGCTATGCGGTGAATCCGGAAACCGGAGAGGTATTTATGGAACCCTATAAGTATCTGACAAACTTTATCGAAATGCCTGTGGTGCTGCTCGTATTCCTTATCGGTGTGCTTGCCGTGCTTTGGGGAATTGTCCGCACGGTGTGGAAACCGTCTTTCGACAAGGGTATATGGTTTGCAGGCGCAGGCACTGTGCTCACGGTATTGGCGCTGTTGCTGGTGGCTGGTTATAACAATACTGCCTATTATCCCTCTACCGCCGACCTGCAAAGTTCGCTTACGCTGGCAAACAGTTGTTCCAGCCAGTTTACGTTGCGGGTAATGGCCTACGTATCTGTCCTGGTTCCTTTTGTGCTTGCCTACATTTTCTACGCATGGCGCAGCATCGACAGGAAGAAGATAGATGCTGCAGAGATGCAGGATGAAAAAGGACACGCCTATTGATTTTATAACTCCGGGGATTTGCTCCCGGTTTCCCTGGAGTTTCTTTGAAAATGCCGGGGGATATAAGAGAAAACTCCTCACGTTTGGGTTGCAAACGTGAGGAGTTTTCTTTTTGTTCTTATGTTCTTATGTCCGAAAACCGGATTGTTATTTTCCCGCTTCCGCATTCTTAATCATCTGTTCGCTGGCATACATGAATATTACCACACGGCGATTTTCGCTCGCCGACAGGCTTTCGTCGTATTCATTGTAGCCCACACCTTCCACTTGCTTGAACTGAGAGGGAGATACGCCGCAATCCTGCAGATAATTCTCTACGGCATAGGCACGGTTCTTGGACACCTTCATGTTGGCTTCGTACGTACCGACCTTGTCCGTATGGCCTATGATGGCGATGTCCGTAGTTGTGTCTTCCTTCAGAATCTTGGCGAGGTCGCGCAAGGAAGCTTTCGCATCGTTGCTCAGCGTAGAGGAGTTGAAAGCAAACAGAATACCGGAGTCGAACGTCACCTTGACGGCATCCAGATTATTGGCATCTTTCACCATTTCCACCTGTGCGCCTTCAATCTTGGCGGCTTCGGCAGCCTTTTTATCCATCTTATGACCGATAGCCACACCTGCGCCCGTACCTACCGCTGCGCCTACTGCCGCACCGATAGCAGCGCCTTTACCCTTGCCGAACAGTCCGCCGATAATAGCTCCTGCCGCAGCACCCGAGCCACCGCCGATAATGCCGCCTTTCGTCGTATTGTTCATTGTACCGCAACTACCCAGTAGTATGGCGCCGCTCAGCAGAAATGCTGTCATTTTCATCTTTTTCATACCTTTTATTTTTTAATTGGTTCAAGTTTTACTAATGCAAATTTATGTATATAATACATTTGTTGGCATTAAAAAGTTTACCATTGCAGTTTTTTTAGAGAATTTTCCTTTTAATAAAGAGAAAACGGCCGGACTTATACGTTACTTGTAATTCAGGAAGTTTTCCTGCACCAGCTTTCCTGCCTGCCATACGGCGCGTATGTTCAGTTCCTTGTCCATGATGAGGATGTCGGCGTCCTTGTCCTTTTGCAGGGAACCTTTGCGGTCGTACACGCCCATGATGCGTGCCGGGGTTTCGGAAGCCATGCGCAGGGCGTCGCCCAACGGGATACCCGCCTTGACCATAGTACGCACCAGCACGTCCATGGTGGCGATACTGCCTGCCAATGAGGAGCGGTCGGCAAGCTTGCACACACCGTCTTCGATGATGTAGCGCGGGTCGTTGATTTCCTTGCCTTCGGTGGCGGCGCAGGAGAGGGCGTCCGTTACGAGGCAGGTGTGCTCTACGCCTTTCAGCTTGTATGCCAGTTTCAGGATGGTGGACGGCAGGTGGATGCCGTCGGCAATGAGTTCGATGGTCATGCCGTCGGTCAGGTAAACGCTTTCCACAGTGCCTTCGTACTTGTACTCGCGGCGTTTGTGGAAGCCGGGCATGGCGTTGTAGAAGTGGGCGGCATGGGTAAATCCGGCTTCGTAGGCGGCACGGATGCCGTCGTATTCGGCTTCGGTATGTGATACGGCTGCCAGTATGCCTTTTTCGCGCAGGTAGCTCGCAAACTCCAGTGCTCCGGGCAGTTCGGGAGAGGCGTCCCAGCGGCGGATGCAACGGGTGCTTTCCACCAACTCGCGGTATTCCTGTCCGTCAATCTCCTTCACCTGGTCGGCAAACTGTTCGCCTGCCATTTTCTTGTTGAGATAGGGACCTTCGATGTGCAATCCCAGTACGGGGCTGTCGGGCTCTGCCATAAGCTGCTCGCACACTTGGGCTGCCTGGTGCAGCTTTTCGAACGGAGATGAGGAAATGGTAGGGTAGAAACTCGTAGCGCCATGACCGAGGTGTGCATTGATGATGCTGCGAAACGCTTCTTCGGTACATTCGGTGAAGTCGTGGCCGCCACCGCCATGCGCGTGCATACACACGAAGCCGGGCACGATATACATGCCTTTGGCATCGATGAGGCGTGCGCCGATGAGGGCGAGGTCACAGTTGGTCACTTCGAGTATTTTTCCGTCGCGCATCAGGACGGAACCTTCATTCAGCCAGCCTTGCGGGGTGAATATGCGTCCGTTGATAATTTGAGTAAGCATTTTTAGATTTATGATTTAAGATTTATGAATTATAATCCCAGCGTTATGATTTTGAATTTATCGAAGGCCAAAATTAAGCATTATAAATTAAAAATCCTATATGCGGGATTTTTTAATCATCTTCTTCTCCGTCTTCGGTGGCGGCGTTGTTTCTGCCGATATTTGCGTATCTTGCCGTATACCAGCCAGACGAACAATACCCCGAATACGGAGAATATCAGCAGTACGATGCCCGTGTTGAGGTTGTCGCCTTTCACACGGCTCCACATTTCGAGTACGAGTTCGGTGCGGTTGCCGAAGTCTCGTATCATGGCGCAGCGTTCCACCACTTTTCTGTCGGGATATTGCACGGGGTTTATCTGCAGGCTGTCCGCACCCACACCTTCACCGAAGAAATAGCTGAGGTCGGAACGTGTCGCGATGGCGGTGTCCCGTTTGGCTTCCATGATTTCGGGGGTGGCAACGGCGCTGACGTAGCCTATGGCGTCCATATTGCGCAGGGCGATGTCGGGGCGGCAGAGGTAGTTGATGAAGTAAGCGGCAGCTTTGGGATTGCCTGCGTATTTGGGGATTACCCAGCCGTCGTACCAGATGTTGCTGCCTTCGCGCGGCACTTCGTAGGCAAGGTCCACGCCCACGGCACGGGCTTCTTCGATGGCCCATACGGCGTCGCCGCTCCAGGTGAGGTTGAGCCAGGTCTTGTTCTTGGTCATCATCTCCTTGCCGAAGTCGGCTTCCCAGCCTGCGATGTTGGGCTTCATGGCTTTCAGATACTTCTCGGCAAGGGCTATGGCTTCGGGAGAGTTATCGTTCATCAGTTGCTCCACGGTGACGGTGCTGTCGGCAAGCTGTCGGGCATGGGCGTAGATGATGGCGGTTCCGTAGGCATCGCGGTAACTGTCTTTCATCAGGATTTTGCCTTTGTTCCTGGGGTTCCAGAGGCAGTGCCAACTGCCGGCTTCGTCGGGGGTGATGAAGTTGCGGTTGTAGAGGATGCCGGCTGTGCCCCACATATAGGGTACGGCATAGTCGGTGGTGGTGCGTCCCGGCTGGCTGGTCTTGTTCAGTTCCCGGCGGATGTAGGGGGAGATGTTGGGCAGATAGTCCGGGGTCTTGCCGAAGTTGCGGTCGATGGGCAGGAGAAGGTCTTTCTTCAGCATCCGCTCGATGATGTACTCCGAGGGGCATACCACATCGAAATCCTCGTGGCCGCGCTCTATCTTGGTGAGCATGATTTCGTTGATGTCGAACACCTGGTAGATGAGGCGGATGTCCTCGCCCGTCTGCTGCTTGTACCAGGCGGGAAATTCGGCCAGTACATCTTCGTCGATGTAGTCGGCCCAGTTGTAGACTTTCAGTACGTGGCTGCGCTCTTCGCCCGAATCCTTGCACGAGACGGCTGCGAGGACGAGACAAAGGAGAAGGAATATGTCTGTTAATCTTTTCATTTTTTATTCAGCAGGTTTATCTTGACTATGCTTTCGTTTTTCGGCTTACGGGATGAATCTCTCCGTGCTGCGGGACGAATACTCTTATCTCGCGAGACGCAGGCGGACTTATTTCTTCCGTGCACGTTCCGCACGCTTGTTGATGACAATCAGCAGCACCAGCACCGTAATGAAAATAAGGGTGGACAGAGGACGCAGCTCCGGTGTCAGTCCGCCTTTGCGCGCATCGGCGTAGATATAGGTGGAGAGCGTTTCCAGTCCTTCGTTTCCAATGGTGAATATGGTTACTGCGAAGTCGTCGATAGAGAGCGTGAAGGCAAGGATGAAGCCGCTGATCATGCCCGGAAGTATCTCCGGCAGAATTACCTTGCGCAATGCCTGAAAGGGAGTGGCGCCAAGGTCGAGGGCGGCTTCGTACACGTTCTGGTTCATCTTCTTCAAGCGGGGCATTACGCTCAGCACTACGTAAGGGGTGCAGAATGTGATGTGTGCCAGTACCACGGTTGTGAATCCCTGCGAGATACCGCAACTGACGAACAGCAGGAACAGCGACACGCCCGTAATGATGTCCGCATTCATCATCGGAATGGCATTGGCGAAGTTCATTACTCGGCGCGTGCGTGTGCGCAGGTTGAAGATACCGATGGCCGCGATGCTGCCCAACGCCGTACTGGCGGTGGCTGCTAACATGGCAATGGCAAATGTGTTCCAGATGGCGCTCGTCAGCGAGTGGTGCATGCCGCCTGTGAAGAGGGAGCTGTACAGCTTGGTGGAGAATCCCGTCCAGTTGCCCAACACTTTGGCTTCGGTGAAAGAGAATACCATGATGATAAGGATAGGCGAGTACAGCAGCGCAAGCAGCAGCCACAGATACCCTTTGGCAAGAATACGCGTCATCATATCACACCTCCGCTTTCATTGGATGCGCCGTCCTCTTCGTTCGTAAAGAGGATGGTGACGCCTATCAGCAACAGCATGATGAGCGACAGGGCTGCACCGTAGTTCCACATTCCGTTGTATATGTTCTCCTGCACGGTTGTTCCGAAGAGTTTGATGTTGTTCATCGTCAGCAGTTCGGCTATGGCAAAGGTGCTTACCGTAGGCATGAACACCATTACGATGCCGCTCATGATGCCCGGCATGGAGAGGGGCAGGATTACTTTGCCGAATACCTGCAAGGGGTTGGCTCCGAGGTCTTGGGCGGCTTCTATGAGGCTACGGTCCATTTTCTGCAGAGTGTTGTAGATGGGGTATATCATGAACGGCAGGAAGTTGTAGACCATGCCGAACACGAGTGCGCCTTCGCCCAAAGGCAGGTTCAGAAAGTCGAACAGCGCCACTGTGGCGAGTGTGCGTATCAGTATGTTCACCCACATGGGTAGGATGAACAGCACCACCATGGTCTGCGAAGTGTTGAACTGCTTCTGGCTGAGGATGTATGCCGCCGGATAACCCAGCAACAGGCAGGTCAGCGTGGTGATGAGAGCGATGCCGATGGAGTAGATGAAGGTGTTCATCGCCTCCGGGTGCATCATGAACTTGCGGAAGTTGGCAAAGGTGAAAGCTCCGTCGGCATCCGTAAAGGCGTACAGCACAATCAGCAGTAGCGGCACTATCGCAAATATCAGCAGGAACAGTGCGTAGGGCAGTGTCCAGTTGCGTCGCCGCAGGAAGAAATGGGATAACTTATCAAGCATTACTCTATTATATCTTATATCAAGCGCTACTCTATTTAATCAAGTATTGCTTTATTATATTAGGATTATGGACGGTAAGATGACGGGATGATATCTTATCGTTTTATCACTCTGATGTTTTCGGGCGCTATCCGTATGCCCACGCGGTCTCCGTCGTCCCAAACGTCGTTGGTGTCTACGAAGATGTCCTCGTCCCAATCGGTAAACACGGTGAGGTGATAATGGTTTCCTTTGTAGAGGATGAATTTCACTTCGCCCGTCAGTCGTCCGTCTTCTTCGTTATCCTCCAGGATGACGTTTTGGAAGTCCACTTCCACCGTTACGGGCGTTTCGGGACCGATGTCTTGCACCGGACTGCATTCGAAGCTGCAACCCAGGAATTCCACGTGCGTTTCGTCCAGGAGCTTGCCCTCGAAAGTGTTGCAGGTGCGTTCTTTCTTCATTACGTGGATGTCGAAAGGTTTTACCAGCAGACCCACTTCACGGCCTGCCTCGAAGCAGTGGTAATCCTGCACCATCAGCTCGTAGCCCTCGCGGGTCTGTACCAGCATTTCGTAGTGCACGCCTTTGAAGATGGAGCTTGTTACGGTTCCCGTGAGTTGCGCCGCATCCGAGGGTTCGAAGATGTAGATGTCCTCCGGACGGATTACGACGTCCACCTGTGTACGGTCGCCGAAACCGGTATCCACGCAGTCGAACTCGTGTTCGCAGAAGCGGACGAGCCGGTCGTGCACCATGACACCGTTCAGTATGTTGCTCTCGCCGATGAAGTCGGCTACGAAAGAGTTGATAGGCTCGTTGTAGATGTCTGTCGGAGTGCCGATTTGCTGTATCCTGCCTTCGCTCATCACGACGATGGTGTCGCTCAGAGTGAGGGCTTCTTCCTGGTCGTGGGTGACGTATATGAAGGTGATGCCCAGCTTCTGGTGCATCTCTTTGAGTTCCATCTGCATGTCCTTGCGCATCTTCAGGTCGAGGGCGGCAAGGGGCTCGTCGAGGAGCAGCACTTCGGGTTCGTTGACGATGGCACGGGCTATGGCAACGCGCTGTTGCTGTCCGCCGGAAAGGGAGTCTACATCGCGGTCTTCATAGTCGGTCATGCCCACCATGCGGAGCGCCTGCTTCACTTTCTTTTCGATAGTGGCGGCGGGGAGCTTCTTCAGCTTGAGGCCGAAAGCAATATTATTGAATACGTTGAGGTGGGGAAACAGGGCGTACTTTTGGAATACCGTATTCACCGGGCGGCGGTGGGGTGGTGTCTGCGTGATGTCTTTTCCTGCAATGGTAATCACTCCTTCCGAAGCTGTCTGGAAGCCCGCAATCAGACGCAGCAATGTCGTCTTTCCGCAACCGGACGGTCCCAATATCGTTACAAACTCGCCCTTGCGGACAGACAAATTCACATCATTCAGTACGGCTTTGTCTCCGAAAAATTTCGATACGTGCTCTACACCGATGATGCAGTCGGACTTTTGCATAAGCGTTTCTTACTTTATCCAAACTAATTAAACAAATCTCTGCCTGATATAGTCAGTCATAAAAAAAAGTGGCGCAAAGGTACATATTTTCTTGAAAACTTTAGAGTTTGTTTAAAAATTGTTCAGCATTCTTTTGCGAGTTCTTTGGAGGCGGATGTTTCCTCTTTTTATTCGCCACACACCCGCTTTGTTCTCATAAAACGCCTCCAAAGAACTCACAAAAGAAATGGAAGGAAATACTTGGGAAAAGAAAAATCGAACAACCCAAAACAGGGTTATGAGTTATAAATTGCGGGTAATTGACCGATACTCGCAAATAAGTCCTAACTTTGCAGTCCGTAACATTAAAGTCTTCGTAAGAAATGGAAAAGAAAACAGTACTCATCACAGGTGCTTCTTCGGGTATAGGAGAGGGCTGTGCACGTAAGTTTGCCATGAATGGTTACCGCCTGATTCTCAACGGACGGAATGTAGAGAAGCTGACTGCCGTAAAACGCGAACTGGAAACGGAATATCGCGCGGATGTCTGTCTGCTGCCTTTCGACGTACGCGACCGCGGGGCTGCGAAAGCGGCTCTTGACTCGCTTCCCGAAGAATGGAAAGCGATAGATATCCTCATTAATAATGCCGGATTGGTAATCGGCGTAGACAAGGAACACGAAGGCAATCCGGACGAATGGGACATTGTGCTTGATACCAATATCAAAGCATTGCTTGCCATGACCCGTCTGGTGGTTCCCGGAATGGTGGAACGCGGACGCGGCCATGTCATCAATATGGGTTCCATTGCAGGCGATTATGCCTATCCGGGCGGTAGTGTGTATTGTGCCAGCAAGGCTGCCGTAAAGGCGTTGTCAGACGGCTTGCGCATCGACCTTGTGGATACTCCCGTACGGGTAACCAATATCAAGCCCGGCCTGGTGGAGACGAACTTCTCCGTAGTGCGCTTCCGTGGCGACAAGGCGGCTGCCGATAATGTGTACAAGGGCATCCGTCCGCTTACAGGCGACGACATTGCCGAAGTGGTGTACTTTGCCGCTGCCGTTCCCGAACATATACAGGTGGCGGAAGTGCTGGTAATGCCTACCAATCAGGCTACGGGTACAATCGTCAGCCGGAAATAAGCACTCTTCCGTAACAACAGAATCTAAGAGAATAAGAGTAAACTCTGCCAATCATGACTAATAAGTACGAAGAACGCCTGGGCACGGAGCGTATGCTGCCTTTGGTTTTCAAGATGGCGCTGCCTGCGGTGGCAGCACAGTTTGTCAATCTGCTTTACAGCATTGTAGACCGTATTTACATCGGACACATACCGGGCATCGGAACCGATGCGCTGGCGGGAGTGGGAGTGACCATCTCGCTCGTTGTGCTGATTTCTTCTTTCTCCGCCATTGTGGGTGGTGGCGGTGCTCCGTTGGCTGCCATTGCCCTCGGACAGGGCAACCGTCGCCGTGCCGGAAAGATACTTGGCAATGGCTTTACTCTGTTGATTCTTTTCACTTTGCTCACTTCGTTCATAGCCTATACCTTTATGGAGCCTATCCTGCTTTTTACGGGTGCTTCGGAGCATACGCTGGGCTATGCGGAAGACTATCTTTCCATTTATCTGTTGGGGACACTGTTTGTGGAAGTGTCTACCGGACTGAATGCTTTCATCAATGCACAGGGGCGCCCTGCGGTTGCCATGTGTTCGGTGTTGATAGGGGCTTTGTTGAATATTATTCTTGATCCTATATTCATATTCTGGTTGGATATGGGAGTGAAAGGTGCTGCGTTGGCTACGGTGCTGTCGCAGGCTTGCAGTGCGGTGTGGGTGCTGTCCTTCCTATTCTCACGGCGCGCTTCCCTGCCTTTGGAAAGGCGGTATATGAAGCTGGAAAAGAGTATCGTGCTCTCCATGCTGGCGCTCGGCGTATCGCCTTTTATCATGGCGAGTACGGAAAGCTTGGTGGGGTTTGTGCTCAACAGCAGTCTGAAAGAATTCGGAGATATCTATGTCAGTGCGCTTACCGTCCTGCAAACGTCTATGCAGTTTGCCAGCGTGCCGCTGACGGGGTTTGCGCAGGGGGTTGTTCCGGTGGCAAGCTATAACTACGGGCATGGCGACAAGCAGCGTGTGAAGGAGTGCTTCCGGATTGCGCTGATTACAATGTTTTCTTTCAATCTCGTCCTGATGCTGTTTATGATTTGCTTCCCTGCGATTGTGGCATCCGCCTTTACGAGCGATGCAAGGCTGATAGAAACTGTTCGCTGGACGATGCCTGTATTCTTGGGCGGTATGACGATTTTCGGTTTACAGCGTGCCTGTCAGAATATGTTCGTGGCGTTGGGGCAGGCCAGAATATCCATTTTCATAGCATTGCTGCGTAAGGTAATCCTGCTGATACCGTTGGCGTTGATACTGCCGCATTTTATGGGAGTAGCAGGTGTATATGCGGCAGAAGCCATATCCGATGCTACGGCTGCCATTTGCTGTACGCTGCTGTTTTTCTGGCAGTTCCCTAAAATACTGAGAAGAATAAAAAGTAAAAGCCTGTCTGAATAAGGTACGTTCTTATTATGGCATTCCGTCTCTTTTCGCTTTGTTGAGGATGCTTGCTTCCCTTATTTGTTCTCGTCATTCCCGGTTCGGATATGTTGAATTGCATACCTCTCTAATTTCAGAATCAATGATTCGGGTATAAATATCCGTAAATCATATACAACTCGGTTTGCGTAATCGTGGTAATTTTGCAATTGGAAAACAACCGGAAATATCAATAACTTCATACGGTAAATGGAATGACTATGAACAGGATTCTTTTAATTTCAGTATTCAGTATCTTAACTTTCAATATTATGGCACAGGAGAAAATAGTACAGACAGCCGGGCGCACCCGATTAGGAGAGTTCGCCCCTAAATTCGCGGAGCTCAACGACGATGTTCTTTTCGGAGAAGTGTGGAGCCGCACCGACAAGCTCGGTCTGCGCGACCGTAGTTTAGTAACCGTTACCTCACTTATCAGTCAGGGTATTACAGACAATTCGCTCGTATTTCATCTGCAGTCGGCAAAGAAGAACGGCATTACCCGTACTGAGATTGCCGAAATCATTACCCACATCGGTTTTTATGCCGGTTGGCCGAAAGCATGGGCGGCGTTCAATCTGGCAAAAGACGTATGGGCGGAAGATGCCGTTGGTGAAGATGCTAAAGCCGCTTTCCAGCGCGGAATGATTTTTCCTGTCGGCGAACCGAACACTGCATACGCGAAGTATTTCACCGGCAACAGTTACCTTGCTCCCATTTCGCGCGAGCAGGTGAATATATCCAATGTTACGTTTGAACCTCGTTGCCGCAATAACTGGCACATCCATCGTGCCAAAAGTGGTGGCGGACAAATGCTGATTGGCGTAGCCGGACGCGGCTGGTATCAGGAAGAGGGGAAACCTGCCGTGGAAATTCTCCCGGGCACGGTTATCCGTATTCCGGCAAACGTCAAGCACTGGCATGGAGCTGCTGCAGACTGTTGGTTTGCTCATCTGGCTTTCGAGGTTCCCGGTGAAAGTGCTTTCAATGAATGGCTCGGACCGGTGACGGACGAAGAGTATGATAACCTCGAAACAAATAAGCGGTAATTGCGACCGAGTCTATTTCTTCTTTCTTCTTGAGGAAACGAGTGTCTCAACAAATATACGTAAACGTATGATAGGCATAAGGAGATGCTCAGGTCACCCCATCGTGACAAATAAAAAAAATCAAATCATAACAAAATGAAACAATTTATATTGGTAATTATGAGTTTACTAACTTTCAGTTGCTCATCGAAAGCACAAAAACAGACAACGGATACCGGTATGCAATCCGATAAGAAAATTCTCGTGGCCTATTTCTCCTGCACCGGAACTACGGAAAAAATTGCCGGTGCCATTGCTCAAGCTGTTAACGGTAAGCTGTATCGGATTACTCCGGCTGTAGCCTACACTTCGGCAGACCTTAATTGGAATAACAAAGCAAGCCGTAGCTCGGTAGAAATGGCGAATGAAAATTCACGTCCTGCATTGGGTGGGGAGACACTCAATCTGAAAGATTACGACGTAGTATTCCTCGGTTATCCGATATGGTGGGATTTGTGTCCTCGTCCGGTCAATACATTTCTTGAGAAATATGACTTCTCCGGTAAGACCGTCATTCCATTTGCCACTTCCGGCGGCAGTTCTATTACAGGTAGCGTGAAACAGCTCAAGGCGCTATATCCTCAAATCGGATGGCAGGCAGGACGGCTATGCAATGGAAGTACAAAGCAAGCAGGGGATTGGGCAAAGCGGGTAATCAGTGTAGAATAGAATACCATACCATTGTAACTGCCCAATATCACCAGATTCACCGATGATCATCATTGGTTTATTTAGTATTACCTTATCAGCTATAGTAAATTGACTCAATAAATCAAGTTCATCATGAAATATACTATAATTAGGGATATCCAGTAAATGTTCCTAAAAAATAAGATGGCATATGAAGATGATAGAGCATAGCCACTTCATATGCCATTTTTATAGTCATTTTTCTGTGCTTTCTCACATAATTCTATCCGCAAGGATATGAAGTTCTGGAAAGAGCCTGATGCTTTCTTCTGATTGTGTGAGTAAAATCATATCATGCTGCTTTAGCCGTTCTGTTTATTTCCTTGTACTGATGTATTTTACAATCTCCGCTCCTTTAAAATAAATAACCAGCGAACTGATAATAATCAGCATTCCCGCTACCGTACTGAATGTGGGGGATTCTCCCGCAAGCATTATCCAACTTAATACAGCTCCGAGAATCGGGTTGATAAGGCGGCACATATTGATGTCGCTGACTTTTGCGCCTTTGCTTTGCAACGCCATAAACCAGAAGCTGAATGCAAAGACGGAAATAAATACGAGGATGCCCAGGCTGATATAAAATCCGGCAGGCTTGCCGATGAAAGAGTGATAACCTTCCGTGCCCAGTCCTATGACGTAGATAAGGGCGCCACCGAAAAACATCTGTACGGCATTCAGGAAGATAGGGTTGACCTTGCCTTTCTCTTCGGATACGGAGATGGCGGAATAGCCCTGAAAGATAATGCTAAGCAACAGTAGTATGATACCTGTGATGCCTTTCCAGTCCAGCGGTTCACCGTCGCTGCCCATCCCTACAATCAGCAAGAGGCCTGCAAGGCTGATGATAAGGCTGACGATTTTGTAACCGTTCAGTTTGTCGTTACTTGCCAGCAGATGGGCAAGCAGTACATTGATAAGCGGCGTCATGCCCATGATGATGGATGATATAGCCCCGCTTACGAAGTCCACTCCGAAATAAAAGGCCGTATAACCCATGAACATATTAATGAATATCAGATTGAGGAACAGTTTGCGGTGCTGCTTGATTTCCTGCCACATCCCCTTGTGCCAGGTATAGGCAAAAAGCAGAACGCCTACACTGGTGAAACGCAGCCCGGCAAAATTCATCGGAGTAAAATCATAACTGAGCCCTTGCTTGATGAACGGGTTTACGATGGCCCATAGCACAGATGCCAATATAGCGTATAGCAGTCCTTTTTTCATGCTTATAGAAAGTAGTTTGGTAAAATCGGGTGCAAAGATACGCCTTTCTTTTGAATTAAAAATTAAGCCAGCGTTTGAAAGCGGCGAGTTTCTCCTCGCTGATTGTGATTTTACTCTTATACGGCGGACGTACCGTTACCGATATTTTTCCGTTGAAGTAGGGTTCGGCATGGTCTATGGCATCGATGCACAGGATAATTTGCCTGTTGGCACGGAAGAAGCGGTCGGGATCCAGTTGTTCGGAAAGCTTATTCAACGAGAGGTCGAGTACATGTTCCTGATTGTTGCGGGTAACGGCAAAGGTCATTTTGTTCTCCGAATAAAAATAAGCTATATCGCTGACCTGCAAAGACCAGAAACGGTCGGCGCGGTATATGAGGAAACGGGTGCGGTATTGCTTTTCTTTGGATTGCAGGGCATCCAGCAGAGTTGCCAGATAGTCGTCGGGACGGGGATTGCTGCACTGCTGCAAGTGTTCGTATTTATCAATGGCTTCCTGCAAACGCTGCTCATCTATCGGCTTCAGGATATAGTCGATGCTGTTGACGGTGAAAGCACGGACTGCATACTGGTCGTAAGCAGTGGTAAAGATGATGGTGGATGAGGGATGAGCTGCCGACAGAAAGTCGAACGAGTTGCCGTCGGCAAGTTGTATGTCGAGGAAGAGAAGGTCGGGGTGGGGATGCGTGGCAAACCACTCGGTAGCTTCTTCCACACTGCCTGGAATTACGGTGATGTCCCATTCCGGGTGCAAGCGGGCAATCATGGAATGCAGCAGGCGGGCAGCAGGAATCTCGTCTTCAATGATGGCAATAGCAGGCTTATTCATATAGCAAAGGGACTTTTACAGTAAATTTTTCGGTTTCGTTCTTGATAATGATTTTCTTGCCCGACATCAGTTCGCAACGTTTGGCAAGGTTTTCCAGTCCTATTCCGGATGATGCGACACTCTTTTTGGGGTGTATCGGATTGCTGACGGACAGATAATCATCTTCGATGCGGATAGTGATAACCATAGGTTTGCCGGGAGTGATGGAATTGTGTTTGATTACATTCTCTACCAATAATTGCAGCGTGAGGGGCGGCAGCATCTTTTCCGCATATTTCGCAGGAACGTTGTTTTGGCACGTAAGGCAGTTGCCCAGACGGACCTCGTGCAGGAAAAGGTACGAACGGATAAATTCCAGCTCTTCACCGAGCGTCACCAGTGTCTTGTCCTGGCTTTGCAGCACGTAACGGTAAACACTGGACAGGTGCTTGGTGAAGTGTACCGCATTTTGGGGGTTATACTCAATTTCAGCTATAAGCGTGTTGAGGCTGTTGAACAGAAAATGAGGATTGAGCTGGTTTTGCAGGGCGGTGTAGCGTGCCGTGTCGTTTTCAGCCTGCAATACAGCCGCCCGTTGTTGCAGCCTCAACGCCTTTTGGGTAGAACGGTTTGCCAGTAATAATCCCAAGACAACAAGTTCCACAAGCCAGATGGTAATCAGCATCCACCACCCTCTTGGCTGAATGGAGAACGGATTGGCTGCTCCCGCCAGTATTTTGGCGCTTACAAGCAGCCCATAGTTCAGCAACAGGAAGAGCGACATGCCTGCCAGATAGATGACGGGAATTTTCCACCGTGAACGCATATTTACGGCATACTGTGTATTAATCCATGAACTGAGGCGGAGGGTAGCATATCCCAGCACATTGAATGCCAGGATAAAATAGATGAACGCTCCGCGGGAATAGAGTGCATCGGCAATATGAGGAGACAGATTGGTGTAGTCTACCAGCAGGAAGTAGGAGAACGCTCCTAATCCGGAGAACAGAATGCCGTATATCAGATTATTCCATTTCATGGGGGACAAAGTTATAATGTTTTGGGAAAACTCAATAGCTGTGCAATGCTTTTATCAGGCCGGAGTAGGAGCTTTGTGCCGAAACTTTGGCTTGTACGTAGTTTATTTGCGAGGCTTGCCGGTAGTTCTGGGCTTCAATGACTTCCATGATGGAGATTTTCCCCTCTTCATAACGTTCCAGTGCCTTCTGTTCGTTTTCACGTGCTTTCTCAAGGGAACTTCCGGTGAGGTCCACCTGTTTTATGGCTTGTGCAAGAGAAGTGCGGGCGGTTTGTATTTCGAGGTTTACGTTATCCGTCACTTTATTGAGATAGTCGTTTGCCATGCCTACTTTCCAGGCGGAAGAACGTTTTTCGTTGCGTCGTTTGCCCCATTCGAAAATAGGAACGGACAATTTGGCGTATATGGCATAGTTAGGGTCGAGGTCGGTTTTGAAGTCATAGCCGGGTGAGGAATAGCTGCCTTCTATTCCGACATACAGTTGCGGCTTGTATTTGGAATCCGTCAGCTTGCCCTGGCTTTCGGCTATTTTTATTTGGTCGTGCGCCATAAGCAGTTCGGGACGGTTGCTGCCGTCGGATGCCGGCAGGCTGTCGGACGGAAGCACTACGGGAATGGACTCTTGCACTTCGGTCTCGGATTCGAGCGGCATCCCTATCAGGGAGTTGAGCGCCATGCGTCCGGTCTCAAAACTGTTACGTGCCTGCAATACCTGGTATTCGGCTTCATTGAGTTTGACTTCTGCCATGAGCAGGTCTTGAGGGTCGACAAGTCCCGCTTCAACGCGTTCGCGGATAGTGCGCGCCAGTGAAGCGACCGAATTGCGGTAGTCTGTGGCTATGTTCATCAGTTCCCGGCGGGCTACGGCATTCCAATATTGCATATCCGTCTGGTAGCATACGGAGGAGTGGAGCAGTTCCGCCTGATGAACATTCATGGATTGTTGGTGCTTTGCCAGCCGGATGGATTCGCGGATGCGTCCGCCGGTGTAGAGAGGCTGCATCAACGAGAGGGATGCGCCGTATTTCATGTCACGCCCTTCGAAAGTGAGAGGATTGCTTTGGGGCAGGTTCACGGTAAGTTCGATGGGATTTCCGGTGTACTGGAAGTTTGCGTCTCCCGACAGCTTGGGCTTTAAATCGGCTTTGGCGGCTTTTATCAGCTCCATGCTGGAAGCTATGTTCTTGTCTGCCGCACGCAAGTCGTGGTTATAGTCCAGAGCCATTGCCCTATATTTCTCCAGCAGGGAATCCTGCTGGGAAAATACGGGTTGAACACACAAATAAAAAAGTAATAAAGTATAGAATGTCTTCATGCTTACTTATTGATTTTTATACGATAAAACAGGATATATAATGCCGGAGTGACAAACAGCGTCAGCAAAGTGGCGAATGTCAGTCCGAAGATAATTGTAGCTGCCATCCCGCCGAAAGCAATATCGAACAGCAACGGAACCATACCGAGAATGGTAGTCGTGGCAGCCATTAGTACAGGACGGGTACGCGAAACGGTGGATTCTATCACGGCTGTGTAAGCAGGAACTCCTTCGCGGCGCTGAATGTTGATTTCGTCTATCAGCACGATAACGTTTTTGATAATCATACCCAGCAATCCCAGCCAGCCGGCAATGGGGAAGAAGCCGAAATCGAATCCGGTGAGCAGCATTCCTACGGCGACACCTATCAGTGACAGGGGAAGTATGCACAGGATGATGATGGGCTGGCGGAAGTTGCCGAACAGCGCCACCAGAATTACAATCAGCATGAGGAATGCCAGCGGGAAGTATTTGGCAATCGCTTCCATGGCTTCACCCTGGTCTTTGTACTGCGAATCCCAAAAGAATGTATAACCCGGCGGTAGCGGCATTGCCTCTATCTCACTGCGTATTTCCCCGTGTACCTCTGCCATGGTATGCCCAGGTTTTACGCCGCACATGGCAGCCATGCTGAGCTGACGGTTATAGGTACGCATCTGCGGAAATTCCCACGTTGTTTCAATGCGTTCCGTCACTTGCGATAAGGGAGCCGAGCGTTCGCCGTTCCATACGGAGAAGTTGCCCAGGGAAGCCGCATCCGTAATGTCGTATCCTTCGGACTTCAGCAGAACAGGGACTTTCTTCTCGTTATCCCGATAGATGCCTACCGGTACACCGTCGCTGATGGATTTGACGGATTGCATCATCTGCGCTTTGGTGATGCCCAGTTCGCCGGCTTTTACCGGATCGTAGACGGGGCGTAGCATCAATGCCATATTTCCCCATTCGTTACGGGCATCCGCTACTTTAGGATTGCGGCGCATGATTTCGATGGCCTGCCCTACGAGCGAATCGAGCACTGCCGGGTCGGGGCCCAGGAAGCGGGCTTCGATAACGGCTTCCGTCAGCGGGCTCAGTTCGAATTTGTTTACTTTGATGAGCGGTCCGGGAAATTTCAGGCGGATAGAGTCCTGCAATGCGGCGTTGAGCCGGCGCGACTCTTCCGAAGTATGGCACTTCACAAGCAGTTGTGTATAGTTGGACTGAGGTCCGAATGCTACGTTCGACAGATAATAGCGGGGTGGGGTTCTGCCGATGAAGGTAGATACCATTTCCGCTTCCCCGTGTGTACGGATATATGCTGCCATTTCTTCCGCCAGCTTCCCGGTTTCGTCGATGTTGGAACCTTCGGGCAGCCATACGTCTACGGTAAAATATTGCTTGTCCAGTGCAGGTACGAATACTTTGGGGATGAATTTGAAGCTCCATGCAGAGAGTACCAGCAGTAAGACCATGCAGGCTATTGTGGCATAGCGATGTTTGATGACCCAGTGTAGGGAACGGCGGAACATATTGTAATACTTTCCGTCGAACAGGGCGCTTTTCAACTCTTCCGGCCGGGGACGGCGTACAAATTCCTGAATGAAGAACGGGGTTTGCGTCAGTGCGAACACCCAGCTGAACATCAGCGAAACCCCGATAACGATTACCAGCGAGGAAAGCAGCTCACCGGTAATGTGGGGTGAAAAATAAATGGGCAGGAACGTCAATATGGCAATGACGGTTGCCGCCAGCAACGGCAGGGCAGTGGAGGAACAGGCGCGCATGATGGCAACTCGCTTTCTCATGCCCCGTTGCATGTTTACCAGTGCGGAGTCGGACACCACAATGGCATTATCCACCAGCATGCCCATGGCGATGATGATAGCAGCCAATGACATGCGTTGAAGTGCGATGTCGGTGCATAACATCACTATCAGGGTGGCAAAAATGGAGAATACCAGTCCGCTGCCTATCAGCAATCCGTTTTTGAAACCGATAAAAAAGAGCAGGATTGCCACTACGGTAAGTACGGATATGATGAGGTTGAGGATAAAACCCTGGTTGGCGACTGCCGATTCGTAGCCCTGGTCGTACAGGGTTACAAGTTCGAAGCCTTCGGGCATGCTGCCCGACATCTGTTGGAGCGATTCCTTGACGGCGGCTGCCATATCGACCACATTTCCGGTGGGAACGGTGGAAATGGCGATGCCGACAGCGGGTTGTCCGTTGATGCGCATCAGGTTGCTTGCCGGGGTCTGGTAGCTTTCTTCAATCCGGGTAATGTCCGCAAGCCGGAAATGCTCTCCGGTGCGCGATACGATTGTAAGGTTGCGTATGTCGTCCAGCGAATAGAAATTTCCGGTGGACTCGATACGCAGGCGGTTGGAACCGACGTCTATGCCGCCGGCATCCACAACTTTGTTCTGAGCCTCGAATGCGCGGGCGATGTCGGCCATCGTGATGCCGCTACGGGCCATGATGGAGGGACTTACGGAAATGTCTATCGTAGGTGTCTGTGTTCCGTAAATCTCTACTTTGGCAACATCCTTTACTTTCAGAATTTCATTCTTTATCAGTTTGGCTTCATCTTCAAGTTCGCGGTAGCTGTGTCCGCTTCCGGTAAGCCCGTAAAAAACGCCCAGCACATCGCCGAAGTCATCATTCACAACAGAGGGACCGGCGCCTTCGGGCAGCTTGCTCTGTACGTCGTTTACTTTGCGGCGCAGTTTGTCCCAAAGCTGCTGCATCTCGTCGGCACGGGTTTCTTTCTTTACATAAACGGTGATTTTGGACAATCCTGCACGGTTCTCCGTTTTCAGGTAATAGAGTTCGCCCAATGCCTGGATGGACTCTTCCAGTACATCCGTAACCTGTGACTGTACTTCCGAGGGAGAAGCTCCCGGATAGGGAGTCAATACCAGCGCCTGTTTAATGGTGAACGGAGCATCTTCCAGCTTGCCCATTTTGACGTACGCCAGTAATCCGCCTGCCAATACTAATACCAACAGCAGGATTGTGACGGGCTTTTTCGATAAAAAGTATTTTACCAGTTTCATAATTACTTGTCTTTAGAGGTAATGTCTACTTTCATGCCGTCCGAGAGGAAACGCAGACCGCTTGTTGCGAGGGTTTCTCCTATTTGCAGTCCGTCTGCAATCTGTACCAGTCCATCGGGCAGCAATTTGGCTACTGTTACTTTACGGCGGCTGACTTGCGATGTGGCAGGATTAACCACCCATACATAATCGCCCGTGGAAGGCCGGTGACAGAGTGCCGCCTGGGAGATGCAGAAACCGGCGGCACTCTCTGTCTGCGGTGTGTCCAGAATCGCTTTGCCGGACATGCCAGCAAGCAGTTTACCACCTTCATTGGGCAATATGGCTGTAAGCAGATAGGACAGATTGTTGCGGGTAGTGCCTTTGGACACCTCTATGACCTTGGCCCGGTAGGTCTGTCCGGGGATGGCGTCGAAGCATATCCGTATGCTGTCCGACGACTGTGCCGCATAGGCTATTTCCTGCGGTACATATATTTCTATCCTTAGCTGATGTATGTCGATAAGGGATACGACCGGTTGGGTTGCCTTGACATCCTGGAATTTTTCGATGTACACTTCACCTACATATCCGGTGAAAGGGGCTGTAAGGCGGGTATCTTCCAGTTCGCATACGGCGGTATCAAAGGCTGTTTTGGCGGAGATATAATCGGCTTTTGCCTTTTCGTAGGTGCTGGCAGAGATGTTCTCTTTCCGGTATAGCGCCTCTATGCGTTCGAATTCGGCCTTGCTTTGGCGGTAAACGGCTTCGGCGCGTTCCTTGCGGATGCGGAAATCGCGCGGGTCTATCTCTGCAATGATGTTTCCTCGTTCGTATCGGTTACCGGCATACACATCGAAGCGGTCGATAGGCCCGCCTACCCGGAATGACAGTTCGCTGGTGCGGAACGGCCGGGCTATGAAAGGGAACTCTTTATTGCCGTTTTGGGGCAATGCAGTAACTTGGGAAGTGCTGACTGACAGCTCTTGCTTGTCTTGGGTATCCTTGCCGCCGCAAGCATGGAACAGCAGGGCAAGAACAGACAATAGGATAACGGGTACTTTTGTTCTCATATATATATCATTCTGATTTTTTTCCAAAAGTACGGAAGGACACGCTGTTTTGCCGGGAAATAATTTCCGAAGCCGGGAAACTTAACGCTGGAAAAGGGGAAATAAGGGATAAAAGGGGGATGGACCAAAAACGGGAAGAGGCTGATATGTATCTTTTCAGGCACGGGATTACACGGGAAAAAGATAGAGCAAAAACCCGGTGGCAGAAGGTAGAAAAGAACAAAGCGGAGTGAAGGCAAACAGCCTGCTCCGCTTTAAATAAAAAGACATTGAAAAGGGTATTGCAAAGAATAGTTTAGTTCTCGTCCGTTTTAAAGTCAATGGTTTTGTAATATTCGCCGTCGTGCAGACTTTTTACGCGGATATTGAGTCCGGTTTTTCCGGGTATCCGGTCTGCTATCTTATCCAGTTTGAAAGAGACAAGTCCTTGTCCCGGCATGAGCGGCTCGTCACCGTAAGCATTCTGGCGGAATTCCAGCGTAATATATCCCTCTTTGTCATTCTTGCCGTCGGATGCTTCGTTGACTATGAGGTTCAGCATATGTTTTTTATCATTGCTGTTGCTGTGGTATAGCTGGTATTGGATGTTCAGGTAGTTGTCCGTAATCCACATATTGTTGATGTTGATGCGGTCGTCGCCGATGCTGTCGGCCTTTTCGGCAGGCATGAAATAAATGTCTTTGGTAAGGATATTCTCTACATGGTTGATTTTGGCATTGTAATCGTAGCCGGTTACTTCTTCATCCAGCAGGTTGAAATATACAAAGGCGCGCTGTCCTTCCACCAGAGTGTAGTTATCCACTTGGGCAGTGTCACCGGGAAACATTTTGGTTCCTTCATCGAGTGCGAAGTAGTAGTCTTTTCCGTCAATTATTCGCACTGTGCCGATGGCGAGCAACGGGTGTTCGTCATCATCCCAATCGTCCAGGCAGGATTGCAGTACGGGGGTGGCGATGAACAACAGCAGAAATGCGGCTAATATCGTTCTGAACTTTTTCATAAGTAGAGGTTTTGTTATTGGTTCTGTTTTAGGTTTTGTATTCAGAAAATGCCGGGATTGCACAAATACTGCTTATAAGAATGTTAAAGAAAATAAAGAATAAATTTCCTATCTGCCGGATGCAGTATTTTTGTGCCCGTTGCATTTATAAGGTAAACACGTGTTAAAAGAGAGGATGGAAGAACAGGTATTGGCAGAACGTTGCAGGCAAGGCGACAACCTTGCCCGCAAAGAACTGTACGAACAGTATGCGGGGCGGATGCTCGGCGTATGTTTGCGTTACGCCGGTGACCGGGAAACTGCACAGGATTTGATGCATGACGGTTTCCTGAAGCTCTTCGACTCTTTCGATAAGTTCACGTGGCGGGGAGAGGGTTCTTTGCGGGCTTGGATGGAACGTGTAATGGTGAATACGGTATTGCAGTATTTGCGGAAGAATGATGTGATGAGCCAGTCCGCTGCCCTGGACGATGTGCCGGAGACGTATGAGGAGCCGGATGCTTCGGCGGTGGATACTATTCCTCAAAAGGTATTGATGCAGTTTATAAGCGAGCTTCCCGCCGGTTATCGTACCGTATTCAACCTGTTTGTTTTTGAAGATAAATCTCATAAGGAGATTGCCCGGTTGCTGGGTATCAACGAAAAGTCATCGGCTTCACAACTGGTACGTGCCAAAGCTGCTTTGGCTGCCAAGGTGAAGGAGTGGATGAAAAGAAACGCATAAATGGAGAAATGTATGGAAGATGAATTGTGGATGCGAAAGATAAAGGAGCGGTTGGACGATTATTCCGAACCGCTGCCCGTTTCCGGCTGGGAACGGCTTGAGAAGGATTTGTCCGTTTCGAAGCCTCCGGTAGCCGGAAAACGGCGGATTATACCTTTCCGCCGCTGGGCTGTAGCTGCGGCTGCGGCACTGCTCGTTGCGGTGTCGTCGGTGAGTGTATGGTTGCTCCAAAGCCCTGTGGGAGAGGAGATGCGGAATATGACTGCACCGGCATTGGCTGCCGTGCCGGACAAGCTGCCGGAGCAACAGACGCCTTCAGTACGGACAGAGATAACAGAACCCGACTATCGCGCACAGAAACAGGAATCTCCGGCGGATACGAACCGGCGTTCCTTGCTGGCACAACAACTGAATACCGTAGATGAAACGGAGCGGGAAACGGTCATCCAATCCTTGGGCGCAGAGCCGGAAGTTCAGACTGGGAACGCACAGAAACCGACTGCGGAGTCGGCACGGGTAAATCAGGAAGCAGCAGAAGAAGAGAGAAGGGAAGAGGAGCGTACGGAAAAGATTGAGCGCCGCCGCCCGTCAGGCAGAGACAAATTGCATTTGCCGGTTGGCGGAGCGAAGCGGGAGCAGTCGCGTGGCTGGTCGGTCGGATTGGCAGTAGGAAATACGGGCGGATTGATTTCGGGAAGCAGTATGAGTGAAAGCGGGCTGCTTCAAAACGGACAGAACTTCGGTGTTTCCGGCGGAAGGGTAGACCTCACCACAATGTCTGACGGGATAATGGAAGTGCCGGAAGGGCAGGAGCTTGTCTTTAAAGATGGCATACCTTATCTGCAGAGGAGTTCCGGACAGGTGGTGGATATAGACCATAAACAGCCATTGTCTTTCGGCTTCTCGGTACGTAAAGGGCTTGCACGGGGTTTCTCCGTGGAAACGGGCTTGACGTATACGTACCTCGCTTCGGATGTGAAATTTGCCGGAAGTTCGGAAACGGTCAGCCAGAAATTGCATTATTTGGGTATCCCTTTGCGTGCCAACTGGAACTTTGTAGATAAGAAGTCCTTTATCATGTATGTTTCTGCCGGCGGCGCCATGGAAAAATGCGTTTACGGAAAAATAGGAAGTAAAAACGAAACCGTGAAACCGCTGCAATTCTCTGTAATGGGAGCTGTGGGTGCACAGTATAATATAAGTAGCAGAGTCGGCATTTATGTAGAACCGGGAGTGTCGTACTTCTTTGACGACGGCTCGGACATTGAGACTATACGAAAAGAAAATCCCTGTAACTTTACCTTACAGGGTGGAATACGGTTGACTTACTGATTAAATTGAGAGTTGAGAATCAAAAATTGAGAAACGGGCTGCGCTATAAAGTCTTTATCGGTATAAAAACCGGTTTCATTATTATGGCGCAGCCCGTTTCTCTATTTTTAATTCTCAATTTACCACTACCGTGGGAAAGTACTCTTTAAAGAGTTTTTCGGCTCGTTCCAGTTGCGCGGGGGTATTCTCTACTACTTCTTTTAACTGATAATCCCAGCCCATAGCTTCGTATTTATGCACCCCTAAGCGGTGGTAGGGAAGTATTTCCACCCGTTGTATGCTTTGGTATTTGCCGAGCTGTTCGCCCATGCTGCATATGTCTTCTTCAAAATCACTATATCCCGGTACCAGGACATAGCGCAGCCAAAACGGATGTCCCTGTTGTTCCAGCCAGGCAGCGGTGCGCAGAGTTTGTTCGTTGCTGCGTCCGGTCAGGGTACGGTGGCGTTCGGGATTGAATTCTTTGATATCGAGCAATACCAAGTCCGTCAGACTTAACAATTCCTCAACTTTGTCGTTCCAGATTCCGCCGTTGGTGTCAAGACAGATGTGGATGCCGTTTGCTTTCAAGTCTTTGAACAGTGGTATCAATGCCTCTGCCTGCAAGGTAGGTTCACCGCCGGAGAAAGTAATTCCCCCTTTTTTCCCGAAGAAAGCTTTTTGGCTGACAGCCATTTGCAGGATTTCACCGGCAGGAGTAGGAGTACCGCCCTTTACATCTATTGTATCGGGGTTGGCACAATACAGGCAACGGAAAGGACAGCCCTGAAGGAATACGACAAGCCGCAACCCCGGACCATCGAAAGTGCCCATTGATTCGTATGAATGAACATTAATCATAATAGTGTATTATAAGCAAAGAATGTAGTAAAAAAGAAAGCACGGACTACAGGGGTGTTACTCCGGATTTTTGCTTAATCCGTGAAATCCGTGTAATCCGTGCTTTAAAAGGTTATGTATCCGGTTTACCGATTACATTCTTTCGTGGAAACTGCGGCTGATAACTTCCAGTTGGTGTTCGCGGCTCAGTTTCACGAAGTTTACGGCATATCCGGAAACGCGGATGGTAAGTTGCGGATATTTCTCCGGATGTTCCATGGCATCTTCCAGCATTTCACGGTTCAGTACGTTCACGTTGAGGTGGTGTGCACCTTTGGTGAAGTAACCGTCCATCATGGTAACCAGATTCTCTACGCGTTCCTCGGCAGTGGGACCCAATGATTTCGGAACGATGGAGAATGTGTTGCTGATACCGTCCTGTGAGTCGCGGTAGCGCAATTTGGCTACGGAACTCAAAGAGGCGATGGCACCGTTCTTGTCGCGTCCGTGCATCGGGTTGGCTCCCGGAGCGAAAGCAACACCTTTGGCGCGTCCGTCGGGAGTGGCTCCGGTCTTCTTACCGTACATCACGTTGGATGTGATAGTCAGGAGCGACAGGGTAGGACGGGCGTTCTTGTAAACGGGCAGCTTCTTCAACTCTTCGCTGAAGTAGTACACCAGGTCTACACCAAGGTGGTCTACACGGTCGTCGTTGTTGCCGAAGCACGGGAAAGAACCTTCGATGTCGAAACCTTCCGTCAGGCCGATGTCGTTACGGCGTGCCGTTACTTTAGCGTATTTGATGGCAGACAATGAGTCGATGGCAATGGAAAGTCCGGCTACGCCGTATGCAAGGTTGATGCGCGGGTCTGTATCTACGAATGCCATTTGGGCTTTTTCGTAATAATACTTGTCGTGCATGTAGTGGATGATGTTCATTGCTTCGTTGTAAACGCGGGCAATCTCCGTCAGCACTTTCTTGTAGTTGTTCATTACCTCTTCAAAGTTCAGCGTATCGTGAGTCAGCACGGGGATACCTTTCACCATTACAGTTCCGGTGTTTTCGCAACGTCCGCCGTTGATGGCAAGCAGCAATGCTTTGGCAAGGTTGGCGCGTGCGCCGAAGAACTGGATTTGCTTACCGATGGCCTGGTAGGATACGCAGCAGGCGATACCGTAGTCGTCGCAGTTGCGTACCTCGCGCATCAGGTTGTCGTTCTCGTACTGGATAGAGCTGGTATCTACGGATACTTTGGCACAGAATTCCTTGAAACCTTCCGGCAGTTCGGGACTCCACAGCACAGTCATGTTAGGCTCGGGAGACGGGCCGAGGTTGTACAATGTTTGCAGGAAGCGGAAAGAGGTTTTTGTCACCTTTACGCGACCGTCGTTGAAGCGTCCGCCGATAGCTTCGGTAACCCAGGTAGGGTCTCCGGCGAAGATGTCATTGTAGGATTGCATACGCAGGTGGCGTACCATGCGCAGTTTGATGATGAACTGGTCAATCAGCTCCTGTGCAAAAGTTTCGTCAATCTTACCGTGAGCCAAATCATATTCAATGAAAATGTCAAGGAATGAAGATACATTACCCAATGACATGGCGGCACCGTCTTGTTCTTTTACAGCGGCAAGGTATGCCATGTATACCCACTGTACGGCTTCCTGAGCAGATGTGGCAGGGTGGCTGAGGTCGAGGCCGTAGTATTCGCCCATGGTCTTGATGTCCTTCAAGGCCTTGATTTGTTCTGCCACTTCTTCGCGCAGGCGGATGCGTGCTTCGGTCATAGGACCGGTCAGGTGGCGCAAGTCTTCCTGTTTGGCTTCGATGAGGCGGTCGATACCGTACAATGCCAGACGGCGGTAGTCACCGATGATACGTCCGCGTGCATAGTTGTCGGGAAGTCCGGTGAGGAAGCCCAATGAACGGAACGAACGGATTTCTTCGGTATATACATCGAATACGCCGTCGTTGTGTGTTTTACGGTAGTGTGTAAAGATGTCTTTTACTTTATCGTCTACCTCCACGCCGTTTTCGCGGCATGCTTTTGCCACTACATTGATGCCGCCGAAAGGTTTGATGGCGCGTCTCAGCAGTTCATCTGTCTGCAAGCCTACGATAAGCTCGTTCTCCTTATCTATATAGCCTGCTTTGTGGGAAGTGATGGTAGATACTGTTGTATGATCTAATGAACGGACACCGTTATTGGCTCTTTCTTCTTCCAGTGCTTTCAGACAGAGGTTCCAGATATGCTTGGTGCGCTCCGTTGGTCCTTGCAGGAAAGATGCGTCTCCGGTGTAGGACGTGATGTTTTTACTAACGAAATCACTTACATTGATTTCTTTGCTCCAAAGCCCGTCAATAAAGGTTTTGTTTAATTCCATAATGTTCTTTTAATAAAAGTGATTAGATATGTTATCCTTTAGAGCGCGCAAAATTACGGAAAAATTTCCGTAATTACACAATAATATGGAGGATTTTTATGTTGAAGAGCATAAAATAGCTATTATTAGGTAGGAAGTACCACCGGGTATTGATTCGTGTCCGTCCGATTAATATCTGTACTCTTATCAACTATTATTATTTATGCTGAAATCTATTCGTCCCACAATAATTTCCCTTTCGTCCGACAGCTGTTTTATTTTCGTCCAACAACTGTTGGACGAAAATAAAACAGCTGTCGGACGAAAAGATTTTAGTAACATTTTATTAGTTCCTTTTATGCCGTATTTTTAGTTTTTGCGGATATGTGAATTATTTTATTCCGGATTTGTTTGCGAATTAAAAAAAGAAGCGCTATCTTTGCACCGCTTTAAGAGAAAAGCACTTCTTGAAAAAGAAGTTTTGGAGAGGTGGCAGAGTGGTCGATTGCGGCGGTCTTGAAAACCGTTGTGCTGCGAGGCACCCGGGGTTCGAATCCCTGTCTCTCCGCGATAAACATTGAATTTCAATGATTTATAGGATTAACACCCGATTTTACACCCAAGAATGTAAAATCGGGTGTTTTTTGTTTTATTTAAGATTTAATACTTCACTGGCCCATAGTTGGGTATAATTATAAATCATTTCTTGGAAAACATATGAAATATTAGTATTTTTGAAAATAAAAACAATATGGAATATGAGGTTAAATATAAGCTGAATGGAACCGTTGGTGTTTATTATATAAACTTTTCTAATAATAATCTGCAAATGCGGGATATTAAGTATTCTATAAAAGTAGAATTGGCTAAGTATTTAAAATGTAATATAGAAATGGATAAATTGGAGATACTTTCCATAAATAAAATATCATAAGTTATGCAAAGCAACACAATCATTTGTAATAGGGACAAATTCTCGTTGTATTCTCATTTTTATAAGTCAATGGGATTTCAAGTCACATTCATAAATGGATATTTTGGGAATAAGGGTGTTTTGCGTGTGTTTACATTTCAAAACTTCTGTAAATATTATGATAATGAGATATATAACATTAGTCTTGGATTGAAGGAGAATATACTTTGGGCGATATTTGAATGTCAAAAAGACTGTTCACCTATATTTAAAATTGATATAGTAAAAAATGGTGTAAATAGAATTTACGAGGCAATTAATTTGTCAAGTGGTATGGATGATGAAACTGATAGTGTTGCTACGGCTTTACCGTTTAGTAATTATTTCTGTTTTAGAAATTCAGCCCGTATAAAGGCTAATAAGTTTGAAGATTGGGATTGGTGGACTGATGCGGTTATTTGTGAATATAAAGATGTAGTTGCAAATAAGATAAGCTATCAAATACTTCATTTAGATGAACTGGATTTGATAAAAACAGAAAATACAGACTTTACATTGTCACAATATGATTTTGTTCAACAATTTAAAAGACCTATTACTTATTTTAGAAAAAGAAAACACATAACGAATTGTTACAATAATATTGAATGGAAATCTTATTTTTGGAATTCCGCGACAGGTATTGGTGTTCTTTCTGGTGCTAATTCGTATAGGTGCATTGATATTGATGGCTGTTCTTCTACTGAATTTGTAAAACAGGTCTTATTATCTTTGGGCATTAAAGGCATATATGATTGGGTTATTAGTACTGGAAGTAATAATGGTTTTCATGTTTGGATAAAGGTGGAAGAATTGCCTTCTAACTTACTAATGAATAGCCACGCAGAGAAGCTTTTTAAAAATGCAGGTTTTATTGTTTTTGAGCCAAATGAAAAATATAAAAACGTTTTTAAACGAATAGAATTGAGATGGAAATGTCATGTAATAATGCCACCTTCTTTGTCTGGATATGGTTTCAATTATAATTTTATTGGTGGATTACCTCAAAATGATCCACAGGCGATATCTTCTTCGGTCTTATTATCATCTTTGCAAGAATTTGGCTATAATACAGCATTAAATTATGAAGAAATAATCCATTGTAAAGTGACAAATATAGGACCTAGTGTCAGACGCTATGATTTATATCAGACAGTAATCCTTGTTTTGGATATTGAAACAACAGGACTGGCACAAGATTTGAACGTGTCTTTTGATAATATAGATAACTGGCCGTACGTAGTTCAAATAAGTTATCAAATCTTTTCAGGTTATGATAATGATATATTGAAGGAGTCTGATTATATATTGAAACCAGATTGCTTCACAATTCCTGATGCTTCTGTTTCTATTCATGGAATTACTAATGATAGGGCACAGGAAGAAGGATGGGATAGACGAGATTTTTATAGATATTTCGTGGAGCAGCTAAAAGCTGTTCATTATATAGTAGTTCATAATGCGGATTTTGATATAAATGTTCTTAAATGTGAGCTCTTGCGTTATACAGAGTTGTCAAAGGATGATATAAATCTACTGTTTTGTGGAATATGTATTATTTGTACGATGAAGGCTACTGTAGATGTGTGTAAAATTGAAAGTAATATGGCTGATAGAAAGTATAAATACCCTTCTTTAAAGGAATTGTACAATTACTTATTTCACAAAGATTTTGATAATATGCATAATTCCTTGTATGACGTAAGAGCTACGGCAGAATGTTTTTGGGAATTATCTCAAAGAGGAATTATTAAATACTGTAAAAATTCTCCAATTCAATTAAATTTTGTTTCAGAAAATAAATATTGTTGCCAATGTGGCGGTTTGTTGGAATCGTCTTATTGTAGCTTCCCTAAATGGGATTGGGAATTTACATTGCAATGTAAAAATTGTGGTTTGTTTTATGTGGCAGGCTATCGAACGGATGATGAATTGTATTTTTAGAAGTGTTGTTATGTGTTATATCTACTATGTTTACACGTAGGAAATAAAAGTGCAATTCATTAACAATCAGAATTGCACTTTTATTTTCTGATTTAAACAATTATAATTTGAATCCCCTGCTTTTTCTTGGTTCTTCTGCTAATATTCGTAAACTTTGTCGTAACTTATCAAACTGCTCTTTGAACCACTCTCCAATCGGCTGTCTGTTTATGGTCAGCATAAGCTTACCGCTATCCATCGGATGTTTCTCAACCCTGAAAACATCGTTTTTGATATCAAACTTACGTCTGTGTTCTTCGGAATAAATTTTGCCACTACATTGTATGGCTTCTTTCTTTGTCAAGAGGCTTTCTATCATGTCTTTGGTAAACCCGATAACAGCGCATAATTTTTCCATTCTCAACATCTCTTTGAACATCGGAAACCATCTGTGTGCCTTTTCAAGTAAGGAGTTCAGCCGGGAAATTTCTCTGTCTTTGGCTTCAAGCTCTTGATTGTGTATTCCTTGAAGATTGCGTATCTGTTTGCCGTGCTGTTCCTGCATTTGTTGCATCTTGGCTTTTAATGCATCAATACCTTTATCACGCTTGACAATTTCCTGACGCAATTTTTCATTGGCTTGTTCCAAATCTTTCAACTTTCCACTACCGAAAAGAGAACCGACACCGCTTGCTATGGCAGTGGCTGCATCAGTGGCTGCGCTTTTGAGTTTGTCAGTGCGTATTTCTGATTTCACCTGTTTCAGTTCCTGCTCTGCAAGATTTATCTGTTCTTCTTTGTGCCGTTTTGCAACATCCATGCGTTGCAGTTCGGCTTTCTGTTTCTCAATGATGAAATCATTCCGTTCCAGATGTTCTTTACCTGTAATAGCCTTTGACTTCCCACGCTCCATCAGGAGAATGTCGGATGCCAAACTCTGCATTTCCATCATATCCTCGTCATTGAGCTTTCGGCTCTTGCCTGTATCGTGGTTCATCCAGTCGAAAACGATATGTGCATGGTAATTCGGCTTGAACCACTTTTCACCGACTTGGAAACTCTCCCTATCCCCGGCTTCGGGTTGTCCACTAAGCCAGTGTCCCTCGTCCTTGTGCAGGAAAATCTGGAGGGGGTGATTCCCCAGCGTTTTTGACACTCTTCACCGAATTTACACACGTCTGCCAATGTCGTATCCGGTCTGATAAGCAGTACCCCCTCACGAATTGGCGAGCATCCAGCTACTTTTATAATCTTCCCATTCTTTCCTTTGCGTTCACGCTCCTTTTCCTGCATTGCTCGTCCGGTCTTTTCCTTGACCATCTGTTTTATGTTTTCATAGTGTACCTGCAAGTCAGGACTGCCGAAGCTGGGATTTATCCACTGCTCGTTATTAGAAGTCAGTTCGGGTACGATGTAGATTTGAAACTTGCCTATATTGCGCATATACTCGGCAGTTCTCCGGTTATGAGCCCCGCTTGATGTAACTCTGCAGGGCTTGATATGTATGCTTGACTTTGTTGCCATATTCTTAAATTTTGATTCGGATTGTTGATAAAATATTCTGTTGTCTGCTCATTGTCGCACAGGGTTCTTAGGGGTGTAACCCATAAGCGGAGATTGCAAAGAGAGGGTCACTCTTTGCTCTGGGTTCTCAGGGGAGAAACGCCCTGAGTGGGT
>ENA-OPSF01000055-OPSF01000055.1-human-gut-metagenome-genome-assembly--contig:-NODE-55-length-90890-cov-8.882270_pt1 | contig 90890 bp, 82 predicted proteins | sample MGYA00241452_ERZ501896 | MGnify/ENA primary metagenome ERZ501896 (study PRJEB25962, sample SAMEA2042111) | human gut metagenome | biome: human gut; feature: human-associated habitat; material: faeces... | reverse complement strand
GCGGAGCGTGCGCAGTCACGCAACCGGCGATAGCCAAGGCCTGCGACCTGTGCTGTCGCGTTTCGCGGCAGCGCGCACTGCCGTGGCTTGCCGCGAATTTGTGGGGGAGCGGTGGTTGCCGCCAGCTGTCGCAGGCAGTTGTAGAGATATCGCGCGTCCCGCGCTTGTCGGGCGATTCTTTTCAAATATAACAGCTCCAACGCGGATAAAAAGACATAGGTTTTGCACTGTTTTAGAACAAAAGGAGGCAACGCCGAAACGCTGCCTCCGTTTTGTTCAATTTCAAGGATTGATCAGGGGATGAGGAACTTGCGGCCGCGGGTCAGATATACGCCGGCGGGAAGTCCATCGACCGACGTGGCGGCGCGACGCACGCAGATTCCCTGCAGATTGTAAATGTCGGCCGGGCCATCGGCGAGGACGTCGCTGATGTCGACAAGTCCGGCGCCCATTCCTATGAAGGCGTTGTTCGACATAGGCGACTCGCCGTTGTCATAGACAACCGTAATATTATAGGTATGGTTGAAGGCATCAGCGCCGGCCACACTATAGTTGCGAGCCGAGGCATCGAGAGATGCGATCCTGACGCCGTCGCTATAGACGTTGAATCCTTTCGGACTGAAGTCGCCGCGGTCGAACTCGATATCGTCGAGGGCGAAGAGATAGAGGTTGTAACTGCAATATCGTATGGCGAAGAAGCGGGTGCCTTCGGGAAGTTCGGCGGTATAGTTCGTCCATCCCTGCGGAACCTCGTAGGCAGCGATCAGCTCGAATGTCTTGAAGTCGTTGGGGAATCCTTTGGTGGCATAGATCTCAAACTTCTCATGACCGTAGGTATTGCCGCGGATCGAATTTGCCCAAAGCGAGAGCGAATGGGCCTCCCCTGTCGTCAGTTCGGGAGAGATCAGCCAGTCGTCATTGCTGTCGCCGACTTTAATCGTTACGTCTTCCGACGACATTGCAAGCAGCATATTGTCGCCGCTGTGAGGCGTATAAGCCTCTCGGTCGGTCATCGTAACCGATGCTCCGTCAATATTGAACACCCAGAAAGAGGCTTCCTCGTTTCCATGGCCTATGTCGACGATCTGGTTGGCGTAGGTCAGTCCGCGGTCACCGTCGTAGGTTGTCCATTCGCCGAAAGAGGTGTCTTTATGGAGATAAGTCTCGAACGATTCAACGACAAGGCCGTCTTTAGAGTTCGGGTCGTTCCATGAAAGAGCCACACCGTCGCCGCTTGCGTCAGCTTCGGCATAGAGGTCGCTTACAACCGGGAGACGCGACTCGACTGGAGCCACTGTCAGCCCGTCGAAGGTGTTGTCGGAAGCCAGCTGGTCGTTGTCGCATATGATCTCGGCCGTGATCTCTACGGGCTCGGTCATCCCGTCGGAACGGGCATATTCGGCGACAACTGTGGCCGAGCCGTCGGGCTCGATTGTCGGACAGTCGACGCGGGCGAACTCATTTCCGTCGGCATAGAATGCCACTTTTCCGCCGGCGGCCACTGAACCGAAATTCTCGACCTCGGCGCTGACAGGTATTGTCTGGCCCGGGTAGATTGTCGACAGACCGGTCAGAGAGCCGGCGTAGAGGTTGCAGCCCTGCGAATCACGAACGGTAATGCGGTCGAGGAATACCTCGGTTCCGCCAACGGCGTGGGTGGTATGGAACTTCACGAACGAATAATTCTGCGACTTTCCTGCCGACAGATCGAAGAGAGCAGTGCGCCATCCGGGCTCGCCGCTCAGTTTGCTGAAATCGATAGTTCCGACAACGATGTCGTCGCCGCCAGCAGGCGTCACACACACCTCGATTCTGAAGCTCGAACCGGGGGTGGCGTAGTAGGCGAAACTGACAACCGGCTTGGCGGCCTCCCCGAGGCGCAGTTTTCCGAAGTTGAACCAGTTGTCGCGCTCGGTATTGTTAGTGCGCATATAAACGCATCCGCCGTCGCCGTCAAACGATTTGAGATCAGTCAGCTTGAACACATTTCCACCGCCGACCCACCAGTAGGAATCAGGCACCATGCCGTGCGCGAAGCTTTCGCGGAAAGGCAGCGAGTAGGGCTTGCCGACAAAGATCGGATTGGAGTCGCCGACGCGGCCCGAGCCTGCGGGGGTAGCTCCCGCGACATGGAAACCTATCATATCCTGAGAGCCGGTCACCATATCGCCGCTGATAGTGTAGGAAGTTCCTTTGACATCAGAGGCGATGGGTGTGTAATGATAGCCGTAAGAGACGGTATAGGTCAGCTCGTCGACAAGAACCGGCAGCTTGTGGGTTCCGACCGAGCCGGGAGCGTCCCATGTCAGGGTGTAATGGTCACCGTTGTCGACAACGGTGACATTCTCGGGCTCGTAAGGAATATCCTGCCCGACAAAGCCCTCGACTATAGCCGGAGCGCCTCCGTCGGCGCCGTTGAAGGCAGCGATCGAATAGCGGTTCGTGCCGTTGACGGCCGCGCGGTCGGTGTAGGTCTGCTTCGAGCCGGGAGCAACGTCGGAGAGCGTGGCTATTAGTTCGTCGTTACGCCTGATCTCTATCTTGCTGATAGAAGTCAGTGTTACGCCACCGACTGTCGAGGCTGGAGTCGTGAACGAGAGTTCGGCTACAGGATGACCGGCAGCATCGGCTGTCATGACAACGTCGGCGCCGAACCAACGGCGGCGGTCGACAGGCGCCGACTGTCCGGCAGTGTTCGAAACCGTGACTACAACGGCGTTATAACCATCGTCGGCTACGATGTCGAGGCTGATCTTCGCTCCCGGAGCCGCAGCAGCCGATTCCTTTTGCTCGCCGTTGACAGCTACCGAATAGGTCAGTCCGTCGGCAGCAAGCGTGGCGCCGTCGGCCGTTTCCGACGGCATGGTGAAACCGACAGTGAGCGCGGTTCCGGCGCCCGAAAGGGCTACATCCTTTGCCGGAGCCGGAGCGCCCTCATCGGCCACGTAGGGCACATAGAGGCACGAAAGCTGGACATTGTCGGGGAGATAGGCCAGACGGCGCACGCCGCCGGTGTTGACATTGACGGTGGCGAGATACGAAACGCTTTCGGGCGCGCGCACTGCCCAGTATAATATTCCAGTCTTACGGTCGAAAGCCATCGACTGAAGAGCGTGAGGCTTCACGCCGGTAAGCCCGACAAGCTTCTGCTCACCGGTTTTCTTATCTATTGTGTAGAGTCCGCCGTCAGAGGTCTTGACTCCATAAATCCGGCCCGAGCCGTCAATTGCGATGCCGCTGAACTCTTCCATCGGGGCGATAGACGTATGGGTCTGCGTCTCATAATCGACCGACGCAAACTCGTAGGTTTTCAGTGTCGGATTCCAGAAACATCCGTAGGTCAGACCCGTTGCGGGGTCGTAATCACAATCGGTGGCAACAAGGCCGAGAAATTTTGTATCGTGGATCTCGTTGCTGAGCAGTTCCCATCAGTCGACGAGATATTCGCAGTAGAGATAGGTGTAGCTTCGCGATACCATGTGGAACTTGCCGTCGTAATAGGCTCCTGAGCCGTTGGCCCACTGATACATATCGTGGTGGAGCTGCTTGGCCGTGATTTTGCCATTGGCATAGGTGTAGGATTTCATTCCGAAATACTGCTCCATCTAGCCCCACGAGCGGGCATATATCGGGTTGGCCCAGAGAGTCACACCTTCGGCATAACCGGCTTTCATCGGAGGCACAACGGACTGGCGGGTTTCACCGCGGACGAGACCTGTCGCCTCAAGAGAGGCGGCAAAAGGAACGTCGGACATCGCAGAAGTCTGAATCTGCCCCGGCGTCTGCGCAGCGGCTGTTATGGCTGAAAAAGCCATCATAGCCATTAGCGTAGTTTTTCTCCTAAAGTCAAAAATAAATGATGAATTGTTGATTGCGTTGGTAAAAGTATGATAAAACGTGTTATTCGTCAAGCAGAAGGCCCTGAATTAACACCTATTAACTAATAATTCAGGGCGACGCGTCGACGCGCCACCCTAAAAGGCAGTAGAAAAAGAAGGATTGATAGTCTGAGTTAGCGGAGTGCCATTGTCATGGCAGAGCCGGCGGCGCGGGCCACATAGATGCCGGCCGGAAGAGCCGACAGGTCGATTTCGGTGCGTCCGGCGGCGCAGTCCGAGCAGACCACACGCTGTCCGGCAACATTGTAGACCTCGGCACACGCGGCCGAGCCGACAGTGACCACGAGGCTGCGTCCGCTGAGGCGCAGCGGCTCTACAGCGGCGCTGACATCGGTCAGCGACGCCACAAAATGAAGATCGCGGGCGCCGCATATCTCAGTCGAGGTCTCTCCGAGGAAATCGCAGGTCTGGTTGACGGCAGTGTAGACCTTCACGAAGTCTATGGCCGTCAGTCTGACGCTGTTGCCGTCGGCGTCGACGGCATTGTCGATATTGAAGCCGGGAGCCTCGGGGTTAGGCTCCATGTTGCCGTTGACATTGACGAAATCGGGCCGGTTGTCGGCATATCCCCAGTCGAAAGGCACGAGCGTCCAGATTCCGTTTTCCGACACTGCATTGGCGGGCAGACGGGTACCCGAAAACTCGATGACGTCCCCTTCGATCCATCCGGGCCAGTAGCTCTGGGAGTGAAAATCGTTAAGCGTGATGATTCCCGACGGACTGTCGGGGTCGTTGGAAGTCCATTCGATATTCTCCGCCGTCTCGGTCTGCGACGGACGGCTGTATCTGATTGTGAAATTAGCGAACGCCTTGTCGTGGGCGCTGCCGCGCATCTCAAACCATTCGTCGTCGGGAATGCCGTTGCCGTTGGTGTCGACGCTGACCATTACAATGCCCGGTTCGGCCGAGGTATCGGCTCCCGAGCCAAACATCTTCATTGCGTTGCCGTAGATCTTGAAATCATATTCGCCCTCGACATTGGCTATCGGATGGTCGAAACCGAACACGATATATCCGCCGAAAGCGCCCAACGACACCATGCCGGGGCGCTCGTCGCCGACAAGCTGACGGGCCGCAGCCTCGAGAACCTGTTCGCGGCTCATGCCGTCGGTAACCTCGGGAATCAGATGGATAAACTGTCCGGGAGCCGGAACATAGTCGAAAACTTCCGATATAAACGGAGAGTTGGCCCCCGCTGAGAGGGCACTGAAAGCACAAAACGCTGCAATAAAGTAATTTTTCATAACTGAAACCTGTCCGCGCAGGGGGTTATTGAAGTTTGACAATAACGAAACGGCAGGTCTTCTGACTCGTTCCAGACGACCGCGCCTTCCCGAAGCCGGGCCTCAGTGGCAATGGCGGTCGACGAAAGATAGAACTTACAGCAGCGGGACTGTCGAAGAATTTCACTTCGTTCCCTATTAAGCCGGAGCACCGTTTCGACCCTGCAAAGATAGTGAAAGGCGAGCGCAAAACAAGCAAAAAAATACATTTTTTAAACTTGTTCTGCCGAGCCGCATCCTATCTTATCTAAAGATAGTGAAAGGCGAGCGCAAAACAAGCAAAAAAATACATTTTTTTAAACTTGTTCTGCCGAGCCGCATCCCAATGCTATTAACTTAACATTCTTCCGAGCAAATTATCCAGCCCGGGCGGAGGTTAGTGCCTCAATGCAATTAACTTAGTGCATTGAGCCAAATATTAAAAACCCGCCGTGATAAACACCTCGGCCATGCCGCAGCTCGCGTCGTTAGTATCGGAGATCATCGGCGAGGCAACTCCGCTCGATGAAGAAAAACTGAAAACTATGCATCGGTTCAACCGCCACGATTATACGCTGTTCTTCGACCTCGAAGAATATCTCTGCGAACTCGCACCCGACCGGGCAACGGAAATCCGCACCGCAATCTCCGAAGCGGTGGAATATGCCGCCGCAACCGCCGACTTCATGCCGACCTACGACCACGGCTTCCACATTGCCCGGCACTGCGGTCTGACAGTCTACATTCCCCAGACCCGCTTCCCGGCCCTCAACGCCGCCTACACCGAAACCGCCTGGCACCGCGCCACCTGATAACCGGGCCGTAAGGTTATTTGCGGAGGAAGGCGATGTGGGCCGGGATATCGCCGGTGGGAGTTGTCCAGCGGAGGGTGCCGTCGGGGGCGAAGCAATAGATGTCGCCGGGATTGACGTAGTTGCGGCCGTCGGTGACGTAGATGTCTTTGCTGACGGGGTCAACGGCGACGCCGTAGGGCTTCGAGATGCGCGTCTCGGTGCCGTCGGTTATAAAGCTGTCCGCCACCTTTTTATGCGATCTGACGTCGACAACGGCGTATGAGACGGTGTTCTTCATCGTCACATTGCTCCATTCGTTGCCGACTATATAAATGAGATCGTCATCGAGCCACATGTCCCCTACCGAGATTTCGAGGTCGGCCACAATCTCGCGTGCGGCGATGTCGTAGCAGTAGAGCCGCGGGCCGATGTCGTAGAGGTTACCGCGCGACGCAACCCATATCTGCCCGCAGTTGTCGGCGAGGACAAGCCCGAGATTCAGTCCGATGTCGACGGTGTCGACAACGCGGAATTCAGGTATGTCGATGACGCTCATTGTGCGCTCATAGTGCGGGGCCATGTAACCGCCGGAATTAGCCACATAGAGGCGGCGCCCGCTGACGGCGATGCCGTCGGGCTGGAAGCCTACCGTAGCGGTGGCAACGACCTCCATCGTCGCCGTGTCGACCTTCGCCACATAGCCGAGCTGCTTGTAGTCAGGGTCTATGACGACAGGGCCGGCGTATGAGGTAACATATAGATACGGGCCATCGAAAGCCATAAACCGGCAGTTGGGAATGTTGACCTGGCCTATGCGGCGGCAGGTAGCGGCGTCCATGATCTCGATTTTGTTCGAGCAGTTTATCAGGGCATAGAGCCGCGAGCCGTAGATTGCAAGATCGTTGCCGACATCGCCGAGTTCCTTGGCTACCGACGGATTGGCCGCGCCGTAGATGTTGCGGGTGTATGTCCCCGAAGCGGCGTCGTAGAAGTCGAGAGTCGCTTTGTTCGACCCCATGTTTCCCTCGTTGAGAAGATAGAAGCCGACAACGGCGCGCGACGGATCGTCAGCCGGCCCGGAAGGCTCGACAGGCGTCACCGTAGGTTTTTCGATAACATCTTCTTTGCGGCATGATGTCAGAACGGTCAGACACGCCGCCACGAATAAAATTATATGGGATACTTTCATCAGAAAAGACAGCAGAGGCGCTCCGGCGCAGATTGCCGGAGCACCTCCAATATTGTTAGGCGGGACTTATCACGAGATTTTCAGCGAGCGCTTGACGGCCTCGATTTTCTCATCGGCGAGAGCTATGGCCTTGTCGTAATCGGCGACGGTGGGCATCGGAGCCTTAACCTCGATATAGAACTTGATCTTCGGCTCGGTTCCCGAGGGACGTATCGAGACCTTCGAACCGTCTTCGGTGAAGAACTGGAGCACATTGGAGGTTACGGGCATGTCGAGTTTCGCGGTAGTGCCGGCGCGCATATCGCGGACTTCGAGAGTGTCGTAGTCCTTGACCGTCACTACGTCGCTGTCGCCGAGCTGACGCGGAGGATTGGCACGGAAATCTTTCATCATGGCCTGAATCTCGTCGGCGCCGGTCTTTCCGGGACGCACTACCGAGATACCGACCTCGCGGCTGAATCCGTTCTTGAGATAGATGTCCTGAAGGAGGCCCTGGAAGTCCATGCCCTTGCTCTTGGCCCACGCGCAGGCTTCGGCCATCAGCGAGATAGCGCTGACAGCGTCTTTGTCGCGGCAGAATGTCTCGGCGAGGAAACCGTAGCTCTCTTCGCCTCCGCCGATATAGCGGAGCTTGTCTTCATTGTCGCGGATAACGGCGGCAATCCATTTGAAACCGGTATAGCAGTCGAACATCTTTATGCCGGCGTTCTGTGCGATAGTCTTGATAGTCTCGGTGGTGACGATTGTCTTCACGACATATTCGTTTCCGGTCATACGTCCGAGCTCTACATTGCGGGTGATGATATAGTAGAGCAGAATCATCACAATCTGGTTGCCGTTGAGAAGCACATACTCTCCGGTGTTATCGCGGATAACGCAGCCGATACGGTCGGCGTCGGGGTCGGAGGCCATGACGATGTCGGCGCCTACCTCCTTGGCCTTGGCGATCGCGAGAGCCATGGCTGAAGGCACTTCGGGATTCGGCGACGCAACAGTCGGGAAGTCTCCGCTGGGAACATCCTGCTCGGGAACATGGATAATGTTCCTGAACCCGTAGTTCATCAGCGAGCGCGGAATCAGCTCTACGCCTGTGCCGTGGATAGGGGTGTAGACAATCTTCAGATCGGCGAATTTCTCAACAACGTCGGGGCTGAGCTGAAGACTCTTGACGTCGGCGAGGAATGCGTTGTCGACATCGGGGCCTACGATCTCGATAAGATCTTTGTTGCCCTCGAACTTGATGTCGGCCACGTTTTTGATTCGGTTGACATGATCGATTATATTGGTGTCGTGGGGAGCGATAATCTGCGCGCCGTCAGCCCAGTAGGCCTTATATCCGTTATATTCACGGGGATTGTGGCTGGCTGTGATATTGACGCCGCTCTGGCATCCGAAATGGCGTATGGCGAACGACAGCTCGGGGGTCGGACGGAAGCTGTCGAAGAGATAAACCTTGATTCCGTTGGCCGAGAAGATGTCGGCGACGATCTCGGCGAAATGACGCGAATTGTTGCGGACGTCATGACCGACAGCCACGGAAATCTGCGGCAGATCTTTGAAACATTCTTTGAGGTAGTTGGCGAGGCCCTGGGTAGCAGCGCCGACAGTGTATATGTTCATGCGGTTCGAGCCGGCGCCCATTATTCCGCGCAGGCCGCCCGTTCCGAATTCAAGGTCGCGGTAGAAGGCATCGATGAGCGCCGTCTTGTCGTCGGCCTCGAGCATTGCCTTCACTTCGGCGCGCGTTTCGGGATCGTAGCTGTCAGAGAGCCAGCTTTTTGCTTTGTCGATAATTTCCTGAGAGACAGTTGGATTTGCCATGAGGTTTATATAGCTTTTGGTTATTGTTAGTTACAGTCGAGACTCCGGGAGCCGCCAAGGCGGCCGGACATAACAGGTTGCACAAAATTAGCCTTTTTATCCCAAACAACAAACAGCCCGCGGCTAAATCGATTCTTTTTCCGATAATTTTATCTTTTTATACATATTTGCAGTTTGTTCACTCGGCCTCCCCTACACCACTTCCATGACGAAATTCCGCCGGATTGCGCGGGTTTGCGAATATTTCAGTAATTTTGCCTCCACATTGTGCTCACGTCAGACATATATTTATGAGAAAAACTGTCAATTCGCTAAGAGCCTTAATGCTTGCACCTGTTATCTGCCCGCTTGTTTCTATCGCCGGGAATAAGACGGTTGTTTGGGATAAAACCGAAAACAGTCCGGTTATAGGCGCGGCGGTGATTTCGTCGAAAGGCATTATTCTGGGCACTACCGACGCCAACGGCGCAATCAGCGTCGACGCCAGGGACTATCCGCTGTCGCTGCGCAGCATGGGCTTTGAGCCACTGTCAGTGAGTAATCCGGCTGACACAATCGTCATGATTCCGGCGTCGTACCAGCTGGGGGAGGTCGTGGTTACACCTGAAGGCCGTCCGATCACAAGAATCCTGACCTATGCCCGCGAATATTGCACGAGCGCCTCCCCATCCGACACTCTACAACTCTACAGCGAGGGCATGTTTGAATATTTCCTGTGTGAGGGCAAAGTAAAGGGCTACAAGAAATCTGATGCGAAAGCAAAGTTAAGAGCTCTCCGCAGATTCGGACGCATGGCCAACTCGGCAGGGCTGGACAGCATCATGCGCCCCGACGGCAGTGGTGAAGTCACCTACCTGACATTTCTGACCGCAGGCGTCTCGCTTCCCGAAGAAGAGACCGCCGAGGCCCCGGCGATGGCAGCCGGAGAGACAACCGACACTATCCGGGGCAAATACTATCCGAAACTTATCTACCGCAAATCGGGCAACCTGTTCACCGTTGAGCGCGACGCGCTTGCCGATGAGAAAGACCACAAGATGAGCCCCTGGTTTTTCAAGCTGCTGGGACTGACGATGGATATAGAAAATGCTACGATAAAGACCGCCTATAACGTCTCTGCCTCAGGAAAATACGGTTTGCATGACTATGTCTACAGCACCTGCAACCTTCACATTCTGAGCAAAGGCAAACTGATGAAAAAGCTGCTCAGGACAAACGGAAATATAAATGTCGACAGTTATATCGAACAATATCCCGTCGAAATAGAGTATCTGACCGTCGATGAGTATAAAGAACTGAGAAAAGCAGAAGACGATGAAACACTGCCGATAACGGTTCCGAACTTCACACAGCCGCTGGCATCGCCGATACAGAGCCTCGTCGACCGCATAGAGCGCGAACTGCCGCGCCACGACGTCTAAACATGACTATTTTCATATAATCTCAACAAAAATAGCCTGACAGTATGGCCATTTCGCGATTTTTCGCTAACTTTGCGCTCTGTTAGACCGACGATTAATGCAGAAATACATCATAATCACGCTTCTGGCGCTGCTGACTCTGACCTCATGCGGCGAATATCAGCGTGCCCAAAAGAGCACCGACGCCAATTATAAGCTCGACTTCGCAAAACGCGCTTTCGAGAAGAAACGCTACGTTCAGGCCGCCACAATCCTTCAGGACGTAATAACAGTGTTCAAAGGCACCGAGAAAGCCGAAGAGTCGCTCTACCTCCTTGCCCTGAGCAACTACGAGAACAAAGACTACACAACGGCCGGCGCATATTTCAAGACCTACTACACCCGCTATCCGCGCGGAAAATACACCGAGCTGGCCCGCTTCTACGCCGGATACGGATATTATCTCGATTCCCCCGATCCACAGCTCGATCAGGCCCCGACAGTTAAAGCCATCGAAGAGCTGCAGGGATTTCTCGACTATTTCCCGCGAAGCGACAAAGTCACGATAGCCCAGAACGCCATCTTCGAGCTTCAGGACAAACTGGCCCTCAAACAGCTTATGAACGCCCAGCTCTACTATAACCTCGGCACATATATGGGCAACAACTACGAAAGTGCCATTATCGTGGCCCAGAACGCGCTGAAAGATTTCCCCTACTCGAAATATAAAGAAGATTTCGACTTCATTGTCCTGAAAGCGAAATTTCAGGAAGCCAAAAACTCAATCGACGAGAAGAAAGGGGATCGCTACCGCGAGGTTGTCGACGAATACTATGGATTCATCAACAACTATCCCGACAGCCCCAACCGCGCCGAAGCCGACAACATTCTCGCTATCGCAAAGCGCCACGCATCAGAATAAAACAATCTTACAACCAGCATATAAAGATGGATTTCAAGAAGACCAACGCACCTCTCAACACAGTCACGCGCGACATCGTAGCCATGGCCGAAGAAACCGGCAACATCTACGAAACCGTTTGCATCATCGCCAAGCGCTCGAACCAGATAGCCGGCGAGATGAAACACGAGCTCGACAAAAAGCTCCAGGAGTTTGCCTCGCTCAGCGACAACCTTGAGGAAATCACCGAGAACCGCGAGCAAATCGAAATCTCACGCTACTACGAGAAACTTCCCAAGCCAGTGCTTATCGCCACTCAGGAATATCTCGACCACAAGATCATCTACCGCAATCCGGCCACCGAAAAGCCCAATCTCGACTAAAAAGTCAGATGCGCCTATTGCAGGGTTGCAAAAAAAACTCTACCTTTGCGTGCCCTTTCGAGAAAAGGGTGCTTTGTAATATTTATTAATAACTTCAAAACCTCAGAAATGCACTTAAATTCTGAAGAAAAAGCCCAGATCTTTGAGAAATACGGTAAGGGCAAGACTGACACTGGCTCACCCGAAGCACAGATTGCATTATTCTCAGTCCGTATCGCTCATTTGACTCAGCACCTGAAGTCAAATCATAAAGATCATACAACAGCTCGTGCTCTTAAGGCCCTCGTCGGCAAGCGTCGTCGCCTGCTGGATTACCTGATCCGCAAAGACATCAACCGCTACCGCGCTATCATCGCCCAGAAAGAGCTTGGTATCAGAAAGTAAGCCCGACGGCCTACTCGACGACAACGAAAAGGCGGCGCTCAATGAGCGCCGCCTTTTTCGCTGGCTAAGGATTATAAGGTCTTTAAAGTCCTTAATGACCTTAAGGGCCTTAGAGCGAGCAGCTGCGCGCCCGATGGGGGGCACGCCGCTGCGCTATGACTGGCGAAGAGGCTCAGCGCTTCTTCGATTTCTTTTTTGATGAACCGGTTTTTCCTTTCGAAGACTTGCTGTTCTTCGAGGGAATCTTGAGATTCTGACCGCTCTTGATCATTGTCTCGTTCTTCTTCATGCCGTTGGCTCGGCGGAGCTCTTCAACGGTCGTTCCGTTGCGGCGGGCGATCTTGTCGAGATTGTCGCCCTCCTTGACGGTATATTCTTTCGGCTTCGACTGTTTCTTTGAAGTTCTGGAATTCTTTTTCTTCGACGACTTATTGTCGGCTGCCGCAGTGTTCTTCGACTTTTTCTTCGAAGAAGTCTGTTCGGGGGCATTCGACTTATTCTTGCCTGAAGTCTTTTCGGGAGCGGCAGCCTGCTGCTTGCGCGAACGGGCGGGCTGCTGCTGTTTCTCCTGCTGGCGAGGACTGGCCACGTCGCCCTGCGGACGGTCGTAGTCCTCCTTATGCTGGGCATAGCGGCGGCCGGCGCGCGTTCCTTCGCTCTCGGGAGCTTCCTTGGTTTTCTTTGCCGGCGGCTCGGGAACAGCAGCAGGCTCGGGCTTGGGCTGTTTGGCTTTCGGACGCGGAACATCGCTGCTCTTGGCCGAATCTTTCTTTCGGTTTGTCGTTGTCGAGGCAACGGCCGTCACACTTTCAGGATCGGCCATACGTCGCGTTTCGATAACAAGGCGGTCACCCTCCTTCACCTTTCCGCGGCGAAGTTTGTTCCAGCGCTTGATGTCGGTTGCGCTGACATCGTATTTCTTAGCTATATCCTTTATGTTCTCGCCGCGGCCTACGACGTGGGTTATCGACGATACGCTCTCGGTAGCCGCCATAGCCAGCTCGTGGTTCTGATCGGCATTGGCGCTCTGGCGGCTTGCCGCCGTAAGATTCCTGTCGCCATCGACGTCGACAGGCTCCGCGGACTCGTTCGATGTTCCCGGCTCGACATAAGTTCGCTGAGCGTAAAGCTCGGCGTCGTGAGCCAGAATGGCATCCTCGCTCATGAGGTAGCTCAGAACCTGCTGGCGCGGCAATGTCAGCATATACGGACGATAGTTGCCCGGAATAATATCTTTGCGGAACTGAGGATTCAGCATTCTGATCTCGTCGATAGGAATATTGAGGACATCGGCTATCTGCTGAAGGTGGACGCGATGATTCACGGTGACAGTGTCAGTTGTCAGGTGACGGCGCACGACAGTCGGCGAGATATTATGGTGGTCGTAGAAATTCATCACATAGTTGGCGGCGATGAACGCAGGCACATATCCGCGGGTTTCGCGCGGCAGATAGTTATAGATTTCCCAGAAATCTTTCTTTCCGCCACCGGCACGGCGAAGAGCCTTGTTGACATTGCCCGGGCCGCAGTTGTAGGCGGCAATCGCCAGCGACCAGTCGCCGTAGATGTCGTAAAGCTGATGGAGATAGCGGGCGGCGTTGCGCGACGATGCACGCGGATCACGACGCTCATCGACAAGCGAGTTGACCTCCATGCCGAGCCCTTTTGCAGTGCCAGGCATGAACTGCCAGAGACCACCGGCGCCGGCGCGGCTGACGGCATTGGGGTTCAGCGCGCTCTCGATAACCGGCAGATACTGCAGCTCGGTAGGCATCCCTTCTTTCAGGAGTTCCTCAAGGAATATATTGCCGTAGTAGCTGTGGAGAGCGAGCATATCGGCCACAAGGCCGCGACGCTTGCCAAGATACATATTGATCATCTTTCCGACAACATCGTTATAGGGCATCTCTATCTCGGTAGGCAGCGAGGCAAGACGCTTCTCATAGTCTTTGGCCGTTCCGAGGCGCTCCGACTTATTGCTCTTGTCGCGCACGACATAGTTCTGGAGATAGAAATTTTCCTCAAGCTCGCCGATTTTCGTCTCGAAGCTTTCCGGCGGCACGATATTGTCGTCGGTCAGGGAATGTTTGATGTCGAGAATCGACTGCGAGGGATAGGCCGAAGCAGCGGGCACAGCCACTGCACCGCAGATAACGGCTGCGGCTAACGGCTTGAGAATAGCACTCATGTGTTTGGATAGTCTCATGACAATTGGGGAGAACTGAGGTTAAAAGTTTAAGGCCCATTGCACTCCGACGCCCGGATAGCGCGTCGAATGGCGGTCGGGGATAAGAGTCGGCGACACATCCATGCTCAGGGTTGGAGAGATATCGAAATGCGAAAGTGAGGCGTCGACATAGGCGTCGACGATAGAGAGCAGATAAACACCGACCATGCAGATTATACACAGGTCGCGGTTGCGCCGGTAATAATCTTTGCGGCTCTTCAACACATTGGTCAGCCACTCGCGGTCGAGATCGCTTTCCTGTGTGGTCGGCGGAAAGAAATCCATATAGCTTTTCGTCGACGGGTCAGAGTCCATAATATCGGAATAGGCGCGCGTATAGTCGCGCAACATACCATTGTTCCACGAAGTGGCATATCCGAGTCCCATAAATCCGCCGATAATGATCGGCAGTTTCCAGAAACTGCGGTTATAGATCTGTCCGAGGCCCGGGAAAAGAACCGACATCCACACAGCCCGGGTCGGATTCGGATTGAACACGAATCCGGTATCGGCTGCCATGGTGCGGTCGAGTTCGGGAGGAACGATGACGGCAATTGTGTCGGCATGCACTATGCTGACGCTGTCACCGCTGACTGTCAGCGTCGAGCCGACAACTTCCGCACCGGGGCCGACAGGCTGCGACAAGGCGATTGTGTCAGGCCATTCTGGGTTTGTACGGCGCTGAGGTCTGACCGGCTTCATCGGATTAACCGAAAAAATGTTAACAGGGACAGCCAGCGCCAAAATCATGACGCCGACAAGCGCTGCCAGCAGTTTACGCGGGTTATGTATACTATTCTCCGACCGGTTAAAGCGCATAGTTAAATTAGCTGGCAAACAACCAATTACATTCCGTTGACGGAATAATAACTGAGGCTGTCGGCCCGCTCGGTTAGTTTCGTGGTTCAAATTTAGATAAAATCGGCGACAAAACAAAGCAACCGGAACGCCCGCAGGGTCAACCTGACCCTTGGGAGCGTCCCGGCGTGAAAATTTGTTAACGCTGAAGCGTCAGTTATCGGTCTTCGGTGTCGAAGGGCTCAGAGGGGCAAGCACGGAGTTGACAGTGAAAGTTCCGTGGGTGTTGGCAACACAGTTGAAGTTGAGACTGCCGCCGCTGACAGGTGTCACACCGAGATTAAGATCGGAGATCGGGAAATTCGGATAAGGAGTGACGGTCGAGCCGGTCTTGATCTGGGGAATGAGATTTGCGGCCGTGAGCTGCAGGGCATTGCCAACAAAGCTGACGGGAATCTTCGGGAAGGTCATGTCGAGCGCGGGCATCGCTGCGAGGAACTTGGCGCCGGTAATGTCGAGGTTGGCAACCGGATTGGCGGTATCGGTCAGATCCATGACGATCGCATATCGGGTGTCGGTCGACATATACGGCTGACCGCCATCGACAGGTGTCGAAGTTGTTGTACCGTAGAGCAGAGTAGTGAGCGGGAAGACCGTGACGTTATACTTTCCGTTGACCGAGAAGCGGATCTTATAGACGTATGATGCGGTCCACTGGCCCGACATTCCGTTCTGGATGACACGGTTCAGAATCTGGACTTCGATATTGTCGAAAATAACCCCCGATGTAGCCTGATTCTCGGGGACGACATCGCGGGCGACAATAGTGATGGGCTTGTCGACAGCCTCCTGCGTCGCTGTCAGCGCGGGCAAATCGAACGACGAGAGGGCGATGTCGTCGCCGAGACGGATGTTCGACATGCTGATTTTCATTTTCGCTTCGGCACCTTTGATGCTGAGCGCGAAATTATATCGCGGCTCCTTGGTGATTTTGTAGCCCTGCTCGTTTGTCGTTGTCACTACATTGAAGCAATCACCGTAGGTCCACGACTGTGTCGACGAAGGTTCGTTGTCGTTGTCGTTGTCGAGGCATGACGAAAGGCTCATCGCCAGAACTGCCATCGGAATAAAATACTTGACTTTCATTCTTATTGAGATTTTGTTGTTATATGATTCAGAATGTTGATATTTCATAGCGGAAAGTAACGGTTCCGCGGGCCGGTTTCCCACGCTGGACAAAGCGGTTGCCGATCGATTCGTAGCTGAAGGTGGCATAGCGCGTCGCCGTCAGGTTGTCGCCCCCCAGAGTGACACTCCAGCGGCGCCCGCTGACAGCGGCCGAGGCGTCGAGCAGCGCGTAGAAAGGCTGGCGGTAGCGGTTGGCCTCGTCCCAGTATATGCTGCCGACACCGCGCACGCCTACATTGAGCTCGACGGACAGCGAACGCGAAAGCGGCCTGCTCCACGAGACTCCGGCGAAGAATGTGTTCTGAGGCACATAGGGCACCCGCCGGCCGGCATAGTCCTCGCGGCCATTGTCGAAGTCGACGAATTCGGCCGATGTGAAGCCATAGGACGCGCGGATCATCCACTGCGAAGCCGGGCGCCAGCGGCCCGAAATCTCGGCGCCGACGCTGCGCGTCTTGCCGGCGTTGGCCATGATGCGCCCCGTTGTGGTTCCTTCGGGAAACATCGTCAGTTGCTGGTCGCGGCAGTCGATATAAAACAGGGCCATCTCGCCCGACAGTTTCCTGTCGGCTGTCGACAGACGGCATCCGATCTCATAGTTCCAGCTCTTTTCGGGAGCGTAGCTGATAATCGTGCTGACGTCGTATTTGGCGGACAGACCCATCGTTTCCATTACCTTTTGTTGTAGAACGTCGCTGAACATCTGTGTATTGTATCCGCCGGCCTTATAACCTTTCGAAAAAGAAGCAAAAATTTCTGAACCGGGCGTCGGAAGACGGTATTGCACAGTCAGTTTAGGCAGCAGCTGGGTAAAACTTTTGCTGAGGGTTCCGGGATTGTCAATCACGAGGCCGACACGGTCGAAGACAACCGGCTCGCCCGCTCCCGACAGATCCCATATCGTATAAGCCGAGCGACACCATGAGTTGTAGTCGAGAGTCGTAGTTTCATAGTCAAGACGCAGATCGGCCGCGAAAGTCCAGTCTCCGACGTCAACGGCGCTGCGGTGATAAACGGCCACCCCGCCCGTTGGTGATGTGAAGCGGCTGTCGAGTCGGAAAGATGGCTCGTCCCACGAAATCGGATAGACGGGATTGACCTCGTTGCGATGTTCGACAATAAGACGCTCGATACCGTCTTCCCTGAATGTCACAGGCGCTTCCATCCGGCTTCGCTTATAGAAGCCGAACACCCCTGCGAGCCAGCTGTAGCGCCCGGAGCGCCCTTTCACCACAAAATCCTGTGTAAAGGCCCATTCACGTCGTTTCTGAGTCAGAGTGAAGTAGCTGTCGGGCAGAAAATCCTGATCGAGAGTCATATTGTCGTCGATATACTGGAAAGATGTTATCGACGAGAACGTGAAGACGCGGTGGCACCAGTTGACCGTAAGACCGTCGGAAATACCTGTGCGCCGATAGAAGCAGGTGTCGTTATAGGCGATGCGTCCCGTGGCTACGCTTTCGTAGGGGTAGCCGTGCTGACGGCTCAGCGACAGCGAGGCCGTATTCTCGACCGTGACAGCCGAAGACGGGCGCCACGATGTTTTCCATCGCACCGCCCCGCCCTCTTCGCGGTCGGCCTTTGCACCGGAATATTCATTGGTGAAATAACCGCCCAGATAGTTGACATTCGCGCTGACGGCCATCGCAACGCGGCTGCTCACTCCGAAATATGCCGAGGCCGACGCACGCAGAAGCGTCCCGGTCCCGGCTTCGGCCATGAAACGGAAACCTCTGTAGCGGAGCGGCGACAGGGTCGTTATATTCACCACTCCCCCCATTGTGTTTCGCCCGTAAAGCGTCGACTGGGGGCCGCGCAGCACTTCGACACGCTCTATGTCGACAAGATCGAAGTCGTAGTTGTCTTTGTTGAGGAAAGGCACATTATCGACATTAAGTCCTACCACGGGCTGGTCGATGCGGGCACCGATGCCGCGCACATATATGCTCGACGTCATTCGAGTGCCGTAGTCGGGGATATAGAAATTAGGAGCTACTTCGCTGACATTCTTCATTGTGACAATACCGAGTCGCTCAATTTCCTTGCCCGATACTACCGTGGCGGCCACGGCGCCGCGGGCGGCCATGCCGGCGCCGGTGCTCTTGATGGCCGTGACAGATACTTCCTCGAGCCGGCGCGACAAGGTGTCGGGCTCTTCGGCAAATACCGCCAGCCCTGAAAGGAAAGTCAAAAGTAACATTGCAAGCTTCACGCTGCAAAATTACTAAAAACTGCTATGGCGAAAAATCACTAAAAATAGGTATTTTAATAGAAGTGAGCCCCTACAAGACTCAGGCGTTCGGCAATGCGTCCGTCGCCGCTCCAAAGGAGGTCTATCCCGAGATAGCGCGAGGCTGTGGCGACCACATCGAAGCCGTATGACTCAAGCGAGGGAGCCGCCTTGTCGGGATGGCGGCACGGAAGCCCCTCGGGGCGCGTGCATCCCTGCGGGCAATGAGAGCAACGGCCGCCGAAAGCGAGCACTACACCCCCACGACAGTCACAAGCTTCGAGCAACTGCCTCTCAAGCTCCCTGCGCGCCGGCAGCATCACTTCGAGACTGCGCTCAACGGCGATGTCGCGGCAGACGGGCCGTATCACCGCCCCGTAGAAGGTGACCCGGCCGAATCCGCGCAACAGATCGAGCGGATCATAGTCGAACGGCGGGCATATCCATGTCTTGCCGAAGTTCGGACACGCCCGACAAGCGCGCATACAGGCATCGGCGTTCCGATACGACGAAATATATTCACCGGCGTCGGCGTCGGCACTCAGGAATTCGACTTCGGCGGCAGTCTCACCGCTTCCCATGAGTTTCATCGCGTAGTCATTTTAATGTTGAACAGTCGCTCGACAGCGCCCGACGCCACAATCTCGCCGGGAGTCATTGTCAGCAATCCGGGCGGATCAATAAGAGCTACCGAATCGGCCCGGTCGAGGGCTATGTCGAGCTCGTGGGTCGAGAAGACTATGGTCTTGTTCCCGGAGTGAGCCAGACCGGCAAGCAGGTCACAAAGCTCATACCGGCCCGGGAGATCGAGAAACGATGTCGGCTCGTCGAGAAGTATGACCGGGGTGTCCTGTGCGACAGCGCGCGCAATCATGACACGCTGACATTCGCCGTCGCTTAGGCTGTCGAGAGGACGGTCGGCAAAACCGGCCGTCGAGGTAGCTTCCATGGCCTCGTCGACAATGGCGCGGTCGGCAGCCGAGAGACTGCCTGCCCAGCCGGTATAGGGGGCGCGGCCGGCCTCGACGGCGGCCCGACAAGTCATATTCGGAATTCGCGGGCGACGCGTGCTGACCATAGCCATCAGGCGCGAAAGCTTCAGGGGAGCGGCAGTGGATATGTCAGTGCCCCCGATAAGGACTGTGCCGCTGTAATTGTGATTCAGGCCTGCGACGGCGCGCAAAAGAGTCGATTTGCCGGTGCCGTTGCGGCCTATGAGTGCTGTCAGTGTGGCTGCGTTGAACCATGCGTCGACATCTTTCAGAAGCGTGCGGTCGCCGAATCCTATTCCGAAGTCTTTCAGTTCTATCATGCCGTCGATTTATTGCGCCATACAATCCACACGACCACCGGGATTCCGAGCAGAGCCGTTATAGCGTTGACAGGCAATATGAAAAGTTTCGATATGACGTCGCAGCCGATAAGAGCCGCGGCGCCGGTGAGAGCTGTTGCCGGAAGAAGGACACGATGGTCGGAGGTTCCGAACAGCAGTCTGGCCACGTGAGGGATTGCCAGCCCTATGAATCCGATCGGGCCGCAGAAAGCGGTGACGGTTCCGGCCAGCAGGGTTGTCGAACAGAAAAGCAACGCGCGTGTGCGGCGCGCGCTGAGCCCCATTGTGACGGCATATTCCTCACCGAAAAGCAACAGGTTCAGCGGCTTGACAGCGGCCACACCGAACACCAGGCCGAGAACGACAGCCGGAGCGAGAAGCCAGAGCTGAGCCGAGGTGACATCCCCGAGAGATCCCATTGTCCACACGACGAACCGTTTCAGAGAGTCTTCACTCGAAAGATATTGCAGAATCTGAACCACGGCGCCTACTCCCGACGAAAACATCATTCCGAGAATTAGAATCACCATAATGTCTCTGACGCGGCGCCCCACTATGGCGATGGCAAAAAGTACGGCAGCGGCTCCTACCCAGGCCGCACCCGCTACGCCGAGCGACGAGAATGCGCCCGAAAGGCCCAGAAGAGGCGCGCCGAGCATGAAGAGAGCGACGCCGAGGCTGGCGCCTGAGCTTATGCCAAGAACATACGGGCCGGCCAACGGATTGCGGAACAGGGTCTGCATCTCGAGTCCGCTGACACCGAGCGCAGCGCCCGAAAGAAGAGCCACAACAGCTTTCACGAGGCGGATGTCGACAACTATGCGGGCCGTCGTTTTCGGCACGTCTCCACCGGTGAGTGCCGCCAAAACATCGCCCAGAGGGACAGGCGCCCCTCCGACCGTCATATCAAAAGCGAGAAAGAGCAGCGTCACTGCCCCGAGGATAATGAAAATCAGTGCTTTCGGGCGTCTCATCGCAGATTTTCGTAGTAGACGAAAGGCTCGCTGACAAGCTCGGGATGGAATATTTTCATCAGATCGCGCAACACGAGGTCGGGGTTGACAATGCCCGACTCCCAATAGTCATTGCCGCCTCCGGCGACGCTTCGGAGCGTACAGTTGAACACACGTCCCGAGACAACGGGGCGCGTGTCGGCGAAACGCGGCAAGTCACCGCAGAGTTCCCGAAGTGTGCGGTAGGTTCCCGAGACAAGCCACACGTCGGCCTTGTCGGTCAGCAGATAAGCCTGCTCCATCGTCACCGGGACGGCTCGCCGGGTGTTGTTGTCACTATAGACAGCCTGACCGCCGGCATCGCGCACGAGCCGCAGGGCATAACTGGAATTATAGGGCATGAACCATGTGTCGCGATACGGGGCGTTAAACATGGCCTTCGGACGGGTTGCCACTTTTTCGGCTCTCTTTCTGACAACCTCATATCGAGCCGGGATTGAATCGAAAACCGAACGGCCTTTGTCGCGCAAACCGCACACTTCGGCCAGAACCATAAGCCATTCGGCTTTCCCGATCGGCGATTCCTCGCAATAATCGCCTATATAAAGATAAGGAATGCCGAGCTCCTTCAGTTTCGGCTCCATCGCACTGGCGCCGTTGACACTGAAGAGCAGCACGAGATCGGGATCTGCGCCGACCAGACGTTCATAGTCGATATTTCCCTCATAACCGATTTCGGCAATGCTATCGAGACGGGCGCGGACCGACGGAGCCGTGACGAAGTCTTTTCCCGAAAGGCCGACAATGCGGTCGGCTACCCCGAGGACGTCGAGCATAGCGACATGGGTCGTCGACAGCGCAACGATTCTGCGGGCATCGCCGCGAAGCACCTGCCCCTCGAATCCGGCAGGCAGTTCCTCGTCGCCACGAAGGACAAGCAACGCCGGTGCTTCGGCCGGAGCCACACTGTCGTCAGTCTGCCATGCACGGCCGACCTCGATGACGGTCGAGTGACGTCCGGGCGCACCCTTGATTGCAAAGCCGCCGGCATAGCGCGGCGCATAAACGTCGTCGGTGAACACTTCGGCCCGCTTCGATGCGGAGTTGCATCCGGCGAGAATGAGAGCGACAAGGATAACGCTAAGAAATATCCGGCCTGTTGTCTTCATACCTGTTATTTTTGGAAAGCGCGGGCTATCGACCGTTTGTCGTCGCGTTCCTTGATACTCTGACGCTTATCGTATTCCTTCTTACCGCGCGCGATTCCGATGACAACTTTCGCCAGACCGCGGTCATTGATGAAAAGACGAAGCGGAACAACGGTGAACCCGACATCTTTCGACGCCTTCTCGAGCTTAGCGAGCTCCTTGCGGGTCAGAAGCAGCTTGCGGTCGCGGCGCGCTTCATGGTTGTTGTAGGTGCCGTAGAAATACTCGGCGATATACATATTCTTGACCCACGCCTCGCCGTTAATCATGACCACGTAGGTGTCGGCCAGCGAAGCCTTTCCCATCCGCAGCGCCTTTATCTCAGTACCGGTCAACACGATACCTGCCGTGAAAGTATCGCCAATGGCGTAATCGAAGGTCGCACGCCGGTTCTTTATGTTTATTTCCTTAAGATTCATGTTTTTAAGAAGGGAGAACAATATTCATCAAAAGCATCAGCAGATAAGGAGGCGCCAGAACTCCGGCAACCGATCCCGCCACAAAACGGCCCGTCATTCCCGAAGCTATGCGAAGATAGCGCGATGCCTTCCACATTATTATAACAACATAGACAGGCAAAAAGAATATGATCGCCATCGGCACAGGCACACAGTTCTGGACTATCATCAGCAGCTCGAGAAGGCCGAGCACGTAGAGCACAAAAGTGTGGTTTCTCTGCTCTGAGACATCTCCGTCAGTCACTCCCGCCATGAAAAAGCTGATCGCAAATGTCGAGATGAAGTAACCGATGAAAAACATAACGAACGTCGTTATTGCATTCATCAGCAGCTGGCTGACGGTCAACGAATCATGATAGAAGCGCGCGACGAACTCTGTCAGCGCCGTCAGGGCCGTCAGCGGATAAAAACCCGCCGACGCCAGAGCGCGGCTGTCGATGCGCGATGCGGAGATGTCCTCCCAGCCGTGACCGGGCGACAATATGAGCTGAAAAAGATGCTTCAGATATTTCAACATAGAGCGCAAAGTTACTAAAAAAGCACTTCACGGCAAAAAAAGAGAAAATGTGCGTCGCGGAACATCCTGTCAATTTGATGATTGACATTTTTTAACACCCAAAGCTATTGACGGAAGCAGAAAAAACACTACCTTTGCACTCACAAAAACATCGCGGGGTGGAGCAGTGGTAGCTCGTTGGGCTCATAACCCAAAGGTCGCAGGTTCGAGTCCTGCTCCCGCCACACTGAGCGTCGAAGATCGATCTTCGACGCTTTTCTTATACCTTCGCTTCAAATGCAAACAAGATATAAAATTTATTAATTATGGTTTCGCGCTATTGACAATCTCGAAAATGGCCGTATCTTTGCATCAGTTTTTCATGGTATTAGATTTAAGGTAAGAAGATTATTCGTCGTGATGACGAATAATTTTTTTTTGCATCGGGAGGTATCATTGCTGCGGCAGCCCGATTTTTTAGTAACTTTGTCGCTATGAACCGACTTGGCAAACTCTATTTCCGATACGGCACAATGGGCTCGGCTAAGACCGCCCTGCTGCTGACAACAGCCTATAATTTCGAGGAACGCGGACTGACCTACGCCTGCCTCAAACCCGTAATTGACACCCGCGAAGGGCGAAGCGTCATCCGGTCACGCATCGGCATCGAGCGCGAATGCCGATGGATATACCACGACACGAATCTCTATCAGCTCGCCCGCGACATCTGCAACGACATGGGAGCCATGGTGGAATGGTTTCTCGTCGACGAAGCTCAGTTCCTCACCGAGCAGCAGGTCGACCAGCTGGCCCGCGTTGTCGACGAGTTCGGTTCGAACGTAGTCTGCTACGGACTACGCACCGATTTCAAGAGCCGTCTGTTCGAAGGATCGCGCCGTCTGTTCGAGATTGCCGACACAATCGACGAAATCAAATCGACATGCACCTGCGGACGCAAGACAATAATAAACGCGCGCATCGACGCTAACGGCGATTTCGTCGAAGAAGGCGCGCAGGTCGAGATCGGAGGCGACGACCGCTATATTGCCGTATGCCGTAAATGCTGGCGCGACAGGCGCATACGCCAGGGACGCCGCAACGTATTGCCGTTCGACGACATCGACGATATCGACGACGAAAACTAAGTTCAGATCTTTCCCTTGCGAGCGCGCATAATCAGTTCCGGCCCGGGGACAAAGAAAATTTCGAGGCGGCGGTTCTGACGGCGTCCGTCGCGGGTCATGTTCGATTCTATAGGGTCGGTGTCGCCCATCGCGAAAGGAATAACAATCAGATCCTCGCTGATATTGTCGAGAAGCCAGTCGTAGATCGACGCAACGCGCTCGTTCGACAGGTCGTAGTTGTAATTCTCGCTGCCCGTGTTGTCGCTGTGGACGGCATAGACGACCTTGAACATTCCGGGGTCTTTCAGGAATCCGATCAGCGGACGCAGGGTCTTCTCAAATCCGGCGCGCAGAAGAGTGTCGTTAGGCAGAAAAAGTTTCTCGAGAGGAATCGTCACCACCATAACCTCGTCGTCGCGATCGGTCTCTACAATATACCCTTTCTCGGCCACACGTTTCCCAAGCTCTCCGATATACCGTCTGACGGCACGCCGCTCCTTGTCGGACGACAATGCCGGAGAGGCAATATTGGCGTCGAGATCCATGTCCATGAACATGGCCTCGTCGTAGTTCTCCCAGGGATCGGGATCGGCGGCCCGGCTTACGAACGGAACAATGGCCGCGAGCACGATAAGAAAAAGTCGTAGCACCTTCATCAGAATTCGTCTATTGAGTCTTCGAATTCGAGTTCGGCGACCACAATAGGCTCGATATGTTCGGGAGCCACGCGGTTTCCGCTGTCGCGGCCGAGCATGCGGCGGCAATATGCGACAACATCCGCCACATTTATCTCGGGTGCGTCGGCGCCGGCGTCAATGTCAAGAAATCCGTTGGCATCCTGCCAGTCCCACACCATATCGATTATGTTCAGAATCTGGTCGTCGTCGTAGGCAGCCAGAAGATCGCCGGTCGAGTGGCGTATGTAGTTTATTGATGATTGTTCGTCGTAACCCATAATGCTGTGTATTATAAAAGTCCGTCGGGCAGACGGAGGGTGATTGTGGCACTTTCAGGATCAATCCCGTCGATAAACTCATCGGCGACAGGCACGAGAGCCTCGCTGCCGTCGGGACGGTCGATGACGAAAAGCACGTTGGCGGTGGTCGAGTCGACACCGGCTATTTTTCCGATAACGGCGCCATCTTCGTCAAGTGCGCTGAACCCGACAAGGTCTTCGGCATAGAAGCCATCGTCTTCGTCGTCAGCGGCAAGAGCCGCGTCGCCATTGAGCAGATACAGAGGCTTCCTCGAGAGCAGCTTCGCCTCGTTTTCGTCGGTGATGCCATCGATGGTGAGCAGTACGGCGTCAGCCCCGCGCGAGCGGATGGCGTCGATGAAAAAAGGCACGAAAAGGCCATTGACCTCGGCGACCACACACTTGAGAGCGCCGACATCGACACGCGGGTCGAACGAGGCCGAGATCTCGCCTTTTATGCCGTGGGGTTTATTGAACTCGCCGGCAGGCGTCAGCATTCCGCGAGTTATCATTTCTTCTTTTTCTTTTTGCCCAGAGCCGGAGGCGCTACGATCTGAAACTGATGGAGCGGATGCTCGGCCGCGTCGTAGCGCAGCTCGCCATGGCTGTATTCAGCCAGATCGCGGAATATGCGTTCGTCGTCGACTCCGTCTTTATTGACCATCATAAGAAGCTTCTTCATCTGGTTGGCAAGCATCATGGCCAGAGCGTCGCGCTCTTCGCCCGGTTCCATCGCGGCGGCCCTCTGAATCATCATCTCAATATTGCGGCCGTAATGGCGGCGATGGATGAGCGACTGGGGATATACAACTTTGTCGGGACGCATATTGAGGCTTTCGCGCCCGATAACCTCGCACGGCCAGTCGATATCGAGGCCGAAATCGCTCATTATATTGAGATGATCCCAGAGCTTATGACGCGACTGTTCGTTGTCGCGCAGGGCCGGATATAAGGCACCCATGGCATTCACTATCGAATAGGCACAACGGGTTCGTTCGGCTCGATCTTCAATAGTCAGGCAATGATCGACCATCTGTTGTATGTTGCGTCCGTATTCCGGGAGCACAAGCTGGCGCAGCTGGGTGTTGTATCTTAGCATATCGTTTAATTCCGCCCCGACATCAGGGGCTTTAAATTCATAACAACCGCAAAGTTACAAAAATCTATCCGATGGAACAAAAAAATGGCCGGCACAGCTTCACAGCTCCACCGGTCGTTCAGGGATATAAAAATTTGGGAATATATATAAGTTTGGTTATGCGCTGTCAGATACGGGCATTTACATATTCATGCCACCGTCGACCTGAATGACCTGACCGGTCACATAGCTCGACATATCGCTGGCAAGGAAGGTGGCGACATTTGCGATGTCGTCGACCTGACCGCCACGACGCAGAGGAATTTTCTTAACCCATTCGGCACGGATGTCGTCGGGCAGAGCGGCTGTCATCGCCGTCTCGATAAAGCCGGGGGCGATGGCATTGGCGCGGATTCCACGCGAGCCGACCTCCTGAGCGATGCTCTTGGCCAGGGCGATAAGGCCGGCCTTCGAGGCAGCGTAGTTCGACTGTCCGGCATTGCCGTGGACGCCTACTACCGAAGCCATGTTGATGATAGAGCCGCCGCGCTGGCGCATCATGACGGGCAGAACGGCGTGGATAAAGTTGAAAGCGCTCTTGAGGTTTACGCTGATGACGGAATCCCACTGGGCTTCGGTCATTCTGAGCATCAGTCCGTCGCGGGTTATTCCGGCGTTGTTGACAAGAATATCGATACGGCCGAAATCGGCTACAACCTCTTTGACTACGGTTTCGGTCTGTGCGAAATCTGCGGCGTTGGAGGCATATCCTTTGACTTTAACACCGAGAGCAGCTATTTCTTCTTCGGTCTTCTTGCCGTTTTCGTCAATAGCGAGGTCGGTGAATGCGATGTTGGCACCTTCTGCGGCGAAACGCAGTGCAAGGGCTTTGCCGATACCACGCGCGGCGCCGGTTATCAGAGCAGTCTTTCCTTCGAGAAGTTTCATTGTTGGTTGGGGTTGATGGTTATACATACATTGACTCCCTCAGACGTCGGTGACGACGATGGCCTTCATCATGAAATCCACCACCTTCTGCCGCATATCCGAAGGGTCGGTTTTAATGTCGGAGAAGTTGTCGCGCAGATAGCTGTAGTCGACACCCTGAAATATTACCGCTTCGACGAGGGTCGCGGTAGTGACGTCGGAGCGGAACGCTCCTACGGCTATGCCTTCGGCCATAAGCTTCTCGAAGAGAGCTGCCTCTTTCGAGATGGCCTGACGGCGTATGCGGTCGACGCGACGGAAATCGAGGGTGAGATACGACTTGAACGAGCCACCGGGGCGGCCTACGGCATCCTTGACGATGTCAAAGCGTGTCTCGAGGTAGGTTCGTAGCTTTTCGGCGGGTGGAAGCGGGGATTCGACAACGCGGCGCAGACGGGCCACGAGATGTTCGCTCTCGCGGTCGACAACGGCGTTGTAGATCTCGCGTTTGTTTTTGAAATATGTGTAGATCGTGCGCCGGCCCTTGTCGGATGCGTTCGCGATATCGTTCATAGTGGTATTCTCAATGCCCTTATGGACAAAGAGTTGCCGAGCCACTTCAATGAGCTTGTCGCGAGTTTTATTAACCATTACAGGTCGGGCGTGAGTCAATTAAACTGTTTTTTTAGAGTTTATGCCAGGTTTTATGTCACGGCAAAATTACACATTTTTTCGGAATTCCTATAAAAAAAGTAAATTGACCGAATATAAAAATCCACCTCGCGGGAGGTGGATTTTATTTCAGTGCGCCCCGACGGGACGTAAAAGGTTATCGGGTAACTCTCTCGAGCCAGTTGACCATGGCGAACATAACGCCCATGGAAACAACGCATACGCTCAGGAATACCGTCCAGGCAACCCATATCGGGCAGGCGTTGTAGATCAGCGGGCCGACCCAGAGAAGCAGGTTGCCGACAGCAGTGGCGCCAAGCCAGAGACCCTGGCAAAGACCCTGAAGATGTTTCGGAGCGACTTTCGACACAAACGAAAGTCCGAGCGGCGATATGAAAAGTTCGGCGACAGTCAGGAAGAAATAGAGCACGAACAGCACCCAGGGGCCTGTCTTCATCGCCTCGGCTACGGAAGGAGCGAGCGATTTGAATTCTTCGGCCGAAGGATAGCCCTGAATGGACGAGAAGATTGTCAGGAACAGATAGGCAAGGCCGGCGAGACCCATGCCGATGGCGATTTTGCGCGGAGTCGAGATCTCTTTTCCGCGGCGCGAGAGAGCCGAGAAAATCCACATCACGAGCGGCGTCAGCACAATAACATAGAATGGATTGAGGGCCTGCCATATCTCAGGCTGGACAGAGTCGGTCTTGACGAAGTCGCGGGCAAACAGCGAGAGCGATGTTCCGTTCTGATGGAATGAGAACCAGAAGAAGATAGCGATGCCGAGCACTGCGAAAAGAGCATACATTCGCTGCTTGATTTCGGTAGCCATCTGTTTTTTCTCCTCGGCTGTATAGTTGACGGTCTCTTCTTTCTCTTTGCGGGCGGGAGAGGGAAGCTGCTTCTTGGTGAAGACGAATATCAGAAGCGAGACGAGCATCGCTACCACCGAGGCGATAAATGAATAGTGGATGCCGGTGTTGAACACGTCGAGATAGCGGGTGCAGAATTCCGAGATATTTGCCGACGCATTGCCGCCGACCTCGGTTATGAGAGCGTAGAGATTGTTGAGATTCTGAGTGTTCATGCTGTCGGCCACACTCAGATATTCATGACAGAGAGCCGGAAGAGACGCATTGTAAATCAGGCCGTTTTCGCCGAGCCACCAGCTTCTGAGCATCGGAGCCACAAACGGAGCTATAAGGCCGCCGATATTGATGAACACATAGAAAATCTGGAATCCTGAATCGCGCTGGGCGGCATAGCGGGGATTGTCGTAGAGCTGGCCGACGATAGCCTGAAGGTTACCTTTGAACAGACCGTTGCCGAAGGCGATGAGGAAAAGGGCGCCGCAGGTCAGCGACAGCAGCCACACCTGATTCTCGGCAGTGGCGAAAATGGGGAACGAGAGCAGGATATAGCCTGCGGTCATAATGAAAAGGCCGGTGATGATAGTGCCCTTATAATTGCGGGTCTTGTCGGCGATAAGACCGCCGACGAGGCTGAGAACATAGATTCCGGCATAGAAGCAGGAATAGATGATGGCACTTGTTTCTTCTTTTAGCCCGAACTTCGAACACAGAAAGAGCACCAGCACGGCGTTCATGATATAATATCCGAACCGCTCGCCCATGTTGCTCAATGCCGCGGGAATCAGTCCCGCCGGTTGATTTTTAAACATGTGATTTAATGGTATTTAATAGGTTTATTAAAGAATTCAGCATCCAAGCGCCGGAGCGCTTCGCCGTCAAAGGTAGCAAAAAAATCTAAAAACCTGCAAAAAAAGCACTCCGGCAACCGGCTTTAAAGACCTTAAAGTCCTTAAAGTCCTTAAGGCGACTGCGCTATTGCAGGGTTGTCGGATTCCGAAAAAAACGCTACCTTTGCAGTCCGAATTAAAAAGCGATCGTATGGGCTTTTTCAGCAAATTTTTCTCCAAAGAAAAGAAGGAGACGCTCGACAAAGGTCTTGAAAGGACTAAAACGGGCGTTTTCAGCAAGATAACACGTGCCATTGCAGGCAAGAGCAAAGTCGACGACGAGGTCCTCGACAACCTCGAGGATGTTTTCATCACCAGCGACGTCGGTGTCGACACCTCGCTGGAAATCATCGAACGCCTTCAGGCCCGCGTCAAGCGCGACAAATATGTCGGCACCGCCGAGCTCAACAGTCTCATCGCCGACGAGGTAGCGCAGATGCTTGCCGGCGACGACAGCGAGCAGATGCTCGACGACTTCGTTCTGCCGCCCGAAATGCCGCGTCCGTATGTCATTATGGTCGTAGGCGTCAACGGCGTAGGCAAGACGACCACAATAGGCAAGTTGGCCGCCCAGTTCAAGAAAGCCGGCAACAAAGTCGTTCTCGGCGCCGCCGACACCTTCCGCGCCGCTGCCATCGAGCAGCTCGACGTGTGGGGAGAGCGCGCCGGAGTACCTGTTGTGAAGCAGAAAATCGGCTCTGACCCCGCCGCCGTGGCCTTCGACACCCTTCAGAGCGCCAAGGCTCAGGGAGCCGACGTCGTCATTATCGACACCGCCGGACGCCTCCACAACAAGAAAGGCCTCATGGACGAGCTGACAAAGATTCGCAACACAATGAAGAAGGTTGTCGCGACAGCTCCGAACGACGTTTTGCTCGTGCTCGACGGCTCGACCGGACAGAACGCTTTCGAGCAGGCACGCCAGTTCACGGCCGCAACCGACGTCACCTCTCTGGCCGTCACCAAGCTCGACGGAACCGCCAAAGGTGGAGTTGTCATCGGAATAAGTCACAAATTCCGCATTCCGGTGAAATATATCGGACTCGGCGAGGGCATCGACGACCTTCAGGTTTTCCACAAACGCGAATTTGTAGAATCACTCTTCGGAGGCAAAAACTGACCGCCGCGCAACGATGTCGAAGACCGCCAAGCGAGTCGGTGTTATCACCATGGGATGCAGCAAGAACCTCGTCGACAGCGAGGTTCTGATGCGTCGTCTCGAAGATGTCGGCTACAGCGTCGTCGTCGAGCCCTCTGAAGATGACCTCGGTCCCGACGACATCGTCGTCATAAACACATGCGGATTTATCGGCGACGCCAAAGAAGAATCGGTCAACGAGATACTGGCCTGGTGTGAACGCCTGAAAAACGGCAAAGTCGGCGAAGTGCGCGTAATGGGCTGCCTTAGCGAGCGCTATCGCAGCGAACTGCCCGCAGAGATTCCGGAAGTGACTGCCTGGTACGGAAAAACCGACTGGAGCCGCCTCGTCGCTGACCTTGCGCGCCGCAACCCCGCCACAGCGCCCTACGACCGCGTCATAACAACACCGTCCCACCATGCATATCTGAAAATAGCTGAAGGCTGCAACCGCTTCTGCGCCTTCTGCGCCATACCGCTTATAACCGGGCGCTACCGCTCGCGGCGTCGCGACGAGATTCTCGACGAAGTCAGGATGCTTGTCGGCCGTGGCGTCAGAGAATTCAACGTCATTGCTCAGGATCTCAGCGGCTACGGCGCCGATCTCGGCCCTTTGAACCCGGGGCAGCTTTCGCCGCTGGCAGCGCTCGTTGACGCTATTGCCGACATCCCCGGCGTTGACTGGATCCGCCTCCACTATGCCTATCCGGCCGGCTTCCCGATGGATCTGCTCGACGTTATGGCCCGGCGCCCCAACGTCTGCAAATATATCGACATCGCTCTTCAGCATATCGCCGACCCGGTGTTGACGAACATGCGGCGTCATATCGACGCAAAGGCCACGCGCGAGCTGCTGGCCGAAATGCGCCGCCGTGTGCCCGGACTGCATATCCGCACCACCCTCATGGTCGGGTTTCCGGGCGAAGGCCCCCGCGAGTTCGACGAACTTCTCGACTTCGTCAGAGAACAGAGATTCGAACGCATGGGCGCGTTCGCATATTGTGAGGAAGAGGACACCTTTGCAGCCCGCAACCTCGCCGACGACATTCCTCAGGAAGAGAAACAGCGTCGTCTCGACAGGCTGATGGCCCTTCAGGAAGAGATCAGCGACGAAATCCAGCAGACAAAGGTCGGGCAGACACTTCGGGTCATAGTCGACCGCCGCGAAAGCGATTTCATGGTCGGACGGACGCAATGGGATTCGCCCGAAGTCGATCCGGAGGTCATGATAGCCCTCCCCGATGGCCGCGAGCTGAAACGCGGTGAGTTTTATAACGTGAAAATTACATCGGCCTCACCTTTTGAGCTGATGGCCGAGATTGCCGATGATTAAGATAACCGACATTCAGGCATGCGCGGTCGAGGCCGCGATTGCCCGCAACATACCGTTCGCCCTTTTCGCGCTCCCCGACAACCGGGAAGCCCGATTTTTCGCAGCCCGACCCGACAACGACGACGCCGGCGTCTGGAAACCGCGCGAGCAGTCTGCCGCCGGAACCGACTCGTTCTTCATCAACTTCTTCAATAACGACGAAGCCTATACGGCTGCCGTCAGCTGCGACTTCGCGACGCCAGAGGACTTTCTCGAATATGCCGATGCAAATCCCGCAGCAGGGAAAGAGTCCGGTGAACATCTCCAGACACTCTCGACCGACCGCACTATATATCTCGCATATGTCGACACCGAAATCAGGCGTCTGAAACGGCGCAAGGGAAAGACTGTGCTGTCGCGCATGGAAGTGCTCGGCTCACCGCGGCGCGTTGTCGACATCGCCCGCGACCTCTTCGCCGGATTCTCCAACACCTTCCGCTATCTCTGCTTCACCCGCGAGACCGGACTCTGGCTCGGAGCCACGCCCGAGCTTCTGCTGAAAGTCGCCGCCGACGATCCCGCGACAATGCTGATGAGGCCGCTTGCAGGCACATTGCCCGCCGACGCTCAGGAATGGGACCGCAAGAATATCAACGAACACACCTTCGTTGTCGCCGACATAGCCGATGTCATCTCGCGCTTCGCGGCCAACGACGTGAAGTGCAGTGTGCGCACTTGTGAAGTGCCTTTCGGCAATATCAAACACAGGGCTACGGAAATGCGGCTACAGCTCAGCGTCGACGACTACCGCGAGTTTCTGACGGCCCTCTCCCCTACCGCGGCTGTCGGCGGATCGCCGCGCGACGAAGCCATCAGGCGCATAACCGAGCTCGAATCACACGAACGGAAATGCTATGCCGGATTTGTAGGAGTGCAGAGCGGACGGGCCATCGACGCATACGTCAATCTGCGATGCGCAATGGCGCGCCAGAACGCCGACGGCTCGTCGGACTTCAACATCTTCGGAGGCGGAGGAATAACAGCCGAATCGGTCGCCGCTCAGGAATGGGAAGAGACTGAAGCGAAAATAACGCCTCTGCGCGAGATTATCAACAAGCCAACAGACTACAATGAGTAAGAAAAATATTGAACAGGAAAACGAGACAGAAAAGGTCTCGAACAAGCCGGCGCAGACGGCTGCGCCTGAATCTGCCCCCCAGCCCCCCGAAGATCCCGAAAAGAATCACCGCGGGCCGGCCGGCAAGATTGTGCTGACAGTGTTTCTCGCGATTGCCATAGTTGCCGGCGTATCGTTCATGCCTCTCGAACGCTGGACAGGCGGCAGAGTGAAGAATTTCAGCCTTATACGCGACATTCTGCCCGACTCGCTGCTCCCCTCCGACAGCGCCTCGACAGGCGAGACCGTCGATCCCGAACTGCTTAAAGCCGAGGCCGTAGCCAAGAATCTCGACGCGCAGGGGAATCCGCTCTACACCGACACAATCATCGGCGAGCCGCAACCATCGCAGGTCAACGGCCAGACCGTCATCGAAGACTACACCGACGGCTCGGTCGGTCTCTATCATCTTCGCCGCGCCATCGCCGACCCGCGCCGCGCCCGTATCGCCGTCGTTGGCGACAGCTATATCGAGGGCGACATTATGACTCAGGATCTCCGCGAGATGCTTCAGGGCGCATACGGCGGCACAGGCACCGGATATATGTCGATGTATTCGGCTTTTCCCGGATTCCGCCGTTCGGTCCGTCAGGGGGGCGACGGCTGGACAGCCCTCCCCAAGGGCAAGAAGAGCGACAAACGCTATATCTCGCTTTCCGAGCAATATTTCATGCCGAAAGGGAACGCACTGTCGACCTACGCCGGAGTGAAACAGCCCGCTCATCTCGACACCTGGGACCGCTCGCGCTTTCTCTTCATATCTCCGGCCAACACAACGGTCATGACCAAAACTTCGGGCAACTGGACTGAGCACAAGATCACCGGCTCGCCCGACGTCCAGGCAATCGAAATCGAGGGGCCGACCTCGGAATTCGACATTAAAGTCACCGATCCGAAACTCGCCGGACTCGGCGTGTGGCTCGAAAGCGCCGGAGGAATCGGCGTCGACTGCCTGTCGTCGCGCGGAAAGAGCGGCATCGCCCTTGCCTCTGTCGACAAGAACCTCTGCCGCCAGATGGCCAAATGGGCCGATTACGACCTCATCATCCTCGAGTTCGGCATCAATGCGCTGACAGCCAAGCAGACGAACTACGACGTCTATATGAGCCACCTCGTCGAAGTGATAAACAACGTGCGCCAGTGTTATCCCAACGCCGACATAATGCTCATGGGCATCGGCGACCGCGGCGAAAAGAAGGGTGGCGAGGTGAAATCGATGTCGACAGCCAAATTCATGGTCGACGCCCAGCGGCAGGCCGCACGCCGCGCCCACTGCCTCTTCTGGGACACCCGCGCCGCAATGGGCGGCGACGGCGCCATTGTGGCATGGGCCTCCGACGGACGCGCCAACAAAGACTATATCCATCTGACCCACAAAGGCGGCAAAGAGCTTGCCACCTATCTCTTTAACGCTCTCCAGAACCTCCTCAAATGAAAAAGCCCCTACTCAGCCTCGCGACCCTGTCGCTGGCAGCCATACTGGCAGGCGCGGCCGCAACGACGACGCCTGCAGCCCCTCCCGCGGCATCACAGCCTGCGACAACCGCTCCTGAAGAAGACGATGACGACGAAGAGTGCGCCGAAGGCGACGTTACCGCTCAGGAAGACGAAATCACTGATGATTCAGAACAGGACATCCGCGAGAATCCCGTCTTCGACATCGAACCGGGCGACGACATCGACATTCCCGTGCCCGACTTTATCCGCTCGTCGTCGAACCATGTCATCTTCAACGGAGCCAAATGGGACAAGCTCCGCCGCGCTTTCGCCGACTCACAGAAGAAACCGGTGTCGGTAGTTCTCATCGGCGACAGCCATGTCCAGGCCGGAATGAACTCCGGAACCACGCGCGAACTGCTACAGTACGACTTCGGAAATGCCGGACGCGGAATAATCGCACCGCTGAAAATGAGCGGCACAAACCAACCTGTCGACTATGTCTTCACCTCGTCAGACTCATGGAGCCCCGTCAAACTCATGAGCCGCCAGTGGAACTACCCGATGGGATTCACCGGTACGTCGCTCCACCCCTCGCGCAACTCCGGCAGTTTCACAGTAGGCACGAAAGACACCGACGACTACAACCCTTTCAAGTCGTTCACAATCTTCCACGGCGGAAAAATGACAATCGACAGTATCGTCAACGACCGTGGCGAAGAACTCCACTATAAAGTCATCCCGTCGCACGACTACACTCAGGTCGTAATGTCGACACAGGAGACCGAGGTAAAAGTCGACTTCTCGTCGAAAGGCGATCTGACACTCTACGGCGTCGCCCTTTCGGGCGAGCGGCCCGGAGTGTTCTATCACTCGATCGGCAACAACGGCGCCACCTACAACACCTATAACCGTATCGGCAACGTCGGCGCCGGAATAGCCCCGCTCTCCCCCTCCCTCGTCATCATTGCCCTCGGAACCAACGAAGCCTTCGGGCGCTTCAACGCCGCGAACTTCTCCCAGAGCATCGACCGACTCGTGAAAAATATCCAGGAATCGAATCCCGATGCCGCCATCCTTCTCATGACGCCGATGGAATGCCAGCGCTCGGTCAGCCGCAAGGTTACAAAAACGGTGAAAGTTCCGGCCGGAAAACGCCGCCGCGGCAAAAAAGGACGCCGCCGTTCGTCAAAAAAGACCGTCAGCCGTAAGGTGACGACAACCGTGCGCGACTACGCCCCCAACCGCAATATCGCCGAAGTGCGCGACGAGATTCTGCGCTATGGCCGCGAGAACAATATCGCCGTGCTCGACTTCTGGGACGTTGCCGGAGGAACCGGAGCCAGCAGCCGCTGGATTGCCAACGGCCTCTTCGCCAAAGACCGCATCCACCACACCCGCAAGGGCTATAACCTTGAAGGTCGCCTCGTCTACGACGCCCTCATCGATGCCATCGTCAACAAACAATAACGGCATCGCCCTCCCCCCTTAGCAATGGAAAATTATATCGACGCCGAAAAACTGCCTCAGGTGCTGGGTTATGACCCCGCCAGCCCGCTGCTGTTCAACACCGGTCTGTTTCTGATTCTCTTCGTTGTCTTTATCGGCGTCTACAGTCTTCTGCGGCGCTTCCCGACAGCGAAGAAAATCTTTGTGATTCTGTTTTCGCTTTATTTCTACTATAAATCGTCGGCCTGGTGCTGCTTCATACTTCTGGGCGTCTGCGTTAGCGACTTCCTTCTGGGACAGTGGCTCGGGTCAGCCCGGAAAAGCGCCGTCCGCAAGCTGATTGTGTGGATAAACGTAGTCATAAATATCGGAATGCTTGTCTATTTCAAGTATTTCAACCTGATTCTCGACACGATCTCGAACTTCGGCTCCGTCAAGTTCGACGCCCTCGACATAATTCTCCCTGCCGGCATATCGTTTTTCACCTTCCGCTCGATAAGCTATATCGTCGACATCTACCGCGGCACAATCAAGCCCTGCGACAACTTCCTCAACTACACCTTCTACCTGACATTCTTCCCGCCGCTGCTCGCAGGCCCCGTTGTCCGCGCCAAAGACATGCTGCCTCAGGTCGAGCAGAATCCCGTAGCCTCGCGCGCCATGGTCGGCGAAGGAATATTCCTGATCATATCGGGTCTGATAAAAAAGGTTGTGGTCGCCGACTTCATAAGCGGCAACTTCGTCGACCGCATCTTCGACAATCCGTCGCTCTACAGCGGCTTCGAGAATCTCATGGGAATGTATGGATTCATGCTCCAGCTCTACTGCGACTTCTCGGGCTACTCCGACATAGCCATAGGCATAGCGCTCATGCTCGGCTATCGCTTCCTCGACAACTTCAACGCCCCGTTCAAAGCTCAGAGTCCCACGGAATTCTGGCACCGCTGGCACATCTCGCTGTCGACATGGCTGCGCGACTATGTCTATATTCCCATGGGGGGCAACCGGTGCAGCAAGCCGCGCGCCTATTTCAACCAGTTCTCCACGATGGTAATCGGCGGCCTCTGGCACGGCGCGTCATGGATGTATGTCATCTGGGGAGCCATCCACGGATTCCTTCTCGTAGCCCATAAATCGCTGAAACGGCTCTTCCCGAACCTGACCGTCGACAGCAACGTCAGCTGGTGGCGCATGACGCTCAACATTTTCCTGACCTTCAATCTCGTTGCTATAGCCTTCGTGTTCTTCAGAATGAGAAGCCTCGAGGGAGCCGCCGAGATGGCCCACCAGATTATCTATGACTTCCATCCGGCGATAGCCCCCCAGTTCATAATCGGCTACTTCACGATTATCCTGGCGCTGATGCTCGGCTACTTCATGCACTTCATGCCCCACCGCTGGTTCACCAACGCGCGCGACCGCTTCATCGCCACCCCCTTCTGGGTTCAGGCCCTCGTGCTCGCGCTGGTCATTCTGCTCATCATTCAGGTTCGCCAGAGCGACCTCGTGCCGTTTATCTATCTGCAATACTGACTTTCAATTAGCCGCGCGGCGCATATCGCTGACCACATAGTTGCGGATTATCCGATAGACAATCTGCTGCATCTCGGTCAGCTCCTTGCTGACATCCATGCCGAGAATAAACTCGCCCGTCAGAGCGGCGGCCATAGCCGAGCGTTCTTCGTCGGGAAGCGAATTGATGGTTGCGAGTACGCGGGTGCTGATCACTACTGCCTGGTTCATGATTGGGATTGTTTTTAAGGTTAGTTTCGGTTGACATCGCAAAGGTATCCCGGTTAACGGGCAACAATATTGCCCGCCGATATTAAACCCCGTTAATTACAGCCTTAATTATAAATTTTATAAGACTTACAGGATTTATAAGACTTATAAGGCACATAAAACTCGCAAGACTTACAGAACTTACAGGATTTTTTGCTATTTTTGCGCATTAAACATAAACTATCAAGCAATGAAATTTATCGTCCCCGGAAAAGCTCTATATGCCTGCACATCGGCAGTCAGCAAAATCATCAACGCCAAGAATGCGCTGACAATTCTCAACAATTTCAAGCTCACGCTTCAGGACGAGATCCTGACAGTCACAGCCTCCGACGGCGAGAACTTTCTCGAAGGCCGTATTCCCGTTGGAGGTGTCGAAGGCTCGGGCTCGGTATGCGTCGACGCCAAGCGCCTCGTAGAGCTACTCCGCGAGCTTCCCGATGTCGGCATTTCCTTCGTGGTCGACCCCGACATGAACTATGCCATCACGGTTGAATATGCCAACGGCGAATTCAAGTTCATGGGCTTCGACGGCGACGAATTCCCCGAGGCCGATTCCCAGCCCGAGGCCGGCGAGGCAGCTCCGATAGACTTCACGATCAGCTCGGGCAGCCTCATCCGCGGCATAGACAACACTCTCTTTGCCGTCGGCTCCGACGAACTTCGCCCGCAGATGACCGGCATACTGCTCGACATTTTCGAAGAAGAGTTCGTATTCGCCGCCACCGACACCCGCAAGCTCGTCAAATTCACCGACAAGGCCATCAAGCCGGGTGCGCGCGGCTCGTTCATCCTGCCGACAAAGAGCGCCGTCGTCCTGAAAAATGTCTTCGCCAAGGAATCTGAGATCCGGATCTCGATGCGCGAAAAGGGAATCACCTTCGACAGCGACGGCTTCACCTTCAACAGCCGCCTTATCAAAGGCCGTTTCCCCGACTACAACCGTGTTATTCCGCAGAACAATCCCTACACTCTGACCGTCGACCGCCCCACACTCCAGAGCGCAGTACGCCGCATAGGCTTCTTCGGCAACACCGACAACGGCCTCATCCGCTTCAAGCTCGAGCAGGGACGCATGATTCTCAAAGCCTGCGAAAACGGCTATAACAGCTCGGCCTGGGAATCGGTAAGCTGCGACTACGAGGGTAAGGACATGGTCATCGGCTTCAGCGGCCCCTACACGAGCGAGATTCTGGCCACGATACGCTCCAACGACGTTGTCATGGAGCTGTGCGACCCCTCGCGTCCCGGGCTGTTCAAGCCGTCGGAAAACGAAGACGACACCGAGCTCATCATGCTTCTGATGCCGATGCTCGTAGCCGAGTTCTAACAATCCCCTCCCGCAATCTGAAATGAAACTGAAACTGACACGTCCGGTGGTTTTCTTCGATCTCGAAACCACCGGCACCAACATATCGTCAGACCGCATCGTTGAAATATCAATGATAAAAGTCTTTCCCGACGGCCACGACGAAGAGAAGACACGCCGCATAAACCCCGGCATTCCTATTCCCGCCGAAGCCACGGCCGTCCACCATATCACCGATGCCGACGTTGCCGACGAACCCGCATTCTCTCGCATAGCCCGCTCGCTGGCCGACTGGATGACTGGCTGCGACATCGCCGGCTTCAACTCGAACCGCTTCGACGTTCCTCTTCTCGATGAGGAATTCCGGCGGGCCGGAATAAAGTTCGACTTCTCGAAAGTGCGCTTTATCGACGTCCAGACAATCTTCCACAAGAAAGAGCAGCGCACCCTCTCGGCCGCCTATCGTCTCTATTGCGACAAAGATCTCGAAGGAGCCCATTCGGCCAACGCCGACACACGCGCCACCTACGAGGTTCTGATGGCTCAGCTCGACCGCTACGACGACCTTGAGAACGACGTTGACGCCCTGAGCACGTTCTCGAGCCAGAACGACAATGTCGACCTCATGGGCCGGATTATCCGCGACGAATCGGGCCGCGAGATTATCAACTTCGGCAAATACAAAGGGCAGCCCGTGCGCGACATACTGCGCCGCGAGCCGGGCTACTACAACTGGATAATGCAGGGCGACTTCGCCGGCAACACCAAAGACGTCTTCACACGAATAAAACTGTCGATGAAGTGAGCTCTCTCAAAGGCAAACATATCATTCTCGGCGTCACGGGCGGCATTGCCGCCTATAAGAGCGTGACGCTTCTGCGGCTGCTGACAAAAGCCGGAGCCGAGGTTCAGGTTGTCATGACTCCGGCAGCGAAGGAGTTCGTAGCGCCCGTGACATTCGCTTCTTTGAGCCAGAAGCCCGTCGTCAGCGAGTTTTTCACCGCCAACACCGGCGAATGGCACAGCCATGTCGACCTCGGGCTGTGGGCCGACGCTATGGTCGTAGCTCCCGCCACAGCCTCGACAATCGGGAAAATGGCCAACGGCATTGCCGACAATATGCTCGTGACGACTTATCTGTCGGCCAAAGAGCCTGTGTGGATTGCTCCGGCAATGGATCTCGACATGATGCGCCACCCCTCGACCGTGGCCAACATCGAACGGCTGCGCTCGTTCGGCAACCACATCATAGAGCCGGGGAGCGGCGCTCTCGCCAGCGGCCTCAGCGGCAAGGGGCGCATGGCCGAACCCGAAGAGATCGTAGCAACGCTCGAAAGCCATTTTGCTACAGCCGGGTCAATGACCGGCAAAACGGTGACGATTACCGCCGGCCCGACACGCGAAAAGCTCGATCCCGTTCGTTTCATAAGTAACTTCTCGTCGGGCAAGATGGGCTACGCTCTGGCTGAGGAAGCCGCCCGGCGCGGCGCCCGCGTCATTCTGGTCTCAGGGCCGGTGGCTCTGGAGGCGCGCAACCCGCTTATCGAGGTGCGCCGCGTCGAGAGCGCCGAAGAGATGCTTGCCGAAGCGCGCAAGGCGTTTGCCGGAAGCGACATCGCAATAATGTGCGCCGCCGTGGCCGACTACCGTCCGGCCGCCGTCAGCCCCTCGAAGCTGAAACGCGGCGACAGCCCGGCGATGACCCTCGAACTGGTGCGCAACCCCGACATCGCCGCCACCCTCGGCTCGGAGAAACGCCCGGGGCAGACTCTCGTAGGATTCGCCCTCGAAACCGACGACGCCATAGCCCACGGAGCCGACAAGCTTCGCCGTAAGAACCTCGACATGATAGTTGTCAACTCTCTGGCCGACAAGGGAGCCGGTTTCGGAACCGACACCAACCTTGTCACCATCATAACCGCCGACGGCCGCCGCACAGCCGGCACACTTAAGCCCAAAAGTGCCGTAGCCGCCGACATTATCGACTCAATAGAAACTCTCCGCAATGCGTAAAATCCTCTCTCTCCTTATCTTTGCCCTGCTGGCTGCCTCGGCCGCCGCACAGGAGCTGAACTGCCGCGTCGAAGTCAACTCCGACAAGATTACCGGCACGAACAAGAGCGTCTTCACAACGCTTCAGGAAGCCATCACGTCGTATATGAACGACACAAAGTTCACAGCCGCACAATATTCCCCGATAGAAAAAATCGAATGCACGCTTTTCTTCACGATAAAGGAATATGACGGCGACAAGATGACCGGCGACATTCAGGTTCAGGCTACGCGCCCGGCCTACAACGCCTCCTACACCACAAACCTCATAAACTTCCGCGACTCGAAGGTGGAATTCACCTACAGCGAGGGGGAGCCGCTGACCTTCAACGAAACGAACATGGAGAGCCAACTGACGGCTATCCTCAATTTCTATGCCTATATGATAATCGCCATCGACACCGACAGCTTCGCGCCGCGCGGCGGCGAAGCGGCATGGGACAGGGTGAAGACCATTGTCCAGCAGGCACAGTCGAGCGGCGAAACGGGCTGGCGCGCCTTCGACGACAACAAGAACCGCGCCGCTGTCCTCGGCGCCTATACCGATCCGTCGACTCAGCAGCTTCGCGACATGGTCTACAAATACCACCGTGAAGGTATCGACCAGATGAGCGTCAGCCCCGACAAGGGACGCGCGGCCATAACGGAATCGCTCGAGACGCTGAAAAACATCTATAATGTGGCGCCTATGTCGGTTGGCCTGTCTATGTTCCGCGACTCGAAGCTCGACGAGCTTGTCAACGTCTACACCAAAGGTTCTCAGGAAGAGCGCGACCGCGTCGTAGAGATTCTGTCATCGCTCTACCCTACCGATCAGGACCGCATCCAGAAGATCAAAGAAGGCAAAAACAAATAAGGCCATGCTCCGACTTCTCAGAATATCGAACTATGCGCTTATCGACAACGTCGAGATAGAGTTTGAGCGCGGTTTCAACGTCATAACCGGCGAAACCGGTGCCGGAAAATCGATAATTCTCGGCGCACTCTCGCTGCTTCAGGGGGGAAGGGCCGACAGCCGCACAGTGGCCGACCCGAACCGCAAATCAGTTATCGAGGCCGAATTCGAGCTCGACGGCGAGGGGGATCACTCCCTGCTAAGCGACTACTGCCGGACGAACGACATCGACTGGGACGGCGAACGGGTTCTGCTGCGCCGCGAGATTGCGGCGTCGCGCGGGCGTTCACGCGCCTTCGTCAACGATTCGCCGGTAGCGCTCGTCCATCTCGAAGAGGTGGCGCGCCATCTTGTCGACATCCATTCCCAACACCATAACCAGCTTCTGTCGCAGGCACCGTTCCAGCTCGCCGTCATCGACGCCATAGCCGGCAACGGCGCGCGTCTGGCGGCCTACCGCCAGCTGTTCGACACGCTGCGGCTGACGATGCGATCGCTGAAGACAGCCCGCGCCGAGCTCGAGCGCAGCCGCGCCGACGAAGAGTTCATGCGCTTTCAGCTCAGCCAGATCGACGAGTTGCGCCTCAGCCCCGGCGAACAGGAAGAACTCGAGCGCCAGCGCGAGGTAGTGGCCAACATCGACTCGCTGAAAGAGTCGATGAGCGAACTCCTTGCCGCCCTCAACGGCAGCGACGACGGCGAAGGGGGCGCAGTAGCCCTTGTCGACGCCGCCACGTCGTCGGCCCGGCGCCTGACGTCGCTTCTCGGCGACGAGCTGACCGACCGGCTCGAGAGCGCTTCGATAGAGCTCAACGATATTGCCTCGACAGTGGCCGACGCCAACGAAGAGCTTGCCGCTCAGCCGGGCCTCCTTCAGACCATCGACCAGCGTCTGGGCGACATCTACAGCCTTGAGCGCAAACATCATGTCGACACAGTCGGAGAATTGCTCACCATAGCCGACAGCCTCCGCTCGCGCCTCGATGCGATTGACAACGGCGACGAAGAGATAACGCGCCTTAAACGCGCCGCACGGCGTGCCCGCGACCTCGCTCTCGAAGCCGCCGGCGAGATTTCGGATCACCGTCGCGAAGCTGCCGGATGGCTCGCCGGACGTCTGCGCGAAGTCGCTCAGCCGTTAGGCATGAAGAATCTTGCCGTCGAGATCCGCGTCAGCGACGCCGACATGTCAGCCACCGGCACCGACCGCGTCGAATTCCTCTGCGCGTTCAACAAGAACCAGCCGCTGATGGCCGTAGGCGGCGCGGCCTCGGGCGGAGAGATCTCGCGTCTGATGCTGTCGCTGAAAGCCATCATTGCCTCGCGGATGCAACTTCCGAGCATTATCTTCGACGAGATCGACACCGGAGTGTCGGGCGACGTCGCCAACCGCATGGGAGCCATGATGCTCGATATGTCGACCAACCTTCAGGTCATCGCCATCACCCACCTGCCAACAGTGGCAGCCAAAGGCGCCACCCATTTCAAGGTCTTCAAATATGACGACGACGACGCCACCCACACCTCGATACGCCGCCTCGGCCCCGACGAACGTGTGGCCGAAATCGCCACAATGCTCAGCGGCGACGCCGACAGCTCCGAGGCCCGCGCAACCGCCCGCTCGCTAATTTCGAACAAATTCTGAACAAACATCCACTACAATGGACCGCAACGACTATATTTTCGGCATACGCCCCGTGATCGAGGCTATCGAAGCCGGACGCGACATCGACAAAATATTTGTCAGCAAGGAGCTCCACAGCGACGTGGCGCGAGAGCTTCTCGACAAAGCCCGCGAGATGCATGTGCTCGTTCAGCGCGTGCCCCCCGAGAAAATACAGCGCATAACCCGCAAGCAGACTCAGGGTGTGCTGGCCATACTCTCGGCTGTCACCTACCACCGCCTCGACCACCTCGTCCCCGAACTCTATGAAGCCGGACTGATGCCGTTCGTGCTGATTCTCGACGGCATAACCGACGTGCGCAACTTCGGCGCCATAGCCCGCACGGCCGAGTGCGCCGGTGTCGACGCCATCGTCATTCCGCAACACGGAAGCGTCAGCGTCGGGGGCGACGCCGTGAAGACGTCGGCCGGCGCGCTGCTCCATATCCCCGTGTGCCGCGAACGCTCTGTGCGCGGCGCCGTGCAGTTCCTCAAAGACAACGGCTACAGAGTTGTGGCCGTCAGCGAGAAAGCCGACATAAACTATACCGAGGCGAATTTCACCGACCCGGTGGCTCTGGTTATGGGCGCCGAGGATGTCGGCATTTCGCCTGACGTCTACGAACTCTGCGACCTGCGCGTCGGCATTCCGATGTTCGGCAAGATAGGGTCGCTGAACGTGTCGGTTGCCGCCGGAGTTCTGATGTATGAGGTAGTGCGCCAGCGCCTTGCCGCGAATCTCGAAGTTATCTGACAGGCGAGTTTCAGGCCGCTGAAGCGACCTGACTGACACAAAAAATATAACGCCCGCACCGATTTTCGGCGCGGGCGTTAGCTTTTATCACTTTCGATCAGTGCTTGATGGCCTGAAGCAGGGCTTCGTGGGCAGCGGCGATGCCGTCGGCATTCTTTCCGCCTGCCTGGGCGAAGCCGGGCTGTCCGCCGCCACCGCCTTTGATGGCCTTAGCAGCCTCGCGGACAGCCGTCGAGGCGTTATATCCGCTCTTTACGAGATCGTCGGTAAACATAACCGTCAGCAGCGGCTTGCCCTGAAGGTCGACAGTGGCACCGATGAAGGCTGTGTTCTCGGGCGACTGTTCGCGCACGGCGAAAGCCACAGCCTTGACGACATCGGCCATGCGCATACCCGTCATGTCGACAACCTTCACTCCGGCAACAGTCTCGGCGTCGGCAAGAAGCTGGGCAGTCTGCATTCTGACGCGCTCCTTGAAATATTCCTCGGCCTGATGGCGCAGACTGGTATTCTCGTCGATGGCGCGGCGAAGGCCGGCAACGACGTCGGGAGCATTGTTGAGCATCTCGCTGACCTGACGGAGCACGGCCGTCGTCTCGCTGATCGCTTTCTCGACGCGTTCGCCCGTAATGGCCTCGATTCGGCGCACTCCGGCAGCGATACTGCTCTCGCTGACAATCTTTATCATCCCGATATTGCCGGTGTTGTCAACGTGTGTACCGCCGCAAAGCTCGACAGAATCGTCATAGCGGATAACGCGCACCTCGTCGCCGTATTTCTCGCCGAACAGAGCCATGGCTCCCATTTCGCGGGCCTCGGCGATAGGCACATTGCGACGTTCGTCGCGCGGAGTGGCGGCGCGCACTGCGCGGTTGGCCAGACGCTCGACCTCGGCGATCTCTTCAGGAGTGAGCTTCTGGAAATGGCTGAAATCGAAGCGCAGCATATCGGGCGACACATATGATCCTTTCTGCTCGACATGAGAGCCGAGCACCTGACGCAGTGCGTGGTGAAGCAGGTGGGTGGCCGTGTGGTTGGCGGCGATAGCGGCGCGGCGTTCCCTGTCGATGGCAGCAACAAATTCTCCCTCGACATTTTCGGGAAGTTTCTTTGTCAGATGCACTGCCATTCCGTTTTCGCGCTTGGTGTCGTAGATCTCGATGGACTCGCCTCCACCGACGGGCGTCAGCGTTCCTGTGTCGCCGACCTGACCGCCCATCTCGGCGTAGAAAGGCGACCGGGCGAGTACGATCTGATAGAACTGTCCCTTTTTCTGTTTTACGAGACGGTAGCGGAGAATCCGGGTAACAGACTCAGCATTGTCGTAGCCGACAAACTCAGGCTCGCCGGGATTGACGGTCACCCAGTCGGTAGCCTCGACAGCTGCGGCATTGCGGGCGCGGGCTTTCTGTGCGGCCATCTCACTGTCGAATCCCTCGCGATCCATTGTCATTCCGTTCTCCTTTAAAATCAGCTCGGTCAGGTCGAGCGGGAAGCCGTAGGTGTCGTAGAGCGTGAAGGCATCCTTGCCCGAAATCGAGCCTGAGCCGTCGGCCTTGGCCTTGGCGATGGCGCCGTCGAGAAGTCTGATGCCGTTGTCGAGAGTGCGCAGGAAAGCGTCCTCTTCCTCCTTGATGACGCGCATGATCAGCTCGCGCTGGGCGGGAAGCTCGGGATAGGCTTCGCCCATCGAGTCGATGAGAGTGTCGACGAGGCGATACATGAAAGCTTCCTTGCGGTCGAGGAAAGTGTAGCCGTAGCGCACGGCGCGGCGCAGTATGCGGCGGATGACATATCCGGCCTTGGCGTTGGAGGGGAGCTGACTGTCGGCGATAGAGAAAGCTATCGTGCGCACATGGTCGGCAACGACGCGCATGGCTATGTCGACGCGGTGGTCTTCGCCGTATTTCTTGCCCGAGATATTGGAAATCTTGTCGATCAGAGGGGTGAACACGTCGGTATCGTAGTTCGACTGTTTGCCCTGAAGGGCCATGCAGAGGCGCTCGAAGCCCATGCCGGTGTCGATGACGCGGGCGGGCAGCGGCTCGAGAGTGCCGTCGGCCTTACGGTTATATTGCATGAACACGAGGTTCCAGATCTCGATAACCAGAGGATTGTCTTTGTTGACAAGGCTTGCGCCGTCGGTTTCGGCGCGTTCGGCCTCGGGACGCAGGTCTATATGGATCTCGCTGCAGGGGCCGCAGGGGCCCGTGTCACCCATCTCCCAGAAATTGTCGTGCTTGTTGCCGTTGATGATATGGGACTTAGGCAGATGTTTCTCCCAGATAGAGGCAGCCTCGTCGTCGCGGCCGATGTTGTCGGCCGGCGAACCCTCGAACACAGTGGCATAGAGGCGGTCGGGATCGAGGCCCAGACGGTCGACGAGATATTCCCAGGCCCATTCGATGGCTTCCTGCTTGAAATAGTCGCCGAACGACCAGTTTCCGAGCATCTCGAACATCGTGTGGTGGTAGGTGTCCATGCCAACCTCTTCGAGGTCGTTGTGCTTGCCGCTGACACGCAGACATTTCTGGCTGTCGGCAACCCTGCGGGCTTTGGGCACGGCATTGCCGAGAATAATATCCTTGAACTGGTTCATGCCGGCATTGGTGAACATAAGAGTGGGGTCATCCTTGATCACCATCGGAGCCGACGGAACGATTTTGTGGCCTTTCTCGCTGAAAAACTGTTTGAAAGACTCGCGGATCTCTTTTGCTGTTAGCATATAATAAATACGTCTGAAAATCAAGCTGCAAAGTTACAAAAAAATTAGGAATCAGAAAACAGGTATCAGGAATTGGTTTTTTTCGAAAAATTGTTTATTTATTTGCGACCGAAAAGCCATCTAATCTCAAACTAATTCTTCGTTTTATGAATTTAAAAGCTACACTTGTTATTTCTTCCGTTGCTTTGGGACTCACAGTTGCGGCCCAGAACCCGCCTCCTTTCGACAATCCGGGTGTAACCGCTAATCCGGTGCAGGGAGAGGTCGGCACTCTACAGCGCTTCTCGCTGACCTACGAGAATGAGCAAGGCGTCGTTCCGAATCCCTATCAGTATTCAATAACCGTGACGAAATACGGCGAGACAGATGTCTGGTGGGCGCCACGGCCATGACCGACGCCAAGCAGTATAACATTCTTCACGTCACTCTCGACCGCACGCTGCGCGAGCCGGGCGCCTACGTTGGCACTATTCCGACCGGCTTCGCCCAGAACTGGGACTACGCCGATATAGCCGAAACAAAATGGCTCTACATCGTCACCGGCGACGAAGAGAATCCAGACGAATTTATGCCCTACGACAATGTCGGCGTCGCAATCAGCCCGCGTCAGGGCGTCTACAACAAAATCGGCGAGAATTTCCAGCTCAATTTCGACTACGAGTCGATAGGCGTGAATCCGGCCATGCTAATCCGCATGGTCGACGATGCAACAGGTGTTGTCTGCGGCACATTCAGCATCGACTACACTTTCACCGACGACCATCTGGCCGTGCTGAACCAGTTTGTGCTCGCCTCTGACCGCGAAGTGACAGCCCCCGGCTCATACACACTTGAGTTCCCGATGGGCACATTCTACCGCTCTTCGGACAGCGAAGACCTGCCGGCCATCAAATTCCGCTATGTTGTCAGCGAGACAGGCGAAGCCTACAGGCCCGACCCGGCTTACAGCGTCGTCTATCCCTCCGACGGCTCGACAGTGCGCCGGCTCAACCGCCTCGTCGTCACCTTCCCCGACTATGAGAAAGCCGGGCCGGCCCTCAATTCCGACATCACGGTCGTCGACGGAATGGGCAAAGAGGTCGCAACCGGCATACCTCTCACCACAAAAGAGAAGATCGGACAGAATCAGGTTGCCGTCACCTTCTCAAGCGACATTACGGCCGAGGGCGACTATTACGTCACAATGCCCGAGGGCACCTTCCTCGTCGGCGAGAACAGCACGAAGAGCGAGCAGATAGTTCTTAAATACACTGTCAAAGACAACGCCTACGACCCCGAAGACCCCGAGGGCCCCTACGACAACCGCGGCGTCACAATCTACCCCGAACAGGGGCGCTACAAGTCGCTCAACACATTCACTCTGACATTCGACTGCCAGAAGACCGGAATCAACTTCGCCAAAATGATTAAAGTCTACAACGACGAGACTGGCGACATCTTCGGCACCTGCGGCATCGACTACGGCGCCAATATGGGGCGCGAGGTCATCGCCGACGTAATTCCGTGGATGAATGTTCCGGGCACCTACACAATCGACTTCCCGCAGGGAACATTCTACGACTACGGCACCGAAGGGGAGCCCGAGATGCCGGCCTACAAATTCCGCTATGTCATCGCCGAGAACGTCGTCGCCGATCCTGCCTCAGGCTCGATAGTTCCGCGCATCGACAACATAACGGTGACCTTCCCCGACTTCACGCGCATCGAGCGCAGCCATATCGTCGACCAGCTCAACACCGAGATAAAGGTTGTCAACGCCGCCGGAACGGTAGTGTCGGAAGGGGCAGTCAACCACAATCAGACCGGCCTCGCCGCCAACACGATGCAGATCAAGTTCGACCCGGCTGTTGTCGAAAACGGCCGATACGAGATCATCTTCGCACGCCGTATATTCCTTCTCGGCGAGCCTGACGATCATCGCTTCAACGAAGAATTCAGCATCAACTATTCGATAACCGAAGGCTCGATCGAGAGCATCGCTACCGACAGCAATGAGGCTCCGGCCCGCATCTACGACCTGCGCGGCGTTCGCGTCGACAGCGCCGACGCTCCCGGCGTCTATATCATTGTCAAAGCCGACGGCACCGCCACCAAGACGGTTGTCCGCTGAAGCTCCCACCCTCACAGTAAGCGGCCGGCGCGATTTGCGCCGGCCGCTTACTGTTTATGGTTTTACTGTTCCATCAGTAATTGAGGTTGTAGATCGTGTTCATGTCGAGGTCGGCCCAGGTGGCGGTTTCTAACAGTTTGCCTGTTGTGCAGTCATAGAACTTTGCGACAACTTTATGACCGCCGGCCCAGAACGGCGCCGATACTCCCCCTTCATAGCCGTTCATTTCGCCGAGAGCGATGCTGTAGTCGGGCTCTGCGTCGTCGTTATTGACGTAGATGTCGACCGTAATATCTACCGACGACATAAAACCACAGGGGAGCTCTTCGGTCAGACGGACACGGCATAGACCGGCAGAGGGGCTGAAGACGAACGATTTCGACTCGTCGGTCTTGAAATTCTTCATCGTGATTTTCTTTCCGTCGTAGGCGGTTATCCACATATCATTGAACAAGCCGCTGCTCTGACTCAGATAATAATGGTCGCCTTCACGGACAGGAATACCGGACATACTGCCGCCTACACAAGAATAGCTGCTGCCCCATTTGACAGCCGAACGGTTATATCCGAACGCCTGGGGCCAGTTGGTGGTTGTGAAAATCATGAACGACATGTCCTGCTCGCCGAGCCATACGCCCTCCATAGTTTCGATAAACTGAACGTTGGTGGGAACGGTGAACGAGTTTCCTCCATCGGGCTCGTCATCGTCGGAACAGGAAACCAGCGGGAAGCACAAAGCGACGGCGAAGAGCATCACGAGGTAATAAAAAGGCTTTTTCATAAAATAGATTTTATAATCAAAAAAGTATTCAGCTACAAATACATAACAAAATTTACAAATTACCCCCCCCCGAATGTTAAATACGCTTAAACAGACAAAGGACTGTGCCGGAAAGCACAGCCCCTTGTTATCATCTGATTGGCGGGATTCAGTCTTTTGAGAGCGGGACGGCGTAGTAGCGTTTCTGGCCGGTCGGATAGATGCCGGTTATGAACATTACGGGATCGCTGTCGCTCTTGACGATGGCGTTGTAAAGCTTCTCGACATCGTCGGCGTCGGTCACGCGAGAATTGTTGATGTCGAGGATTATGAAGCCGTCTTTGATGCCGGCGTCTTTGAACAGGCCGTCTTTGAGACCGATGACCTCGAGACCGGCGCGGATGCCGAGCGAGCGGCAGGTTTCCTCACTGGCGGCGCGGAATGCGCAACCGAGCTCGGTGACGCTTCCGGGCTGGGTCACCTTGGTGTTGCCCTGAGAGTTGCGCAGTGTCACCATGACCTCGCTTGTCTTGTTGTCGCGGACGTAGGTCACCTTGACTTTGTCGCCGGGACGATAGCGGGCGACCTGCTCGTGGAGCTGGGCGATAGTCTTGACGGGCTGACCGCCGAGGGCTATGATGACGTCGCCTTTCTTCAGGCCGGCCTCGCGTGCGGCCGAGAGATCGGAGACCTCTTCGATGACAGCTCCTTCGTTGACAGCCGTGATACCTTTTTCTTTGGCAATCTTCGAGTTAAGCTCGGAGATGGTGATACCGAGCACGGCGCGCTGCACGGCGCCATACTGGCGTATGTCACTGACGACTTTCTTGACAATCGATGTCGGGATAGCGAACGAGTAGCCCGAATAAGATCCGGTGTTCGAATAGATTGCCGTGTTGATTCCGACAAGCTCACCGGCGAGGTTCACCAGAGCTCCGCCGCTGTTGCCGGGATTGACGGCGGCATCGGTCTGGATATAGCTCTCGATGCCCATGTTGCGCGAGTGGGTCACCTGCGAGATACTGCGGGCCTTTGCCGACACGATACCCGAGGTCACTGTCGAGGTGAAGCCGAAGGGGTTGCCCACGGCGAGCACCCATTCGCCGATCTTCAGCTTGTCGCTGTCGCCCATGGGGATGACAGGCAGTTCCCTGGCATCGATCTTGATCAGAGCGAGGTCGGTAGTGGGATCAGAGCCTACGACGGTAGCGTTGAACGTGCGGTTATCGTTAAGAGTCACTTCGAGACGTTCGGCACCGTCGATGACATGATTGTTGGTGACGATATAGCCGTCGTCGCTGATAATGACGCCCGATCCCAGTCCGAGCTGACGCTGGGCCGACTCATCGTCGCTGTCGCCCCCGCGCTGACGGGGCTGAGGCTGAGGCTGCTGGCGGCGCGGTGTTCCGAAGAAAAAGTCGAAGAGGTCGTCGCCGAACGGGTTGAATCCGCCCTGATTGCCATACTGCATACGCGGAGTGGCGAAGCTCTTGATCGAGACTACGCCGTTGACGGTCGACTCGGCGGCCTTGGTGAAGTCGGTGTTGGCCGGAGCGGCAACAGCGGCCGTACGGTAGAACTTGTTCTGCCCGGCGGCCTGCTCCGCGGGAGTGCCTTCGGAATTACTGTTCATAGTGAAGAGACTCGCACCGGGGAGTCCGGTAGCGGCCGACAGACGGCCGATAGAGAAAACTGTGGCTCCGCTGCACACGATGGCTACCGCGGCTGTCAGAGCGAGCTGTTTAAACTGGTTCTTGTTCATAATCAAAAATAATGAGCATTTTTTCAACTATGACGGCAAAAACCGCGCCTTATTACACGTCGACAACGATTGCTTAAAAATTTTTAAACATTGGCCATGTTTTTTCAATTCTTTTTGCATTGTCGGGGGTGAATAGCTACTTTTGCAGATATGAAGCTCACAAAAGCCCTTGTCAGTGTCATGACAATTGTCGCGCTGGCCGGTCCGGCAGCCGGCCTCATGACCTCTTGCTCGTCATCGAAACAGGCGGCGTCGGTCGTGACCCGGCGTCAAAACAACGGTTCGAAGAAAGAGCCGTCACTGAAGCCGCCACGGCTCCAGGCCGACGCCCCGGACAGCTGGCGCTCGCTCTACAGCGAGGGGTGCAAATGGCTCGGCACACCTTATAAATACGGGGGCAACGACCGCAACGGTGTCGACTGTTCGGGCCTGATGGTAGCCATCTACCGCGACGCCCTTAACATAAAACTTCCGCGCACGTCGCGGCAGCAGAGCGAATGGTGCCGGCGCGTCGACATCAAGAACCTACAGCCGGGCGATCTCCTTTTCTTCGACACTTCGCGCGACCGCAACGGAAAGGTAAGCCATGTCGGCCTCTATCTCGGAAGCGGAGAAATGCTTCATTCATCGACAAGCCGTGGCGTTATTGTCAGCGCGATCGTCGACAATTATTATTCGGAACGGCTTCTGGCCTGCGGGCGAGTGGCCGAGATGGGGAGCGACAGGCCGGGCAAGGCTGATAAGCCCAATGAGACCAATAAGGCTAATAGGGCCAATAAGCCTAATGAGGCTAATAGGCCCGACAGCGACCATCGCGCGGCGGTTTTAGGCTCGCTGATCGAAGAGAAACTCGACTCTATTTTCGTCAACGCCGACCATTGACAATCTCATAACCAACCACTGAAACAACAATGACAAAACCCGACCGCCGGACAGCCCCGGAAGTATCTGTTCCGGGAAACCTTATAATGCCCCCTGTCGAATCGCTGATTCTCGCCAACGGCGCGCGTCTGGCGTGCTACTCCGGCGGCGACGCCGACGTCAACAGCCTGACAGTGGCCATCGGAGGGGGCACAGCCGAAGAGGAGGTTGCCGGCCTGACATCGCTGACCAACGCAGTGGCCGTCGACGGCACAACGACAATGACCTCCGAAGAGATTGCCGAAGTGCTTGATTTCAACGGCTCGTGGACATCGGGCAATGTCGGTCTCCACCGTTCAACCCGCCATTTCTTCTCGCTCAACAGCCGCTTCGACGACGTTCTGCCGGTTATCGCCGACATCATTGAGTCGCCGGTATTTCCCGACCACGAGAGCGCTGTCGGCTGCGAGAAAAGCGCGCGTCAGGCCGAACTCGAACGCGAAAAAGAGCGGTTCTACTCCGACAACGAAGTGAACAGGCTTCTGAAAGGACGCCGGAGCCGGTCTGCCCGCGTCGCCGAACCCGACGAGCTGAGGGCGCTGACAGCCGACGACCTGCGCCGGGCCTACCGCCGGGCGTTCAATCCGCTCAACATGACGGTCTATCTCTCAGGGCGGCTGACGCCTCATATCGTCGACGCCGTAGCCTCGCGTTTCGAAGCCATGAAAGCGCACGGCGAGGGGGTCGGGCCGGCTGCTTCAGACTTCAAAGCCGACGGCAAGCCGCGACGTGTCGACATCCCGCGGCCGGGTGCGCTCCAGAGCGCCATCTCGGCGGGCATAGCCACCCCCGTAGGCCGTCGCGACGACGACTACGAGATGCTTCGCATCGCCGTTGTCGCCTTAGGGGGATATTTCGGCAGCCGCCTGATGCTCAACATCCGCGAGGACAAAGGCTATACCTACGGCATCGGGGCCTCTCTGATGGGCTATCCCGACGAGAGTTTCCTCAGAATCTCGACCCAGTGCGACAACCGCTATGCCAACAGCGTCATCGACGAGATCCGCGCCGAGCTGCTGCGTCTGCAAAGTCCCGACAGCTTCAACGCCGACGAAATAGAACGCCTGCGCTCTTTCGTCACTACCCTGCTCACTGCAGAGCTCGACAGTCCGTTCGCCATCATGAACCATCACGCCGTTCTCGACGACGTCGGCGCTCCGGCCGACTATTTCGCGCGCCTGCAGCGGGCTCTGGCATCGATGACTCCAGAGAGTCTTGCCGGAATGGCCCGCCGTTATCTCTCGCCCGAAAACCTCTATATCGCAGTGGCAGGCGACATAAGAAAACAGCAGGTTAACGTAGTTTAACGCCAGGCGGTGTCCAACAATAGCGGTGTGAGCAGTGTTTTCTAAAATAGAAATTACTAACAACAAACACCTTTACTATTATGAACACCGCACCTCTTCAAGGAATCAAGGTAGTTGACCTCACAGAAGTACAATCAGGCCCGTCGTGCACACAGCTTCTCGCTTGGCTTGGCGCCGAAGTCATAAAAATCGAACGTCCGGGAAAAGGGGACGCAACCCGAAAAGAACTTCAGTTCGACCCCGACTGCCCCAGCTATTACTTCCTCCAGCTCAACAGCGACAAGAAATCTATCTCGCTCGACTGCAAGACGCCCGACGGCAAGGAGGTGCTCACAAAACTCATCAAGGAGGCTGATATTTTCGTAGAGAACCTTCATCCGGGAGCAGCCGACAAGCTCGGATTCTCATGGGAAGCCGTCCATGCCCTAAACCCGCGCTGTATCTACGGAACAATCAAGGGTTTCCCCCAGTCATCGAAATACAAAGACCTCAAAGCCTACGAACCTGTGGCTCAGGTAACGGCGGCAGCCGCCTCGACAACAGGCTGGTATGAGGGAGAATACAACATCCCGACCCAGAGCGGTGCCGCCCTTGGCGACTCGAATACCGGCATGCACCTGACAATCGGTCTTCTGGCCGCTCTTGTCCAGCGCGAAAAGACCGGCGAGGGAGTATTCGTCTACCAGTCGATGCACAACGCCTGCCTCAACCTCTGCCGAATCAAGACCCGCGACCAGCTGACCCTCGACAAGCTCGGCTATCTGACCCAGTTCCCCCAGTACCCCAACGGCAAGTTCGGCGACTTCGTTCCGCGTTCGGGCAACACCGAAGGCAGCGGCGTTCTCGGCTGGACTTATCCATCGCTCGGCTATGAAACCGACCCGAACGCCTATGTCTACATCATCTTCCAGCGCGATGCCAAATCGTTCGAAAAAGCCTGTCAGGCATTCGGCTTCGAAGACTGGCTGACCAACCCCGACTTCAACACCGCCGACGCCCGCGACCGTCACAAAGAGGAAATCATTGCCCGCGTAACCGAATGGAGCAAGACCCGCACAAAATTCGAAGCGACCGAGCAGTTGTCGAAATTCGGCGTTCCCGTAGGCCCCGTTCTCTCGACTAAGGAAATTATGGACGACCCGACCCTTTACGACGGCAACACTCTGGTCAAGATCAATCAGGGAGGCAAAGTCGGCGAATTCGTGACCGTCGGTGTGCCCTTCACAATGAGCAACTATCAGCCGACCTACGGCCCCTGCCCGACTCTCGGCGGCAACACCGACGAGATTCTGACCTCGCTCGGCTACAGCGCCGACCAGATAGCCGAGATGGCCAAGAACGGCACCACCGCGCCGCTGCCGGCCACCGACGCTCCGGCCACAAAAGCCTGACAATTATCTACAATCACGGGAGGCCACAACAGCCTCCCGTGAAAACGACTATTAATCAACAACCACAGTTTCAACTTAAAGCTTCGAAAAAAAATGGCTAACCAACCCCTCAACATAAAGCCGGGCCAGCCGCTTCCCGCCTCAGCAACCGGAGGGCCGACCTTCCCGGATCAGGTCACAGGAATGCGCGTGCTTGCCATGTCGCTCCACAAGATCGGCGTCGACAAGATGTATGGTCTCGTCGGCATTCCCGTTACAGAAGTCGCCTATATCGCTCAGGAAGAGGGCATCAAGTTTGTCGGCTTCCGCCATGAGCAGCAGGCCGGCATGGCCGCCGCCACCCACGGCTTCCTGACAAAGACACCGGGCGTTCTGCTGACAGTCAGCTCTCTCGGTTTTCTCAACGGCCTGACATCTACCATCAACGCCACCGTCAACTGCTACCCGATGATCCAGATCTCTGGTTCGAGCGACCGCGACACCGTCGACATGCAGCAGGGAGCCTACGAGGAACTCGACCAGTTCGCCGTAGCGCGCCCGCTTGTCAAAGCCGCCTACCGCGTCAACAAGCCTGAAGACATCCCGACGGCCGTTGTGCGCGCCTATCGCGCAGCCATCAGCGGACGCCCCGGCGGCGTCTATCTCGACATGACGGTAGCGAGCCTCGGAGGTGTCATCGACGCCGACAAAGCCAACGCTCTCATCGACGCCATGATTCCGCCGGTCGACCCCGTGGCCGAAGTCGCTCCCAATGCCGATTCGGTCAAGCGTGCGGCCGACCTCATCGCCGGCGCCCGTAAGCCGGTGTTCCTGCTGGGTAAAGGAGCCGCCTATGCTCAGGTCGACGACAAGATCAGGAATCTGATCGAATCGACAGGCATTCCATACTACCCCATGTCGATGGCAAAGGGTCTGCTGCCCGACAACCATCCGCTGAGCGCCCTGTCGGCCCGCTCTACGATAATGAAAGAAGCCGATGTGGTCGTCCTCGTAGGCGCCCGCCTTAACTGGCTTCTGTCGCGCGGCCATGGCAAATGGAATCCCGACGGAAAGTTCGTTCAGCTCGACATCGACCCGGTCGAAATCGACTGCAACCGCCATATCGCCGCTCCCGTTGTCGGCGACCTCGGACTGTCGCTCGACGCCCTATCGGCCGCTCTGGCCGGATGCAAGCTCTCGGCCGACCCGCAGTGGGTCAAAGAGATTCAGGCCATCACCGTGGCCAAGAACGCGTCTTTCGCCAAACGGCTTGAGCCGCAGACCGCACCGATGACCCACTGGAGCGCCCTCTCGGCCGCCAAGAAAGTCATCGAAGCCAACCCCGACGTCATTTTGGTCAATGAAGGCGCCAACACCCTCGACGACACGCGCGACGCCATCGACATGTCGCTGCCGCGCCACCGCATCGACTGCGCCACCTGGGCCATCATGGGAATGGGAATGGGCTCGGCCATCGGCGCCGCCGTCGCTACCGGCAAGCAGGTTGTCGCAATCGAAGGCGACAGCGCGTTCGGCTTCAGCGGCATGGACTTCTCGACGATATGCCGCTTCAATCTGCCGGTCACCGTCTGTATCTTCAACAACGGCGGCATCTACAACGGCATCGGTGTGAGCCTCAGCAACGACGGCGATCCGGCCCCGACAACCCTCGATGTCAAAGCCCGCTACGACAAGCTCGCCGAAGCCTTCGGCGCACAGAACTACTATGTGACGACTCCGGCAGAGTTCGCCACAGCCCTGACCGAGGCCATAGCCTCGAAAAAGCCCTGCCTCATCGACGTTCAGCTCGCCGCCGACTCGGGCAAGGAAAGCGGACACATCGGCTATCTGAATCCGTCGCCGCTGATCGACATCGAAGTATAACAGCCGTAAAACTCGAAGTATGGAACATATAATACTATACGCCATAGTCCCGATAATCGTGGTCATGGCATTGGGATACTTCTCGGGAAAGGCCGGGTCGTTCAACGGCAACGACGCACGCACGCTCAACAAGGTCGTTCTTAACTACGCCCTTCCTGCGGCCCTGTTCGTGTCGATCATCAAGGCCAACCGCGAGATGCTCGCCGTCGATCTGAAGCTGACAATAGTTTCGTTCGTGGTTCTGATAGCGATGTTCTTCGTGGTTTATCTGGTTTTCCGCTATATGTTCAAGGACACGGTCGGAGAATCGGCCGTCAGCGCCCTTATCAGTGGTTCGCCGACAATCGGATTCCTCGGCTTTGCCGTTCTTCAGCCTATCTTCGGAACGCTGCCTACAGTGGGCCTCGTGGTCGCCATCGTCTCGATCGAGGTCAACGCCATCGGAATTCCTATCGGCCTCGCTCTTCTGAAGATGGGCAACGCCGAAAAGGGTGTTACCGCCGACGGAGGCAAAAAGCCAAGCGCATGGCTGCCCGTTCTGAACGCCCTGAAAGAGCCTGTGGCATGGGTGCCTATCGTAGCGGTGATTCTCGTGTTGCTCGGTGTCGAATGGCCCGACTATCTCAACCCTTCGTTCGACCTTATCAAAGGCGCCAACGCCTCGTGTGCGGTATTCGCAGCCGGTATAACCCTGTCGTCGGTCAAGATCCAGATAAACTGGCAGGCATGGGCAGGTGTGATCCTGAAGCTTATCGCTATGCCTCTGGCAATCCTCGTTGTCGGCCTGCTCTGCCACATGGATCCGACGAACCTGAAGATGCTCGTTGTCTGCGCGGCCCTTCCGCCTGCCTTCTCGGGCATTATCATCGCCAGCCGCTATAACACCTACGTGGCAACCGGAACAAGCTCGCTGTTCCTCTCCGTTATCTGCTTCATGTTCATGTGCCCGATATGGATCGCCATAACCGAAGCCTGCATAACGAGGTTCTACTGATAAATTCTAATTCCTTTCTGTCAAATTTCCAGACTCATCGTGAGCCGCCATTGAACGGCGGCTCACGCATGATGATGACCTACGGCAACATATATGTGGCCACCGTAGCCCTCGGAGCCAACTATTCCCAGATCATCACCGCCATGCGCGAGGCCGAGGCTTATCCCGGGCCGTCGATAATCGTGGCCTACTGCCCCTGCATCAACCACGGAATACGCGGACGGCATGTCGCATTCCATAGTCGGGGAACGCGATGCCGTCCGCGCCGGCTACTGGCCTCTGGGGCGCTTTAACCCGGCAGCCGCCGAGCCGCTGACCGTAGACTGCGCCGCCCCCGACGGAAAGCTGATCGACTATATCAACAATGAAAACCGCTACGCCGACGTGCGCATGATTTCGCCGAACGACGCCGACCGCCTACAGCCCTTGCTTCAGAAGCGCCTCTACAGTGTCTTCTCGAATCTGGCTGCCTCGGTCAAGCTGCCTCGGGTTCCCGGTTAGACATGTTCCGCACCGCCCGTCGGGGATTGAACCTGACGGCGCGGTGCGGCGTTGTTGTTATAAAGTATGTAAAATATGGAACGTATCGTTGTTATAGGCGGAGGATTCGCCGGACTGAATTTCATCAAGCATATCGACCGTAAACGGTTTGAAGTTATTGTCGTTGACCGCAATAACTACCACAGCTTCCCGCCGCTGTTCTATCAGGTGGCGTCGGCCGGCCTCGAACCGGCCTCGATCTCTTTTCCCTTCCGGCGCGAAATGCGCAAGAAGCGCATAAAGGGAGTGAAATATAACTATGGCTGCGTGAAGACGATCGACCTCGCCCGTCGGTGTGTAGTCACCCAGTTCGAGACCGTGCCGTTCGACAAGCTCGTCATTGCCGCCGGAACGACCAATAACTTCTTCGGCAACACAGGCCTGAGGGAACATGTCTACACCCTGAAATCGACCTCCGAAGCTCTACGCTGCCGCAACGCCGTTCTCGAAAGGCTCGAACGGGCGTCGGTTTCGTCCGACCCTCAGGAGCGCAGGCGCCTGCTGACCTTCGTCGTCATCGGCGGAGGGCCCACAGGAGTCGAGATGGCCGGCGCGCTCGGCGAGATGAAGCGATATATAATAAAACGTGAATATCCGCGAATCAGGCCCGAAGAAGTGCGGATAATCCTTCTCGAAGGGTCGCCGTGTCTGTTAGGAGCAATGAGCGCCAAAGCGCAGCACGACGCCTTGCGCGACTTAGGCTCGCTGATGGTCGACGTCAGGCTCGGCACACTGATGAAAAGCTACGAAGATGGAGTTATAACTCTCGCCGACGGTACCACTATAGATTCCGAAACCGTTATCTGGACGGCCGGAATAACCGGGACACTTTTTGAAATCGTGGGATCAGACCTCAGGCAAGGGCCCGGAGGACGGTTTGTGACCGACGACTGCTGCCGAGTCGAGGGCGCCGAAGGGGTCTATGCTCTGGGCGACATCGGCATCCATATCACCGACGACCATCCGCGCGGACTGCCTCAGCTTGCCCAGGTGGCCATTCAGCAGGGTGTCTATCTCGCGAAATGCCTCAGCGCCGGAAAATTCGAGCGCCCGTTCCGGTATAGAGACAAGGGGACTATGGCGACCATCGGGCGCAACCGCGCCGTCGTCGACATGGGCCGTATCCACGTCGGCGGCCTCGCGGCGTGGCTGATGTGGATGTTTGTCCATCTCATGTCGCTGCTCGGGATGAGAAACCGCGTCATTGTGCTGATAAACTGGATCTGGAGCTACTTCACCTTCAATACCTCGCTGCGCCTGCTGATAATCGCAGCCCGACTGCCACGTCGACGCGGCCCCGAGGAATAGCCGCCCCGGCCGGAGTTTTTTCGTGCGCGGCGTAATGTTTTAGCGAAATTTAAGCTATATTTGCGTCGGACATCCGCGGGAGCCAGCCGTAGAGACGGCGCCACGGCTCTGCGGTGGCTAATACCATGACACAATTACAGCAATAACTATGGACAGGATTTTAAGCAATGTAGAGAGAGTCTACAACAATGGTGCGACTCATCGGTTTCCGACCAATGTGCCGTATGTCACGGTCGACAATTTTCCGAAATTAGGCAAGCTTGCCGCGATGAGATTTCTGGAGTGGGTCAGCGACAACCCCGAGGGTGTGATCAGCCTTCCGACGGGGAAGACTCCGGAATATTTCATCGAATGGGTCAGGCGCGCGCTCGAGCGGTGGGACAGCGCCGAGGGACGCCTCATGCGCGAGGAAAGCGGGCTGACCGTAGACCGCCGACCCGACCTCAGCGGCCTGCGCTTCGTGCAGATCGACGAGTTCTATCCCATCGATCCCCGGCAGCACAACAGCTTTTATAATTACGTTCAGAAATATTATGTCGGAGGATTCGGACTAGACCCGAAGAGAGGTCAGTTTATCAACTGCGATGAGATTCCTCTTCCGGGAGGCCGGAGATTCACTGAGGTGTTCGCCGACGGAGCTGTCGATCTCGGTCTCCGCTACCGTGAGCCGAAAAGCCGGTCAGAAGAGCTTCAGCAACAGTCGATATTCATGATCGATGACTGGTGTGCGGCCTACGAGCAGCGCATACGCGACATGGGAGGCATAGGATTCTTCTTAGGCGGCATAGGCCCTGACGGACATATCGCATTCAACACCCGCGGCAGCGACCCCCATTCGACTACGCGCCTTACCCACACCAATTTCGAGACACAGGCCGCCGCAGCCGGCGACCTCGGCGGAATCGAGGTGTCGCGCACAAAGCCGGTCATCACGATCGGGCTCGACACAATAACCTATAACAAAGACTGTGTGGCGATAATCTTTGCCGCCGGCGAGGCGAAAGCAGAGGTCGTCGCCGACGCCCTCGAGAAAAAACCGTCGAATCTCTATCCGGCATCGGTTCTGTCGCGTCTGCCAGCCGCCCGCTTCTACCTGACGCGCGGTGCGGCGTCGATGCTTCACGAATCGGTCTACGACTACTATACCTCATCGCCCTGGACTCAGGCGAAAACCGATCGCGCCGTGCTCGAATACTGCAACCGCGCGGGCAAATATGCCGACAAGGTCACCGTCGACGAGCTTCGCCGCGACGAATATTGCAGCTTGATTCCCGACCTCGGCGACCACACCATTCAGTCGGTTATCGACTCGCTCAAACATAAGATCGAACTCGGCACGGCCTCGCCGGGCGGCCAGATGTTTTTCCACACCGGCCCCCACCACGACGACATCATGCTCGGTTTCCTGCCGCATATCCACCGCATATCGCGCAACGAGACCAACAAGTCGCACTTCGCCGTCATGACCTCGGGCTTCAACGCCGTCACCAATGACTTCCTTATAGACGCCCTGACCGATACGCTGCGTTTTATCGAAGAGGGGCGCATCGAAATGCTCCGCTACCCCGATTTCTTCGAGAAAGGCTATAAACTCAAACGCAGCAAGGACACCTACCACTGCCTGATCCACGTCGCCTCGGGCAACACCGACGAGCGGCGCCGCGGCTTCGCCCACCGCCTCGTGCGCGATTTCATCGAGATTTGGGGCATCGACAGCGTCGACGCGCTGAAAGCCAAGCTGCGCGAGGTCATAGCCGAGACCCGTGCCAGCTACGCCGGTGAAAAGATGTCGGCTGAAATACGTCTGCTCAAGGGCATGATACGCGAGTTCGAGGAAGAGATGGTCTGGGGATTCTTCGGCATCAAAGACGACAGCATCCACCACCTTCGCCTCGGCTTCTACACCGGCGACATCTTCACCCAGCAGCCGACTCTCGACCGCGACGTCATGCCGGTGCTCGAACAGCTGCGCGCCATCCGCCCGACCGTCATCAGCCTCGCCTTCGATCCCGAGGGAAGCGGCCCCGACACCCATTACAAGGTTCTCCAGACCATAGCCGAGGCCGTCCGCGAATGGGGCAAGGAAGAAGACCTCAGCAACCTTAAGATATGGGGCTACCGCAACGTATGGTTCAGGTTCCTGCCGTCGGAGGCGACGCATATCGTGCCTGTGTCGCTCAACGCCATGGGCGTTTTCGACAACGCATTCAGCAACTGCTATGCCAGTCAGGTCAACGCCTCGTTCCCGAGCTACAAGCTCGACGGCAAGTTCAGCGATCTGGCCAAGCGGATATGGGTCGACCAGCTGTCGCAGGTACAACGCGTTCTCGGCAAGCCCTTCTTCTATCAGAATGAGAGTCCGCGCATCCGCACGACCCACGGCCTGCTCTTCTTCAAGGAGATGACCGCCGCCGAATTCCTCGACTCGGCGCGCGAGCTCCAGAAGTCGGTGGGCGGCTGATCGCTCCCGCCCGCACCACAACAATCCCGATTAATCCCGGCCAACCCCGATTAATCGGGATTGCCGGCTAACGGGGCGATGTCGGATTTTTTTCGTAATTTTGCAGCGGAATGAAAAGAATCAGAAACTTTTGCATAATAGCCCATATCGACCACGGCAAATCGACGCTGGCCGACAGGCTTCTGGAGCGCACGGCCACCGTGGCTCCTAAAGATATGGAGGCTCAGGTTCTCGACGACATGGACCTCGAGCGCGAGCGCGGCATAACGATCAAGAGCCACGCCATCCAGATGAACTACCGCGCCAAAGACGGCGAAGACTATACGCTGAACCTTATCGACACTCCGGGACACGTCGACTTCTCCTATGAGGTGTCGCGCTCTATCGCTGCCTGCGAGGGCGCGCTGCTGATTGTCGACGCCAGCCAGGGAATCCAGGCCCAGACGATCTCGAATCTCTACATGGCCCTGATGAACGACCTGACGATTATTCCGGTCATCAACAAGGTCGACCTCGATTCGGCGAAGCCCGAGGAGGTCGAGGACGAAATTATCGAGCTGTTGGGCTGCGACCGCTCGGAGATTCTGCGCGCCAGCGGCAAGACAGGCTTCGGCGTCGACGAGGTTCTGGACGCCGTCGTAGAGCGCATCCCCGCCCCGAAGGGCGACCCCGAGGCTCCGCTCCAGGCACTGATCTTCGACTCGGTGTTCAACCCGTTCCGCGGCATCATAGCCTATTTCAAGATTGTCAACGGCACGATCTCGACCGACGACTTCGTCAAGTTCGTCAACACCGGCAAGGAATACCACGCCGACGAGATCGGCATCCTCAGGCTCGACATGGTTCCGCAGAAGACCCTCTCGGCCGGAAATGTCGGATATATAATCTCGGGCATCAAGACCAGCCGCGAAGTGAAGGTCGGCGACACGATAACCCACGTCTCGCGTCCCTGCGAAAAAGCCATCGAGGGCTTCGAGGAAGTCAAGCCGATGGTCTTCGCCGGCGTCTACCCTATCGAGACCGAAGACTTCGAGAACCTGCGCGCCTCGCTCGAGAAGCTTCAGCTCAACGACGCCTCGCTGACGTTCCAGCCCGAATCGTCGGCGGCACTCGGCTTCGGCTTCCGCTGCGGCTTCTTAGGCCTGCTCCACATGGAGATCATCCAGGAGCGTCTCGGCCGCGAGTTCGACATGGACGTCATCACAACGGTTCCGAACGTCAGCTACCGTGTCTACGACAAGCAGGGCAACATGACCGAGGTCCACAATCCCTCGGGGCTGCCTGACCTGACGCTGATAGACCGTATCGAAGAGCCCTACATACGCGCCACGGTAATTACCGCCGCCGACTATATCGGGCCTATCATGACCCTCTGCCTCGGCAAGCGCGGCGAGCTCGTCAAGCAGGAATATATCTCGGGCAACCGAATGGAGATAACTTTCGACCTTCCGCTGGGCGAGATCGTCATAGACTTCTACGACAAGCTTAAATCGATCTCGAAGGGATATGCGTCGTTCGACTATCACCTCCACGGCTTCCGTCCGAGCCGTCTGGTCAAGCTCGACATTCTTCTCAACGGCGAGAGCGTCGACGCCCTGTCGACACTGACCCACGCCGACAACGCCGAGCGGTTCGGACGCCGCATGTGCGAGAAGCTCAAGGAGCTCATTCCGCGCCAGCAGTTCGACATTGCCATCCAGGCCGCCATCGGCGCCAAGATCATAGCCCGCGAGACAATCAAGGCTGTGCGCAAAGACGTGACAGCCAAATGCTACGGCGGCGACATCTCGCGAAAGCGCAAACTTCTCGAAAAGCAGAAAAAAGGAAAGAAGCGCATGAAGCAGATCGGCAATGTCGAGGTTCCGCAGAAAGCATTCCTTGCCGTTCTCAAACTCGACTGACGCCATGATAGAATATATCCGCGGCGCCGTCGCCGAGCTGACCCCCACCTACGTTGTCATCGAGACAGGAGGCATCGGCTACATTGCCGGAATATCGCTGACGACCTACGCCGCTTTCGAGAACCGCGCCGAAGTCAAGGCCCTCATCCACGAGATTATCCGCGAAGACACCCGCGACCTCTTCGGCTTCGCCACAGCCGAGGAGCGCGACCTCTTCCGCCTGCTCATAGGCGTCAGCGGCATAGGCGCCAACACAGCGCGCACAATCCTCTCGGCCTATAATCCCGCCGAGCTGGCCTCGATAATCACCGGAGGCGAACACGCCCGGCTCAAAAGCGTCAAGGGCATAGGAGCAAAAACTGCCGAAAGAATCATTGTCGACCTGCGCGACAAAATAAAAGCCACAGACACTACGTTTAATCAACAGCCGGAAAACCGAGGCGAAGTCTTCGACGAAGCAAAGGCGGCCCTGGTCATGCTCGGATATCCGAAGCAGGCTGTGGCAAAAATCCTCGCCAGAATCTTCGACGCCGACCCGCTGATAAAAGTCGAGGGAGCTATCAGAAAAGCACTTACAATGCTCTGATTGTTCCGGACATCAAGAACGGCGTTCCGGCCCGACAGATGAAAGGCATCAGTGCGTCAAATATAGTGAAAACCGCAGTTGCGACAGCTATCGTTGTCGTAACCGCCGTTTTATTCACCGCGCGCAGCCAGAGCCCGTTCGTCACCCCCGGATTCACGCCTCCGCCCCCGGTAATGCCGGCAGCCCCGATAAACGCGGCCGACTCGATAATGCTTCCGCTGCCCGTCGGGCAATTCATTCCGCAGAGCTACGAAGACCTCGTCGCCGACGAATTCTCGGCCGACCTCCAGACTCCGTCGAATATCACGACCCAGGCCGAATATGACCCGGCCACAGGCTGCTATATCGTCCACACCCGTCTGGGAGACATGGACATAGTAACCCCTTTCATGCTGTCGGCCCAGCAATACAACGACTGGCAGATGCGCAAGCAGATGACCGAATATTACCGCGAGCGCAATCTGGCCCAGGCCCAGAACAAAGACAAAGAGCCGTTCAATATCTTCGACATGAACTTCGCCTTAGGGCCCCTCGAGAAGATATTCGGCCCCGGAGGCGTTCAGCTGAAGACTCAGGGCAACGTGCAGGTCAAGATGGGGATAACGTCGAACAAGACCGACAATCCCTCGTTGTCGCTGACCTCCCGCCGCAAGACATTCTTCGACTTCGACCAGAAAATCCAGGCCACCATCAACGCCAGCGTCGGCGACCGCATGAAATTCAACATGACCTACAACACCGACGCCACCTTCGACTTCGACTCGAAAAACCTCAAGCTGGCCTACGAGGGGAAAGAAGACGACATCGTCAAGACCATCGAAGCCGGTAATGTCAGCATGACGACAGGATCGTCGCTCATACGCGGCTCGACGGCGCTTTTCGGCATCAAGACCCAGCTTCAGTTCGGCAAACTGACGGTGACCGGCCTCGTGTCGCAGCAGAACAGCGAATCGAAGAGCGTAAGCTCGAAAGGGGGTGCCCAGACAACCGACTTCAAGATACGCGCCGACGAGTATGACGAGAACCGCCACTTCTTTCTGGCCCAGTATTTCCGCGACAACTACGACAACTTCGCGTCGAAGCTGCCCTACGTGTCGTCGGGCATACAGATAACGCGCATCGAAGTCTGGATAACCAACAAGCAGAGCAACTATTCGCAGAGCCGCAACCTCGTGGCCTTCGCCGACATCGGCGAGAGCGAGGTCATGACCTCGGGCCACTGGCTGACGAACAACTATCCACCCGTGCCCAGCAACCAGTCGAACAATCTGCTCGAGACTATCAAGACTGAATATCCGGGAGCTCGCAATATCAACACCATCACCCAGGCACTGCAGCCTCTGGCCGATTTCGGAATCACCGGCGGACGCGACTACGAAAAGGTCGAGAGCGCCCGCCTGCTCGGCGAAAGCGAATACACCCTGAACTCTTCGCTGGGCTATATCTCGGTCAAAAGCGCCCTGAACAGCGACGAAGTCCTCGCCGTGGCCTACGAGTATACCTGGCAGGGACAGGTCTACCGCGTCGGCGAATTCTCGTCGGACATAACCGGCAACGACCAGGCCCTGTTTGTCAAGATGCTCAAGGCCACCACCATCGACCCACGCCTGCCGGCCTGGAAGCTGATGATGAAAAATGTCTACTCTCTGGGGGCATATCAGGTTCAGAAACAGAACTTCCGCCTCAACATCAAGTATCTCAACGACACCACTGGCACCGAGATCAACTATCTGCCCGTTCCGTCGATTTCCGACAAGCCCCTTCTGCAGGTAATGAATCTCGACCGCCTCGACTCGAATCAGGAAGCTAATTCCGACGGAATATTCGACTTTCTCGAGGGCTACACCATAATATCGCAATCGGGCAAGATCATCTTCCCCGTCGCCGAGCCTTTCGGCAGCAATCTCGCCCGTAAGATCAACGACCCCGTTCTGACCGAGCAATACTGCTATCAGGAACTTTACGACAGCACCCTCGTAGTAGCTCGCCAGTTCGCTACAAAGAACAAATTCGTCCTCGCCGGCAAATATCAGGCCAGCAACGGAGCGCAGATACGCCTCGAAGCCATGAACGTTCCGCGCGGATCGGTCGTCGTCACCGCCGGAGGCGTCGTGCTGACCGAAAACAGCGACTATACGGTCGACTACGCCATGGGCATAGTGACCATCACCAACCAGTCGATAATCGACTCGGGACAGAGCATCAACGTCACTCTCGAAAACCAATCGATGTTCTCGACACAGCGGAAAACGCTTCTCGGACTCGACATCAACTACAAGTTCTCGAAACGGTTCAACATCGGCGCCACCGTCATGCACTTCAGCGAGAAAGCTCTGACCGAGAAGGTCAACATCGGCGACGAGACCGTCAACAACACCATCTGGGGCATCAACTTCGACTACAACACCGACTTCATGTGGCTGACAAATCTTCTGAACAAGATTCCGACCGTCAACGCCACAGCACCGTCGACCCTGAGCGTGCGCGGCGAGTTCGCCCAGCTCATTCCCCACAAACAGAAGTCGGGCACCAACAAGGGCAGCAGCTATATCGACGACTTCGAGACATCGCAAAGCGCCATCGACCTGCGGTCGCCCTATTCGTGGTTCCTCGCCTCGACCCCCTACGATCCGGCCGCCGATGCCCTCTTTCCCGAAGCCGCGCTCAGCAACAACGTCGACTACGGCAAGAACCGCGCCCTTCTGAACTGGTATTTCATTGACAGGATGTTCACCGACCGTAACTCGTCGCTCTGCCCGGGCTATATCCGCAGCGACGTCGAGCAGCTGTCGAACCCCTACGTGCGCGAAGTCCAGACCCGCGAAGTGTTCCCCGGGCGCCAGCTGACCTACGGCGAATCGTCGACGATACAGACCCTGAACCTCTCGTTCTATCCCACCGAGCGCGGCCCCTACAATCTCGACGCCACCAACATCGACGACTCGGGCAACCTTCTCAACCCCGAAAAGCGGTGGGGCGGCATCATGCGCAAGATGGACAACACCAACTTCGAGCAGTCGAACATCCAGTATATCGAATTCTGGCTCATGAACCCCTTCATGGAGCAGAACAACCTCGACGGCGGCGACCTTTACTTCAATCTCGGAGAAATATCGGAAGACATTCTTAAAGACGGTCTGAAATCCTATGAGAACGGAATCCCCTACGACGGCAACGACCAATATCTCCAGTCGACAGTCTGGGGACGCGTGTCGTCGCAGAACTCCCTGACCTACGCTTTCGACAACAACTCGGGCTCTCGCCTCGTCCAGGATGTCGGGCTCGACGGACTGCCCAACGAAATGGAGTTTACGTTCGATTCCTACAGGGACTATCTCGACCAGCTGCGCCAGCGTCTTCCGGCCGCTACAGTCGCCGCGATGCAGGACGACAAATTCTCCCCATTCAATGACCCTGCCGGCGACAACTACCACTTCTTCCGCGGCTATGACTACGACGACCAGCGGCTGTCGATTCTCGAGCGCTACAAGCGTTATAACGGAGTCGAAGGCAACTCGCTGTCGCCCGAAGACGCCGACGAGCCGCTCTACCAGTCGTCACGCTCGCTGCCCGACGTCGAGGATGTCAACCAGGACAACACCCTCAACGAATATGAGCGCTATTTCCAGTATCATGTATCTATCCGCCCCGAAGACTTCGTTGTCGGCAAGAACTTCATAGCCGACAAACAGACGAGTGTCGTCGTGACCCGCGACGGAAACGCCCAGGAGGTCGAATGGTATCAGTTCAAGATTCCAATCACAGGCTACGAGAAAGCGGTAGGCTCGATCAACGGGTTCTCGAGCATACGCTTCGCGCGAATGTTCATGACCGGATTCAAACAGGTCACACACCTCCGCTTCGCCACCCTCGAGCTCGTGCGCGGCGAATGGCGCCCCTACGATTTCAACCTCAACAACCGCGGCGACGCTCCGGCCCAGGGCACCATAGACATGAGTGTCGTCAACATTGAGGAAAACACCAAACGCCAGCCAGTCAACTACGTTCTGCCTCCGGGTGTCACCCGAATAACCGATCCGGGACAGACCCAGATAACCCAGCTCAACGAACAGTCGATGTCGCTCGCCCTGACCGGCATCCAGGCCGGCGATGCCCGCGGCGTCTACAAGAACACGGCGCTCGACCTGCGCAACTACGAGAGAATGCAGATGTGGGTCCACGGCGAAGCACTCATCGACAACCCGACATCGCTGAAGAGCGGCGAGATGAGCGTGTTCATCCGTCTGGGAAGCGATGTCAAGAGCAACTACTACGAATATGCTGTTCCGCTGGCCCTCACCCCTCCCGGCAACTATAACAATGACGACACCAACGACCGCTATGAGGTATGGCCGCGCTCGAACTATTTCGACTTCGTGCTTAACCATCTCGTCGACGTCAAGAAAGCGCGAAACCACGCCAAGAGCGCCGGAGAATCGGGCGTAGGCTACGGAGTTCTGTTCAGCCAGCGCGACCCCGACAATGAACGGAACACAATTTCGGTGATAGGAAATCCGTCGCTGAGCGACGTCAGGGTCATGCTTGTCGGCGTGCGCAACAACGCCTCGACAACGAAAGACGCCGTTGTATGGCTCAACGAACTTAAAGTCACCGATTTCAACAGCGACGGCGGCTGGGCAGCCAAGGCCAATGTCAACCTGGCCATGAGCGACATCGCCACGGTGAACTTCGGCGCCCATGTCGAGACCGCCGGATTCGGCGGCGTCGACCAGTCGCTGTCGGCCCGGCGCCTCGACGATTACGAACAATATAACGTGGCCGTTCAGGTCGACGCCGGACGTTTCCTGCCCGAGAAAGCCAAACTGAAAGCCCCCGTCTTCTACTCTATGACAAAAGAGAAGACATCGCCGAAATATAACCCTCTCGATCAGGACGTGCTGCTCAAAGACGCCCTCGACGCGGCGACGACCAAACATGAGCGCGACTCGATACGCGACTACGCCATCGAGCGCCTCACGACCCAGAACTTCTCGATCTCGGGGCTGAACTTCGGCGTGAAGAGCAAAACACCCATGCCCTGGGACCCCGCGAACTTCACCCTCAACTTCTCGTTCAGCAAGCAGGAGCGCCACGACCCGACAACAGAATATGAATATACCAACGACTACCGCGGCAGCTTCCAGTATAGCTACACGCCTTACGTGCGCGGCGTGAAGCCATTCGGATGGATAAAGTCGAAGTCGAAGAACGTCAAGTTCCTCAAGGAATGGGAAATCAACTATCTTCCCAACAACATATCGTTCCTGACGACGCTATCGCGCTACTACTACGAGCAGCAGACCCGTTCGGAGACCGACGTAGATTTCCGCCTGCCCGTCACCGTCAGCAAGAACTTCCTCTGGGACCGCCAGTTCTCGCTGACATGGTATCTGACCAAAACCATCAACCTCAGCTTTAACTCCAATACCTCGGCGCGAATCAAAGAGCCAGTCGGAGCCGTCAACCGCAAGCTGTTCCCCGACCAATACCGCGAATGGAAAGACACCGTCATGCAGTCGCTGCTGCGCATGGGAACCCCCTGGAGTTACAACCAGACATTCACGGCATCGTGGAAAGCGCCCTTCTCGCGAATTCCCCTACTCGACTTCCTGACCGCCAACGTCAGCTATAACGCCACATACCAGTGGGACCGCGGCGCCACAGTCGAGGGAACCTTCGTCGGCAACACCATAGCCAATCAGGCGGCTTTCAACGCCGACGGCCGCTTCAACTTCGAGTCGCTCTACAAGAAGATTCCCTTCATCAAAGATGTCGAGAAGCGCTTCGCCAACAAACGGCCCGCGCAATCCGACAAAAAGAAAGAGCCGAAGAAATTCGAGCGGACAATAGCGCTCAAGGAGGACACCACAACGACCATCAAACATAACCTGCGGGCAAAGAAAATCAAGATAACGGCCACGGCCGACAACAAGCCTTTCGCCGTCAAGTCGCGCATCGTCGACAACAACACCGTCGAGATTCTCAACCGGGGCACACAGAACGTTAAATTCACAATAACCGAAGTGACAAAAGATGAGCGCAGCTTCCTGCGCAACCTCGGCGAATATGCCACGCGCCTGCTGATGACGCCGCGCAACGTGACAGCCCGTTTCAAGAACACCCGCTCGCTCCAGCTGCCCCTGTTCGCCAACAATATCGGAAATATATTCGGCCAGAGCACCAGCTACGGCCCGATGTCGCCCGGCCTCGATTTCGCGTTCGGATTCACCGACGAAAGCTATATCACCAAAGCCCGCGAACGCGGATGGCTTATGACAACCGACGGACAGGTATCGCCGGCCCTCTGGAGCAACGCCAAGGAGGTCAACTTCGAACTCACCCTCGAGCCGATAAAGGGGCTGAAGATCGTACTGACGACCAACCGCACCGACAACCGCACCAGCCAGATCCAGTTCATGTATGACAACATGCCGACATCGCTCTCGGGCTCTTACACAAAGACCCACATAGCGCTGAAGACGGCCCTTCGCAATTCGAAGGCCGAAGACGGCTACAACAGCGACGCGTTCAACCAGTTCCTGGCCAACATTCCGATCATAGCCTCGCGCATCAACGCCGGTTATTCCGGCTGCACCTATCCCGAAGGAGGATTCATGGACGGAAATGTCAACGCCGGACAGCCGTTCAACCCTGAGATCGGAGGGGTTCTCACAAGCAGTTCCGACGTGCTCATTCCGGCCTTCCTCGCCGCCTACTCGGGTGTCGACGCGCAGAAACAGTATCTCAATCCGTTCCCCTCGCTGGCCCACGCCCTGCCGAACTGGCGCGTCACCTACGACGGTCTGATCAATCTCGGCAATATGCGCAATCTGTTCAAAGCCTTCACCCTGACCCACGCCTATCAGTGCACCTACTCGGTCGGCAGCTATTCGAGCTACCTGAACTGGATATCGGCCGACGGCGACACAAAAGGATTCATCATCGACGAAATGACCGGCAACCCGGTTCCGTCGTCGCCCTACAATATCTCATCGGTAGCCATAACAGAGAAATTCGCCCCTCTGGTCGGAGTGGCAGTCACGCTCAAAAACGAGATGACCGTCAATGCCGATTTCCGCGACAGCCGCACACTGACGCTGAACTCAGCCGCCGGACAGATCGTCGAGGCCAACCAGCGCGGAATAACTGTCGGACTCGGCTACAAGATCGTCGGATTCAATACCGTGCTGAAAATGAAAGGGTCGCAGCAGGGAATATCGAACGACCTGACGATAAACGCCGACTTCGGCTACAGCCAGTCGACAGCACTGATACGCCGCATCGAGAACGCCTACACCCAGGCGACCTCGGGCACACGTACAATCAACATAAACATTGCCGCCAACTACATAATGAGCAAGCGGCTGACCATAGGTGCGTTCTTCGACCACCAGATCAATACGCCCCTTGTCAGCTCGACATCCTACCCCACGACCAACACCTCGTTCGGCCTGCAGTTCAATCTGTCGCTGTCGCGCTGAGCTCAGTCCGGGGGCAGTCAGTATTCTACCTTGTCGTCTTTCTCCATCCACATTCTGAAGGCTTCGGCGGCCTCGTCGCTCAGAAGCGGCTCGGAGGGAAGTCTGCGCCGGTCGCGCGGAAGTTCGAGCTCCTCATAGATAAAGGAATCATCGAAACCGATATTCTTCGCATCGGTCTTATTGTTGCCGTAATACAGCTTACCGATATGAGCCCAGTAGATTGCACCGAGACACATCGGGCACGGCTCACACGACGAATAGATCTCGCATCCGCTGAGATCGAACGTGCCAAGACGGCGGCAAGCCTCGCGTATGGCATTCACCTCGGCATGTGCCGTCGGGTCGTGACTGGCCGTGACACGGTTCACCCCAGTAGCGACAATCTCGCCGTCGCGGGCAATGACGGCTCCAAAAGGGCCGCCCCCGTTGTTTACATTCTCTTCCGAGAGCCTTATGGCCTCGCGCATAAGTTCTTCGTTTGTCATATCGAATCTGTCAGATTTATCAGCATTCACAAAGATAACAAATAAAGCTATATGGAGTTTAACAGCCGAAAGTTTACCAAACCCTTATGCTTCGAGATCGAGCAGTTTCTGTTTGGCAGCCTTTCCACCTCTGTAGCCTGTCAGCGAATCGTCGCTGCCGACAATGCGATGACACGGAACAAATATTGACATCACATTGGCTCCCACAGCATTAGCTACAGCCCTGACAGCGTCGGGACGCCCGACGCGCCCCGACAGGGCGGCGTAAGATATTGTCGACCCATACGGGATTCCCAACAGTTCATTCCAGACTATTTTCTGGAAATCGGTTCCGACAAACAGCAGCGGTATGTCAAATTCAACTCTTTCTCCCGAAAAATACCTTTCGAGTAGGCTGGCCGCCCGGTCAAGAACCGCCGACTGACACTCTTCTACTACAGCATTCAGCGCAGATTCGAGAAACCTGACGGCTCTGTCGGAATTCTTCGCGCAGCGCCAGTCGCACAGACACAGCCTATCGCCTGACGAACCAAGCGTCAGCGGCCCGCAGGGCGAATCGTAGCGCCTCACCGAAATAATATCTTTCATAGAACTTTATCCCTGCAATTTCCGCATCCTGAGCCATGCGGGAATGCCCTTGAAAAGATGAACGACAACGGTAAGACTCATGGCTATGCCTATTGCGTAATGCCACAGCCCGAGATGAGGAATCTTAACCGGCGCCAGCAGTTTGACCGTTCCTGTCAGCAACGTTGCCAAAAACAGGATAATCAATGCCTGTGTATCGGCGTAGAACCAACGGAATTTCTTTTTCATCGCTCCAAGCATTTTGCGGAACTGAGCCCAATGGACTAACACAAGCGCGGTCATTGCGTAACCGAAAACCCAGTGAATGACTTTCAATGCGCTGCGCGGTTCGACAATGATTCCATGACTTTTAAGATGGAGAATAACGCCTATTGTCAATGCCACGGCAAAAGCTATTAACAATAGCAGCCCTATGTTTGCTTTAGTTCTCATAATAATACTGATACTCCCCCGCTCTTTCCGAAAGGAGCCGACACAAAAATACACCAAATAGTGTTCGCAAGCAAAAAAATCAAATAAATCTCCCTTATTTTAGCGAATGCTAATTTGTGGATGCTAATTATTGTAAATTTGCTGAATGAACTCTACAACACGATTTGTCATAACGGAAGTCTACAGTGACCGAAAGCAGTTTCTACCTCTGCTCCTGATCGGAGATGAATCGGAAACGATGATCGACCGATATATCGGTCAGGGAAATCTATATGCCGGATTCCTTGACGGAGTGCCAATAGCAGTAGTCATGACAGTCAGCATCGATTCCACCACTGTGGAGGTAAAGAATCTTGCTGTCGCAGATAGATTCAGACGTCAAGGCTACGGACGCCGGATGCTCCGACATATCGAAAATCGGCATCCCGGAAAAAACATCCTTATCGGGACGGGAGAAACCCCCTCGACTCTTCGCTTTTATAAATCGTGCGGCTTCACATATTCCCATCGTATCCCAGACTTCTTCACCGACAATTATCCTGACCCGATAATTGAAGAAGGGGTCAGGCTCCGCGATATGATTTATCTGAAAAAGTCCGTCTCTGGCGGGGATTCCCTGACAGTCTAAAGGAGTTTCAGGGCGATGGCGGCGCAGGCTTCGGCATCGCAGAGGGCGTTGTGGTGATTTTCCATCTCAAAACCGCATGCCGCAGCCGAGAGATGGAGCTGATGACTCGGAATCTTCAGACACCGCCGCGACGCGGCAAGGGTGCAATAGAACTCATAGCCGGGATATTCCATGCCATATTCGGCAAAGACAGCTTTCAGACAGCCCTCGTCGAATGGACGGTTGTGGGCGACAAGAGGTAGTCCGGCAATGCGCGGAGCTATCCTCGCCCATACCTCGGGGAACGCCGGCCAGGCATCGGTATCGCGACGCGTAAGACCGTGGATTTGCGTTGTCCAGTATGAATAATAATTCGGCACAGGCCGGATGAGGCTATAGAACCGGTCGATAATCTCCCCGCCGCGCACAATGACAATGCCGACACTGCACACGCTCGAGCGCCGCCCGTTGGCGGTCTCGAAATCTATAGCCGCGAAATCTTTCATATTCAGACAGAGTTTAACGCCGCAAAGATAGCCAAAAGCTGCATCATTTCCGAAACATCCGGGCGAAAGCACGGTCGAGACGCTGCTCGGGAAACTGGTAGTGATTGCCGGGCACGAGCTCGAAGATGTCACTGATTCCATTGTCATGGAGATAGTCGACAATCTCGACGGTGTCGGTCTGAACCGGCTGAAAGGCTTTCACTTTCGTCTTGGCCTCGAGACTTCCGAGCAGAAAATATGCCCGACCCGGCTTCTTAGGGACAGGCAGGCTTTTTATCCATGTGACAAAACCGTCGTACCAAAACGAGCCGGAGAGACTGATTATATTGCAGAACAGATTGTTCGACATCCATTGCCAGAGCGTGAACAGCCCTGACAGGGATACTCCGGCCAGAGTACGCTCGACAGCGGCACCCAGATTCATCCGGCGTTCGACCTCGGGAACCACTTCGGAAACGAGAACCGAAAGGAACTCCACGGCATTTCCCCTGAAATCGGGCGAGCCGGGCGGCTGCCCTTTGGCAGGCCATGGAGTGAGATCGTTGTCCCAGTCCATGCCGGTCACAACGGCTATCGACACGCCGAATTCCGGGGCGGCCCGCTCTATCCATTCCTCGAGCCGGTCGAACGGATAAAGGAGATAGCATATCCTGTCGGGCGATCCGAGGACAGTTCTGATATTAAGATTCGCGATCGTGAATGTCGGCATATTTCATTATTCCGGGCAGTTCTTCAAACCCGATACTTTTATATAACGGACGACCGGCGTCGGTTGTTTCAAGATATATCTTATCGCAGCCCAGTTCACGCGCTTTCGCGACGAGGCGCTCCACGATAGAACGGGCCACTCCCCGACGGCGGTATTCCTGACGGACATATATGTTCATCAGGTAGGCACAGTGTCCCGAGGGGTTGTCGGGAGAAGGCAATTCGTCGGTCAGACAGATAGCTCCGCATCCGACGCCACAGCCATCATCTGTCTCGGCTACGACTGCAATATGCGACCCATCGGCAATGCGGCAACGGTAATACTGACGGTTGGCGACAAGCAGTCTCTTCGAAGGCTTTTCGCCGAAAACGCTCTCTATGACCTCTTCACGCCACCTCATCAGAGTAGGCAATGCGGTAATCTCTTTTATTGTTACATTCATCACAGCCTCCCTTCTTTCATAACTACCGGCAAAGCGCGCTCGTTGACCTTGCCTCGCGCCGTGAGCGGAATCTCATCCATCCTGACAAAAAACTCTGGCACCATGAAATCAGCCAACCGGGAACGAAGGAACTGCCTGATACGGCTCAGCTGACAGTTCTTACGGGAGGGCACGAAATAGGCTGTCAGATAGGGAAGGCCCTGCTCATCATTGAAGGCTCGGACAACGCCGCGCTCCACGCAGGGCGACTCATTGAGAACATTCTCGACCTCTTCGGGCTCGACTCGCTTGCCAAGAATCATGATCTGACGGTCTTTGCGGCGAAGGAAGGCTATGTTTCCGTCGGGCAGTCGATAGCCGAGATCGCGATATGTCGCCGAACGGCCGTCTTCCCTCACCGCCGGGGCGTCGGGCTGAATCGCGGCCCAACAGGAGAACCGGCTGTAGATTGTTTTTATATCCATCTTGAATGAGTTTGCTATAATAAAAAGCGAATAACCGCTTTTTTTGTTCACTGCCGGCAAACAACGGGCGCGGTCATCGGCTTTGAGGCCGATGACCGCTCAACTGAGATTTCCAATACGGCGATTACCACTTGACCGGTTCAGGGAGAATGTTCCCGTCGGCGGCATCGTCAGCTGTGAAGGTGTTGCCGCGATACTGGACACAGAGCATCACCAACGGCTCGCTGCCGTTGTTTCGCACGGAGCGTCGGCCCTCGGGAGCGACACGGACGACGCTTCCTTCACCGACGGGGAGAACGCGCCCGTCGACCTGGAATTCGCCTTTTCCCGAAAGGAAGAAGTAGAGCTCTTCATGGGTCTTGTGGGTGTGGAGGAATCCGGTTTCCCGGCCGGGCCCGAACACCTGAAAGGAGAAGTCACCGCCGGTAGCACCGACGGCCTGTCCGCCGAAAACCTTTCCGGGAATTTTAACGTCGGGCCCGAGTTCGAGAACATAGTCTTTGATGTCGGCGAGTCGGCCGAAGTCTGCTGCGTTGAAATTAGCGCCTTTTTCGATTGTCTGAATCTGTTTCATAATCTTTGATACTGATTAGATTTCCGCTGCAAAGTTACTGCACAAACGACGCGCTGTCAATAAGTTACTTTTTCGCCGCATAGTAACCTCCGGGTAACTTTTGCAGAAAATCAGCGAATTGCGGCTGAAATTTTTTTGAAAAAATTTCAGGGCATCATAGCTGCGCTTGAGCAGTTAAGCCTCAGACATAATTTGCGGTTTATTGGATATAACCGGATTTGTCAGTAACTTTGCGAAGTAAAGCAGTGTAGGAATGAAAGCGACTCAGAACTCCATCATCGAAATATGCCCGATCCGCAATGTAGTGGCCCGCTTCGGCGACAAATGGTCACTGCTGGTGTTGCTCGTCATAAACAGCAACGGCACGGTCAGATTCAACGAACTCGGGCGCCAGATTCCCGACATCTCAACGCGCGTTCTATCCTCAACGCTCAAGACCCTCGAGGCCGACGCCCTCATCGACCGCAAGGTCTATGCCCAGGTTCCGCCAAAAGTCGAATACTCGCTGACCGATACGGGCCGGTCGCTGATTCCTCTTATAATGCAGTTGACCGAATGGGCGCAGCAGAACATGGCGAAAATCATGACCCACCGCCGCCAACATGCGTCTGCAAGACAAAACTAAGACCGAGAAATACGTAGACGAGTTTCAGGGAATCCAATAGTAAGGAGGCTTTTTTCTGTGGACTTCGATCCAGCGCGTCAAGCCTGACAAATCGGCTATTCCATCGGCGATAACGGCCTCGTAGTATTCGACACCATGCCAGTCGGCGTCGGCGGGGGCCTCGAATTTCAGCCGCAGAATCGTGTCGCGCTGCTCCGGCGTCATAACTTCAACGATGCGGTCGGCCATCTTTTCAAAGAAGCCGTCGTAGCGGGTCTGCTCTTCGATATGAATAACGTCGAACTGCCAGAGCTCACCACCATAACGATAGAGAAAATGCCACGCGACACAATGTTCGTCAGTATGCAATCCATTGATACACTTAGTTTCGACGACGTTCGGGTTTGCGGCGATCTTCGCGGCTGTCGCGAAGCTGCTTTCTATGGTTATACCTTTGGAATAGACATGGAGATCGACATCGCGGTGAGCGGCCAAAAGCCCATTCGCAATGAGCCGACGATGTTGACCCGACATCCTGCTTCGCGCCACACGTCGGCAATGCCCGATTCATTCAGAACCGACCGGGCTTTCTCTCGGTTCTGAATAGCAAGCTCCATAATTTCTTCCTGATTCATTGTCTTTGCGGATTTGATAAATCTGCAAAGATAGTCATTTCCGGCAATAATCCGATGAGAAAAATCAGTCGCGAACGACAGAATATTTTATCCAGAGGACTCCATCGGCGACTGTCCCGACAGATTTGAGAGCCAGACGGGCGGGAAGAAAGCCGGGACGGTCGGCGATTCCGTCGAAGAGAGTGGGCTGAGATGTACGACCATCGAACAGTCGATACGTCCGTCGACCGACGCTACCATATGGCATATTATGTAGGGTCTCATTGTTTTTTAATGGATTTTGAGGTTATGGACAAAGCGCAGAATCCCTGTTTGTTGAACTGATAATACATCTCGATACGCTCGGGGGTATCGTTCTCGAGCAACAAAAGCAACTCTCTTGCAAACTCCAGTGTAGCTGATCCGTTTGCCGTCACTATGCGGCGATCGCTGACGGCCTGGGCATTGACATATCCGGCTGGATTGGTATAGTTCTCACTGCCCCATGTCTGCAACTGTTCCAGACCGTTCCCCGTGTGCCTGACACTGTTGAGGAATCCGCATTTTGCCATAAACGAAGCGCCATTACAGATTGCGCCTACGATTTTACCTCTTTCAACCGCCTGCCTGATTATCGGCACAACCCTCTCGGCCACCTGGGTGGCCCATCCGAATCCACCGATGAGCACCAGAGCCGCATAGTCGTCGGGCATTGTATCAAAAGAATAATCCGGCACAGTCCGAAAGCCGCCGATAGACTTTACCGGCTCCAACGTAGGAGCGACAACTTTGTTGACGTATTTCGGATTTGACTTAAGAGACAACTTGGGAGAACACAAATTTACCCTGATTCATAATCTTGATGCATCTAAACAACAAGACTAATAAACCAAATTCAAATCAAAAAATCAATGTACTCTTGTATTTGACTAAATATTAATGTTTTAATAACAGTGGTTAGATTTTTATCGCACCACTACTATTTACAAATATACGAATTAATCGGGAGTTTGACAGTTGTCAGGATTTTATATCCCGATTCGTTTGAAAAAGTGTAGCACCCCCTCGGTTATTCGTTTGAAAAAGTGTAATACATGTTTTACTCAACAGAAGAATCCAAGCGTTAAAAAGAATTTATCAGTCCTCTGCATATTCGTAGTAGATGTTCCACAATGTATCCGGAAAGCCATATCCACAACATTCCACAGACTCAATCATCTTTTTCATGCGTGGCGAGTATTCTGACATTAGCCCATTGGAAGATATGAATTTGACTGCTTTATTGAAGTTGTTCTCAAGAGCGGTATAAAACGGATCATCGTAATCACCGTATTGCGCGGTAAGGCTACACCCTTGCTCAACATAATATAGCATCAGATCTGCAATAGCATTAGGGTCAGGTATGAGCTTCTGGAACGAGGTTATCAGTTTATTGCATTCTCTGAAACTCGGATCTTTGGGCCAGTCATTGCGTCCATAGAACTGGCTGCGGATTGCTTTCTTGTACTTTTCAAGCTCGGCGTCGCTGTTAGGTTCAAGATAAAACTCAAGCCAAGAATTAGCTTCCTTGCTTGCATCATACAACTGGAGCATAATATCAACCACCTGTTCTTTTGAAAGAGCGGACAGATGTTTCTTTAATTTTGCTTTTGACATTTTGGTTCAATTAAAGTGAATTTATTCGGAAACCCTATTGAAGCGACTTATGCGCTCGCTTACGATGCGGACATAATTGCGTTTCAGTTTTTCGGTTAAAAAACTGTGGTCAACAAGTCGCTTTGCTTCTTCAGGGAATCCGATATATTTGTTTAAGATTCTGTCTATACGTTTTTTCACCAAGCCGATTTTGTAGCCGAATCTCTCAAAATCCAAACGGCAGGGGTGGCCGGTTCTGTCGTAAACGTCGCTCTTTTCTATATCAGATGACAGTCCACCGTCAAGACCGAAGTCATCGCCGTTGACATGTAGGCTGGTATTGATGAGGTCGTAAGCCGGTGCCAGGCGGTAATCCTGTCCATCAAGCATAAGAGAGAAATTCTTCAGATGTGCGTCACCGTTGGCATAGATATAATTGAATACCACAAGTTCAAAGAATCGCTCCATGTCAACCATCCATGCGGCTACATTTGCTCTTATCGCTTTGGCAATATCTTCGTAGCATCCGTTATATTTGAATTGAAGTCCGGCGGTCTGCTCATTTTTGCCTATTATCGAGGAGAAATCCTCCATCGGTAGTTTTGACCCGTCGGGGAGAATGTCGAAACGGCGGGTGATATATACCGACTGTCCTTTGGGCGTAAAACATAGACCATTAGCTGCGGTCTGTATTCCGTAAACTTGTGAGGCAATCTGCATCGTAAGATGCTCGTTGGATGGTATCATCTTGCGGTCACGAAGGGTCTTGTCCCACGGTGCAGGTTTCAATATATGTGTCGACCGCTCATTGTCGCCTGCTATATTGATAGCATCAGCATTTATTATAGCCGGGAATTTTTCCTGAACACCTGAAACCGATATGCGGTGCATGGCATCCGCAATCTCGCCGACATTTCGGAACTCGTCAATGTCAAATCTAAGTATTGGATTCACTTTTGTTTTACCAAATAGTAATTTGGCAGACTTCGGGCTATAAGTGTCAAATCCTTCCACAAGAGAAGAAGGACAGTTCTTTATTTCAATCATCGGTAATCCTCCTTACATTAACGGCTCCTATAAAATCTCTGTCTGCCATCGCCTCAAGCAGTCCGAAAAAATCTTGTTCATCAATTTTCAACGAACGGCAAATCACACGACGATTTGCTCCCTCCGGAATCATATTTGAGAAGAAAGGGAACAAGTGTTCAGAACAATAAGCATCGGTTCTTTTGGGTAATGTTGCAGAAATAGGGGGCATCGGAGAATCAAGATAATCTTCACAATACTGGAAAGAATATCCGATTCCCGGATGCTGCTCCGTCAATATACCCGCCTTTGTATTATTGAAATATACCTCAAGCTGTTTCATACGGTCTGCCTTATACGATATTCAATCTCAATGCCAAGAACATCAAGAATTTTCTTCACGGTCTTGAGCGCAGGATTACCCTTACCACGCTCAATATCTTTGATTGTAGCAAGACCCACTTGCGACATTTCAGCAAGATCCTGCTGGGTAAGGGAGAGTGTTTCCCTACGCTGTTTCATTATATCCATCAGTTCCATAGTCTGACATAATAAACTTTCGCGCAAAAATAATGAGAATTTCTGAAACCACCAAATAGAAGTATGACAAACCGTACTTTTGGCAGCTATGTCATCATTAGTTTTGAAATCGGCTGAACGAAGTATGATATATAGGACTTTTAGGCTGCTGAGAAAATAAATTTGGTGGATTTGTGAAAAAGTGTCAACTTTGCGCCCAATTAAAACGAAACAAATGGCAAGACAGCATTACAATATACTAATCATCAAAGGTATTCAATGCTTAAAAGGCTTTGAACGCAATGCGTATGTGCTGATGCCGTCAGCAACATGCACATCATATTGTGGAGCTGTCCGACCGGTTTGTTTCAGTAATCCAACTGACATAAGTTAGTCTACAAATACAGACTACTGAGATATAACGACTGTCGGAAAGTCCTTACCAAGCTTCCCGACAGTCGTTTTTTGTGTCCTCACCGATATAACCTTCTTCATCGCGATCAGCTGCGGACACACATTTCCATAACCGCGCCGTAAGACGCATAACTCACTCGAAAAAATGAAGTTGAATGATCAAAAGAAAATATATCGCCAGAATGCTCTGACTCAGTCAGACATTCAGTACTTTCCTGACAGTCGCGGTCTTGAAGTGACTGTTGTATCAGGGACTTGTGCTTATATCATCCGCAGAATACACGGAGCGATGAGTCGTCTGGCTCCTATGGGCGATGATGAAAGGAGAAGTCTTTGGTTTGAGGTCAGGGGCAAAGGATGGGAATGGTATCGCTTGTCGTTATCAACCTATAAGGATCGCCATTATCTCTATATCACCGGAGATACTTATGATCATCATGTATTCTGTGACAAGGAAGATTGTAATTCCCACCATTGTTTCTATGAGGATGAACTCGTTGGAATATTCTCAAAAGTCGAGAAGTATGTTGTAGGACTCGTTGACAATATCTTGTCTGCGTCCGAACAATATAATTCGTATGTTGAGAAATATTTGAGTTACTACCGGAGAGAAGGGTTGATAAAGAGGTCTATCCTGAACTCTTTGATTCCTGACAATCGCTATGATGGGATAGATATACCTCGGGTAATCAACCTGTACGAGAATCAGTTCGAGCCTACACAGTTTTCCGAGATGACTCTCAGATGCTATATGCACTATTGGCGCATAGCATATGAAGCTGTATATGGCAAGATGTCGGGAAATGATATTGAAGTCTTCCGTCATTCAAGTAAAGGATATGAGATTAAGGAGTATAATCTTGATTCTGAGGATGATTTCAGAAGATGGAAGAACGACGTCTCACCTTATCATGGTTTTGATGTAGTGTATGCGAGAGTTCACTTGTACCCAACATATACCAATGGTCAATGGCATTTTTATGTCGGCACCGGTAGTTATTGGAATCTTGATGATTGCTTCCGGGCTGTCGTAGGATTGTCTGATGCCGGAATCTCGGTTGAATTGGGAGAAGTAGATCATGTACTCGGAATCTTGAAGGAGACTGACTACGTTGAGATTACCCCTTATGCGTACCGATATATGCAGGGCGATGATATTGGTAGCCAGATGAAACTCCCTTATGCTTACGAAGTAGACAAGAAAGTCATCAAGAAAATAATCGCAAACACTAATTGGAATAAGATTGAGAGGGTAAGTCCTCTCGCTTAACACTTCTAAATGAGAAACAGTTATGAAAATACAATATGCATCTGACCTCCATCTGGAGTTTCATGAAAACAGCCGTTGGCTGAAAGATAATCCACTGGCAGCTGCTGGGGATGTCCTGATATTAGCCGGAGACATCGGCTATCTTGGTGATGACAACTACGGGCACCATCCCTTCTGGGACTGGTGCGCCGAGTCCTTCCGTCAGACTATCGTAATTCCCGGAAACCATGAGCTATACAAAAGCTTTGACATCAACGACCTTCACGAAGGCTGGCAGCAAGAAATACGTCCGAATGTAAAAGCCTGCTATAACTGTGTGATTCAGTTGGCTCCCAATATCGATCACATCGCTTCAACTCTTTGGGCAAAGATTCACCCGTGGGATGAATATCAGACCGAACGCGGAGTGACTGACTTCCACTGCATACGCAATGGACAGTTCCGTCTTTCGGCTCAGCGTTTCAACCAGGAGCATGAACGTTGTCGTGAGTTCATCGAGAGAAGTGTGGTGGAGAGTAAGGCCAGACATATCATAGTCGCCACCCACCATGTGCCATCGTTTGAACTTATGTCAGATGAGTTCAAGGGGAGTCCGATTAACGGAGCTTTCACATCTGAACTCGGCGACTTCATAGCCAGCAGCCGTATCGACTACTGGATATACGGTCATTCACACCGAAACATAAACAAAACCATCGGCAATACCCGGTGTATCTGCAATCAGCTTGGTTATACCTTTCATGGCGAGCAAAGCAGCTTCCGCCGGGATGCCATAATAGAAATCTAACGCAATGGATTTTGGCACGCTTATTGCTGTTCTATCATTATAAAAGCTACACTTATGAATATCAATAAAGAGTATCTGTTTATTAGTATCACGTTCCCGAAACCAATAATTGAACGTGACGATGGACGGAACATCAACTCGTGCGTGGCGACGCATTCAGAGAAAACGCGTGTGGCGTAATCGGCTACGCATAATCTTCAGAGCATTTTCTACGGCATACGTCGAAGATACCTCAACCGGGGAAGTACGTAAAGCCGAAACGTGGAAAGAACTCCGGACGGTGAGATGGTGTCAGGTGTATAGAACCACAGGACAACCTTGCAGCTGCCCTATGTGTTCCGGCGAACGATACAGTCGTGTCGATTCCAAGCGCGAGACCGAGAGGGTAATCCGCGAGCAGCTTGAATCGGTATAAGCATCAACCTTAACAACGGCGTCTTGTTCGCATACGAGACTCCGTTGTTAAGTTACCGATGCTCTTTAATTCGGATAGATGGCGGTTTTGATGACGTTGTCAGTGCGGTTGGCGAACAGGGTGTAGGCTTCCTGAATGCGGCTTAGGGGGTAACGGTGGGTTATCAGGCGCGTGGTGTCAATCTTGCCTTCGGAAATCAACTGCATGATTTTGTCGCAGTCGCAAGCATCGACGCCGCCGGTCTTGAAAGTCAGGTTCTTGCCATACATCCACGGCAAAGGCAATATCTGCTCCTTCTCATAGAGAGCGACAATCGTGACGATGGCATTCGGTCGGGCACAACGCCATGCCAGTTCAAAGGTGTCCTTGCTTCCGGCCACCTCAATGACACGGTCGGCACCACGACCATCAGTAATCGATTTGAGAAAATCAAGGCATTTTGTTGGCTCTATTACCTTGACATTCGGATAATGCCGGCGCACGAAATGTCGGCGGCTCTTATCAGACTCGCAAACGACTATCTTATGTGGCTGATACAGCTGCACACATTCAAGCGTGCATAAACCGGTCGGTCCTGCACCAATAATCAGCACGGTATCTTCCTCGAAAATTTCGGAAATTTTGGCAGCCCAATAGCCAGTGGCGAGAATGTCGCCTACAAAGAGAGCTTGTTCCTCGCTCACGTTGTCGGGAATCGGAGTCAAACCATTGTCGGCGTATGGTACACGGACATATTCCGCCTGACCGCCGTCGATGCGGCAGCCTAACATCCAGCCGCCGGAGGTGCAGTTGTTCACATATCCCCGTTTGCAGTAAAAACACTCGCCGCAGAACGTCTCGACATTCACGGCAACCCTATCGCCCGGCTTGACCTTAGTGACTTCCGAACCGACGGACTCAACGACACCAACCAATTCATGCCCCACAGTGATACCGACCTCCGCCTGAGGCACAGCCCCATGCAGAATATGCAAGTCCGACGAGCAGATGCTCGAAAGAGTAACCCTCACCACGGCATCCTTCGGATTCAAAACTTCCGGCTTCGGTTTCACAATCAGCTCAAACCGTCCCGGCGCGGTATATGTCAATGCTTTCATCTCAAAATTCTTTATGAGTTTATTCGATGTCTAAAGGAATAAGATTATTGTCGTTAAAGCGGTCGAAGTCAGACTGGAAGAGTTTGTCTTGAATGACGCGATATTTCTCAAACTCAGTTTCAGCGTATTCCTTGGCTTGTTCGGCTGATACATGGCCGGCATCAGTCAGAACGGGACGGTCGGTAAGATCAAGGAACTTATCAATGCGCTTAGCCCAATCCTCCATTGTCATAGGAATATGACGCTTTGCCATATCCTCCGCCAAGTCAAGGAATGAGTTGACAATCCGCCCCATATCCTCCAGCTCACTCTCTTTGAGATAATTTTTGGCGATGCTGACATCCGGCTTAACGATCTTCCCGTTGGGAGCATTCTCCCAAGTAGTCAGACCCATATGCTCCTTTTCAGCATTAGCCCGGTCAATTATCAGCTCAGCGGCAGTATGACCATGCACAGCGTAGTGCATCTTATTCTGCACCTTCTTGAAGAACAGTCGGGTAGTGGGAGCATCACGATTGTAATCGATGCTTGTAGCGTAAATATCTGTCAGCTTTTGATAGAAACGCCGCTCGCTGAGACGAATCTCACGGATTTCAGCCAACAAATGCTCGAAATAGTCCTCGCCTATAAATGAGCCGTTCTCCATGCGCTTCTTGTCAATCACATATCCACGGATGGCGAACTGACGCAATACAAAAGTACACCACTGCCTGAACTGCGTCGCCCTGGTGCTGTTCACCCGATATCCGACACTTATGATGGCATCGAGATTATAGAACTTGGTCATATAGTTCTTCCCATCGGAAGCAGTTGCCGAGAATTTCTCGGTAACTGAATCTTCTTGAAGTTCACCACTCCTGAAGATGTTTTTCAAATGTAGACCGATATTATCAGAAGAGCAGTCAAACAACTGCGCCATAGCCTTCTGCGTACACCACACAGAATCGTTATGGTACAGAACCTGCACACCGTCCTCCTTCCCCTCAATCTGAAAGATCAGGAACTCCGCCGTGCTATTTCGTATCTCAAACTTCTTCGCCATAATGCTCGCAAATCAGTAAAAACGTTAGATTAGAAAATCTTGATATTCATAACCTGTTCAAGCAGAAACTCCGACGGTTTCAACCGCTCCACATCCTGCAAACCGATAGCTATCAACCAGTTACGCGCACGTCCCTCCACTCCCAGTTCCACAGAAGCAAGATACTGCTTAAACTCCTTATATCTGTCTTCATCCGCCATAATGTACTGTATTTCGAAGCATCATATTTCTTCCATGCCAAGGCTTTTGAAGTAGCGGTAGGTGCAATCATAAAACCCCGGCAAACGAGTAGAGTCTTCGGGAAAACCTTCCGGAGTTGTATGCCCGTTGCCTACGGGGATACATATCACCATTCCCTGACGGGCGCGTGTCAGCAGCACGCGATACGCATTCAGCATATATTTTTGCGCTTCAAGATTTCTTTCTGGCCTCCATTCAGTCCGGCCGTTGAATTTCCAGAACGTCCATTTGCCATTCTCATAACGCATATCTGCATCCCAAAGCACACAGGAAAAATCTACTTCAAGCCCTTGCACCTGTATTTCGGTAGCCGCCTCCTCAAGATAATTCGATGATCTTACGTCTGATTTATCCTCAAGGAACCAGTGCACGGCATTGTCTTCGTCTTGCGGAAGCACATGCACGGCTAAAGGCTTGAATCGGGCAGATACCTTTGAAATGAGAATGCCTGTCTGCTGCGTACCTCTCGCTTGCTGTCTGAGCCATTCACGGGCTTTTTCCATGCTTCGGGTAAGAACTATTGGATAGCTATGACTGACGACATCTGTGTATAGCGCCGAAGTGTCTGTATTAAACGATAGTAATGAATGAACGAATGCCGAAAGCCTTTCGGCCCGGAATGAGCGCAGACTCACTCCGAGATGCAGTTTATCCGAAAATTTTACATTCCTATTTTTAGCAAAAAGTTCATTCACCTTTCCCTCGGCATATTCCGGCTCGGTCAATTTGTCTGAAATGTAGACATTCCAATGGGGAAAAAGCTCGTTGAGTGCGGCAATCCATTCCGAAATGCCTGCTTCGCCGGTGTTTATTTCCTGACCTCCACCAATGAGGCAGACAATCGTAGCCCAATCTTCCCTCTGGTCGAGTGACCATATCAGAAATGCTGCTTCAGACATAGGGAAATTAGGCACTTTTAGTTTGTTGCCGTATGTGCCTCCTCGTTTCAGGTAGTCCGCAATGCGCTTATGGGTCCATGCTCGTTGTGCTTCATCGAATATCGCCACATGTTCCACTTCGCCGTAGCCGCTTTGCTGAAGTTTCACGGCTTTCTCGGGGTCGATTTCGAGTTTACCGTCAACCACCGGGTTCTTGATCTTAGCAAGCATATTATCCCTATATCGGTGGATAATCTGGATGAACTTACTCACCTCCCGGCGCGAATCCGAAAGCTTTTTACTTTCGCCATTCTCTTTCGATTTTCTATAGTTGTCACGCGCAAGAGCTTCTGTCAGAACGGCTACAAGAGGGCCATTGCCTGAAAGGTAAACGGCGCCGTCATCCTCATTGAATCTCCCGTCATCCTGGTAAGATTGTTTGACAGCTACATCAAGACCGACTAACGTTTTTCCCGCGCCGGGGACACCGGTAACAAAACATATACTCTTCTCACCCTTTTTCTTCGAACGATTTATTATTTCAAGAATATATGCGATAGTGGCGTCGGTAGTTACTTTATCAGCCTCGTGTCTGATTATGTCCTCTACAGAATGATTTTCGTATAAAGAACGCGCTGCCTCGATAATCGTAGGCGTGGGAGTATATGGGCTGATAATCCAGTCTTTTATCGTGCCTGGCATATTCGCATTTTCATGACTAAGCACTTCGACAATAATCTCTTGGAGACCTGCTTCTCCCGTGATAAGAGGATTGTAAATTGAATCATCATATACCGATGCAGTAAACTGTCTCGACGAAGTTTCGTGCTTGGTAGGTATTAAAATCGGGACAATAATGCGATCATGGCTAAAGCGATGAAAATTCTTTAGATCAAGCGCATAGTCCATCACTTGTTCCACGTCTGACTGCAAAGCATCCTTCTGCCCAACTTTGAACTCAAGGCAGAAAATGATTCCTCTCAAAAGTAAAACGATATCTATGCGTTTACCGAGACGCGGTATATCATATTCAAAAATAATTTCCGCCTCCTCGTCTTTCCAAGGCAGCAGCACATCCTGCAAAAGATTTATCTCACCGATCCATGCCTCTTCGGAAGTAGTCTGCACATTTCCATGGTATGCATCGACGATGCAACCTAAGATGTGAAGCGGATCAGCCACAACAAATGATTTGAAATCCGCCTTATAAAGGCATCTGTTTGATTTCTTCGTAGCCATTGAAAATGAAAAATATTAAGTACTATTAGAAAGGGGTGAGTAAACCTCGAACACAGATACTTTGCTTGTATTGTGCCTTCACTCTAGTTCGATTACGAGTGTTTAGTTCAATGTTGCGCTTAATCTTCTCTTTCCAGAACTCGACATTCGACTTAGGCAACCGGAAATACTTGCAGTCCTCATGACCATGCCAAAAGCATCCGTTGACGAAAATGACGGTCTTGTATTTCGGCAAAACAATATCCGGAGTGCCCGGCAACTTTCTGACCTGAACACGGAAACGCATACCACGGGAGAAAAGATACTTCCGCACAATCATCTCCGGCTTCGTATCCTTCCCTTTGACAGCCGCCATACAGCGGCTCCTTTGTTCCGGTGTCATCACATATGCCATAATACAATAACAAAATTACAACGAATTATTATCCCTACCAAGTATAATACTTATGAATAATACGAAAATGCCCCGGCAAGAGGGTGAGTCTTGTCGGGGCGTAGGTCAAAGGGTTATAGGAGCGTAAGGGTATGGTTATAGGCGGATGCAGGCGATGCGGCAGCCGGGGACTGGGTTGGCGGCGAGGGGCTGGCAGTCTTCGTCGGCGAAGTGGAGAAAGCCGTGAGCTTTGGCGGTCTGTTTCAGCCAGTGGATGAAGTGTTGGCTCAGTCGGGCCTCGCCTCTGCTACGCGGTCATCTCGGCGTGGATGACCTTTTGTGCGCCTCGGAAGCTGATGCGGATGATTATGAGTGTCATGTCGGGAATTCCGAGATGGCCGGAGCGTTCCCACAAGCGGAACTGGATGGTGCGGTCGTTGCCGAAGTAGTGGAAACAGGCTCCGACGGAGTTCCAGTCGAGTGTGGCTCAGGGTTGTCTCCGAATACTTCTGAGATATAGGCGCGGAAGTGCTTTCAGCCAATCTCGGCTGCATTCGGCAAAGCTCAAGCAAGCTTGGCTCTGCGCTCATTGGCATGAGATGTCAAGGAAGAAGTCAACGATAGCGTCGTGGGTTGTTGATTTGATTTCTTGCATTGTCAGATGTGGTGTTAAAGGGTTAAACATGCGATTTTGCATCCGGGTACCCGATTCGGTGCATCCGTGGGGGCGCGGCTCTCGTAGGCGATGTGGCGGAACCCATTGGCTTTTGTCGCATCGCGTAGCCATAAAGATACGGCATCGGCTTCTCCCTGAGCGTTCGCCACGAGCCCGGAGATATAGAACACGGAAACGATGACGGTCATGTCGGGTATTCCGAGATGTCCTTCAGAGCGTTCCCAGAGACGAAGCTCGAATGCTCGGTTCTGTCCGTGGTAACGGGCGGTGGCGCCGATGCAGTTCCAGTCAAGTGTGAGCTGGTCGGGAGTTGCGGAATAGTTCTCCACCATGAATTCGCAGAAGTCATAGTAGAAACGCGAGTTCGGGATAAGCGATCCCCCAAGAAAGTTGAATCGGCAGCTTGAAAAAGTTGTCGATTCTTTTGGTAATATCACTGATATGTAGTAATTTAAAGGTAGCAAACAATAAATACTGTATCATGATTACCGAGAGTAAAGTTACTGAAATTTTCTGTATTGCCGATGATTTTTGCAAGGAATTTGAAGTCGAGATGGCAAAAAACTCCCTTCCGTCCTCTCCTGACGCCCCGAAACGCCGCCGGAAGCGTATGATGTCCGACGCGGAGGTCATCACGATTCTGATCTGCTTCCACTTCAATACCTACCGCAACTTCAAGCATTATTATCTGTCATGCGTGTGCGGACAGTGGAGGC